>Ga0182015_10005723_pt1 | contig 12792 bp, 8 predicted proteins | sample 712P3MmetaG_FD_120478 | JGI IMG/M metagenome (GOLD analysis project Ga0182015, IMG submission 120478) | Permafrost microbial communities from Stordalen Mire, Sweden - 712P3M metaG | ecosystem: Environmental > Terrestrial > Soil > Wetlands > Permafrost | place: Sweden: Stordalen | collected...
CCGTTCGACGTCCGGTAGGCGGCGACCGCGGCCTTGATGCTGTCGCTCAGTTTCTGGCTCGTCGGCCCGAAGTTGGTGCCCCCGGAGCTCGTGGCGTCGTAGCCCGTTCCGGCGGCGGATGCGCGGGGCTGGAAGTACTTGTCGCTTGAGAAGTTCTGGGCGAGGAGCGCCGAGCCGCGGACGGTGCCGTCCTTGTCGACGATCAGGCTCCCGTTGGCCTTGTTCGCGAAGAGCGCCTGCGCCCCGGCCCAGACGACCACCGGGTAGACGCCGCAGAGGAGGACGGCGAAGACGACCGTCAGGAGGAGGGAAGTCTTAAGTTCCAGGAGGAGCGTTTTCATGGGTCAGACGAGGTGGACGGCGTTGATGATGACATCGATCAGCTTGATGCCGACAAAGGGGATGAGGATCCCGCCGAAGCCGTAGATGAAGAGGTTGCGCCTCAGCATGGCCGCGGCGCCGATCGGGCGGTACGCGACGCCCCTGAGGGCGAGCGGGATGAGGGCGATGATGACGAGCGCGTTGAAGATGACGGCGCTCAGGATCGCGCTCAGGGGCGACGCAAGGTGCATGACGTTCAGGGGCGCTATCGCCGGGAAAACGCCGACCAGCATCGCCGGGATGATCGCGAAGTACTTCGCCACGTCGTTCGCGATGCTGAAGGTCGTCAGTGCCCCGCGGGTGATGAGGAGCTGCTTGCCGATCTCGACTATGTCGAGGAGCTTGGTCGGGTTGGAGTCGAGGTCGACCATGTTCCCCGCCTCCTTGGCGGCCTGTGTTCCCGTGTTCATCGCAACCCCGACGTCGGCCTGGGCGAGCGCCGGGGCGTCGTTTGTCCCGTCGCCGGTCATGGCCACCAGGTGCCCCGCGGCCTGCTCCTCACGGATGCGGGCGAGCTTCATCTCGGGCGTCGCCTGGGCGAGGAAGTCGTCGACCCCGGCCTCCGCGGCGATGGCCGCGGCGGTCAGCGGGTTGTCGCCCGTGATCATGACGGTTCGGATGCCCATGGCCCTCAGCTGCGCGAAGCGCTCCTTGATGCCGCCCTTGACGACGTCCTTCAGGAAGATGACCCCGAGGGCCTCGCGGCCCTCGGCGACCACGAGGGGCGTGCCGCCGCGGCGGGAGATCTCGTCCACGGCCTCGGCGACCGGGGCGGGGTAGAATCCCCCGAGGGACTCGACCCAGGACTTCACGTTGGCCGCGGCGCCCTTCCGGATGGAGCGGGCGGGACCGGCGTCGGCGGCGAGGTCGACCCCGCTCATGCGGGTCTGGGCCGTGAAGGGGACGAAGGTCGCCCGGTTGGCCGAAAGGTCGCGGCCGCGCAGGTTAAACTTTTCCTTGGCCAGGACGACGATGCTGCGGCCCTCAGGGGTCTCATCGGCAAGGGAGGCGAGCTGGGCCGCGTCGGCGAGACGCTCGACGGAGACCCCGGGGGCCGGGATGAAATCCGAGGCCATCCGGTTCCCGAGCGTTATCGTCCCCGTCTTGTCGAGGAGGAGGACGTCGATGTCGCCCGCTGCCTCGACCGCGCGGCCGCTCATCGCCAGCACGTTCTTCTGCAGGAGCCGGTCCATGCCGGCGATCCCGATGGCGCTCAGGAGCCCGCCGATCGTCGTCGGGATAAGGCACACGAGGAGGGCGATCAGCGCCGTGATGGTGAAGGCCACGTTCGAGTAGATCCCGAACGGCTTGAGGGCAATAATGACCAGGAGGAATATGAACGTGAGCGCGGAGAGGAGGATCGTGAGCGCGATCTCGTTCGGGGTCTTCTGGCGCGTGGCGCCCTCGACCAGGCTGATCATGTGGTCGAGGAACCCCTCGCCGGGGTTCGCGGTGATGCGGATGAGGAGGTTGTCGGAGAGGACCCCGGTCCCCCCGGTGACCGCGCTCCGGTCGCCGCCGGCCTCGCGTATGACCGGCGCCGACTCCCCGGTGATGGCGGATTCGTCGACCGAAGCCGCGCCCTCGACCACCTCGCCGTCGCCGGGGATGATCTCGCCGGCCACGACGACCACCAGGTCGTCCTTCCGAAGGAGCGAGGCGTCGACGGACTCGGTTGTCCCGTCCTTCAGGCGCCGCCTGGCGACCAGCTGCTTGCGCGAGGCGCGCAGCGCGCGGGCCTGCGCCTTGCCGCGCCCCTCGGCGACCGCCTCGGCGAAGTTCGCGAACACGACCGTGAAGAAGAGCCAGAGGGCCACCTGCAGCACGTAGCTGAAGGGCTCCTTCGAGGTGAAGAGCTGCTGGAACGTGAGGAGGGCCCCGACCAGCGTCACGAACATGACGGGGTTCTTCAGCTGCAGCCTAGGGTTCAGCTTCGCGAACGAGTCGAAGACGGCCTTCTGCATGATGTCGCGGTCAAAGAGGGAGATGGATTTGGTGCTCATGGGCTCCTTTATATGGGTGACGGGTCCGTCGTGCGGCTGGGCTCAGAACAGGGTTCCGGCGCCCATCAGGTAGTGCTCGACGATCGGGCCTATCGCCAGGGCGGGGAGGAAGGTGAGGGCGCCGACAAGGACGACCGTGCCGACCAGGAGGACGACGAACGTAACCCCCTCGGTCTTGAAGGTGCCGGCGCTCGCCGGGATGAGCTTCTTCGACGCGAGGTTGCCGGCCAGCGCGAGGATCGGGATGATCATCAGGAAGCGGCCGACCAGCATCGCGATCCCGAGCGTCGTGTCCCAGTGGGGATTGTTGTCCGTGGGGGCCGCGGTCAGGCCGCCGAACGCGCTCCCGTTGTTGCCCACGGACGAGCTGTAGGCGTAGAGGATCTCGCTGAAGCCGTGGGGGCCGGCGTTGTTGAGCCCGGCGAGGCCCCAGTCGGACACGCTGGCCCATGCCGTGAACCCGAGGATGGTCGTCGCGAGCACCATCAGGACCAGCATCACCAGCTTCACGTCGTAGGCCTCGATCTTTTTGCCGAGGTACTCGGGCGTCCGGCCGACCATGAGGCCGGCGATGAACACGGCGAGGACGACGAATATCAGCATCCCGTAGAGGCCGGCCCCCACGCCCCCGAAGATGACCTCGCCCGTCTCTATGTTGAAGAGGGGGACCAGGCCGCCGATCGGCGTGAACGAGTCGTGCCAGCTGTTGATCGCCCCGCACGAGGCGTCGGTCGTTATGGTGGCGAAGAGGGCGGAATTGAAGATGCCGAAGCGGACCTCCTTGCCCTCCATGTTCCCGTCCGCCGCGGCGACGCCGAGCTTCTGGTGGATGGGGTTGCCGGAGGACTCCGCCTTCCAGCAGACGAGGACGCCCGCCAGGAACATCGCGAACATGGCGCCCCACACGGCCCACCCGTGCCGCTGGTTCTTGACCATCCGGCCGAGGTAGTAGGTGAGGGCGCTCGGGATGGCGAAGATCGAGAGCATCTGGATGAAGTTCGAGAGGGGGGTGGGGTTCTCGAACGGATGCCCGGCGTTCGCGTTGGTGTAGCCGCCGCCGTTCGTCCCGAGCATCTTGATCGCCACCTGGGAGGCCATCGGACCCTGGACGATCGTCTGGGTGTCGACCGACTGGTCCACCGTCACGGGGGTCTTTCCGTCGGCCGCCATGACGGGCTTGCCCGCCGCGTCGGTCTTCGGAACCTGGATCGTGTACGGCTCGAGCGTCTTCGCGACCGTGTACGGCTTGAAGTTCTGGATCATGCCCTGCGAGACGAGGAAGAGCGCGAACACCAGGCAGATCGGGACGAGGAGGTAGTAGGTGATGCGCACCGTATCGACCCAGAAGGAGCCGATGGTCGCCACCGACTGGCGCGCGATCCCCCGGACGAGCGCCGCGGCCACCGCTATGCCGCAGGCAGCGGACATGAAGTTGTGGATCGCCAGGGCCAGCATCTGCGAGAGGTACGACATGGTCGATTCCCCCGTGTAGCTCTGCCAGTTCGTGTTCGTGGTGAAGCTGGCGGCCGTGTTGAAGGCGAGATGAGGCACAAGCCCGGGGAGCGCCTGCGGGTTCAGCGGAAGGTGGTCCTGGAACCGGAGGATGAAATACGTCATCAGCATCCCGACCATGCTGAAGGAGAGGAGAGAGAACGTGTAGGCCATCCATCCCTGCTCCTGGTTGGGGTTGATGCCGCAGACGCGGTAGGTGGCGACCTCGAAGGGCCTGACGACCCTGTCTAGCCACGTGCGCCCGCGGGCGTCGAGCACCTGGATCAGGTACAGCCCGAGCGGCTTCGTGATGAGGAGGAGGACGCCCACGTAGAGGGCGAGCTGGAACCACGCGTTGGGATTGTTCATGGCTGTGAATCCTCAGAACTTCTCGGGACGCAGGACCGCGAACACGAGGTAGAGGAGGAGGGCGAGGGCGATGAGGCCGAAGATGATGGTTTCCATGGGAGAGGGTTCGCGGGAGGGCGCTCCTTAGCGCACCTTCTCGCAGAAGTAGGCGAAGGCCACGGAGACGACGAAGAAGGCGACCGACAGCACGATGAAGGGAGTGTCGCTCACGAGAGGGCCCTCCGGTTGCGGCGCCCGGGGCGGCCCGCCGTGCGGATGCTGTGAGGAGCGTGCGAGTTCATGCCCGCAAGCTTAGCACCGAAGGCGGAAGACGCTCAGTTAATTACCCACGCCAAACCGCTAAGAGTGTATTAAGCCGCAAGCGCTCCCCTGAGGGGAGCACTCCTACCAGCTGACTCTTACGCCCGCCGAGGCCATCCGGGGCGGCGCTACGTTGTACACGCCGAGGGCGCTGTGGGCGGTCTCCACCTGCGCGTCGCCCAGGTTGTCCGCGGAGGTGAAGAGTTCCGCATGCCCGGAGACCACGACGCGAAGCGACGCGTCGACCACGGTCGCAGGCCCCAGGGGGAGGAGATTCTGGTCGTCGTCAAACTGCGCGGCCGTCGTCCTCACGCGGGCCTCGAGGAACACGCGCCGCAACGGGTGCCACGTCGCGCCGAGGGACGCGCTCCACCGCGGGACCTCCGGCACGGTCTTGCCGACCAGGGCGGGGGCGACCGCCGCCGCGGCGACCGTCGCCTCCTCGTCGACGGCCGACAGCTGGAGGCTCCACGCCTCGGAAAGCCTCCAGTTGACCCCGAGCTGCGCACCCTGCGTGTCCACGCGGCCGAGGTTCAGGCGCTCCTGGCCGATGCTCCCGGCGGGAAGCGTGCCGAAGAGGGGAAAGGTCCCCGGGCCCTGGGCCAGGGTGACGTTGGAAACGGCGTCCTCAAGGCGCGCCGCGAATCCCTCGAGTGTCGCGCTGAATCCGCCGCGCCTCCAGGTGGCGCCGACCTCGGCGCTGTCGGCGTGCTCGGTCGCAAGGCCGGCGTTCGCTAGCGTCGTCGTGTTCCCCTGGCGGAACGGCCGGTAGAGCTCATTCAGGGTCGGCTGGCGGAAGGCGCGCTGGGCCTCGACGTGGAACTGGAGCTCCCTGGTCGCGTCCCAGGTGAGGCCCGCGCTCGGGCTGAACTCGGTCCCCGTCCGCGTCGGGTAGAAGTCCCCGAGGAGCAGCCTTCCGGTCGACATCGCCACGTTGCGCAGGTGCCCGTCGCTGTCCTCCCAGCGGTCGAGCCGGGCGCCCACGATCGCATGGAACGACGGGCCCAGGGGCTCGCTCTGCTCCGCGAACAGGCCCGCGAAGGTCTGGCGGCCCCCGGCGAAGCGCTGGTCCGCGTAGCTGTCCCCGCTGTAGGAATAGTCCTCGCGGGTCTCTCCCCGGATGTCCCTCACGTCCGCGCCGACGGTTGTCGCCCCGCCCCGCCCATCGGCCCATGTCGTCGATCCGGCGAAGCCGACCGCCGTCGTCGGCACGTCGAACTGGTCGCTGGCGGGCGTCTCCGCGGTCCGCGCCGCGTTGACCGAGCTGAAGGTCTGCGAGGCCGACTGGCCCTGCATGTACGTCGTCAGTGACCACGTCTCTTCCGATCCGATCTTTCCGGAAAGCGCGACCGACCCGAAGAGGAGCTTGAGCTGGTTCTGCTGGTAGGCGGTCCCGTTGTCGCGCCACTCCTCGTACCTGCGCAGCGTGACGACGACGCCCGCGTTCCCGAGCGCTCCCCGCCAGATCGCCGACTCGAGGTTGTGGCGGCTGGCGGCGTCAATGTCGACGGGGCCGCGGTTGTCCGGGGCGACGAGCACCGTCCCGTCCGTCGTAAAGTCCTCGCCGCGCAGTTCCAGGGTGCCCGGCCCGAGCGTGAGGGCCTGGGCGAGGTCCCCGCTGCGCGTGCCGAAGTCGCCGACGCGGGCCACGGCGTCGCCGGAACCCGCGGCCGGGCGCACGCTGAAGAGCTGGATCACGCCTGCCAGGGCCGCGTTTCCCCAGGCCGAGGCGCCGCCTCCCGGCACGATCTCGGCGGCCGCGAGCGAATCCACCGGGACAAGGCTCCAGGGGACCCAGCCTCCGAACGGGTCATTCAGGGGGACGCCGTCCAGGAGGACGAGCGAGCGGCTCGTGCCGCTTGGGCCTAGGCCCCGGAGCGACACCCCCTGCGTGGTCGGATTTGCCGTCATGCTGTCGTTGCGGCGGAAGAGGCTGAAGTCCGCGGACCCGCGAAGGGCGTCGTCGACCGTCAGCGAGGACGTGTCGTCGAACGCCGCCTCCCCGATGATCTCGACCGTGTAGGGAAGCTGGGAGAGCGGCTCGGGCGCGCGGGTCGCGGTGACCGTGACGGGATCAAGCACCTCGACCTGCCCGAACGCCGCAGGCAGGATCGCCAGGACCGCGAATGCTTGGATGGGACGCACCGGGTGTCATTCCTAACAAACGCCCGTGCAACAATCAACTCCGTTGGGTTCCGAACTCCCGGTATGGACAATCGCCGGTGACCGCGCTTTCTTCTGGGGGCCGATACCCCTCATGGCATTTGTCACCCCCTCGTCCGCCGCGGAAAGATATGACGTGATCGTCGTCGGGTCCGGCGCGGGCGGCGGCCAGGCGGCCTACACGCTCACGATGGACGGAGCCCGGGTCCTGATGATCGAGGCCGGGCGCAACTACGACCCGAGGAGCGAGACGCCGATGTTCCAGACGCCGGACAAGGCGCCCCTGCGCGGGGCCGCGACGCCCGACAAGCCCTTTGGCTTCTTCGACGCGACGATCGACGGCGGATGGTCCGTCCCCGGGGAGCCCTATACCAACGCCTCCGAGGAGAAGGAGCGCCAGTTCTCATGGTGGCGCGCCCGCATGCTGGGCGGCAGGACGAACCACTGGGCCCGCCACGCGCTCCGCAACGGGCCCTATGACTACAAGCCGAGGTCGAGGGACGGGCTCGGCTTTGATTGGCCCATCTCCTACGAGGACGTTTCACCCTACTATGACAAGGTCGAGATGCTGATCGGGGTCTACGGCTCGAACAGCGGGCTCGAGAACACGCCCGACTCGCCCGAGGGCTGCCTGCTTCCCCCGCCCAAGGCGAGGATCGGCGAACTCCTCGCCCGGCAGCGCGGCCGCAAGCTCGGGATTCCCGTCATTCCCATCCGTCGCGCGGTCCTGAGCCGCCCGCTCGACCACCGGACGATACCCGCGAAGCTCCATCCCGGGAACGCGAGGGCGCAGCGCATCATCGCCGAGGACATGCAGAACCGGGCCGCGTGCTTCTGGGCCACGAGCTGCGGCCGGGGATGCTCGATCCGCGCCAACTACCAGTCGACGACCGTCCACCTGCCGCCGGCGCTGGCCACGGGACACCTGGACATACTGACGAACGGGATGGTGCGCGAGGTTTCGGTCGACGCCTCCGGGAAGGCGACCGGCGTCATCTACATCGACAAGGCGACCGGCCTCGAGCACCGCGCCTCGGCGAGGGCCGTCGTCCTCGCGGCGAGCGCATGCGAGACCGTCCGCGTCCTTTTGAATTCCAAGTCGGCCCAGTTCCCCGGCGGCATCGGCAACTCGGGCGGCCTCGTCGGCAAGTACATCATGGACACGGTCGGGGCCAACTGGAGGGGGCAGATCCCCCTCCTGGAGGGCCTTCCGCCGCACAACGAGGACGGGGCCGGCGGCCTCCATGTCTACGCCCCCTGGTGGCTCTACAAGGAGCAGCGCGCGGGCAAGCTCGGCTTCGCGCGCGGTTACCACATCGAGTTTGGGACCGGCAAGGGGATGCCCGGCGGCTACGCCCCGTTCACCCCCGACGTGGACGCGAAGACGAGCTTCGGCGTCAGGATGAAGGAGGATGCCCGCCGCTACTACGGCTCGCAGATCGGATTCTCGGGCAGGGGGGAGATGATCCCCAACAAGGACTCCTTCTGCGAGCTCGACCCCAAGGTCGTCGACAAATGGGGGATCCCGGTCCTTCGCTTCAGCTGGAAGTGGTCCGACCACGAGACCCGTCAGGTCGCCCACATGCAGAGGATGTTCGCCGACTGGATCGAGGCCATGGGCGGCGTCAACAAAACGCAGCCCGACCCCGACGGCCGCAAGGCCATCGAGCCCGGCGGCAGGGTGATCCACGAGGTCGGCGGCACCATCATGGGCGCCGACGCGGCCACCTCCGTCACGAATCCCTGGTCGCAGACCTGGGATGTGAAAAACGTCTTCGTCGCCGACGGCGGCGTGTTCGCGTCGAACGCCGACAAGAACCCGACGCTCACCATCATGGCGCTCGCGTGGCGCGCGGCCGACCGCGTCCTTGACGAGATGCGCCGCGGAAACATCTGAAAACGGATAAACCGATGCACACCCCCCTCCCCGAACGCATGGACAGGCGCCTCGCGATCAAGTGGATGCTGGCCGCCGGCGCGGGTGCGATGCTTGCCGACCCCTTCTCCCTGGCCGCGTCGGAGGCAGCCGGGACCCCCGCGCCGCCGGCCGTCCCGGCGCGCGGCTACGGAATCGACCCGGACCTCGTGAAGCCCTACACGCCCGGCGACTACTGGCCGCTCACCTTCACCGATGCCGAGCGCCGCACGAGCACGGTGCTCTCGGACGTCATCATCCCGGCGGAGGGCGGGTGGCCCGCGGCCTCGTCGGTCGGGGTCCCGGATTTCCTGGACGAGTGGGTCAGCGCCCCGTACCCGAGCAGCGTCGCGGACAGGAAGACGATCACCGAGGGCCTCGCATGGATCGAGGCCGAGTCGAGCCAGCGCTTCGGCAAGGGCCTCTCCGACGCCTCGGGCGACCAGCGCGCCTCGCTCTGCATGGACCTTTCCGCGGAGGCGCCCGCCAATTCCCCGCTCGAGGCCGGGTCAAAGTTCTTCAAGCGGCTCAGGAACCTGGTCGCGGTGGGGTACTACACGACGCCGGTCGGGATGAAGGACCTGGGCTACGTCGGCAACGTACCCCTCGCCCGCTTCGAGGGGCCGCCCGCCGACCTGGTCGCGAAGCTCGGGCTCACCGACGAGGTCGCCTGGTGAGCGGCCCCGCCTGCGACCCCAACGGGCGGAAAGACTTCGAATTGGACATTTGCGGCGCGGGCCGCTCCCTTTTTCAGCGCAAGCCCCATGCCGTTCGTCACCCCTGACTCCGTTTCCGACAAATACGACGTGATCGTGGTCGGGTCCGGCGCGGCCGGGGGCCAATCCGCGTACACGCTCGCGATGGAAGGGGCGAAGGTCCTCATGATCGAGGCGGGACGCACCTACGACCCCAGGAGCGAGACGCCGATGTTCCAGACGCCGGACCAGGCGCCGCTCAGGGGGGCCGGGAACCCCGACAAGCCCTTCGGGTACTATGACGCCACGATTGACGGCGGCTGGTCCGTCCCGGGGGAGCCCTACACGAACGTCTCGACCGAGAGGGGCCGCAAGTTCATGTGGTGGAGGGCGAGGATGCTCGGCGGCCGGACGAACCACTGGGGCCGCATCTCGCTCCGGAACGGCCCCTACGACTTCAAGCCCAGGAGCCGGGACGGGCTCGGGTTCGACTGGCCCATCGGCTACGAGGACGTCGCCCCCTACTATGACAAGGTCGAGATGCTGGTGGGGGTCTACGGGACGAACGAGGGCCTTGAGAACACCCCGAATTCCCCGGAGGGCGTGCTCCTTCCCCCGCCCAAGGCGAGGATCGGCGAGCTCCTGGCGAGGCAGCGCGGCCGCGGAATCGGCATACCGGTCATCCCGGCGCACCGGGCCGTTCTTTCACGGCCGCTCGATTTCAGGACCATCCCGGCGAAGCTCCATCCCGGCAACGCGAAGGCGCAGAAGGTGCTCGCCGAGGACATGCAGAACCGGGCGGCCTGCTTCTGGGCGACGGCCTGCGGCAGGGGCTGCTCGATCCGCGCCAACTACCAGTCGACGACGGTCCACATCCCGCCGGCGCTCGCCACCGGCAACCTGGACATCGTGACGGGCGCCATGGCGCGCGAGGTGACGGTCGACGCCGCCGGCAAGGCGACCGGGGTCACGTACGTCGACAAGGCGACCGGCCGCGAGCACCACGCCTCGGCGCGGGCGGTCGTCCTCGCCGCCAGCGCCTGCGAGACCGTGCGGCTCCTCCTCAACTCAAAGTCGGCCCTGTTCCCCGACGGCCTCGCGAACTCGAGCGGCCTCGTCGGGAAGTACATCATGGACACGGTCGGGGCCAGCTGGGGCGGCAACATTCCCCTCCTCGAGGACCTTCCCCCGCACAACGAGGACGGCGCCGGCGGCGACCACGTCTACACGCCCTGGTGGCTCTACAAGGAGCAGCTTGCCGGCAAGCTCGGGTTCGCCCGCGGCTACCATGTCGAGTTCACGACCGGCAGGCAGATGCCCCAGGCCTACGGAACCTACGGGAACGACACGGGCGGCCGGACGAGCTACGGCTCCAGACTGAAGGAGGAGGCGCGCCGCCACTACGGCGCCTATGTGAGCTTCACCGGGAGGGGTGAGATGATACCGAACAAGGACTCCTACTGCGAAATCGACCCGAAGGTGGTCGACAAGTGGGGAATCCCGGTCCTTCGGTTCACCTGGAAGTGGTCGGAGCACGAGATCCGCCAGGTGGCCCACATGCAGCGGACGTTCGCCGACTGGATCGCGGCCATGGGATGCGTCAGCAAGAACACGCCGAGCGCGGACGGAAGCCGGGCGATCGAGCCGGGCGGATCGATCATCCATGAGGTGGGGGGCACACTCATGGGGGCGACGCCCTCGACCTCCGTCACGAATTCCTGGTCGCAGGCCTGGGACGTGAAGAACGTCTTCGTGGCCGACGGCGGCGTCTTCCCCTCGAACGCCGACAAGAACCCGACACTCACCATCATGGCCCTCGCGTGGCGGACCGCCGACCGGATACTGGACGAGATGCGAAGGGGGAACATCTAAAGCGGGCTAAGACCGATGAACCCACCCATGCGGATCGACAGGCGCCTCGCGATCAAGTGGATCATCACGGCCGGCGCCGGGGCCGTCATCCTTGGCGGCCGCTCGCTTGGGGCTCCCGACGGCGCGCCGGGGCGGGAGGCCTACCCCGCCCATGGCTACGGGACGGATCCCGACGTCATGAAGCCCTACAAGCCGGGCGACTACTGGCCGCTCGTCCTGTCCGACGCCGAGCGGGGAACCGCCGCCGTCCTCTGCGACATCGTGATACCGGCCGACTCCCGCTCTCCGGGCGCGTCCTCGGTCGGCGTCGTCGACTTCGTGGACGAGTGGGTGAGCGCCCCCTATCCCGGCAACGTTAATGACCGGCCGAGGGTCGTGGACGGCCTCGCGTGGCTGGACGCCGAGTCGACGAAACGCTTTGGAATGCCCTTCACCGGCGCCTCGCAGGAGCAAAGGATCGCGATCTGCGAGGACATCTCAGCCGACGCCCCGGAGGATTCCGCGCTGAGCCACGCCTCGAGATTCTTCAGGCTCTTCAGGGACCTGGTCGCCAGGGGCTACTACACGACGCCGGTCGGGATGAAGGAGATAGGCTACGTCGGCAATGTGCCGCTCGCGGCCTTCGAGGGGCCGCCTGCGGACCTCATCGCCAGGCTCGGCCTGGCCGACGAGGTCAAGGGGTGACCCCTAGATCGCCTTCGGGAGAGCCGCGTCGAATTCGATCGCGTGCGGGTGGTGCCTCTTGACCCTGGAGAGCTGCGCCCTGCGGCTCAGCATCCGGTCGAGCTTGTCCGCCAGTAGCGCCACGGCCTTGTGGCACTCGTCCGACTCAACCGAGGCATTGAGCGGGGGCCCGTCGATCGTCACGTGCCCCTTCGCCTTGAAGCGGGCGCCGTACTTCTCCTTGGCGTCGCACTCCAGCTCCACCCGGAGGCGCAGGATGCGCTCCTCATGCCGGAACAATCGGTCGGCCTTCTCCTGGACAAAGATCTTGAGCGACTGCGTGAGCTCCAGGTGTATGCCCGAGATGATCAGTTCCTGTTGATTTTGTCTGTTCATAGCTGTGGCTTTGATTTTGGTTGTACCCCGCGCAGCCGGAAGTAGCCCGGTCTGCGGAAAATTAACCGACCTAAATCGATGCCTTCGCCCGAAGCCGCTCTAAAAAACATCTCAGCGGTCGTCATCACGGGCGGATCTTCCGGTATTGGAAAATCATTCATCGAACTATGCGGAAGGCTCCGCCCGGAACTCGCCTTTTGCAACCTATCTCGGCGAAAGCCGGACATGGGCGATCTACAGCTTAAGTTGCGCCATGTGCCGTGCGATCTGTCGGATCCGGCACAGGTCGAGCGCGCCCTCACCGACATCAGGGACTTCCTGGCCAAGGACGCGCCGGCCGGCAGGATCCTCCTCGTCAACAACAGCGGCTTCGGGATCTACGGGAAGTTCCCCGAGCCCGGGGCGCACCAGCAGGTCGAGATGGTGGACGTGAACGTGCGCGCTGTCCTTCAGATGACCGCGGGGCTCATGCCGGAACTGAGGGCCCGCGGGGGCGCCGTCATCACCGTTGCCTCGACGGCCGCGTTCCAGCCGACGCCGTTCC
>Ga0182015_10005724_pt1 | contig 12792 bp, 10 predicted proteins | sample 712P3MmetaG_FD_120478 | JGI IMG/M metagenome (GOLD analysis project Ga0182015, IMG submission 120478) | Permafrost microbial communities from Stordalen Mire, Sweden - 712P3M metaG | ecosystem: Environmental > Terrestrial > Soil > Wetlands > Permafrost | place: Sweden: Stordalen | collected...
TCACGTATTCTCCATGCGTCGCGACATATAGAGTCTATGATTAAGTTGGTGGTAAATGGTTGACGGACCTTTCGACCCAGTATATCTGTCTGTACGAGTCGATGTTTGGCGCCTGGACCGACTGACTTTTCGTGCTCGGTGGCTTCGTATCCCGGAGAAGCAAGTTTCCTTGAGTGCCACAATGAATGCAAAATGACAAAGTCTTCGATCTCATCTTTTTTCGCTTGTGGTAAATCTTCGTAAGCAGTCCTGACATCGGAGAACTACTGTTACTTTCAACGTTTATCGAATACCAACCTGAGTTGCTCCCCCTTGTTCAGGAATTTCATGCGCTAGCAACGCTGAGTAAGAATATCGAGGATACTTCGACGAATTATCCACATGCCACAATGCATTTCCCTGAAGATTAACCCGCCCTTCATCGTGAGAGAGGTGCCTTATTGTACTCATACTGATGAGTGTCACCAGGGATAATGTTCCCATTGACATCCAAATTCCCCGCATCCCAAAGATCGTAATACGGCGCCAACCGAGTCTTGGCACCAGGCTTTACAAACTGGAGAATCGAATCCAATTCCCCGAAATTCTTAGCCCATTGTATATGTCTTTCATCATCAAGGCCCGTCTTTTTAAACACCAAAACCCCATAATGATTAGCCGCGTCGGCGATCTCGTCGTTGACTTCTTTGGGCACCGGTTGTGACCAATCTACGCCAGAGACCTCGGCGACAAAGGTGGGGTGGAGCGGGGTGATTTGGAGATGTTTGTACTGGGGTTTAGCATTTACCATTGTGCTGACGACGAAAGCAAGAGGCCAGGGTGATATATACCGGAGGTGAATGATCACGGCATGCTAGTTGCCGATGGATAGGGCAGGTTGAAATTCCCCACGGGGGGATTGTGATGTCGATCACCGGCGGGACGGCAATTGTCTTCGCTAAAAATTGCTGCCGACACCTCTGCTAGTGGAACAGCTCGAATCATGAATATAGACCACATCATCCGACAACCTGTTTCAGGGAACCATGCCGAGCCGAATTGCTCAGATTTTGACTTTTAAATTCGGATTACGGAAGAGACGTGTTCAATCATGAATGATTATTATTACTATTTGACAGGTTAATATATACACTAATGATCCTCTCTGAAACGACGGCAGATGACTCCCAAAAATGTTTGCTTCGGATCCATACTTGGGTATGCTACAGCTTGTCTAACTCCATGCCACACGAGGTCGGACACGTCTTCGTCCCAAGGGTGAGTTGGCCGTGTCAGATGACGATGTTGCCGAACTTGAAGATGAAGATGAAGATGAAGATGATGAGGACGATGAGGAAGAAGAAGAGGTAGAAGATGAGGACGTAGAAGTAGAAGTAGTAGAAGATGAAGGGGAAGTGGAAGTCGACGACACGGAAGTGGAAGATGAAGTAGAAAACGAAGTAGAAGTTGAAGCGGGAATGGACGTCGAAGAGGAAGTAGAAATGGATGAATCACTTGTAGATGAAGATAAAGTTGACGAACTGGGAGTAGAGGTCGAGGTCGACGAACTGGATGGTGAAGTCGTTGAAATCGTCGAGGTTATAAAGGACGACGAACTAACCGATGCACTTGAAGATGGCGACGACGACGACGATGATGAAGAAGATGAGGTCAGTAAAATCGAGGACGTCGCATCCAGGGACCATGAAAACGTTGTCGGATCAGCGGAAGAAGAAGAGATTGAGATTGAAGCCGAGGACGAAGAGGGAATCGAAGATGCGGTGGAAGTCGAATTGATAGTTACTGAGCCTGATGTCGAAATCGAAGCTGTCCGCTGAATCGCATCAACCACCGCGAATTGCGATTGAGTGGAAGAGGAATTGACCGCCGAAGATATGCCACTAAATCTGGAAATAGAACTCGTTTGTAGGGTCGAATTTCCGCCAACCGTCAAAAAGCTGTTCGTTGTCGCAGTCGCATTCCCAGAAACCGTCTCTCCTGAATTGGTCGTCGTTGTAGCGGAAGCGTTTCCGGCTGTTCTTTGAACCGCAAGAAGCACCACGGCTTTCACGGCAGTTGACTTTGTCGTGGGGGATGGTCTTTCCACAGGGGCTCCCAATGCAGCATGGTGAGTCGGTGGAACCAGTCCATATGCTTTAACCGTATTCGCCGAAGAAGTGCTCGAACTCGTAGTTTTGGAAGCGCCCGAACTTGTCAGCTTGCTCGACAAGAGGTATCCGGACGAGAGTGTGAAATTCAGGGTCGCAGAGTCGGGGAAATTGGTTGCGTCGCTTGTAGATTTGACCACGTTCCATATCGTGCACATGACATCTTGACCGGTGGGACGGTTCTCAGTGTAAATGTTGAAGAACACACATGTTCCGGCTGGGTCGGTAATACATCTATCGGCGCAGAGAGATGCGGAGTAAGATGTGAGGATCGTGTACGTCATGTATCCCGATCCGGAGACCGCTTTGTTAAGACCGGTGAATATTTGGGTGAATTTCGAGAGGTTTGTCGTGGTTGCAGTGGCGGCAGTTGGTGATGCAGTCTTTGTAGTTGATGTAAGAGACGAGGCGAGCGTCTTGGCGCAGCTGGGCTTGGAGTTGGCTAGTCCTGGACCCCATTGAATAGGGTTACATCCGGGGAGTTGATCCAAAGTCCCAAAGATCGGTTCGGGGAATGGATTCGCTGCACGTTAGAATGAAGCAGATCAAGATATACCGATGCTGCAAGACCCGCCGTTTTGGTTTGTGACGTTCGTGAATACTGGACAATCTGAAATGGCACCAGATGACGCGTTACAAGTGTTCAGAGCATCCTGAAGAATGTCCACATCCCATCCATTTTGAAAGTCCCCATGTAGTCCGTATCCCGTTGGATCGCCAGTCGATAGCACAAACGGATGAGTCGAATTATACCACATGTTCGCGAAGTCTTGTATCTGCCATTCGACTTCGTAAAACAACGTTACGAGTCTCACCGGGTGAGTACTTGGACAGACACCGTTATCCACCAATGATGGATACGCGACTACAATTAGGTGGTCACCTAGAATGCAAATACCATGAGATTTATGGTCACTTGAATCCAAGTTGACTCCATCCCAACAGCTGGGGAAAACGAGTTGCATTCTCAGATTGTCCGGACAATTTCTGTCTGGGATGTATCCGGTTTGGGGAGTTCCCGCTATCGAGTAGTCGATACATGCCCAGGAAAGTGCTTGTGACTCTAATGTTCCCTGGTCACTTCGATAATAAGGGCTTCCCGTGACCATTCTGAATCCTTCGGGGAACGCAACCAGGGGGATCTGATCGTTGTCTCGACGGAAAAGGTAATACATAAGAGAGCCGCCATTTTGTGTGACGCTGGTGAAATTCTTGCCGTCTTGGGATACATAGTATAAAGACGGGACCCAGTATGCTGACTTGTCGACCGAGAGTTGGCAAGTGGTACAACTGGCGTCGAACAGCGAACCATACGTTGAGGACATGCTGAATCCGCTCGATCCCATGACCGTATGTACTACCACTTAGAAACGATAATTTGTGAGTATACCATGAGCAGACTGTTGACCTGGTTGAACGATCGGATCGAGCCGCGAGACAACCACTGGTTGTGCGCATGGTACTTTGAAAAAGGCAGACGCAATAGACGACCGAAGTACGAAATATAGTACAAGAACAAAGACACCAGACAACATCCTCTCCCGAGAATGCATCATCGTGAGCTGAAAGACACCGATATTACCGCCCTATTCCCATGGACAACGTTTCAACTCCTTTCTCTGACGGGGATTCGAGAAACTTTTATCGTCGTCGGAAATAAACACCCCCGATCATCTCCACCTGTCAATTTCGGAGGCCATTCCGATCCCTGTCAAGGAATAAACGTGCGTCAACACCCAATACAAAGGCATTGATCGACGGTGTTTTGACGCAAAATTCTTTCCGCATTCCCCCATGAACCCCTTGCACGCGCTGATAATTGGACCCCACCAATTAAGCCGTGCGTCATTCCTGGCCATAGACGTGCATAGGCGGAACGCCTGAGACATGAGGTGATTAGAGGTGGGTGTGGATGCGATTGGCGCGGACATTTAAAATCGCGTGGGAGGGTGGCCCGAGGGACTGCTGAATGCGGAATGTCACTTGTGGCGTCGGGCTGTGGCGGGCGAACGTTTCACCGCCACGAGTGATTGGTAGCCAGCCAATGGTGCAGTGCGGTGATGGATCCGGAGAATGAAGTTGAAGTGAGCTCATTGTGGGAAGGGGCCTTTGGCATGAAAGTACCTCCAAGTGGAGTGGCAATCCAAAGCGGGGCAGACAGGGCTCCGTCCGCCCCGTCCGGATCTTTAATTTCCGCAATTTACCAAGAAACTGTGTCCTGAGAGAACTAATTCGCATCTTGAAGTAATTAATAAGTACATAGCCATGACAACGTTCTACAAATTAAAGTGGTAGTATCCATGGACGTTTCCAGCTTGTTTGGATTGCTTAAAATAGGCTTGTAACACTTTCCCCGTCAGGGGTAATTGAGATCAATCTGCTGCGAAATTGATGACCAAAACTGACAAAGGGTGGGGGAAACAACTGGTTTTTCTCTGTCAAATGCCAGAGAATACAGTCTCAAGATTGAAGACACAAGCTCTCTCTCAAATTCATCGCATTGCGGAGTATTCAGTTAAGTTTTTTGCCGATGAATTAAAGCGGCAAGGATTCCGCCGGGGATACGGCCGGACTCTAAAAACCGTGTGACCTGATTGGGCAATGTTTCCACCGTTCACAACGCTCACCTCAGCGGCCAGCCTCACGGAGCCACGCAGCCGGGCTGACTCCTGAGCGGCGATAACGGCTCCGACCATGGGGGATAAATATGAGGACATTCTCGACTCCTCGGCTGCTCCACCTCAATCCTCCAAAATGACTTCGTCATCGTCGACCAAACGACAATTCAGCGTCAATGGTGGAGACGATCCAAAGCTGCAGAAGACGCCCATGACCGTCGACAACGAGGAGACAAGTGATCCACCCCCACGCAAAGGGAACTGGCTCGTCGCGTGGATCCGCAACCAAATCAAGACCTTCAATCCCCTTCTTCTTCTGATGGCGATCAAGTCTTGCCCTTTCATGTCTCGATTAATCCAGTAGAGGCGCTCTACCGCCGATTATATTCATGTCGATGTATCGTGCCACTCCCGTCGCACTAGACATCGGAAGTCTAGGATATCTTGTTGCCATCATCTCTTCCTTGTCATTCGCAATGCAACCGCGTGCCAAGTTCTTGCAGAGTTTGTTTCGGAATATTGTGTTCACGTGCATCGCTGTTCCGGTCACGATTCTGGGGCTTTGGAGTGCCCGAGAGGCCAAGTTGCATACCGAGCCTGCCGGGAGTACCGCACGGTATAACTCTAGCGCTGCTGCTGTTTGCGCTATATTTCTCTTTGTCAATAACTTTGCTATCAATGCTTTTCGTGCGGTATTCCCCTCATATTGCCGCGCTAATGACAGCGATACCCGAAACTCATGTTGTCGGTCGTTATGTACAGCATCCAAACTAATGTTTGTTTTACGTTGGGATTCATTCTTCCGGACTCGCTGCCGGTCTACTATCTACCGAAACGGTTATTGATCAACTTTCTGTTGGCTTTTGGTCTCGCTTTGGGAGTCAATCTCGTGATAATTCCATTCAATTCACGCACAGTCTTCCTGGTATTCCCCTCTGAGGATTTACGCTTACGCAGCGCTCCTTTCTCGCCTATCTCAATTCCGTATCGGGTCTGTTGAAAGCTCATAACGAGTACCTAATCCCGCCGGAGAACTTCCTCACTCCAAAACACGAAAAAGCGTTGGCCCAGTCCAAAGAAGTCTTCCGCGCCGCATTCGTGAAAATGGTAACCGACAAGGCCGACGCAAAACGCGAATTTGCATTTGGCGCTCTGTCTCGAGACAACATCTCGGATCTGTTCAAGTTTGCTCGCAAAATTGCGTGGCCACTCCTCGGCGTGGGAACCATTGCAACCATCACCGGCGAAATCATGAGAAGCGATGATATCGATCCCGAAACCACCGCAGAGAAGACGTTCGTCCAGAATGCGGATATCCTCAAAGCGCTGCACGTCCTTGAACGACCGTGTGGGGATCTCAACGCTTTGTGCAAGGAAGCGATTGAACATATTCTATGTACTTTGAAATTAGGGAAATACGCTCCGCCATCGATCTTCGCGAGACTATTCAAGAAGAAAAATTCAACTCCCGCCGACAACGAGACTGCGCAAGATCTCGGAACGAATGCGTTCATCACTCGATTCGACGCCGGACTCGATCGGTTTAAAGGACAACGAGGTGTGAATTTGGCTCAATTTTATGACGAGAAACAGACCCGACCGACTCAGGGGCTTTTCCTCGTTCTTTCTGTCGAGTTCTTACTATTTGCTGTCGCTCAAGAAATTCGGTCTCTGGTTGTATTCGTGGATGATCTTCGCAATGATGGCTCGCTAACGCGGAAACGACTCGTATATCCAAGATGGAAGACATTTCAAAAAGCACTCGAAAGGATTTTCCATGCTCGGGGGACGGAAGATGTTGTCCAAGAAGGATATGGAGCCGAGGAAGGAGATATCTTTACCCCGAATTATACGGGCCGCAAAAGCCGTACTCCCCTCTCCAAAAGTCATTAACGATAGAAACGTCGCGCGTGCCAGCAACTAACAACCGTTTTCTTCGGGGCATTGTGACAATGTTTGTTGGGAGCTCACATTTTTTCCGTTCAGAGTTTGCGCAATTCGGTATCCGTGCCGCTCTTGCGACATTAGCGGGAACAATCCCTGCGTTCCTCGCACAGAGTTACAATTTCTTCACCATGTATCGAGGTGTTTGGATTACGATTACCGTGGTTCTGGGGATGAGTCCAACGACAGGCGCAAGTATAAGTGGCTTAGCGTGGCGTTGTGTGGGGACGGTGGTAGGTGGATTATGTGCCATGGCGGTATGGTATATCGTGGTTGGACACGTTGCGGGGGTCATTGTATTTTCATTGGTGGTCACTTCCATTCGTATCCGCCATTGTTTGATCCAATCTGATAATTTAGACTTCTACTTTTTCCTGCAGGATCCCCGACGGGTAAAGATACCGTGTTGCGCTTTTGCTAATGGAAGATTCGTGCAATATTAAACTCGTTTACCACTTTCCTGTTGATTATTGGTTATGCTTTGGAGGTTCGAAGCTATGTGTACCAATTCAGGGCTAATGATAGGTTACGAAGATTGGAATTGCTACACTCGAGTCGACTGGACAAAAGTACATTCCTCTTTACGAATTAGCGCCCTTTCGAATCTTAGTCACGCTCATTGGTGTTGTCCTCGCATTCATATTCACGGTATTTCCATTTCCAGTCACTTCGCGAGATATTCTTCGTCGAGACGTCGCTCGTCAGTTCCATCTACAGTCGAATATTTTTGCCTTGAGTCGATCACGACTAACTCTTGCCGTCATGACCGATGGCACGAAAGATTCGGCGGGATTGAGAAAAGTCTTGGGGAAGGAAGCCTTCAAATGTATTGCCGTACAAGCACGGTGTATGGAGAATCTGGAATACACGAGTTGGGAACCTAGTCTGCAATACAAGTTCCCGAAAAAGACATACGCAGAACTTTTGTCTTCCTTGCAAAGGTTCCTCTCCACAATGAATATGTTAACGGTGTAGTTTATTCGAATTGTTCGTTATCCAAAACGATGCAGCCTCTCGTCTATCTGGACACTGGCTACAAGCAATGTCACTGTCTCTTGGAACAGAATTCTTTCAATCACAATCACACCTCACTCTCTCTGTCCTCAATCTTTTATCGGGTTCATTGGCGCTTGACTCGCCACTTCCGCCATTCCTACGGTCCCCGAAAGTAGTGTCATTTCGCGTTTTGGTTCAGGAGGATATGCCGGAGGAGCTTTCGTTGGGACATGTCGAGGAAAACGGATACGCGGTGTTCGCGGCACTGTCGGTTAGTATGAGACTTGCGAGTCTAGAGGTCGAGAGGTGTGTGCAACTTGTGAAAAGTTTGGTAGGAGAGGTCGATCTCAAATGGAATATGGAGGATCTTAAAAAGGACGCGTAATTGGAAGCGAAGGAAATGTACTGCACGGCAATGTATGTGTATACCTATAGTGATATTTCAATGGATAGTGTAGGATGGAATTTAACGAAAAATGTAAGGAAATGGGAGAACGACAATGGCCCCCTTCCGATGCCAACACCGTCGATCTAGAATTGCCATGAATTCGTAAAGTTGTGTTCGATTTGCTCAAGTTCGACTGGCTACAAGGGAATGCAACTCGCTTTCTTCGGGAATACAGTGAACCAAAGTTGACCTTGGTCCGTGGATTTTCGCGTTGTTAGAAGTTTAGAACTTGGAATTCGAAAGGAGCGGGTCACGTTGCGGAGTTCTTTCACCTCCTGAATCGGCTCAGCCTCGGGGCTGAGCCGTCTTCTCATACACCCGAATATTGCGAGGTTTGGATCCTCCCCTTTCATGTCGAATAAGCGTCGCTCCAAGTCTAGTCCGGAATCAAGGTCAGACGAACGACTGAGAACGGCAATCAAAGCTCTGCACGATGCCCTCCCCAAATCGGCACAAAGTTATTTGAAAGACATCCAGTATCCCGACCTCAACAACCTCAGCTCCATCGAACTGAAGGCTGAGGAGCTTGGAATTGCGATAGAGCAGTTTACCCATCAGAGGGAGGAATACAACAAGGATCCAGGACGCGTCCAGAATGCGAAATTGATAGTCCAAAAATGGTTTCGGGCCTCTTATCCGTTTGCGACCGTTTTTCTGACCATTGCCAAAGCTGGATCAAATGTAACTGCCTCAGTCAAACTTCCCTGATGCTTTAGATACCTGTTTTGAACCCTTATGCACTGCCTTGTGCTGGGGTATTGGTTTTGTCCAAGGTAAAAGTCCGTAGTAAGTCGAGTATTGCTTATCGTAGATTGCGTTTGATGAAAGCGGGAAGGCGAAGGATATAGACGGAATATTGGATTTTCTTCTCCATTCAGTAGAGCGGATTCAGTTGCTCGGAAGTGTCCCCAAAGAACTCGCGAGTACCGATGGTGCAAGACGGACAGCTGTGGAAGTTTGTGCCGCAATATGTAATTACATGGCAACAGCCATTAAAACGTTGAGACATGGAACCTTGAGTACTCCCACATTTGTCTCCTCTAACAGATATAGCCAATGTAGTGAGAACTGTGTTTCTCGGCTCTGATTACCAAGAGCGCCGCAAGGGTGTCGATGATGCTGTCCGAGAATATACCTCCGTTATAACGGACCTCGGCGTCTCTATTGGGGTGAAGAATTGGGAACAGTCGGGAGAAGTCTTAAAGACGGTGAGAAAGACGAATAGTATTCTCTTTGGTTTGGACTCTGATTCTTCCTTTAGCTGATGCACTTAGAGCACGATGCGGCGGAGAAAAGGGCTCGATTCAGAAAGTGGTTGTCATCGGCGGCGGCGTTATCGATACTTGCCAGAGATACCTTGTTAGATGACCAAAGGTCGAGCCCGCCCTCTTGGATATTCGAGCACCCAATCTTCAACGACTGGTTGGCAAATCCCAATCCCTCCAGCAACACGATTTGGATTTCGGGCACCGCTGGATTCGGGAAATCTGTCCTCGCGGCATATTTAACGGAATCCCTCAAAAAGAGATTCGCCGACGCGCCTGTAACATTTTTCTTTTGTAAGGAGAAAGAAGACGCCGGCCAAGTGCATCAAATTGTGCGAACGCTGTTGCAGCAATTGATTGCGCAGTCGAATGCTATGACCCAGCGTGTTATGGCAATATGGGAAGCGGAGGAAGACAGCGCCGACCTTAATGCGAACTATCGGGATTACTATGAGAAGTTGCTCCTTCCTGTCCTACAGACCTTTCGATCAGTCTCAACAAAGCCAATATTTATCATAATCGATGGTTTGGATGAGCTGCGAGAATCTCGGCTTTCGGAAGCTCTAGCATTGATTGGGGCACTTCAGGCCGATTCCCGCCTTCGAGTTCTTCTCACATCTCAACCTACCAAGACGATTAATGCGGCGCTTCGGACAGCAGTTCACCTTTCATTGACCGGCGACGATAATCTTGACAACGTCGAAACCTTTGTCAAATGCGGCCTCAACGAGACGCTTACGACCTTATTTAATGAAATCGGTGTCGACCCCATAAAGTACTTCCGCGAAAAATGTCTCGGCATGTTCCTGTGGGTCAGGGCGATTTTGGATCTAATTGGACCAATCGACGTCAATACCGATTTACAGAAAATTCTCGATAATCCTCCGCGATCTATCGGCGAACTATACCAGAAAGTGTTGGAGCGGCTGTTCTGCGATCTCAACGAAATCGAGCTCCCTTGGATTCAAGAAATAATTACCTGGACGGTGATGTCAAAGCGGGACTTGACTCTGGCGGAGATTGAAGTTGCAATATTGCTTTCGGGCGAAACCAACATCAAGTCATCGAAATCGAGAGTCCTCAACATTGAAGCAACACTAAACAAATGCGCAACCATTCTTCGAATTACGGTCAACCCTTCCACGAAAGTCAAAACAATCGGTCTCATTCACGACAGCTTTATTCGTTTCATTACCAATCCCAACCCGCCTGGGCCCAGTGGCCTCGCCAGATGTTTCCTGGTCGTTAAAGCAGAAGCCGATTGCCGACTCGCTACTGCTTGCATTTCGCATTTGTGTAACGAAACCCTCGAAATCGAGAGCGCGGAGATTATTCCAGATGAACGTCGAAAGCGTTTAAATGCGCAGTTCCCCATGTTCAACTATGCAACGGCGTATTGGGCAAAGCACATGAACCATAAAGGCACACTGAAGATGCAACAGCAAATCGCAATCGCCGTTTCCAATTTTCTCCTCCGAGAAAATTTCCGGAATTGGATTACCAGTGTCATGGCGTACACATATAACGCCTATCAAGGAGCACTCTACGATCCTCTTTCGTTGTCTATCCCGACATCAATTCGCGACGCTGTCGGCTGGATCGTTCAATCCCCCTCTTTCACGGAAAAGATCCTTTCGTCGATTTGCGATAGCTGTCCGTCACTTTACCGGAGAATCTCTCTCAACAATAATCTACCAACGGCTCTCGCTCCACGGACGTTAATCAGGCGTTGGTGTGCTGCGATCGTAGCAGAAGTGTGGAAGGTCGGAGATCCAAAGCGCTGGGAAATCTCATTCCGATGCTTCGAGATAGCCCGAAATCTCGGTCTGAGCGAGGAGGAAATAGACGGGAAACTGCGTTTTGAGAATGTCGTCCGCATGGTAGCTGCTCTCGCCCACAGCAGTTCCCGAAAGAACCCGTTCAGATGGCTCGCCAACGAGGCCAACGTGTACATCCACAATGGACGTCTGGAATCTCAAACATTAGCCGACTCTGCTCTCCGATTGGCATTAGAATCAGCCACGGGAGCTGAAAAAGCTGTCGTTTTGACTCGCCTATCTAATTGCTTTACGAACGTGTACTGTTATACGGATTCCTTGGAAGACCTCAATAAATCGATCACATACGCGGAAAACGCTCTGGAAACAGCCGAAACGTATCGCCAGTACGACTATTTCCACTATTTCGAACCGCTCTCGAGGCAATTGTTTTTACGATCCAGAAGAACTGTCCAATTCGCCAGCGACGCAGCTGATCGAGATTGGCGCCGAGCGGTGAAACTCGCGATGCAAGCATTGCGATTGGCGCTCACTTACGACACTTATATCGAACCCGTATCCCCAGTTGTTCGAAGCCCCGAAGACAGTGATTGGAAGTCACTGCCCCTAATACGATACACTTCCACCGAATCCAATGAACCAATATTCCATCCCTCGGTTTTTGATCTCTTAAATACTCTAAGCTTTGGCTTTAGTATTCAGCCCACGAATCCCACGAATCCCTCTCAACTCGATGATCTCCGAGAACTCATCGATACCTGCAAAAAGGCTCTTACGTCTATGACTGAACACAATCCTGCGTTTTGGGGCACACTCGGTCATGCCTTATTCTCATTACACACCACTGCGTCGAAGGCCAGAAAGACCTCTGCAGAGCAACAGCAGCAAATCGCGGAGGACTCGGCTTCTGGCACTCACTCCCATCAACAGCCACCAAACTCAAATCCTGCAAGTCAAGAATTACCTTCCGCGGAGCTCCAAGAATCTATTGAATGCTATCGGAAGGCGCTATCTCTCACACCCGATGACCATCCCGCTCTTCCCATGTATACGGCCAGCCTCGCGACGGCCCTGCTGGAAATCCGTGGGTCAACAACGCACCTAGACGAAGCTATAGACTGTTGGCGGAGAGCAATCGACATGACGCCAGATGGGCAAATGGAGTTTTTTGAATATTTGTATAGATTGGGTTCAAGCCTCCTACGACGTAACGGGTCTATCACAGATACAACCGAAGCCATGGCGTGCTACCGTAAGGTCATTGACCTAGCACCCGAACGTCACATCTATCTACCCTTCGCTGCATATCAATTGGGAATAATTCTGACAGACGTCGAGTTGGTTGCCGATGTCACAGAAGCAATCAAGTGCCTCCGCGTCGCCCTTAACTACCTTCCAAAAGGTAATCCGCAGTTTCATTCATTCGCGAACCGACTCGGCATTGCTCTTTACAAGCGAGCAGATACGCCCGACGAGTACACGCACGCCCTGGAGTATCATCAACAGGCCGCCGAGTCGGTTTCAAAAGAGCACCAATCCTACCCTGTTTATGTCGCCAACGCCGCTGACGCGCTCTACCGTCGACTTCACGACGGA
>Ga0182015_10005725_pt1 | contig 12790 bp, 10 predicted proteins | sample 712P3MmetaG_FD_120478 | JGI IMG/M metagenome (GOLD analysis project Ga0182015, IMG submission 120478) | Permafrost microbial communities from Stordalen Mire, Sweden - 712P3M metaG | ecosystem: Environmental > Terrestrial > Soil > Wetlands > Permafrost | place: Sweden: Stordalen | collected...
AGGGGAATCTGGCGTCGCAGATTCCCCTGAGGACACATCGGTGGGATGAGTCGGATCGAGTATTCCTGGCAGGTTGCTCTCCAGCAGAGCCTGCTTCCGCTTCCTCGATCCACTCAGCCTACCAGAGTTTTCTATGTTCGATCTGTCAGCGACCCACCGGCCGGTCCTTGCGTTTCGTGGACTGTGCACGGGAATTTCGGTTCCCAATACACCCTACCGTCTGTTTCAAGGTCGGCCGGTTTACTATAACTCAATCTTCGTGGACAGCGCCTAGTCAGCGCTGTTCCCGCAAATGGATGTCTGGCCACGCTGCCATTGCGTTGGTCTTGCTAAGGGATCGAGGACAGTTCGCAACACTCACTATCCGCCCGCTCGGAGAACCTATCCCGCCGAGTCAAGGGGAATCTCCGTTTCCCCTTGACTTCTACCTATCATGGATGTCCACGAAACTTCCTCCTTCTTACGGCTCTATCCGAACCGCCACGCCAAGTGCGCGCGTCTCGATGGATCATGTCGAAGTGGGGCGGTCCCGAAAGGAGTCCTATCGTCAGTCGGGGACAGTCGCCTCCGGGTTCAAGGTGTCGCCAGACCTACTCTGCGCGGCGCGGTTTAATCGTTTACTCATTTCCCGGACGCATCCCGCTTGACTGCACCACTCATGCTCGCAGCTTCACCCAGGGTAAAGTAAAATGTTGCTCCCTTGTCCGTATCCGCCTCGGCCCAGACGTGTCCGCCGTGCTTTCGGACGATGCGCTGCACCGTGGCGAGCCCCACACCGGTGCCTTCAAACTCTTCGTTGGTGTGAAGCCGTTGAAATGCTCCAAACAGCTTGTCGGCGTATTTCGAGTTGAATCCGGCGCCGTTGTCTCGAACGAAAAGCACGAGTTGGCCCTCGACTGTTGACTGGTCAATCTCAATGACGGCTCGCTCACGGCGACCGGTATATTTGACGGCATTGGACAGAAGGTTCGCGAACACCTGCTGGATCAGTCCGGGATCGCAATTGACAGACGGCAGCGATCCGACGCGCCAGTCAATCTTCCGGTTGGCCGTTTCGGATTCGAGGTCGTGGAGAACGTTCTCAACCAGTGAATTCAATAACGTCATCTGTAGGGCCATGCTACGACGGTCCAGCCGGGCCAGATTGAGCAGATCGTCAATCATTCGGCCCATTTTCTCGGCGCCCTCCTGAATGCGTTTCAAGTGGTGTTGCGCATCGGGATCCAATTGAGAGCTATGTTCCTCGATCAAGTGGGCATATCCATTGATATGGCGGAGAGGTGCTCGAAGATCGTGCGAAATTGAGTAGGAGAAGGCTTCTAGTTCGTTGTTTGCGGCTGCGAGCTGTGCAGTACGCTCAACCACGCGACGCTCCAGGTCCTCATTCAGCTTCTTGATCTGTTCTTCAGCCCGTTTCCGCTCAACCAGCTCAATCTGCAGTTGTTTGTTGGCTTGGGCCAATTCGGCTGTGCGCTCGGCTACTCTCACCTCCAGGGTCTCTTTCGCCTGCTGCAGTTCTCGTTGTTTAGTCTCAAGTTCTTCGTTGATCTGGACCGCACTTTCGTAGGTCGAGATCAGCAAATCCAGAATCTGTTGTTTTTCGGCGGTGATGAAGTGCGTTTGGCCACCAAAGTGAAGTTGTACGCCGACCTGCAATCGTTCAGTCTTTCGCAGTTCCACGTTCGTCAAGATATATTCGACTCGCGAAACCAGGTATTTGTCGTCGTAGGGCTTCCGGATAAAACTATCCGCACCGCATTCCAGCCCCCTAACGATGTCTTGCGGTCCGGAAAGAGACGTTAATAGGACGACGGGAACGTCCTTGAGGGCCGGTAAAGATCTGATTTCCTTACACAGGGTGTAGCCATCCATCTCAGGCATGACCACATCGGTAATGACCATGGCGGGCTTGCTTTGAAGCGCCACGGCCAGCGCTTGCCTACCGTCTCTGGCCACGGTTACAGCAAACCCCCGCGCGCTCAGGTAGTGGCTCAACTGCTCGGCCTGGGTTTGGCTGTCTTCCGCAATGAGTATCTCAGCTCCCCTAAAGAAATTACCCCTGGTTCGGTCCATAGGTTCCCCTGACTCTTTTCTCAGCCAGAAAGATCGGGTCCGAGAAGAGGACCATCGATCTCCGAGGCACCGTCTTGTCTGGTTGCCATTCCCCGCCCGTCGTTCCCCACAGTTTTCGTTGTGAGTCTTGCTAATGCCCAGCTGATTCTTTCCGCTGGGAGAACATAGGTTGCCCCTCCCAGTCTTATTGCTTCACCGGGCATACCATGCACAACAGACGTGTCCCGGTCTTGGGCGATGGTCACCGCCCCTTGTTCCTTCATAAATTTCAGCTCCGATGCACCGTCTTTTCCCATTCCGGTGAGCAACACGCCGACCGCGCTCTGGCCATACGCTTTCGCGACAGAACGAAACAGACATGCGACAGATGGCCGAAGCCCATTCTCGGGCTCGTCCGGCCTGAGTTGTACCCGGCCGTCTGCGCCCACCGCCATGTGCAATCCATCTGGAGCCACATACGCTTGTCCTGGAAGAACGGATTGACCGTGCGCAGGCACATGAACCGGCAGACTCGACGATTGCGCCAACCACTCCACAAAACCTTGCGTGAAACCTGCAGCAATGTGCTGGACAATCAAGACCGGAACGGGGAAGCTCCTTGGTAACCCCGAAAGAATCGTCTGGAGTACCGGGGGACCACCCGTGGAAGCTCCCATGGCCACAATCCTGATCTGCTTCTGGGCTGACTGGAACGGGAACTCGGTCGAGACTGTAACCGCTGGCAGAGTCTCCACTGGCCGACGTGGCCATCTTCTCACTACCTTGACTTCCGACATCATCTTTACAGTGTTTATTAACTCCGAGGTACTCTGTTCATGGTCCAGATGGCCCAGGCCCGAAGGCTTGCGCAACACAGCGAGCGCCCCGGATTCTATGGCCCGGAAGGCCTTAGCCGTATCCGTAGCGTCAGCCGCGCCACTCACGATCACAATCGGTGTGGGATGGGTTTCCATGATCCGCCGGGTTGCATCGAAGCCGTTCATCCGTGGCATGTGGACATCCATGGTGATGATGTCGGGCCGAGTGCGTTCCACCGCTTCGATCGCTTCTTCTCCCGTCCCCGCAGTCCCAACAACTGCGATTGCAGGATCAGAGCCGAGTATCTGAAGCAGGAATTCCCGCTCCGTCGGTGAGTCCTCGACGACCAGAACTCGAATCATCCCTTGCTCCTTTCCACCCCTTAGATCAACCTGCGAACAACTTCCAGCAGGTTGCCCTGATCGAAACTGCTCTTCACGATGTATGCATTGGCCCCCACATCCACCCCGCGCTCCCGGTCTTCACGAGAGTCCAGCGCCGTTACCAGCACCACGGGCAACTGGGCAAGCCTTTTACCAGCCCGGATCCTCGCGGTCAGATCAAAGCCACTCATCCGGGGCATCTCCACATCCGACACCACTAAGTCAAAGGCTTCGGACGCGAGCACGGTCAAAGCCTCAGCACCGTCGATCGCTGTTTTCACCTTGTATCCGGCAAGCTCAAGAATGTTCTTCAGCAGCGTCCGTGAGGTGATCGAGTCTTCCGCCACGAGGATGGACTTAGGAGCCTCCTCGGCCCCACGCACCGCACTTACGGGTGTCATTTTGACGGCGGAATGCATCAAGTCCGCGACGTTGAGTACAGGCAACACCTTGCCGGTTCCGAGGATGGTAGCGCCGGCAATATTGCGCACATGCGGAAGCTGCTTCCCCAGGCTCTTGACCAAGACCTCTTGCTCGTCGAGAATCTCGTCGACGAAAAATCCAATTTGCTCACCCGCCCAAACAAGAACAAGCACGGGTAGTTTGCGTTTCGGGCCGGCATCGGTGTTTGTCTGAGTAAGCTCCAGAACATCACTTAGACGAACGGCCGAAGCTGCACGTCCGTTGATCTGGATGGTTTCGCGGTTTTCCGCAGTCTTGATTTCGTCTCTGCTCACCCGCAGGACTCTTTGTACGTGCCGGGTTGGAAGTACAAACAGGCTCTCGCCGACACGAACCAGGATGCCTCGAAATCTGGCGAGAGTAAGCGGCAGAATGAGCCGGAAAGTCGTTCCAGCTCCCGGTTGGGATTCGACCGACACCGTCCCGCCGACTTTTTCAGCCTTTTCCCGCACAATGGCAAGCCCCAGCCCGCGCCCCGAGATTTCGGTGATCATCGGACTTGTGGAAACCCCAGATTGGAAGATGAGTCCCACGGATTGCTGTTCGTCCGTTTTCCTGGCGTCTTCTTCTGAGACGAGACCCAGCTTTACCGACGCCGCTCGGACCTTCTGGAAATCAATGCCTGCGCCGTCGTCTGAAACGACGATCTCAACCTTGACAGCGCTCCTGGGAACGATGGCGATGCGGATGGTTGCCCGCGGCGGTTTCCCTCTTTCTTTTCGCTGCTTTGGAGTCTCGATACCGTGATCGATGCAGTTTCGTACCAGGTGGACCAGCGGATCTTTCATTTCCTCCAGTATTCGCCGATCGATTTCGATCTCGCCTCCAACAATCGCCAGTTCCGCGTCCTTGCCGCAATCCCGGCTGAGATCACGAACCAGCTTGGGAAACGATTCGAGCAAGGTGGAAAATGGAAGCATCGATACTTGTTTGATGTCTTCAAGGAGATCGTCCAGTCTCCGCTCGAATGCACGGCGGTCGTATTGGAGCCGCTTGCCCAGGACCGCGAGCTTTTGTTTGACTGAATTCAGTGCGTTCTCATTCCGGTCCAGAAAGGCCGAGACCCTCATAATGCTCGACCGGGCGGACGCGCGTTTGTTTGGCGAGTGATTGTGTCCATTGGACCGATGTTCCCCATTAACTAACGAGGGCAAGGCATGCGCTTGAGGCCGGATCTTGCGCCATTCCGTTTCCCACGAATCCAGCACTTGGCTGATTTCACGCAACTCGGCTACCCGTTGGGCCGCTGTCGCCTTAGCCGGAATCAATTCTTCAGTTTGGCGAAGAAGCGCGTCGAGCTTGGCTGCGGGCACTCTCAGGGTCTCGGATAATCCCTGCTTCTGGTCCCCGAATCGTCCCGGTTCAGGAGTGTTTTCGGGTCGGAGAATTGTTGCTGGGCGGGAACCGGCAACTTCCACAGAATGAAATGCCGGTGGCCTCACATGGGGAACGATAATATTGGTTGGATTTGGAGGTCCCGGCGTCTGAGGCGGGTGGGACTCATCGGCTCCTGCGGTTTCAGTGCTCTCGTCGGAAAGCTGCACACCCAGTGTGTCCACCATTCGATGAAGTTGATCAAAGAGCTCTGGTGAGAGCCCAATCTTTTGGGCTTTCAGTCGCGCAAACAAGCCTTCCAGGGACTGGCAGGTGGCTTCGATTTTGACCAGGTTGACGGCGCGCGCCGCGCCCTTCAGGCTGTGCGCTTCCCGGAACACCCTCTCAGCCATCTCCATTTGTTGTTCAGGCGAGGACGCTCTCTCCAGTTCGACTAAGCCTGACGAAATGGCAGTAACGTGCTCCTCTGCCTCGACTTTAAAGGTCCCGAGAAGTTTCTTGAGAAGCTCTTTGTCCATAGGTCCCATTTCTTCTCTCAGGAGGCATTGGCTGCCGTACTCCGGTCCTTGACCTTATAGAGGGCCACGAGTTCCGTGAGCTTTCGTCCCAGTTCCTGAATGTTCTTTGCCGCAACCTCAGTTTGTTTGGTGCTGGCCAGGTTTTGTGTGCTGGCCGTCTTGATGCTTTCCATCGCCTGCGCCACCTGATCCATACCCACCATCTGCTGCTGGCTCGAAGCGGCAATCTGGGTGGCAGCCTGGGCCGCTTCCGAGATGCTCTCCCCAAGTTTCTGCACGGACTCTCCGGCCTGCACGGACTGTTTCACTCCGGCTTCGACTGCTTTGCTACCTTGCTCGGTCACCATCACAGCGGCATTGGTTGCTTTTTGAATGTCGTTCAGAATGCTTCGCACCTGGATGGTGGCTTGCTTCGATTGTTCCGCTAGATTCCGCACTTCTTGCGCAACCACAGCAAAGCCTTTGCCTTGTTCACCCGCCTTCGCGGCCTCGATCGAAGCATTCACGGCCAGCAGGTTCGATTGTTCCGCCAGGTCGTTCACAGAGAGCATGATTTCCCCGATAGCCTGGCCCTGTTCGCTCAAGCGGACGATGCTGTCTGCGATAGACTCCATCTGCTCTCGAATTTGCTTCATGGCTTCGATCGAGTCCGCAGCCGACTTCCTTCCACTCTCGGACACCTGTGTTGCACTTTGGGCGCTCTCCGACACAAACTTCGCTTTCTGCGTTGCGAGCTGCGCTGTTTGTTTTACTTCTTCGACGGTAGTCGTCGTTTCAGCGACGGCGGCTGCGGTCTCTGCGGCGGCGGAGGCCACCTGCGTGGTGGCAGCGACAAACTGCTGGGCGGAGGAGAAGAGAATACTGCTCGATTCCTGCATCTCTCCGATGATTCGCCGGAGTTTCTCCACCATGGCCGCAAAGGCCTTTCCTAGAACGTCCTTGTCCGATTTCGGTTTCACCTCAACCGTAAGATCACCGTCAGAGATTTGCTCAGCCACTCGTGCCATTTGCCCCAGCGATCCCGTCATCTCCGCAAAAGCCGCGGCCAGGACTCCGACCTCATCTCGCCGGCCGTTGGAAATCGGTCTGGCCGACAAATCCCCGGAGGCGATCTTCTGCGCCGCTGCCGAAACTTCGCCCAGCGGTATCGCGATATTTCGCGTGAGGAACACGCCAGCCAAGCTCAGAAGCGCGAACGCGCACAGGCCTCCTACAACAATGGTCATCTCGGTCCGGTGCGCACGGTCTCTCTCCTCCACGGACCGCTTGACCAATAATCCAGTCTCTTCTTCCCGCATCTCGCCCACCAGCTTGCGGATGGAGTCCATTGCATTCTTGCCTTTATCCGTGAGGACCTCCTGCGCTGCCGCTTCGAACCCTTTTGTCCTTCTCAGGTCAATGGTTTCCTGCAGTTCAGCGAACTTGCTGACAACCAGGGGTTCGATGGCAGCGAGCCGCCGCTGCTGGATGGGGTTGTCCGCAGTCGATTCCAGCAGGAGTTTCAGCTTTTGATCGACCGCTTCACGCGCTCCCTGGTACGGTGCCAGATAGGGTGCCTCGCCGGTGATAACATAACCGCGCTGCCCGGTCTCCGCGTCCTTCATCCCCGACAATAGTTCGTCCAGTCCGTCGAGTACCGCATGGGCGTGCCGTACCAACTCGGCGGAGTCGATGAGCGCGCTCGTGCTGTCATAAGAAACGGCGCCGACAATCGTCAGCGCAAGCAAAGCGAGCCCGAAACCGCTTCCAATCTTTTTCCCAATGGACCACCTCATTGCAGTTCTCCCTTGCGTAACCGTGGCGCTCAAGTCGTGGTGTCCACTCCATCGTTCACCAGGATCTTCTCGTCGGAAAGGATCTTTTCTATGTCGAGAACGGCCAACGGATCTTTTGTAATCCCCTTCAGGTACTCCGCTCGTATCCCTGTCAGGGTCGGGAGAGCAGGTTGCAGTTCTTCCACCGTGATGGAGCGCACGCCTAGAATGGCATCGGCAAGAATGCCAAGCTCCATGTGATTGGCGTGGACAATTATGATCTTGTTCAGGTCGGTCAGACCTTTTTCTGGCAGATCAAAGAGTTTCTTGATGTTGATGATGGACAGAATCTGTCCCCGCACATTGACTAGACCCAGCACAAACGGCGGTGTGCAGGGCAGCGGCGTGAATTCGCTGAGCGGATGGATTTCACGAATATGACTCGATTCAATGCCGTAGTGCTCAGGCCCTAGGACAAACTCCACAACTTCCAAGAGCAGGTGCGCGGACGTTGCTTCGGCTTTGCCACCCGCCGCCAGCGACCGGGCACGTGCGCGGAGGATTTTCTGCTTTTCCTCCGCGCTGGGAGTGAGTCTCCGCTTCAGAGCAGCATGGGATGCGTCTAGGCGACGGTGAAGGTCAGCCCAATCAAACTCGGCTTCGCCTCCCGCGCTGGGAGCAGGACTGGTCCCCAACTCCCCCGTTGTGACTTCTACGCTCATCGGCTTCTCGCCTGCTCCACGCGAGGCCTGCCAGCGCGACGGAAGGTGCCCTGCGACAGCTCAGTTCCAGGTACGATTGAGCCGACCCCGCCGCGTTGCGAAACGATCGCTTCTCTCAGCCTGCCCGCCGAGAGCCCCTCGGATTCCGGCACAACGTCTTCTGGTTCATAGTGAGCCAGCAACAGCAGAACATTCTCGAAGTGCTTCTCGGATTCTCTTAGCTTTCCGTGATTCAAAGCCAAATTGCCCAAGGAGAAATGACCCAGGACAAACTGAGGTTCCGCGTACACTGTTTGCTGAAACGCGAAGAGCGCCTCTGGCAGGAAGCCTTGTTCCTGCAAGATTGTTGCCCGCAGATAGTAGGCACGAGCAGCCATCTTGTCGGCCGCAATTGCCTTGTCACACCAGACCAGCGCCGCTGCCAGTTTCCCTTGATTGGCGTAGGCACGCGCAAGCAGAAGCATGGCTTGCGCATCATTGCCGTCTTGTGACAGAAGGGTCCCGATGATCTGCTGGGCATCCTCATAGCGCCCTAGTTCGTGAAGCGCTAAGGCCTGTGAGTAGGAAGGTGCCGGTGGTTGCGCGTTTTCTGGATGGATCTGGGGATCCTGGCTCTTTTGGCTTGTGTCGCAGACTAGAGCCATGGCTGGTTCTGAATTCTCAAGTCTCTGTTCAGGCAGCTGAGCACCGAACCTGTTCTCATCGCGTACAACAGAAGGCAAGGTCAGCGTCTTCCGCAAGTGTGTGGCCGACTTCCGGTATAGGGTGACGTCGCCAAAATCGATCGTGGCGAACTCAGAGAAGAGCTCGTGGGACGTTTCCGTTGGGCTCACGATCAACCATCCATCGCTCGCCAATGAGCAGTAGAGCTGGTGGATAACCTTCCTCATGCCCTCAGGAGTGAAGTACATGAGCACATTCCGGCAGAAGATCACATCGAAGCCATTGGTGGAGTTCGAAGGCGGAGGAAAGGAGTGATCCATCAAGTTGCGCTGGGCGAAGCTCACCATCTTCCTGATGGCTGAGCTGACAGTCCAGCGGCTTTCCCCGACCGCCTCAAAATATGCACTCCGAACCAACGGCGGAACCCCGCGGAAGGACCATTCTCCGTAGATTCCCTCGGATGCTTTTTGCAGAGACTTGGAATTCAGGTCGGTCGCTAGAATCTCGACGTTCCACTTCTTCAGGCCCGCCATCAACTTGCTCAGCACGATCGCGATCGAATACGGTTCTTCGCCAGTGGCGCAACCTGCGCTCCAGACTCTGATTACCTTGCCCGAACGTGTCCGAATCAACTCCGGCACGATGTCCTTCTCAAAAACTTCCAGACTCCGTTTCTCCCGGAAAAAATAAGTCTCGCTAACTGTTAAGTAGCTGGCCAACACTTCCAGATGCCTTTGAGTCAAGGTCGGCGACAACAGTTCCTGGACGTAGTGGTCCAAGTCGTGCTGACAACGCCATTCCCAGGCAGCCCCGCACACCCCGCGCTGAAGATCGAGCCAGCGCTCTCTCGGAAAGTGCAGTCCGAGGTGACGAGCGACAAGATCGCTGAGCCGCAAAAGCCGCGCGTCTGAGATCCTTTTCGTCATTTTGTTCCCCCCGCTTGGGCCAGGAGGCCGTCCAGTTGCTGCTCTTCTTTCTTCGAGAGAAAACGATCAAGGTCATGAACGAACAAAATGCCGCTGTCCAGCCTGGTAATACCTTCCAAGTATTGCGCGCCGGGTACGATCTTTTCTGCCTCTGTAACCTCTTCTGCCGTCCGTTCGAAAACTCCGGTGACGGAGTTCACCACAACAGCGACACTTCGTGTACCCGCCTGCGCCACAACGAGCTGGTCGCTCAAACTGATTTCGGATTCTGCTAAACCGAACCGCTTTCGCATACTCACGACCGGAATGATGTTTCCCTGAAAGTCGATCACGCCAAGCACAACCTCTGGCGCCTTCGGCAACGGAGTTACCTCCACCATGCGCACGACTCGCTGGACAGTTGCCAAGGAGAGGGCATACTGCTGCTCACCGAGGATGAAGGCTACTAGTTGATTCAACATGGCGGGTCTTGCGCTCGCCCTCCGTTCCTATTACTCCTGCCAAACCACAGATGCACGGATCATGTAGGTTGTGCTTCGGTTCTGGTCAAAGGAGAAAGGCAGACCAATTCCCAGCAGTAAATTCTGTCCGATCTCGCGCGCCGCTAATGATGATTCAATCTGCAATTCTCACTGATTTCCAGGGTCATGGCTGGCGTCGCTCAGCCGTCGGGCAGCCAAACTGTGATCGGCTTTCTGAGCCTGTATCGCGGGAATCGCCTCCGGTCAAGGACCGTCGAGGGCCCCTCCCAACCCTCAGTATCGGCAGGAATCAGCTTCTTCTACAGCGGATGCTGTCAATTATTAAGTTCTCGCGGGGTACCGACGTTCGAGGTTGGAGGACGTCAACCCGCAACGCAACCCGCAAATTCAAATCTTTCCGACACCTCGTCTAATTCCGCCCGGCAAATCGCCGAAACAAGACGCTAAAGAAACCTTCAAAACCCTCGGCCGGGCGCTTCGAACTTGGTGTTCATGCCATGCTAGGACATGCTACTTCGGCCAGCTGAACCAGAGGATGCAATCGCTGTGGCTCGTGTGCACGTCCGGTCATGGCAAGCGGCCTACCGGACGCTCCTTCCGCATGACTACCTCGATCAACTTCGTCCCCAAGATCGAGCAAAAACCTATGATTTCGCGAGCCTTGACCCTGTGGAATTCGTTGCAACGCGTGCGGAAGCTTTCGAAGTTCTTTTGGTTGAAGACAGCCCCGGCGATGTCAGGCTGACGCGGGAAGCGTCTAAGGATGCCAAGGTGCATATCAACTTGAGTGTCGCACCGGACGGCGTAGAAGCAATGGCTTTTCTGCGGCGCGAGGGAAAGCACGCCGGTGTTCCTCGTCCGGATCTGATCCTGCTCGACCTGAACCTACCCCGGAAAAGCGGCCGGGAGGTTCTGGAGGAGATCAAGGGAGATCCGACTCTGATGAGCATTCCAGTCGTTGTCTTGACTACCTCTATGTCTGAGCAGGACGTCCTGCGGAGTTATCTGCTCCATGTGAACTGTTTCATCACCAAGCCTGTGGACCTCGATGGGTTCCTCAAAGTCGTGAAGAGCATCGACAATTTCTGGCTGTCCGTGGCCGAATTGCCAAACGAAGTGCGCTCATGAAAGAAAAAGCAGTCCAGGTTCTTCTGGTTGAGGATAACAAGGGGGATGCTCGCTTGCTCCGCGAGATGTTCAGTAAGGAGAAACCGGGTAGTTACAATTTGACGCATCTCTCGCGCATCTACGACACCGAGGGTCATCTTGCGAAAGGTCGAGTGGACATTGTCTTGTTGGACATGGGACTGCCGGATGGGCACCCACGGGAGGGCCTCCACAACACGGCTATCCAAGTCTGACTGATTGAGGGCGTTGGCAAGCAACTGTGCAGGGTTCCGCGTGGGCTCTCCGCGCAGATAGGTAAATGCGGGATATCCCAGCGCCCCAAGATCAAACTTCAACGACAAAAAGTTTTCCTACTCCATAGGTAATGCCGTAGGAGCCAAGTCAAAAGCTTTCACGGCCGGTGCGGCAAAGCTGGAAGAAACGGGACGATGATCGCGCTCGACCATCGACAAATAGGCCTGCGTCAAGCCGAGGGCAGACGCGGCCTGCTGTTGGGTCCAACGAACCTTGAGGCGAGCCTCTTTAAGATTTGCGCCTGTCATGGGAAGAGCCTCTCTTCCTCTATCGTCCCTATTCAATATAACAAGAAAAGTTATATTGAACCCTCTTCACATCGCAAGCGCTTTTTGGTCAATTGCTTACAGGATTGGCTACAGGACGGATGTGAAAACGGCAGATCGTCCGTCACTTATCGGAACGCGACGCAAAAGTGGCTTTCCATATTTGCTTGGAGTTCGTCGTGCCGAAATTGGACACCCTGCCCGTTATTCGGTTCGTCGGATTCGACCCAGCGGACCCGCCTCGTCTTAGCCGCAAGAAAACCGGCCGGACTCTGATGCTACGTTGCAAGCCTGCCGATAGGACGAACTGAGACTAAAATGCAGCCTCTCGTTCGGCGCATTGCACCGGTAGCCGACCACTCGGAGTTGAGGCACATCGGTCTCCCCGCGCCGTTTCGTGGCGGCCAGACGGAGACGATGCACCCAAAAGACTGGAGGCATTGACTCTTCTTTTTTGGAAAGGAGGAGTGACCGCTTATTACCCGCTGGGAATTGTTTCCCGACTGCTGAGGCGCTCCTCGTGCTCCGAGTGCACCGACGGGACGGTGTGAAAAAATCGATTTGGCTGAAATTTCGAGGTTTTTAGTTTGATGCAAAATGTATGCCGACGCCCCAGCGATCGCTTATAGGGCATCCTGGTGAGGACTTTTTTTTAAGCCGAACTCACCCCACATTTGTTGGTCGATTTTTTCACATCTTCCGGTCCCCATCGACTACTGTCCGCAAACTGCCTGAGAGGGGGTCCAGTCGCCACTAACAGGGGATGGGACGTAATTAGCAATAGGGACATAAGCACTGGGATGATATTAGGTGATCGGAAGATGAGGCGCGATCTCAACGGGAGTACCGAATCGGAGGCCCGATATCGTGGGCTGCTAGAGGCAGCTCCGGATGCGATGGTGGTGGTGAACCAGGACGGGGGGATTGTCCTGTTGAATGTGCAGGCGGAGAAACAGTTCGGATATCAGCGCGATGAACTGCTCGGC
>Ga0182015_10005726_pt1 | contig 12789 bp, 14 predicted proteins | sample 712P3MmetaG_FD_120478 | JGI IMG/M metagenome (GOLD analysis project Ga0182015, IMG submission 120478) | Permafrost microbial communities from Stordalen Mire, Sweden - 712P3M metaG | ecosystem: Environmental > Terrestrial > Soil > Wetlands > Permafrost | place: Sweden: Stordalen | collected...
GAGCAGTACAGCCACGAGCCTTTCATCGCCACGGTGCGCTTCTGGGTGAACTACTCACTCGATCCACCGCCCCAGTCAGAGATCGAGTCAAGGCGCGCCGGCGGCTATCTCGCGCTCGATGCGCTGGAGCGCCACCTTGCGCTCGAGCCCTTCCTTGTCGGCCGGCGCTATTCGATCGCTGACATCGCGCTCTACGGCTACACCCATGTCGCCGAGGAGGGCGGTTTTGCCCTCTCGCGCTATCCGGCGATCCACCGCTGGCTCGACCGCGTCGCGCGCGCGCCTGGCCACGTGCCGATCACGGCCTGAGGCCAGGCCCGTCCACGGAGCTCAGGCTTCGAAGGCGCGCTCGCGGGCGCGCTGGCGTAGCGTCGCCGCGCTCCACCACACCGCAAGGCCGAGCAGCGCGAGCGGCAGCATGATCGCAAAGGCGACGAGCGCGATCGCCAGGGCCACGTCGAGCACGCGCAGCGAGTCGCCCAGCGCGCGGTTGACCGGACCTGACCCGCCGCTGCTCGCCGCGGCCGCCGCGGTCACGACGTTGACGGCAAGGCGCGCGTTGTGAGCCTTTGAAACCAAGGCGCCGAGATGCGCAGTGGCGGCTGCGATCCGCCCGTCGAGCGCCGTGATCTTCTGCTGAATGCTCTCCTCCTCGGCCAGTGTGGTAGCGGCCGCGAGCGCCTTGATCAGCGCACCGCTCTCCGCCTTCTCCGTGGCGACGCCAGCCTGGGCTTGCGTATAGCGCTTGGTGATGTCGAGCGTCGACTGGCTGAGCGAGCGCACACCTGCGAGGCTCGAGAGCGAGGAGATCAGCGCCGGCAGCTTGGGCGAAGGCACACTCAGGCTGAAGGTCGCCGAGCTCGACAACCCGTGCACCATGACCTTCGAGCTCTCGACGACGCCGCCAACACGCTCGGTGCTCGCGACGATCCCATTCGCCACCGCCTGCATCCGCCCGGGCGGCGCAGCGAGCGTCAGCGATCCGCTCCGCGCCACCAGGCGGGGGATTGCGCCGACCCCCGCCTGGGCGCTTGGCGAGACGGCTACGCCCGCCGCTGTCGTGCTCCCCGTCGCACCGGTGCTCGTTGCCGGCGTGGCGGCGTTGAAGGTACCGGGGGTCGCGGCCGCACCGGGCAGCACGGTGGTCGGATTGAGGGGCTTCCGCTGAGCCGACGTGCCGTTCAGCACGCCGCCCGAGACGACGATCATCGCCGTCACCACGACGGCCACGAGCGAGCCACCGGCCAGCGCGAGCCGCTTGCGCGCGGGGTGTCTGCGTGGTGCGCTGGGCCGATCGAAGCGAGCAGCGACACGCCGATCGAGTCGGTCCGCGAACGCCGGATCTATCCGCGGCGCGTCGGCGCGCACCGAGTCGACGAGGGCCGCGAGCTCGAGATCCTCCTCGCCCACCGGCTCGCGGGCGAGTATCGCGTCGAGCGCCCGGAGCTCGGCGCGGACCTCGGGGCTGAGTTCACTGCGGCGCATGGCAGACCTCTCGTAGTCGCTTGATCGCTCGATGCAGGCGGGTTCCGGCGCTCGACTCGCTACAACCGAGCACGCGAGCAAGCTCACCGTTGGAAAGCCGCCCGACGAACTTCAGCAGGATCACTTCGCGCTCACGCGCGTCGAGTTGCGCGAGCCCCGCACGAACGAGCAGGCGGCGCTCGCCGAGCTCGTCATCGACCTCGACGCGAGTGCTCTCGTCGACCGGTTCGCCGACCAGGGCTCCGCTCCGCGCTCGGCGGCGCAGCTCATCGAGCGCGGCGTTGCGCGCAATCGCAAACAGCCACGCCCGCGGGCTGCCGCGTCGCAGATCGAACAGAGCGCGCCGGCGATAGGCGCGCTCAAAGGCAAGTGCCGTAACGTCCTCGGCGGCGGCTGCGTCGCGCAGCATCGAGGCTACGTAGGCGTAGAGATCGCTCGCGCACGAGCGGTAGAGCGCTTCGAACTGCGCTGCGGCACCGCCTGCGTGCCGCGCCGATCCCGATGGGGCGTCACCCGTGCCGGACGGCGGGCAGGTAGTTGCTGTCATCGTCTCAGCGCTCCGAGAGCGACTCGGTGCATCGGGCTCACATCACTACTACGTGCATCCTCGCAAAGCGTCACAATCGGCTCCGACCAGCAACTTTTGCCACGAGCGCTATACTTGCTAGAGCAAACAATGTCCCAAACATCCACCACATCCGCCGCCAAAGGTCGCGCGATCGCCACGTCTGACGGCTCGCCCCGGTGGCACCCGACCTACGCCGACGCGTGGATCGGGCTGCTGCAGACTCATCGGCAGCTCACGCACGAGCTGGATGCCAAGCTCGAGGCCTCATACGGCCTGACCCTGAGCGGCCTGGAATTGCTGGCGCGTCTGGCTGCAGCTCCCGAGCACTGGCTGCGGCTTTCGATGCTAGCGGGCCAGACCGGGCTTAGCCTCAGTCGCGTCTCGCGAATCGTCGACGCTCTCGAGCACCGCGGCCTGATCGAGCGTCGCGGCTGCCCGGCGGACGCGCGCGCCACCAACGCTCACCTCACCAGCGCTGGCGCCGAGCTGCTGGAGACGGCCGAGGGCACCCACATCGCGTTTGTGCAGGAGCGCTTCTTCGACCATCTCAGCTGCGAAGAGGTCGAGACCTTGGCGGAGATCTTCGCGCGTTTTGCCCCCGGCGCGGCGAAGGCGTGCACCGCCGGCAGCGAAGCGCCCCTCAGCGCTTGACGCTCAGCGCCTGATCAGCACGGCGATATTCGAAGGGTCGCGCGCGATCACGCCGTCGGGTCGATCCTCGACCACTACGCCAAGAGCGGTCAGGCGGCGGGGGATTGCGGTGAGCTCCTCGTCGCTCTCCAAGATCAGCGTCCAGTGGCGCAAACCGATCGCGTCGGCTCGAGCTGGCGCCGCCCCGCGACCTCGCCAGATGTTGAACGCGACGTGGTGGTGATAACCGCCGGCGGCGACGAACACGGCGCTCGGCAGCTCGCCCATCACCTCGAAGCCAAGGCCATCGCGGTAGAAGCGCGTCGCCGCGTCGAGCGCGCCGACGTGCAGGTGGATATGGCCGATCGCCAGACCGCCGCCGGCCCGCTCGCTCGGTTGCTCGCCGGCCACCCTCGCCAGCAACCCCTGCAGGTCGAGCGGAGCCGGTCCGTTGCTCAGGAAGTCGTCATAGAGGCTCGGTGGCCACTGCTCGCGCGGTCGGTCGGCGGCGAGCTCGATGCCGATTCCGTCGGGATCGGGCAGGTAGATCGCCTCGTGCGTGCCGTGGTCGGAGGCGCCATCGATCGCCGCTCTTGCTGTCGCGATCCGCACGGCGGCACGGGCCAGCTCTTCACGCGAGGCGAAGAGCAGCGCGAAGTGGTAGATGCCGGCGTCGCGGCCCGGCGCCGTCGCGCCAGGATCTTCGTTAAGCGTCACGATGTCCTCGCCGCCGACGCCGAGCGCCGCGAAACCCTCCTCGCGGCGGTGGACTGCGAGTCCGATCACCCGCGTGTAGAAGTCGAGCGCGCGCTCGAGATCGGTAACCGTCAGGACGACGCCGCCAAGCCGCGTCTGGGCCGCGAGTAGCGCGGGTTTACGAGCGGGCGTCTTCGTGGTCAGGGCCGAACTCATGGGGAATTGATTGTAGCGAGAGATGCTTGCGCGCGCAAGTAGTTACTCGTGCGCTCGCAGGCGAGCGTCGCGCGCCGCCGCCGCCGCGAGTAGCGGGTCGGCGAGCGCGTCCAGCAACGAGTGCCCGCTGTCGTCCATGCTGATCTCCCAGATCATCACGCCGCGCAGGTGCTGGGCGATCACATAGCTTGCCCTCGCCCGCAGCGACTGCGGATCCTCATAGCTAATGAAGGTGCGTGTGGCGTGGTCGTAGAGCCAGGGCTCCTGCGCCGAGGGATCCCAAAACTGACGCGAGCTCGGCATGAAGTCCGCGATGATCTCGGAGTAGGTCGGCGCCGGGCCGAGCGCGCGAAACTTCTGGAAGAGGCCGTGATCGATGTCGGGGACATGCGTGAAGGTGTGCCCGTAGAAGGCGTTGCCGAGGACGATCTTGCTCGCCGGCACGCCGTTTTGTTCGTAGAAGCGCACGACCGCCGCGACGTTGTTCCACTGCTTTATTGCGGCTGGCGTGGGGTCTGTGGCGCTCGCCTCCAGCGGCGAGTCGAAGTTCGTCACCGGCGAGCTGTTGTTGGTCATGTCGAAGGTCATCACGTTGATCCAGTCGACGATCTGCGCGACCGCCGACAGATCCCAGCTCGTCTGCGGCGTGTAGCCGGGACGGCCCAGGAAGCGGCCGGCCGGAAGCGCCGCGGTAAGCAGGTAATGGCGGTGCTCGAGCCCGCCGAGCGCGTCCAGCTGGCTGCGAAACTCCGCCAGCAAGAGCGTGGCATTGTCGCGGTCGGCGGGCCTGGCCGGCGTCGTCGCGGCGCCACCCTCTACGGGGAACTCCCAGTCGATGTCGATCCCGTCGAAGAGTCCCGGGTAGTCGAGGAGAAAAAGCTTGATGCACGAGCTGACGAAGGCGTCGCGGCTCGCCGCGGTCGCGGCAACCTGCGAGAAGCGCCCTGATCCTCCCCAGCCGCCGATCGAGATCTCCGTCTCGAGCCTCGGGTAGCGGGCCTCGAGGCGCGCCAACTGGCCGAAGTTTCCCCGCAGTGCGCTGGACCCCACGCGTTGGCCGGGGAAGTGCTCGATGACGTCGGCGTAGGGGTCACCGAGCGCGCAGCGGCCCTCCGCGGTGACTGCGCCAAACGCGTAGATCACGTCCGTCAGCTTCCCTGCGGGGATCTGAGCTGCGTTGTAGTCGCTGTCGTAGTCGGCGAAGTAGGCCACCACGACAGGCGCGCTCGACGCGGTCGGCGACGCGCTCGTGGCGCCAGAGCTGGTCCCGCCGGCGAGCAGCGCGAGCGCCCCGAGGGCGCCGGCAATCGCGATCCTTGCGCTCACTCCGCGCAGTATCGCGGCCGCGGTTGGTCACGGTGCGCACGGCCAGGGCGGCGCTACGACGGCCTGATGCGCGATGCTCCCGCTCGTGGCGATCCGACTCGCGCTCTTTGCCTCCCACGCCGGAACGACCGTGCAGGCGGTGATCGACGCGATGGAGGACGGGCGAATCGACGGCGAGGCGGTGCTCCTGATCGCCAACAACCCCGGCGCACCGGTGCTCGAACGCGCCGCCGCGGCAGGTATCCCGAGCCGTCTGTTGAACGGCCGCACGCATCCGGACCCCGACCAGCTCGACCGCGCCGTGCTCGAGGCAGTGCTCGACGCGGACGCCAGCCACATCCTGCTCGCCGGCTACATGAAGAAGCTGGGGACGCCGACGATCGAGGCGTTTGAGGGCCGCGCGTTCAACAGTCATCCGGCGCTGCTGCCCGCGTTTGGCGGCCAGGGGATGTACGGCGACCGCGTCCACGAGGCGGTACTCCGCGCGGGCGTCGCCCAGACCGGTGCAACCGTCCATCGCGTGACCGCCGACTATGACGCCGGCGAGATCGTGCGCCAGGTCACGGTGGCTGTGCTCGCCGGGGACGACGTGAAATCGCTGGGCGAGCGCGTTCGCGCCGCCGAGCGCGAGCTGGTCCTCGAGGTGCTGGCGGCGCTCGCCGCCAGCCGCGATCCAGCGCTGTCCTGAAGAGCCCGCCACCGACGTTCGTCTGCCAAGCCGGTGCGCGCTGGACGCGAGGCTAACATTGATGGCGACACGTTCGCGCTTCCCGCGGACGACGGCCAGCGATCACATACCGACCGAGAGGCACAGACATGGCAAGCCCCGCGAGCCACGCCACGCTCAACTACTCGACCAGTGGTCGCGTCGCCCAGGCGGTATTCGCGCGCCCGGAGGAGGGCAACAGCCTCACCGAAGAGGCGCTCGACGACCTCAACAACGTCGTTGCCAGCGTCCAGAGCGACGCCAGCATCCGCACGCTGGTGCTGAGCGGTGAGGGGGAGGCGTTTTCGGTTGGCCTTGCCGCTGCGCTTCTCGACCAAGCGTATGGGGACCTGGAGTACTTCGAGCACGTGCTGACGCGACTCGCGGCTACCTGCCTGTCGTTCGAGGCGCTCGACGTCCCGGTGATCGCAAAGGTGGGCGGCACCGCGGTGGCCGCCGGCTTCGAGCTCGCGCTGGCCTGCGATTTGATCGTGATCGCAGACGGCGCGCTGATCGGTGACGGGCACGTCGCCGCCGGCGTCGTCCCGGGCGGCGGCGCAAGCGTCCGGCTGCCGCGGATGATCGGCGTCCAGCAAGCCCGCGAGATCGTCTACTCGGGGCGTTTGCTGACCGGCAAGGAGGCGTTGGCGCTGGGCCTGGTCGTCAAGTCAGTACCCGCCGAAAAGCTCGACGCCGCGGTCGAGGAGCTCGCCGCGACCTTTACCGACAAGTCCCGTAACGCCCTCGCGACCGCCAAGCGCCAGATCAATCGCGGTCTTGGTGTCGACACGCCGAGCGGCGTCGAGTACGAGCGCGCCGAGGTGATTCGCTACCTGCGCGAGCCAGACTCCGACGCGATCGAAGGCTTCCGCGCCCAGCAGCAGAACCGCCCGCCTTCCTGGGCGTAGGACATTGGAGCGCTCGCTGGCAGAGCGCTGCCGCGCGGCGCTCGAAGCGAGCTGGACGACCGGCGAGCGCGCCGGCGTCGACTATGCCTACACCCGACCGAGCCCGGAGCGCTATCGCTGGCAGTGGTACTGGGACTCCTGCTTTGCGGCGATCGCCTGGCGCCACTTCGACCCGGCACGCTCGCGCGCAGAGCTAGAAACGCTGCTCGCCGGTGCGCGCGAGGACGGCTTCATCGGTCACACGATCTTCTGGGACCACCCGCTCGAAGGCTCGCGCCGCCTCTTCTACAACGTCATCGATCACGACGATCCGATGACCTCGACGATCCAGCCGCCGATGCTCGCGTTTGCGTGGCGTATCGCGGTAGGGGATCCGGCGCTGGAGCCGGCGATCGTCGCGCACCACGCTGCGGTCACGACACAACGCGACCTCGACGGCGACGGGCTCCTGTGGATCCTGCAGCCGGACGAGTCGGGGCTCGACGCCTCACCGCAGTTTGACCCGATCTGGGGCTGGCGCGCCCAGGGTCTGCCGGGTTTTGTCGAGCTCGTGCACCGCAACCGCGCCCTTCGCTTTGAGATCAACGCCATCCGCGCGGCCGGCGGCCCGGTCGTCTGCGAGGTGTTGACGAACGTCCTGCACGGCCTCTCGCGCCTCGCGCTCGGCCTGGCGTCGATCACGCCGGCATTGATCGCGCGGCTCTACGACGAGTCCAGCGGTCTCTTCCTGCCCACCGCCGACCCGCCCTGCGGCGCGCGCATTCCGCTCACCTGGGCGGCGCTGTCGCCGCTCGCCCTGCCCGACCTGCCCGAGCCGATCGGCCGGCGCCTCGTCGAGGAGCATCTGCTCGACGAGCAGCGCTTCTGGACCCCCGTCGCGCCACCAGCGGTGGCGTTGGACGAGGCCACCTTTTCGCTGCGCGAGCACTTCGATGGCCTGCGCCGATACTGGCGCGGTCCGTCCTGGGTCAACAGCGCCTGGCTGCTCTGGCTCGGCCTCGTTCGCCTCGGCTACAGCGCCCAGGCCGCCGCGCTCGCCGCCGGCGTGACGAGGACGGTTGCCGCCGAGGGCCTGCGCGAGTTCTACGATCCCTTCAGCGGCCGCGGCATGGGCGCGCAGGACTTTGCCTGGTCGGCGCTAGCGCTCGAGTTTGCCGACGCCGGCGTGGCGAGCCCGGGAACGGCTAGCGCGGACGCGGCGCCGTCCTCCTAGCGTGCCGCGCTCGAGCGTCCTCGCCAAACGTCTGCGCCGGCTCCGGGGCGAGCTACGCCTGGTCGTGCGGCTGCGCCGGCTGCCGCCCAGAGTCGTGCTTTTCACCATGCGTGCGCGCGCCCACGCGTGGCGCAGCGACGATCGTTTCAGCCTCGCGTCCGCCGCGGGTCCGGGCGATCTGGCAGTGCTCCTTTCGCTGGCCCGCGGGCGCCAGCACGTCGTCGAGCTCGGCACCGGCACGGCCTGGACGTCGATCGTGCTGGTCGTCGCCGACCCGGCGCGGCTGGTGATCAGCTATGACCCCGAACAGCGCGCCCACACGACGAGCTACCTGCGCCTCGCTGGCGCCGGTGCGTGCGGTCGGATCGAGCTGCGCGGGGAAGCCGACAGCGCCGGTCCCCACGATTTCGATCACCCGGTGGAGCTGTTGTTCATCGACTCCTCGCACGAGCGCGCCGCTACGGTGGCCGCCTTCCGCGCCTGGCGTCCAGCCCTGGCCCCGGGCGCCGTCGTTGTGTTTCACGACTACGACCATCCCGGATATCCGGGCGTGAGCGAGGCAATCGCAGAGCTCGAGCTGACCGGCGAGGTAAAGGAGGGGCTGTTCGTCTGGCGCGCACCATGAGCATCGTGGCGTGCGTCGCAGCCCTCGATCGACGTCGGGAGGACTACCCCAGCGGTAGGGTTCGCCGCCATGAGCACCTCGCCCGAGGAGACCATCATCTATACGGGCCATCCCTCTTGGCGCTCGATGCTCGACTTCCATATCGGCGGTGTGCTGCTGGCCGCGGTCGCCGGCGCGATCGGGAAGTTGGCCGTCGGCTGGGGGGTCGGCATCGCCGCCGCCGCCGCTGTCCTCCTGCTCTCGCTGCTCGTCGGCTTCGTGCGCCGTGCTGCGACGCACTACACGATCACCGACCGTCGCCTGTACATCCGTCGTGGGATCGTCTCCCGCGTCGAGCAGCACACGACGATCGACCGTGTTCAAAACGTCGAGACGACCCAGTCGCTGCTCGAGCGGCTGCTGCGCGTCGGGACGATCGATTTCGACACCGCGGCGACCGATGAGTCGGTCTTCCAGTTCGCTGGCGTGGCGGCACCCAAGCGGGTTGCCGCAGCGGTCAATCTCGCCGAGGACACCTACCAGCGCGAGAGCCTCTAGCCAGAAGAGCGACAGGCCCGTGTCGGGCGGACTTCCGGCCGGCCTAGCTAGAGTGCCAGTCGCGATGAAGATCGTTGTTACTGGCGGCAGCGGCAAGGTGGGCCGCGCGGTGGTGCGCGACCTGCTCGAGCACGACCACGAGGTGCTCAACGTCGATCTCAGGCCGCCAGACCCCGCCCACGCGCCCGCAGGCGGGCTCTTCCTCCCCGCGGATCTGACCGATTTCGGCCAGGCGCTCGAGGCGCTCAGCGGTGCGGAGTCGCTGCGCGGCGTCGAAGCGGTCGTGCACCTCGCCGCGGTGCCGTCACCGGTCCACGCCACGCCCGATGTGGTCTTTGCGACCAACATGCGAAGCACGCACGCGGTCTTCTCCGCAGCTGTCCGGCTCGGGCTGCGGCGGGTCGTCTGGGCTTCCAGTGAGACGCTGCTCGGGGTCCCCTTCGACGTCCCGCCCGAGTATGCTCCGGTCGACGAGCGCCATCCGCTCCGCCCGGAAACCTCCTACGGCCTCTCGAAGGTGCTCGGCGAAGAGATGGCGCGCCAATTCGCGCGCTGGAGCGGCATCCCAATCATCGGTCTGCGCTTCTCCAACGTGATGGCCCGCGCCGACTACGAGCAGTTTCCGTCGTTCTGGGATGACCCGCGGATTCGCAAGTGGAACCTCTGGAGCTACGTCGATGAGAGCCACGCGGCGCAGAGCGTTCGCCTCGCGCTGAGCGCCGACTTGGTGGGCGCGCCAGCGTTTATCATCGCCGCCGGCGATACGGTGATGCGCCGTCCGAGCCGCGAGCTGATGGCCGAGGTCTTCCCGGGGGTGCCGGTCGCGGACGCGCTCGGCGAGCACGACACCCTGGTCGCCATCGGTGACGCGCGCCGGGTGCTCGGCTATGACCCGCGCTTCAGCTGGCGCGAGCTGTTCTGAGCGAGCGCGCCCCGCTGCGCGCCCCTCACCTCGCGCCGGGCGCCGACGCGATGGCGTCAGCGATGATCGCGGCGTGGTCAAAGGCGAGCGCCGGCAGTGCGTCCAGCGCGAACCACTGCGCCTGACTGGCATCGTCACCGCCGCGCGCCGCGACCTCTTCGGCAAGCCGTCGAAAGTAGGTGATCGACACAGTCCAGCCCCGAGGATCGCGGCCCGGCGTGTCGTAGACACCTAAGAGCACCAGCGAGCCCGTGGCGATTGCGGTTTCCTCGGCCAGCTCGCGTATCGCCGCGTCGTAAATTCGCTCACCCTCTTCAACGAAACCGCCCGGCAGAGCCCAGGCGCCAGCGAACGGCTCGTGGGCACGCTGGATCAGAAGGACGCTGGCAACCGGCTCGCCGGCGAGCAGCACGACATCGACGGTCAGCCCGGGTCGCGGCCAGCGCTCAGCTGCGGCTTGCGGGCTTGTCGCCACGTGTCCTAGGCGCGTCCGTAAACCGGGATGTGCGCGCCGCTCGTCGGCGCCGAGTCCTCGGCGCAGAGGAAGCGGATCACCAGCGCGATCGCGGCGGGCGTAACCCAACGGGAGTAGTCGCCGCCCGGTTGAGCGGCGCGATTTGCCGGGGTGTCGATCACGCTCGGCAGGATCGCGTTCGCACGCACACCGTCAGCGGTGTACTCGGCGGCGAGCGCATCGACGAAGGCGAGCACCGCCGCCTTCGAGGCGATGTAGCCGGCGGCCCCCGAAAAAGGCCTCAGCGCCGCGCGCGTCGAGACGCAGACGATCGATCCACCGTGTTCGAGCATCCGTGGGATCCCGGCGTGGCAGAGTAGGTAGGTCGGGCGGAGGTTGAGCTTGAACTGGGACTCAAAGTCCTCGATCGGCGTCTCGTGAACTCGCCCCGGAGCGCTGAAGCCGCCGACGAGGTTGACCAGCGCGCCGAGCCTGCCGCGGGCGCGGTCGATCACCTCGCTGGCGGCGGCGGGATCGAACAGGTCCGCTTTCACCAGCTCGAGCCGTCCATGGGTCGCGACGCGCTCGAGTTCGCGCTCGTCGTTGTAGGGCACGACGACACGCCAGCCGGCTTCCAGCAGCGTTTGTGTCACGGCGCTACCCAGGCCGCCGGTGCCGCCGCTGATGACCACGGTTGCGTCCACGGTGCCCGGAGCCTACCGTCCGCAGCCCTCTCTACCGTGAAGTCATGTTGATTCGAGAGCTAACGGACGGTGCCGAAATCGATCAGGTGCTCCTCGTTCGCGAGCTCGAAACGCGTCTCAAGCGCGACGGCAGCGAGTACCTGCGCGTCACCTTCGGCGATCGCAGCGGCCAGGTCGCGGCCATGGTCTGGGACGCCGTCCGCGATGTCCAGCCGTTGCTCGTGGCGGGCGAGCCGGTGCGTGTGCTCGGACGCTACAGCGTCCACCCGCGCTACGGCCCCCAGCTCAACCTGCGCTCACTGAGCCCCGCCGAGCCGGGCAGCTTCGAGATCGACGAGCTGACACACGGGCCGGCTCGCGACGTCGCGCAGATGGAAGCAGACCTGCGCGGGCTGATCGCGACGATTCAAAACCCCCATGTGCGCCAGCTCGTGGACCGTCTGCTCGGCGAGCAGACGCCCCTGTGGCAGCTCTATCGCGTCGCGCCGGCGGCGAAGTTCTACCACCAGGCCTACCGTCACGGCCTGCTCGAGCACTCGCTGAGCGTCGCCCAGGCGGTGAGTGCGATGTCCTCGACGTTCCCCGGGATCGATCGCGACGTCGCGGTCGCCGGCGCCCTTTTGCACGACATCGGCAAGCTCGAGGCCTACACGACCGAGCCCACCAGCATCGACCTGACCGACGCCGGGCGCCTGCAGGGCGAGATCGCCCTTGGTTACTACCGCGTGCGGCGCGAAATTGAGCAGCTCGAGGACTTCCCGCCCGCGCTTGCGCAGGCGCTCGCGCACATCGTGCTCTCCCACCACGGGACGCTCGAGCACGGCAGCCCGGTGCTGCCCTGCACACGCGAGGCGACGCTCGTCCACATGGCCGACAACCTCGGTGGGCGCCTGGGCAGCTTCGACCGCCTGGAGCAGGAGCTTCGCCAGGGCGAGAGCTGGTCGGGCTTCGATCGCGCGCTTGGCGGCGGCGCCTTCTTCGGCGAGCGCGACGCGATCCAAGCTCCGCAGCGCCAAGCCGCCTGAGCGCACCCAAGCGGCGCCGCCGACCATACGCGCCCAGAGCGCGGCACGGCGCGGACAGCCGACAAACGCCGCTCTCGCAGTCGCCCCCGCGAGGGCAGCAAACGACGCAAATACGGGGGCCCCGCCACAGGCCCAGCACCGTCGGGCTCTATCGTTCGTTCACGGATGGCCAAGGACACCGAGAAGCTGATCCGCCAGCTATCCCTGATCTCATACCTGATGGCCGAGCGCCGGCCGGTGACGGCGCTCGATATCAAGCGCGACGTCGAGGGATACAGCGGCATGAACGAGGACGCGTTCGCGCGGCGTTTCTACGCTGACCGCGCCGAGCTCGACTCGCTGCGAATCCCGCTCACGGTCGAGAAGCCGCTCGACGGCGTCGCCGAGCAGGAGAACTACTCGTTGCGGCCGGAGAACTTCCATCTGCCGGCGATCGAGTTCTCCGACAGCGAGCTTGCTGCGCTCGCCACCGCGCTTTCGCTGCTCGACGGCGAGTTCGCCTATGCCGAGCCCCTGCGCCTCGCGCTGCAGCAGATCACCTGGGGCCGGCCGAGCCCGCTGCAAGCGCCCGATCAGCGCGGCGTGGCGCTCGGCATCACCGCCTCGGCGGGCGGTCACGAGCTTTCGCAGCGGCTGGTCAAGGTCGAGACGGCGATCTTTCGCCACAAGACGATCACCTTCGATTACTACACGATGGAGCGCGACGAGGTTGGTCCGCGCATGGTCGATCCCTACCACCTGCTCTTCCGCGGGTGCCAGTTCTACCTGCTCGGC
>Ga0182015_10005727_pt1 | contig 12788 bp, 10 predicted proteins | sample 712P3MmetaG_FD_120478 | JGI IMG/M metagenome (GOLD analysis project Ga0182015, IMG submission 120478) | Permafrost microbial communities from Stordalen Mire, Sweden - 712P3M metaG | ecosystem: Environmental > Terrestrial > Soil > Wetlands > Permafrost | place: Sweden: Stordalen | collected...
CCGCGCTGGTCACCAGACGGCGAGAGAATCGCCTTCCTAAGCACGCGGGCGCGGCCCAAGGCGAAACCAGACACCGCGCCGATGCAAATCTGGCTCATCGACGCGCACGGCGGCGAACCCTGGCCGGTCACCGATTTGGTCCACGCGCCAAAGCAGGTCGAATGGCTCGACAAGGACACGCTGGTCTACAGCGCGGAAGAAGATCCGGCGTTGTACGAGCAGGAAATGAAGAAAAAGAAAGACGATTCGGAAGTTGTGGATGACGCCGACCACGAACCGCCGGTGCGGCTCTACAAAATTAATGTGAAAGACAGCAAGATTACGCGACTGACCACGAACACCGACTGGATCGAAAGCTTCGAGTTGTCTCACGACAAGAAATACGCGGTCGCGTCGCACGCAAAGAGCTTGCACTACACGTTCGACCAGAAGGTTCACCCGGTCGTAATGCTTCACGACCTTGGCAATGGACGGGACAAGCAGGTTTTCGCCGACCTGCGCATCCGGCCCGCAGGTTTCCAGTGGGCCCTGGACAATTCCGGCTTCTACATGGCGACGCCGTTTTCCACGGATGCGCGCTTTTTGACCGCGGGGATCACGATCGTTTATTTTTACGATCTCGCCAGCGGAAAAGCCTCGCAGGTCAATCTCGATTGGGAAAATGGGCTGGGCTATGACCTGCAGACGGTGCCGGGCGGCTTCGTCGCGCTCCTTGCGGCGGGAAGCCACGACGAGCCGGCGTTCTATGCGAAGAGCGGCAATACCTGGAAACGCCAGCAGTTGACCGGCGACCATGTGAAAAACATGGAAGGTTTTTCGCTGAGCGACGACGGAAAAGCGATCGCGTACGTTTCTTCGACCGCCAGCAGGTTGCCGCAGTTGTATCGAGCGCAACTCGACGGCGAAAAGGCTACTTCGCCGGTGCAGGTCTCGAAGCTGAATGAAAATCTGGTCAACGGCCGAACGTACTCAAAGACCGAAGTGATCCATTGGAAGGGCGCGAACGACGAAACCGTCGAAGGAATTTTGTATTATCCGACCAACTACGAAGAAGGCAAGAAATACCCACTGATTACCGCGATTCACGGCGGCCCGCAGGGCTCGGACAAAGATCTATGGGGCGAGAGCTGGGCCTATCCGCTGCAACTCTTGACCCAGCGCGGCTCGTTCGTGCTACGGCCCAACTATCATGGCAGCAACAACTATGGACTGAAATGGTCGGAATCGATTTGCTGCGGCAAGTATTACGACCTGGAAACTCCGGACATCAACGCCGGTGTAGATTATGTGATCGGAAAAGGAATCGCCGATCCAGATCAGATCGCGACCATGGGCTGGTCTAACGGTTCGATTCTTTCCACGAGCCTGATTACCACCTATCCCGCGCGCTACAAAGTGGCCAGCGTCGGTGCCGGCGATATTGAGTGGATCAGCGACTGGGGCAACGTGGCCTTTGGCGAATCGTTCGACACGTATTATTTCGGCAAATCGCCGATGCAGGATCCGCAGCTGTACATCAATAAATCGCCGTTTTTCAAGATGGATAAGGTCCAGGCGCCGGTGCTGATTTTCCACGGCAGCGCGGACACCAACGTCCCGACAGCGCAGAGCTGGTCGTATTTCCGCGTGCTGCAGTATTACGGAAAAGTGCCGGTGAAATTCGTGCTGTTTCGGGGCGAGCCGCACGGACCGCGCAAATTGACGCACCAGATGCGCAAAGTCGAAGAAGAAGTCGCATGGTTCGACAAATATTTCTTTAAGACCGCGAAACCGGAAAGCGAAGCGGTGAAAGAAGGCTCGCCGCTGGAAACGTTGTTCCGCGAAAAGAAAATCGGACGGTCCGGCGGAAACTACGGCGTGGCATCCAGCGTAAAGGGTAAAAATGTGCTGGTTCCGGAAGTTGTGCTGCGGGGTGACCTGGAAATCGGGCGATTTGAGGTTACCCGGGCGCAGTACGCCGAGTTCGACAAGAATTATAAATTTGAACCAGGCACCGAGAATTATCCGGCCAGTGGCGTGACCTTCGATCAGGCTAAGGCCTACGCTGCGTGGCTTTCCAAGACGACCGGACAAACGTGGCGCATTCCAAACCAGTGCGAGGTCGCCGCGATGTACGAGAAAAAAGACGGCGAAAACACGCTCGACTATTGGGCCGGATATTTGCTGAATCCAGATGACGCCGAGCGGCTACAGAAAAAGCTCGCAGATCTATCCGGGAACGCACCCCTGCTGAAGCCCGTTGGAAGTTTCGGTGGCCAAGGTAAACAAAACGAAGAACTGATTTTCGATCTGGGCGGCAACGTCGCCGAATGGGTGACCACGACGGACGGCAAAGGCCAAGCCATCGGCGGTAGCGCCGACCAGCCGACAGATCCGCGGGCATCGCACGAACCAGCTGCGGCCTACATCGGGCTTCGCGTCGTTCGCGGCGCGCCAAAACCGTAAACGTGCTGTAACCGCGGTCTTCCAGACCGCGGGATTGAGCTGCGCCTGCAAGCGCAGCTTATACGACAGCTAACGTCTTCTCTGCACGATGAGCGGGCACGAGACTCCTCGCTCTTACGATCCGGGTTACGATCCAAGTTCTGTTCCATCTGAACCCCACCCTCTCAAAAGGGCGGCAAGAAGAGCCAGCGTGACTCTTTGCGAGGAGTCCCACGGCCAGATTGGCGCTTGCACCTTACGTTAGTTGCGGATTACGCTCTCGGCATGAGCAACTTCACTCCTACGGAACGAACCAGAGTTACACGTAAGCCGGATCGCGGGTCGTTTGACCGCGAATTGGTTTACAACATTCTTGATCAGGCGTTTGTTTGCACCGTTGGATTTATAGTCGACGGGATGCCTTTTGTGGTGCCGACGAATTATGTGCGCGTTGGCGACAAACTTTTTCTGCATGGCTCGACCGCTAGCCGGCTGATGCGCACATTGGGCAGCGGAGCACTATTTTGTTTGAGCGTTACGTTGCTGGATGGGATCGTTTTTTCGCCTACGGCTACAGGACACTCCGTCAATTATCGTTCGGTGGTGGTGATGGGGAAAGCCGAGATGATCGAGTCGCCGGAGGCGAAGCTTGCGGCAATGCGCGATTTCGTGGAGTACGTGATCCGTGGGCGCTGGGCTACCGTGCGCCCGCCCAGCGAGCAGGAACTGAAGGCCACGATGGTGCTGGCGGTCCCATTGGTTGAAGCGTCGGCCAAAGTGCGGACGGGCTTTGCATTGGATGACGGCAAAGAGTATGACGGCGCGGCCTGGACGGGAGTGCTGCCGTTTAAGTGGACGCCGGGGGAGCCAGTGCCTGATCCGCGTGGAAAAGCCGACATCCCGGTACCCGCCAACATAGCGCGTTATACGCGTCCGCAGTAGCCGCCAGCGCCAACTGCTGTTTGAGCTTTCGCGGGGACGATGGCTATTTTTCCGTCGAGGATCCGGCGAAGAAGCAGTGGAGAAGGGCTCGGGCTCACGACCTATGCCGCCGTGAGCAGCAGCGGTTCGCCTTTTGTGATCACGATAGTGTGTTCGTAGTGGGCCGATAGGGTGCCGTCGGCGGTACGGACGGTCCAGCCGTCGCGATCGAGCGAAACGCGGCCATTCCCGACGACGATGATCGGCTCGATGGTGATTACCAGGCCTTCTGTTAGCGAGGCGCGGGCTCCGGGGTCGGCGTAATTTGGGACCGACGGGCTTTCATGAATGGTGCGGCCGATTCCGTGGCCGCCTAGTTCCGGAACTACGTTGAAGCCGCGGCGGCGGACTTCGCGTTCGATGGCTCGGCCGATGTCTTTGGTGCGGTTGCCTGACTTGGCGACTTGCAGGGCCTGGCGAAAGGCCTTTTGGGCGCAGTGGGTTAGTTCGTGGGCGTGACCTGAGGTCGGCGGGACTTCGATGCTCACGGCGGAGTCGGTGTGGTAGCCGTCTTTTTCGGCAGTTAGATCGAGTTTAACCAGGTCGCCGGGTTGAATTACGCGATCGCCGGGGATTCCGTGCACTACCTCGTCATTTACGCTGATGCAGACGTCGCCTGGAAAGCCGTAGACCATGGGCGGAGAGGAATGAGCGCCGTGGGCGGCTAGAACTTTTGCGCCGATTTCGGAGAGTTCGGCTGTCGTTATGCCTGGCCGGACTTGGGCAGCCATGGCGCGCAGGGTCTTGGCTACGATTCGGCCGCAAGCACGAAGTTTTTCGAGTTGTTCGGTGCTGGTGATGGACATAGGACCTCATCGCGAAAATCGCTGGATGGGTTTGATGGGTCTAAAGAAACCGCCGCTACAACACAACGGAAGATATCCAACTCAGTTGCAGCCGCAACCGCCGCCGCAACAGCCACCGCCGCCGGACGACGGGGTGAAGGATTTGGCGTTTGCGCCGTTGGAGGCGTTTGTGGAGGCGAACACGGACAATTGGATCGAGTTCTTTTTGCCTGCGCAACTGGGGCAGGCTATTTCCTGAGTTTTGTTGAAGACGATCTTTTCAAAGTGGGTTTGGCAGTCGTCGCAGACGTATTCGTAGATAGGCATTGTGTGACCCCGTCAATTCACGCCAATTGTATCAAAAGGCAAGGCGAAGGAACGATCGGAGATTTCCGGGCCGTCAGCTCATGTAACGCCCGGCGTTTATGTTGTACGTCTGGCCGGTGATGGTTTTGCTTTCGGCAAAGAGGACGGCTATGCGAGCTACTTCTTCGGGGGAGCCCACGGTTTCGGGAGCGATGTTTTTGCGGATTTCCAGGGGGACGCTGGCGGCCATGTCGGTTTCGATCAAGCCTGGGGCTATGGCGTTGGCGGTGATGCCTTCCTTGGCGTATTGGGTGGCGTAGGAGCGGGTCAGACCGAGGATTCCGGCTTTGGAGGCTGCGTAGTGCGGACCGATGATGCCGCCGGTCTGAGCGGCTATGGACGAGAGATTGATGATGCGGCCCCAGCGGGCGGCGCGCATGCCGGGAAGGACGCGTTGGGTTACCAGGAAGATTGAAGTCAGATTTACGCGGAGGAAGTGTTCGAAGATTTGCTCGGTGACCTGGTCGGCGGGCAGAACCTCAGCTATGCCTGCGTTGTTGACGAGGATGGTCGGCGCACCCAGTTCCTTTTCCATCGTGGCCACCAGGCGCTCGACATCCGCGGTTTTTGATACGTCGGCCTGCACGGCTACGCACTTGCGGCCAGTAGCTCGGATCTGCCGGCAAACGGCTTCGGCAGCATCCGCCCGGGAATTGAAATTGACACCGACATCGGCGCCTGCCTCGGCTAGCGCCAGAGCAATGGCTTTACCAATGCCGCGGCTCGCGCCGGTGACCAAGGCAATGCGACCGCTGACAGCGCTCATGGGAAAACTCCTGTCTGAAATGCGTCTGGCTCCGGAGAACCGGAGCCAGACACGAAAACGGAACGGTTGGAGTTGCTGTTAGTCGCCGGCTACGGCTTCGGTGGCTTTTTCGGCGGCGTTTGGAGTTGAGGCCCCGTTGCCGTTCGAACGGCCGTTGCCGTTGGCCGGTGCGATGCCGATCGGCTTGTTGGCGTTGGTAAAGTTCGCCGGAACCGCTTTCGCGATGTCCTGCACCGTGCCGATCTGCACTACCGTCGGTTGGGGCTTCTTCAGGACTAGTTCTTCGTAGATGGCGCGGACTTTGGCCTGCTCTTCGTAGGCCTTCTTCCGGCGCGCGCGATCTTCTTCGGACGCGGTCTGCGGGATGTCGTGCTCGAGATGGCGCACACGGGCGGCGTCGTCTGCGTCAATGTTCAGCGAGTGTTCAAAACTCTGAAGGTTGACGTTCTTGCCTTTGGCGTAGATGTCGTGTTTGCCGTTGTTCTTGTACCACTCGGCAACCGTCGCGTTCTTGTGCATGTTCTCGATGATCTGGCGCCAGCCGACTCCGGTGTTGTAGGCGCAGAAGCTGATTTCGCCCTGCTGGGTGGCGTAAGGAATGATGCACATTTCGGTGCGGCGGAAGTCGTAGTTGAACAGATCCTGGAACCACATTCCGGCGATGAAGAGGAAGTTCCACGGATCCTGGCGACGCTTCATGGCGTCGTCGATGCCGCGATCCGGTGAGGTGCGGCCGTACTTCACGGTGGAACGCTTGGTGAGCGCCCAGGTCTTGTCGAACTTCTTGAACAAGGCGCTCAGCGTCAAGCCCTTGGGACCTTGGAAAGGCTTGTAGTTCTTCAAGAGGGCCATGGCCATCATGAAGTTGGAGAAATTCTTGCCGCGAGCCGCGTCGGTGATAGCGGTGACGTCCTTGGTGAGCTGGACGGCATCGAGGAAGCGCGGAACCGGAGCCCATTCCTTGGTCTCTTTGTTGATCATCATCGCGGTGCCGACGCCGCAGTTCGGGTGGCAGCCGCAAGAGAGCGAGCCCCAAGTGGATTCGGTGCCCTTGACCATGTCGGCAAAGCCGGCAAAGGTGCTGATGAAGGAGATCGGGAACCAGTCGCGGGTGGGCTCGACTTTGCCAACCTGGGCGCTGACGTCTTTCGCGAGATGCGAAAGGGTGTAGCGCTGGCGGAGGCGGCGTTCCGGAGTGATGTCTTCGTCGCGGCCGGTGAACGAAACCGGCTGGAAGCTGACGAACGCGATTTTCTTCGGGTTATCCATCGCGAATTTGACGACGGTGCCGACCTGATCGTTGTTCACGTTATTGACGATGGTGACGACCAGCACGATTTCGATGCCGGCTTCGTGCATGTTCTCAATGGCGCGGAGCTTGACGTCGAACAGGTTGCCGATCTGGCGGTGGCTGTTGGCGTCGTTACCGATACCGTCGAACTGGAGGTAGGCGTAGCGCATACCCGCGTCGAAGGCTTTCTTGCTGAATTCCTTGCTCTTGGCAAACTCGATGCCGTTGGTAGCGGCCTGCACGCTGTTGTAGCCGATCTTGCGGGCGTAGGCGACGGCGTCCAGGAAGTAAGGGCTCATGGTGGGCTCGCCGCCGGAGAACTGCACCGACATCTGGCGACGTGGCTTGATCTTGAGCGCGTTGTCGAGAATTTCCTGGATTTCTTCCCAGCCGAGCTGGTGAACGTAGCCGACCTGGTTGGCGTCCATGAAGCAGGGATCGCACATCATGTTGCAGCGATTGGTCAGGTCGACGGTGAGAACGGAACCACGGCCGTAGCGAACGGTCGAGGAGCCGTGCTTGTGAAGGTCTTCGTCGTTGTGGGCCGGAATGTCGCGGCCGGGGAATTGCTTTTCGATCCAGTCGAGGAACTTGGCATCGATGGCCATCATATCTTCGTAATGGCCGTGCAGCGGGCAATCCTTGATCATCCAGATTTCGCCGTTGCGTTCGATGATCTGAGCCTTGATCTCGCCGACCTTCTCGCTCATCAGATCGCGCCAGTCTTTTTTGCCGGCGATGATAGCTTCGCGCGCTTCTTTGACGCACGCGGGGCACAGAGAATCGGTTTGGCGCGGGAAGCCGAGCGTTGGCTTGGTCTTTTCCCACGACTTCAGCAGCGGCTTATCGGACCACTGCGGTGTCACGGAAGGGTTCGGATTCTTCTTATTGAAGTGCTGAATGGTGTTGAAGGTGACCGCGGCGCTCTTGCACAAAACCCAATCGAGCGATCGCAAAACCTGCGTGCCTACTGAATTAGGCATAAACCTCTACCCTCCGCTATTCGGAAAAGTGCAAGCTACCTTGTCCCTAACGTTTGATGCTGCCCGCTCAATCATCGAGACATCCGATTGATTGCCCCCCGGGCCAGTAATTGAACGTACCACGTACCGTCGGCACGGCCAATAAGTCTTTGAACCTGTATAGTTTGAGGGTAAAGCGGCTAGTTAGCCAGCGGCTTGCGGCGAACGGTCGAAATGAGGGGTCGAACGGTAGAAAAGGAGTATTTTGGGGTCGAACGCGGCTCGCCCGGAAGGGGTTACTGGTACGCAATCAGAGTGACACATGGTGACACAATGTGCCAAGACGGGGCTGTATGGTGACCCAATTGGGACGTTTTGGGAGGCGTTACACGGGAGCAAAGCGAACTACTCGTTGAGGACGGGACGCAGAACGGCGATGACAAAGTGAGCGAAGTTCGAGGCGTCGTCATCGAGTTGCAGCCAACGCACGACGCAATGGTCGGCTAAGTACTTCCCGACTCGGGATTCCGGGATCCCCAAATGGTCCGCGAGCTGCGGTTTGACGGAATCGGCGCCGCGGCGACTGGATCCGCCCCGCAAAAGATTCGGGATGGCGATGCGCAGTGTCTGGCAGGCCTCCACGTAGTAATAGCTGGTGAGATCGGAATCGGTGACCAGGAACACGCCTGGGCCTGCGGGAGCGCGGTCCGCTTCGTCAAGTTTCACCGGGGCGCAGGTTAGCAAGCGGCGGAACTGCATTTCCAAAAGAGAAAGACGAGAAGAAAGTCCGGGGTCGCCGTAGCGTCCGCGTAGCGCGATGCCTCCCGCGTCGGCCACCGCAGGCTCGAACGCACGGGGCGCAGGCGAATCGTAGGTTCGTACCGGGCGCGGCTCGGTAGGTTCGTCCAAAATTACCGAATTTGTCGGCGATGAATGCGTCGGCCTGCTCGAAGCAGCAGAATCCGCATGAGGTTGTGCCGCCGCCGCGTCGGATCCCTTCGGACCAACGCCTCTGCGACGGTTGCGTCCCCCGCGGCGGCCGCGCCGGCGACGGCTCGCGTCGGCAGGAGATTTTGATAACGGCGAAGAATCCGTTGACGCTTCCACTTCTTTTTCTTCTTCTTCGGATTCTTGCGTTTCCGGTGGCGCGACGATGGCTTCGAAAACCACCGCGTTTTGTTCGAATGGCATGCCGGGTTCCGGCATCACCAGAATAGATGCAGCGAGGGCGGGAAAATCGGACTGCGATTCTGGCGCAGCCTCTCCGCCAAGCCTGACGGCCGCTTCCTGCGCCTTGGTCTTCCAATCGGCGCGGCGAAAACGCTCGGCGGCGGTGGAATACCATTTCGCGGCTTCGGCGTTCTGGCTGGAGGTTTCAAAGTGCCGCGCCAATTCAAAAGCCACCATGGCGTCGTGGGTCTTCTCGTAGAGATTCGACAGTTGTACCGCGGGGTCTTTGCCGGTGCGCGCGCGACGTATCCGCGCGGTGATTTGTTTCCAGTCCGCCATAGCTTAATTTTCTGGACGCATTGTAACAGCGACAGGCTTCGGCTACCAGTGCAGGAGTCGAATAGATGGAATAACCGTGATGCCGGACGTGCGACTTTTTCTACACTGCGGGTTTTACACGTTGACGGGGCATAGGGGTGTCAGTATTCTTGGTTTCAGCCCTCTTGGAGACGCGATGGCGCGCTTGCGCGACCTTTTACGAATAAGTCTCGCCATAAGTCTGTCTTTCGGTTTGACCACCGCTTCTATCTCTACTGCATCGACGACTGGTTCCGCGCCCGGATTCGGCACCGTGGTGTCGGCGCAACGCGCCCATGTGGGACGCGCCGCCGCGTCCGTAGGCACGACGGTCTTTTCGGGCGATAGCCTGGACACGGATACTCTTGGCAGCCTGCAAGTACGGGCCAGCTCGGCGCGTTTGCTGCTCTCTGGTGATAGCCGGGTGACGTGGGGCACGGAAGAGGGAAATGCCGCTGCGACGCTGAAGAACGGAAGCGCGGTGTTTTCGGCAACGAATGCAAAAGCGTTTGCGTTGCACGCTTCGAGTGCGGTGATTCGCCCGGTTGGCGATGCACCGGCAGTTGGCAGCGTGGCCATCCTTAGCCCGAGGGAATTGATGGTGAGTTGTTCGCGCGGGTCTTTGGCGATTTCTGTCGACGATGATACGAAAGTGATCGCCGAGGGAACGGCTTACCGTGTCGATCTCGATCCCGACCAGAGTTCTGACGGCGGCACGCAGAGCAGCTGGCCGGGAAAGCAGAAGCAGCCAAAGAAGTCCGGCAAAGACAGGTTTTTGTTGTATGTGATCGTGTTTAGCGCTGCTGCTACGGGCATTGCGTTGTATTACGCGCTGGAGAGTCCCGATAAGCCGTAACCTCGGTTGTCATGATTGATTTTCGGTGTCCACCGCCTGCCAGTCTTCACTTTTCACCCTCAGGCTTACTTCTTTCCTTTTGAGCCATCGGCAAAATCTTGCCGCCTTTAGCGCCGGCACAGGCAGGAGTGCCCGCGCCGTTTACTTTAAGCGGAGGCGATTACTTCGATTTCTACCAGCGCGTCCTTTGGTAAACGCGAGACTTGCACGGTCGAGCGGGCCGGGGGCGCGGCTGTGAAATAGCGGCCGTAGACCTCGTTCATCGCTGGGAATTCATTCATGTCTTTGAGAAACACCGTGGTCTTGACTACGTGATGGAGATTCGAGCCGGCAGCTTCTAGAATTCCTTTGATATTTTCAAGCACCCGCTCCGTTTGCTGGCGGATGTCGCCAGTGGACATTTCATTGCTCTTAGGGTCGAGCGCAACCTGGCCGGACAGATAGAGAAAGCCGTTGGCTTTCACGGCTTGGGAATACGGGCCGATCGGTTTTGGTCCGCGGTCAGTGGTGACGATTTCTTTCATGGTGTGGTCTCCTTTGGATTTGAGGCGGTCGCGCCGGCGCTGGTTTCATAGCGAGCGCGAAAATCTTCGGGGACGCCGGGACGCTTCATCCAGTGGCGCACGAATTCGGCGACATTCTGGTGCGTTTCCTGTTCGAAAGAGGCGATCAGATCGTCGAGACTAAAGCCTCCGCCGCGGCGGGCGTCGAGCATGTGGCTAATTGCGTTGTGAAAGACTTGCTGTCCGTAACGATCCTGCAATGCAAAAAAGAAGAGCAGACTCTTGGCGCGAACCACGCCGTCGTCTTCTGGTTTGCGCGGATCGCCGTGAACAGGGATCCGAGTAAGGACACGGCGAATGGTGTCCGCGCGAACTTGCGGTCCTTGCACCGCTTCGCGCCCTCTGATTGCGGCGAAGGCGGGCAACGCCGCTAGAGGCGGATCTTGCTCGAAGAAGCCGGGATTCTGGCCGTAGCCGAGCCAGCTTGATGCGAGCGAAGGCCCCGCTGCGGCGACGATTTCCGGCGCGCCGGAGCTCGGATCAGCCATCACAGTATCGAGCGAGGCCATTTCCGCGGAGGGTTTTGCGCCGGCTTGCAAAACGAGTTGCGCGTAGTCGGATGCCGCGCCGCTGAAACAATTTTCGGCGATCGGACATTCCACAATCCAGAGTTGATGCGATTCCCTGCTGCGCGCGCCGAACATCGCGTCGTAGGTGTGAATCGCGTTGACCAGCGCGGCAGCGGGCTGTCGAAGCGCTGCGGCCTCCAGAGAAGAGCGGCTCCAGAGACTTACCGTTTCAGGAGCAGCGTTGACCTTTGCGGCTATGTAATGCCCGGCGATCACGAAGGCATAGCCATCCTTCGACTGCTGCTGCTCGATGCGAATGGTTTGCTCGCCTTGGCTGCGCGACGTCTTGGACTTGCGGCCGCTGGCGTGAACCAGGAAGCCTTCCGGGACGCGCACCGTGAGCAGCCATTTCGCGGGCGGCACGCCGCCGGTGGCAAATGCTCCGCGCGCGGGCAGCAATTGTGGGCTCCAGCCCTCGGCGGGAAGAAAAAATGCGTCGGGAGCGAAGCTGAAAGTTTTATCGCCCGGCGCCGCCGGACGATATTCCACGGAAAGATGCAACGTGCGGTTTGCGGAAACGCTCCACGGTTCGCCAAACGTGATCATCGCGTTGCGGGGATTGTCCGGCGACGCTTCGAACGAGAGAGCGCGGCCTTCCCAGTCGGCGTGGGAATCGACGGCGTGAAACCGCAGACGCCCGGGCAAGCGAATCTCCAGTGAAGACAGTGGCCGGTTGCCGTCGTTGCGCAGCCGATAGACACAATCGACGTGAATCGCGGGTTGTTGTGGGTCGGCGACGAAGTGAACTTCGATTTCTTGCTTCTCGATGGTGTAGCCTGGGCCCAGAGCGGCCGTGCATGCAGCGGCGCAGGACGCCGCAGCAGCGGCAAGAAATAAGAGAAGACGCGAGCGGGTAATCGGCGTCAAGGCGACTCTGATTGTAGCCAGTCAGTACGGCTGAGGCAAAAGCGGCGTGTGCCGATCGACGCCCGGTAGCCACAGCAGCATCACGAAACAGATTGGCGCGTACATTGAAGCCCCGGGCGCTAGCGCGGCTTGCGGCCGCGAACGCGCACGAAATCGGTGTGGGCGTGGTTGCGGACGGCTTCGCGCGAGGTGGCTTCGACCTCGGCTTGCTCTTCGGTCATGCCGTCGTTGATGCGCTCGAGAATCTGCTTTTCGGTGAGGCCGGTGTTCTTCAAGCGACCTATCGCAGCGGAGCTGAGCGTTGGAAGGCCCTGCAAATCGCGCTGGAGGACGGCCCGAACGGTAGAATCAGACAGCCCGATCAGACGCAGCATCACGGCATCCCCGCTGACGGAGTCGAGCTTGTCGGCGCGTGCGAAATCGACCACGTCCGATTCCGTATACCGCGCACCAAGCAAACTGGCCACCGATTCGGAGCTGCTGAACTGGCGATTATGCGACCGGGCGGCGGAGATCAAGACCACGCAAGTTTCATCGGAAACGCCGGCATGCTTGAGGTTGATCACTTGCTGGATTTCGGAGTCGGAAATGTTGAGCGGCTTGAGCTGTTCGATGGTGCCCGAATTCACGCCGGCCTGATCGAGCGGGCGGTAGTCCCTGAGCGGATGCTGGTGACAGCCGCTGGCCACTAGGAGCGAAACGCCGAGGAGTAGATGAGTAGACTTCATACTTATATTGTATCGGCGGCAAGCAGGTGGGTGGTGAAGTGTGCCGTCGGCGACACCCGGCAAAGGTACAGGTGGGTAGCGACTGGCGACTGGCGACTGGCGA
>Ga0182015_10005728_pt1 | contig 12788 bp, 11 predicted proteins | sample 712P3MmetaG_FD_120478 | JGI IMG/M metagenome (GOLD analysis project Ga0182015, IMG submission 120478) | Permafrost microbial communities from Stordalen Mire, Sweden - 712P3M metaG | ecosystem: Environmental > Terrestrial > Soil > Wetlands > Permafrost | place: Sweden: Stordalen | collected...
CTATCGTCTGACATTAAGGAAGCCTTTTTTGTTGCTCAAACATTGTCTAGTCAACATGTTTGTAACAGAGGAGGCTTCTTTTGTCTTCCGATCTCTTCCCATTCACGAATAATGCGGGTTAGAAAGCGCGGTGTCCTGTTTCTCTTGAACCTGATCCAAGTCCAGGGATATTCTGCCACGGCAACCGGCACTGCTGTTTTCCCCTGACCCTGCTCATTTTCTCTCTTTCTCGTTGGTCTGGCGGACTTGTCGGCCGCCATGGCGCACGGGTCCGTTGAGTGGCCTCGTAACTCTTGGCTTATGGCAGATACCACCCGCGAGCTCTAGATTGTCGGGAATCAAGACGTGTCTACGTTGGACCCTCAAACGGCAATGGCACAAATGGGGGATTACCTGGCGTTACTAGTTTCTATTACGGTCCATTACGGTCTTGCGATTGTGCGACCTAGGGTCCGCGGGTAATCTTCAGTCCATGGCCTACCGTACATGCAAAAAGCTACCAGATCAGGGGCGCCTCGCGCCGAAGGCACTCAAGGGCGGAACACTTTTGAAGTCGATCGTATTCACCGCATTTGCCGTGATGGCTCTGGCTGCGATCTCGCTGGCTGGCGAGCTTCCCGAAGCTCCCAGCAGCGTCGTCCGAACGAATACACCCGTGACAGAGGCCACGGAACCGGTTTTAGTGCCGAAGATTGCGGAAGCCAACCCCGTAGATAAGAAGTTCATCGGGCTGGCTTTTATCTCTACCAGCAGCACTTTTGCCGATTCCTACACTACGTTATTTGCGCGGCAGAATTGGCTGGCCCGCAAACCGGGCGTCTGCAATGTGGAAGTTCAGTCTCCCTATCTGTATGGGACACACCCCACAGTTGGGCGGGCTTACGCGGTCGCTTCCGCAAAGAGTGCCGGGTCCCTTTTTGCAGCTTACTACCTGCGCAGACACCACAGCCGGTTTTGGAGCCTGCCTCTATTCGCGAACTCGGCTATCAGCCTGCAAGGAGTGACGCAAAATATGATCGCGTGCAACTAGCGAATCGCGCTTTCCGAGATCTGACTGAACGAGATCATTGAACGATGAGAGTCACAGACAGCGAGTGCTGCAAATTACCCGAAGTACCTGTTACCGTGACGGTGTATGTCCCAGGCGTCGTTCCGGATTGGGGCAGCGGTGCAATGCCGGTTCCTCCGGCGCACGCCGTCATGAAGATCAGAGCCATAGTCAAGAGAGCTGCAAGAAAAAGCACACGCCGTTTTTTGGTCGGGCCTTTTGGCGCGGCCAGCATGATTCCAAATAATCCAATCGCTTGCAGCTGAATCCAAGCCGCATAAATCGCGGTACTTCGTGACGAACCAGCCGGAAGTACCTGGGCGGCGGAGGCTGTGCTGGTAATCGATAACGCGGAGGTAGTGGTATTCGCACCCGGAGTCACGACGTTCGGCGACAGCTTACAGGAAGTTTGCGCCGGTAGCCCACTGCAAGTCAGCTTGACTGGATGGGCAAATGATCCGCCAACTGACGAAACGGTCAAGTTGTAGTTTGCCGTCGAGCCTGGTGTGACAGTGTCGCTGCCTGAAGAACTAGTTAGACTGAAGTCCGATCCGGTTCCAGTCATATCCGCAGTTTGCGGGCTACCCTGAGCGCTGTCACTAACGGTAAGACTCCCACTGCGGGCCCCAGACGCTGTAGGTGTGAATGTGACGTTGATAATGCAACTGGAGTTAGCGATCAATGTGACCGGACAGTTGTTAACTTGGGAGAAGTCTCCCGCGATCTGGATAGTCCCGACACTCAACGGTGCGTTGTCGTCGTTGCTGAGGCTCACAGCTTGCGCCATACTGTTGGTCCCCACCTGCTGAACGGAAAAAGATAGGCTTGCGGGACTTAAGGCAGCAACAGCGCCAGAGCTGCTGCCGCTCAGTGTGACGACATGGGGTGACCCCGCAGCGTTATCCTGAATCAGGATTGATCCGGAGCGGAGTCCAATTGCGGTGGGGGTAAAAGTGATTGAAAACGTGCAGTTGCTGGCAGCCGGCAGCCTAGTTCCGCAATTGTTGGTCTCGGCAAAATCTCCGCTGGTGGCGATCGATGAAATCGACAGTGCCGAGCTACCCATGTTTCGCAGTAGAACCGTCTGCGCCGAGCTCGTAGAACCAACCTGCACAGAAGCATACTGCAGCGCAGACGGACTCAGTGACACAGCCGGCGCAGAATTGCTGCCTATTTTCATTACGAACGCATCAGTACCTCCACCCAGCACATTCTGGAAAGCCCCTTGGGTGACCGGGAAGTCTGCTGAGTCAGTGGAACCTACAACGTAGATATTGCCGTTCGCGTCGAGGGCGATGCCGCTGGCGAACTCGTTGCCACCGCCGCCCAGGTATGTGGCAAGCGGTTCCGTGGTTGCCGAGGCGTCAATCTCGACTAGTAGCATGTCCCACCCGCTCGTATAACCTTCGATGCCGTTGTTTGTTCCAAACGCTGTGCTGTCGGTAGTGGCCAAAACGTACGCGTTGTTGTTGGGATCGAGCGCAATCGATTGCGGGCTGGCGTAATTGTTAGGGCCGAGAAAGGTGGAGTACAACAACGTCGATGCCGTCGGGTCGAACTTGGTCACGAAGGCATAACTGCATGCAAATCCGTAAACGCTGGGGTCGCAGATGGAGGTGGAAGTGATGGGGAAAGTGCCGTCGCTGGAGACCGTACCGGCGATGTAGGCCGAACCAGATCCGTCGACGGCGATCGCTCCGATTCCGATCGGATTTCCGCTGGGGCCGTAGAAGTAGGTGGAGTAGTCGAGGCTCCCCGAACTCGCAAACTTACTGACGAATCCGAGCGTGGCGTCCTCTTGCGTAGAATTGCTCGTGAGGTAGGCGCCGGACGTGACGGGAAAGTTAGAAGTATTTGTGGTTCCAGTAACGTAAGCACTACCATTGGTATCCAGCGCGACGGCGGAGATGGCATTGTAGGGGGTAGGCCAACAAGGACTCCCGCAATTCTGGGCGATATCCGAATTGCCCGCAAGGTAGGTCGAGTAGATCAGGGAGGAGCCGTCCGCCGTGAACTTGGTGACGAAGCCGTAGTTTCCATAGAGTCCGCCCTGGTTGGCAAGGGCAGCGGGCTGGTAGGCATTGACCACAGGAAAGTTTTGCGATGTGGTAGTACCCGCGATGTAGGCCTCGCCAAGGTTGTCGACGGCGATGCTGACAGGTTGGTCGAAACCGCTCCCTCCTAGGTAGGTTGAGTCCAAAAGCGAGGAGCCGCGGACGGAAATCTTTGTGAGGAAGCCGCTATACGATCCCGGCTCAACCGCCTGATAGGGATTCACGATTGGGAAATTGCTCGACGTAGTGCTGCCAGTCAAGTACACATTATTTGCACTATCCAATGCCAACCCGGTGCCGTAATCCTCCCCGTTGCCGCCAATGTAATCGGCATAGATAAGGCTCGATCCGGTCGGATCAAGCTTGGCCACGAAAACATGATTCGCGTTTGTTGAAGGTGCACCGATAGTTGTCAGCAAAAAGTCGGCGGAGTTGGTATACCCAGCGATGTAGACGCTACCGGTGCCATCTACCGCGATTCCAGAAGTCTGGTCAGTTCCGCTTCCGCCCAGGTAGGTCGAGTACACCAACACGGGGTCGACTACGAGCGATTTACTTCGATCATATCCAGCGACCTGGAAAGCGACATGCGTCGGATCGTTCACCACATAGTTGCCCGACACGGGCGCGTGCAGCCCGTTGGATTCCTGGTAGATCACGGGACTCTGAAAATGGAGCTCCCCACCGATGGTCTGCAGAACCAGGTTACCTTGGGTATCCAGTGCGATCTGACTGGCACCCGTGATTTCGAATTGGATTTGCCCAGGATCCGCTCCCGGCGAGATGGCAAAATCGCACTCCAGTTGCCGATGGTTTCCGTGATAGAGCAGATCGATTCCGGGATACACATTCTTGTAGCGGACTTGGGCATAGGTTGGCACGTTGGTCTGCCATTTTGCAGGATCTCTGCCGATAAAGTAGTTCACTGTGCCAATCTGCAGATCCTCGCCGATAACAGCCGGATTCTGAGCTGCTCCCACTAGCTTGAATTGCACCGCGGCGAGAGGTTGCTGGGTTTGGTTCGGAGTACCTACGGTGCTTGTCTGTTGAATTGGAACCGGTTGGTTCGGGCGCAAGGAAAGCACTATCTCGCCTGCGCTCAGAAAAGCTGTGTATCCGTTGGCACGGGCGAGGAACTTGACCTGCGAGTTGGTTTGGCCCTGATTTGCTTCAAAGATCAACGGCAGCGCGGTATATTTTCGATAGGCTTGAGCACTCTGTGCCACAGCGTCCTGCGGTGTCACCTGTGCAGAGGAATGCTGCGCCCAAGACACCACCGCTACTGACGAAAAAACCATCCACGCAAGACATCTGAATTGCATTTCTACTCCTTCAAGTTCAGACGGATCGCCTTAGACGAGCCGTCAAGCTGGGAGAGACGTTGTCTCGAGAGCTTGGCGGTGCAGACCCTGCACGATCAGTGCCAAACGCTCTTGCACCTAGAATGGTGCTATAAACCAAAGATTGCACGTCACTTATCTGCACGATTTGACTGGGCGTGTGTTGAGCGTATGGCGGGGCTGTTCGTCTGTTTTCGGGAATTTGTCTTGCTGTGGAACGCGGCGCGCGGATCTAGCTAAGCGCGGTTCATGCAGTAGTCGCGTGCTCTACCCGGTTTCTGCCATTACGCTTGGCCTGATACAGTGCCGTATCTGCAAGGCGAAGCAGCAACTCCGAATCTGTGGACGATTCTCCCACGGTGGCACCCATGCTCACGGTGGCAGTCATCGCTCCGAGCGGTGTCGGAATGGGTCGACTCGAAACCAATTCTCTGATTTGATTGGCTCGCCGAACTATGGTTGCCAAATCACACCCCGGAATGATGAGCAAGAATTCTTCCCCGCCATAACGCCCAATGCCGTCGTACTCGCGCAGGCTGGCGGAAAGCCGCTTGGTGACCTCTTTGAGAACATAATCTCCCGCCTCATGTCCGAACTCATCATTCACCTTCTTGAAGTGATCCACGTCGACCAGGACGATCCCTAAGGATGTCACGTCACGCCGTGCACGGGCGACCTCCCGTTGCATAAAAGAGAGAATTTCAGCGCGATTCCAAGCTCCGGTCAGGAAATCATGGCTCGCAGCAAAATGCAGAGCCTTGTTAGCGGAAACAAGCTTTTCCTGCAGCTCAACGATTCTCTTGCCAACTAGGAGGCGCGCCTTCAACTCGGGCGGATCAAACGGTTTTGCCAGGAAATCGTCCACACCAGCGTCCATCGCTTCTAGCATTTCATGCTTACGATTTTTGGAAGTCAACAAGATCGTGTAGGTGTAGGGTTCATCCTCCGATCGCTCGCGGAGGCGACGGCAAAGATCAATCCCATCAACTTCCGGAAGGACCCAGTCGAGCAGAGCCAGTCTGGGAGCGTCCCGCTGCATGAGCAGCTTCCACGCCTCCTTGCCATCTCTTGCACACACAAAGTCGAAGCCCCACTCCCTAAGGTGAGCCTCGATCAGGTGCCGGTAGATAGCGGAATCTTCGGCTAGCAGGATTGCTCCGGTGGGTCTTCCCGCCGGAGCACATGCTGGGTGTTTTTCAGTTTGCTTCGTTTTCTGCAGAGGGCATCTCGGCTTTCTCCAATTTAGCTAACTCGACTGCCAACCAGCCTTCCAGCAAATTGCGATCTTCCTCCGGAACAAACGAAAAACGTACTCCAGCCCGCCCCGTGGCATTGGCGTTTGCAATCTTGCCGGTGGCATGAATCATTCCGGTGTTGCCCGGAAGCATGAATTGCGTCAACGCCTCCCGATTGGTTTGCAGCGGTCGGCTGCATTGCAGAGCCAACCCGCCGATGCTAAGATCGCTGATTCTGGCTTGAATTTCTCCCATCTCGGCGATTCTCACCACCACCGCAATATCGACCGGAACTCGAGCCGCCCGTCTGCGATTTTGCAGCATGGTTCCGTACGCGGCCCGCATGCACCGCCTGGCATGATCGATGTCCGTCGGCTTATGAATCATGAAGTTGGCCCCAACCAGAAGAGCGTGCGTTTCTGATTGTCCATTGACCATCGCGACGATGGTCGAGTTGCTATTCGGGGATGACCTGCGCGCGGCTCTCACGATAAGCGTGGGATCGAGCCCGCCGTCCCAGTCCACAATCACAGTGTCAAGCCTGCGGTGAGTGACTGCGTCCAGAGCAGAGTCCAGTTCACCGCAAACCTCTGTTTTGATTGCAAAGTTCTCCAGAATCTGATTCATGACACCCAAAACTTGGGTGTCACTGCTGAAGAGAAGGCCATCGAGTTGAATTTGTTCTTTCATAACACCACCTCGAAGGCACTGGCACGTTGAAGACCACACTAGACAAAGCTGTGCAACATCCTCGGGGTCTTTCATTTACGCAATCTGTGATGTACTAGTCCACGCCACTCTGTGTTACGAGTTCGGGACAAGTGTCTGTTGCATAGACACTCGCACGAAGAGCACCCCACAAAGAACGTGGCTGGCGGGCGACCCGGGAGTGCTCTTTCCTGGTCTGTTCGGTTTTCGTAACAAAACGGCCCATAGCGCAATTTCTTCCGGTTGCGGGCCTATACTTTCAACTTTTCCGTGCTCTGAGGGTGTGTCAGCGTTGTAAAAACGCAATCGGGCAGTAGCTGCTAGGAAAGGCGATCGACCTGCACGTGGGCTATGTTCGGCGGGCGAAAAGGCGGCCAAGAAGCGATACGCCAGCAGCGCTCTATGGACCCGCGCCACTGGGCACCCTCGAGGTATCATTTCGGAACTTCCGAGTCCGTAACAAGAGCAGAAAACTAAACCTCTTTTGTATCGTGTGCATCTAAAAAGCTAAGTGTGTGTCCAATAAATACGCAGGCGGTAGATGCAGCGCAAGTCTACGTGTGCTACAAGGATGAAGCCGCACAATCTGGTCAAATGAGCAAGCTCAATACCTTCAAGCTATTGGTGATTGATGAGGACTCGCAGAATCTGGCAGCAATTACTGACGCTCTTGCGCAGGAGGGACTAGAGTTACTAACCGCGAACAACTGCGAAGCTGGCTTCGAACTCTTTTTGCAAGCTCGGCCGAAAACCGTGGTGCTTGACCTGGGTTTACCGGAAGCAACGGGGATGGACCTGCTTCAGCGCATAATCCATGTAGATCCCTCAGTAAATGTAATTTTAATTTCCGACCATTATTCGGCGGATTCGGCAGTTGAGGCCATTCAAAAAGGGGCATGTGACTACCTGACGAGGCCTATTGATTTCCGGCGGCTTCGCCATCGAACAGTTAGCTTCCTGGCGGAGGCAGAAATACGCCGGAAAACTTTGAGTCTGGACCAGGAGTTGCTCCGAGCCTGTCAGTTCGAGGGAATCGTCAGTCGCAGCCCACTCATGCTCGACGTATTTGCAAAGATACGGCGGGTTGCTCCGCATTTCAGGACTGCGCTCATCACGGGCGCGACCGGCACTGGAAAGGAACTGGTTGCGAAGGCACTCCACACTCTGAGTCCGGCATCAGTGGATCGATTTGTAGTCTGTAACTGTTCGGCCTTAGTCGAGACTCTTGTTGAGAGTGAATTGTTTGGATATATAAGAGGTGCTTTCACTGGTGCCACTAAAGACAAGGCCGGCCTCTTTGAAAGCGCGAATGGCGGGGTCATCTTCTTGGACGAGATCGGAGAGCTTTCGCCGGGCGCTCAGGCGAAATTGCTTCGAGTCTTGCAAGACCATCGAGTTCGAAGAGTGGGATCATCGGTTACGCGGGAGGTAGATTTGCGGGTCATCGCGGCCACAAATCGCGACTTGCGAGCGATGGTACACGACGGCAAGTTTCGCGAGGACCTTTATTACCGGTTGGCGGTTGTTGAGATCGCTTTGCCTGCGCTTACAAATCGACGGGAGGATCTGCCACTTCTCGAGAGATACTTTGTTGAGAAATTTGCGGCGGAATACGAAAAGCCTATTGCGGGTCTGACTAGGAGGGCACAGGCCCGAATGGCAACCTATCCGTGGCCGGGAAATGTTCGGGAGCTTGAGAGCATGATCGGAAACGCGTGCATGATGGCGGACGGTAAGTTCCTCGATATCGGAGACCTGCCGGAGAGAGTTCGAGACCACTCCAGTGACCAAGCACCCACGGATGAAGCGCTTTTTTCTCTCGATGAGATGCAGAGGCGTCATGTTATGCGGGTGCTGGAGCGAGTGGGAGGCAATAAGGCGCGGGCCGCGGAGATTCTTGGAATTGGACGCGCAACAATCTACCAATTGCTTTCGCGGATGAAGCTTGAAAAACGTGGCGAAATCGCGTAGCGCCTAACGCAGTCGGCAATTCCCCAAAGCGGCGCCTACGACGCTTTACGGTTCTCTGTCAGGTCTTCGTCGCAGAGACTGCGTCGAAACGTACCGAATCCATCTTCCCCCACAGAATGTGAACACAATCCAGATTCTGGACAAGCAGTTGAATTCCTCACCGAAGTAAGTTCCTTTGTGCGCACAACTTGAAACAAGAGAACGTTGGTCATCAAAATGCTTATGACTTCAGCGGCAGCTATGCGAAGTCCGGAGGTCTCGGGGGGCAGTGGGTTCTCCGACTCACGATTCGGAACACGACGTTACGTGACCCGGAGTCGCCGCATATCACCGGTTCCGGACTTCCTGGCTGTCCCTGACCGTGTCGTCGTGTAGTTGCAGCCCCGGTTTGGCGAATGCAATTCTTCCAACAGGAGGTTCCTTGGCGTGAGAGGTGAAGTGTGACCCCAGAGATGTCCTTTGAGTGTTTACTGGTTTCCCGCGACCCAGGCGTCGTCTGTGTCATGAACAAGTTGCTTGACAAACTCTCTATCTCCACCAACATCTGCTTGAGTTCTTCGAAAGCTTTCGATCAGCTTTCAGGAGGCAGCACTGATCTTGTTATTGTGGACTGGGAAGACGATTCTGCGGAATTCTTGAACAGAGCGCGAAAGTTTAGCGGATGGCAAAAGCTGACCGTGGTTGCAGTATCGTCGACGGACTGTCGGGTGCCCGGTGCCGATGTAATGCTTCGCAAACCCGTAACTGTCGAGTCCGGCGCCAAGTCCTTGAAGGCTGCCTATTCCAGGATGCTCCATGACCATCGCCAGCACGCAAGGTACGCTCTTATGAGCGCCGTCGCCGCGATCGACGACAAGGGGCGGGCTCTGAGTGTGACGATTACCGACATCGGCGATGGAGGAATCGGCCTTAGTACCAACCAAGAATTGACCGTCGGAGATAGGTTGTCCTTTCGCGTACTATTGCCCGCCACAGACAGGGCCATTTACATTCAGGCGCGAGTCCAGTGGACGCGACAGTATGGTGCGGTTGGCTGTGAGTTTCTTCGTGTTCCGCCGGTAGACCTCAATATTCTGCATGATTGGCTCAAAAGCAGAAACCAGATCAAGAAGCCAGTGGTTGAGATATGACGAAAGACGGGCTGCACCATTCTATTTTCAAAGGATTAAGCAGGCAGAGAACACATGCCTGAACAAAATCAAGCTGCGGGCAGCAAAGAGACCGTCTTAGTCCCCTTGCGCCGACTCGAGGGTCGAGAGTGGTGGCTGTGGGGATTGGCCGTAGCTGTCACCGTGGTTTTGACCTTTGGAATCTTCTCGTTGACATTCCCCAGTCTTCATCTGAGCAACGACAAAGTATATTCGTTGAACCTAAGAGAGTGGGTTCGTGGCCTTGCCGCTCTTGTGCTGTTGTTCGACATCTACACGATTTATCAACATCTGCAACTTCAGCGCATGCGCCGCCAATTGACAGAGCGTGACCGGCTCTTTCAGCTCATTAGCGAAAACGCAGCGGACATGATTGCAGTTATCGGCAAGAACGGCAATCGCCTTTATAACAGTCCGGCATATCAGAAAATCCTCGGGTATAGCCAGGACGACTTGGCCGGATCGGCTCTGGAACAGATTCATCCCGACGATCGCGCTCGTGTGCTCGGGGCTTCTGAAAAGGCTCGCGTTACCGGTCGTGGCGAGCGTCTCGAATATCGCATCCGCCACAAAGATGGCTCGTGGAGGGTTCTCGAGTCCACAGCCAGTGCAATTCGCGGAGCAAAAGGCGAAAACGAAGGACTGGTAGTTGTAAACCGCGACATCACGGAGCGCAAGCGGGCCGAGGAGATGCTGGCGCACAATGCTTTCCACGATGGTTTGACGAATCTTGCGAATCGCACGCTCCTTCTCGATCGCCTGGGGCGAGCCCTGGCGAATTCGAAACGCCACGCTAACTGCAAATTCGCGGTCCTATTCATCGATATCGATGGATTCAAGGTTTTCAACGACAGCCTGGGACACGCTTCCGGGGATATCCTGCTCATCCAGATCGCCGAGCGCCTGATCGCTTCTCTCCGTCGTGCTGACACCGTTTCGCGTCCGCAACGAGGCGACAACGAAGAGCCTATCCTCTCCGACAACACATTAGCTCGGCCGGGCGGAGACGAATTTGCGGTGCTGGCGGAAGATCTTCGTGATCCTAGCGACGCTATTCGCTTGGTCGAGCGCATTCAGGAGAGACTAGCCGTCCCCTTCGAGGTGGATGGTCACGAAATCGTCGTCAGGGCAAGCATCGGTATCGCATTCAACAGCAGCACCAGCGCCGAGGCTCCGGACATCCTTCGCGATGCTGAGATCGCCATGTACCGAGCCAAACACACCGGCAAAGCTCACTTCGAGGTATTCGACAGCGCCATGCACACCGGCGCTCTCAAGCGCTTGCAGCTTGAGACGGACTTGCGCCGAGCTGTCGATCAAGGCGAGTTCCGGGTGTACTACCAGCCTATCGTGTCGTTGCAAGACGGACATATCGTGGGATTCGAGGCTCTCACTCGCTGGCACAGTCCGCGTGGCTTGGTGATGCCGAACGATTTCATCCCCGTCGCTGACGAGACCGGCATCATCCTCTCCATTAACCGCCAATTACTGCCCGAGGCCTGCAGGCAAGTGCTTTCATGGCAACGACTGTTCCCTTCGGACCCACCTCTATCGCTCAGCGTCAACATCAGTCCCAAACAATTCGCCCAGCCCGATCTGGCTGCTCAGATTGGCCAACTTCTCCGGGAGAGTGGCATGAATCCTCACTTCGTTGATCTCGAGATTACGGAAACCATCGCTATGGCCGACGCCGAAAAATCTTCCGGGATGCTTGCGGGTTTGAAGGCAGTGGGCGTTGGTTTGGACATTGATGACTTCGGGACCGGCTACTCGTCGCTCAGTCGCTTGCAAAGCTTCCGCGTCGACACTTTGAAGATCGACCGGATTTTTGTTTCCCGAATGGACAGCGACCACGAGACCTTCGAAATCGTCCGCGTGATCATTATGCTTGCCCACAGCTTGGGTCTAAAGGTGGTTGCCGAAGGCGTGGAAACTCAAGCGCAACTCGATCTGCTCAGAGATCTCGGCTGCGAGCGCGCCCAAGGTTACTTGTTCTCCAAACCGGTCGATCACGAGATGATTCTGAAGTTCTTGGCGGCGGGCCACTTTGAAGCCGTGGGCTTGCGAGCCAAGGCAGCTGGTTCCGCATGAACGAAGAAAATACGAGCGTCCCCCTGTCTCCTCGCTAGGATGAAATTCCAGTTAGTCGGTGACACATCGGGTCTTAGCGGCACACCGGAACCTATACCGAGCGTTCGAGTCTATCTCGCTTAACGCGAATGTGTCTCCCCTAGCCATCCAAAGTCTTCATTGATAAAGGCCATCGCCCGAGCCCACGGCTGGTATGAAAAGGTGGTTCAAGGAGACGCGCTTGACATGAGATCATTGGCTCGACAGGCAGGACTGACGGAACGTTATGTCGGCAAGGTTTTCGGGTGCGCATTCCTCGTGCCGGACATCATCGAATCGATTCTGGAAGGACGCCTGTCCATGCCAAGAAGTCCATCAGGTATCCCTTCTCGATAAAAGAGCAGCGCGTGTGGCCGCGCGTCGTTCCATGCACTGAATTTTTATGGGTCTGAATCAAACTGTCGTCCAGTGCAGAAGGTAAAGGCCTGCCTGAGTTAGAGCATCTGTGTTCAACCCGGACAAATCTCTAGGCGGCGCGCCGTTCGTAGCGATGATGCAGCCCTCCGACTTGCGGGATTTCGATCACCTTTCCTAAAGCTGGCGGCTGAATAGAGCGATGAGCGGGAGCATCTTTGCCGAGCGCTAAGTGGGTTCGCGATCGGTCGTAGTAGTCGAAATAGGTCTTTAGAACCCGTCGCAGGCCAGCTTCGCTTATGACAATTACGTGGTCGAGACACTCACGCCGGATGGAGCCAATAAATCGTTCCACATAGGCGTTCTGCCAAGGTGATTGGGGAGCCGTCAATACCTCGTGAATACCCATCCAGTCGGCTGCCTTGCGGAACGCCTCGCCATAGCTTCCATCGCGGTCGCGCAGCAGACAGCGAGGAGCGCTGTCCCAGGGAAACGCTTCCCTGAGTTGCTGTGCCGTCCACTCGGCCCGTAGGATGGGTCGTCACGCCGAAGTGGACGGGCCGGCGTCGATTCTGCGAAAGCACCACAAAAACGAAGAGCAACCGGAACGTCGCCGTCGGTACGACGAAGAAGTCGGTCGAGGCCAAGTCTTTCACGTGGTTCTTCAGAAAGGTCTTCCAGCTCTGCGAAGGAGGTTTCCGATGTCGGACCATGTACTTCGCTACAGTCCCCTGAGACACTTCAATACCCAGCTTGAGCAACTCGCCGTGGATGCGGGGCGCGCCCCAGCGTGGATTGGC
>Ga0182015_10005729_pt1 | contig 12785 bp, 7 predicted proteins | sample 712P3MmetaG_FD_120478 | JGI IMG/M metagenome (GOLD analysis project Ga0182015, IMG submission 120478) | Permafrost microbial communities from Stordalen Mire, Sweden - 712P3M metaG | ecosystem: Environmental > Terrestrial > Soil > Wetlands > Permafrost | place: Sweden: Stordalen | collected...
CACGGCTCAGCCGCCCAGCACCTTGCGCTTGATCCCGATCCAATCTCATCTTTCCGGGTGTACGGCCCTTCTCCACCTTGAGAAAGTCGTTTTGTAGCGTATTGATTTGCCCGGCGAAATGGTCGCCGCTAGAAAGCCTCCCCAATTCCCAATGCGAACGTGTGACCGTCCGTTCCCTGGGCGATATCTGCCCGCAAATTCACATGGTATCGCTTGCTCAAGTCGAACCTTAGCCCGCCGCCGCCAGCGGGCAGGAATACGTTATTCCGAAATAAAAGCTGGTTCCCGCCTGGGATTGCCTCTCCGACACCACCGAACAAAACGAACCCAAGTCTCAAAGGCAGAACCTGGCGATACTCCACTTGCGTTGTGAGCATGTAGCGATCAAAGTACTTTCCCGAGATATATCCCCGCAGTTGGCTGTTGGCTCCATAAACGCAGTTAGCGTAGAAGGGCGGGCTTCCACCTGTCACGCACACGAAAGAATTATAGGCCAGGACCTGCTTGCCGCCCAAACTCCAGTACTTCGCGAATGCCATCCGGTACGATTGGAAGGAATACTTGCTGCCCAGCGTCTGGGAAAAAAAATCGGACGTAAGGGTGAAAAAAGTTCCGTTTGTGGGATAAAACCGGTTTCTCCTGGTATCTCGCGTCAATCGTGCGCCGACTGCTGTAAGGGCAGTATCTAGCCCGGGAAGAGGAGAAAGGGGAAAGTTAGTGACATCGCTCGGCCTGAGCGTAAGGACGGACCTTCCAGTTATAAATCGAGGACCGAGGAAAAAGTTCCATCCAATGCGGCGCAGAAATTCTCCTAAGAATACCTGGCCGGTTTGTTTGAGTGGTAATTGGATTCCCGAAAAAGCTCCAGAGCCATATAAATCATAGTTTATATTACCCCGGGCGTAGGCGGATGTGATTTCATATCTGTCTTCTTCGAGGTATATCTGCCCCCCCACGGCAAATCCCCGAGTGCCATTGCTTGTGAAAAGACCCGCCGCACCGACTACGGAAGGGGGAGAAAGCTTGTCTTTCTTGCTCCATGGGAAAATATAGCCTCCCGCAAGCACGACTCCGGAACCTATGGCGGGGCTTGAAATAGGAATGGGAGCGGCCACCAATGCTCCACGTGGCAGGGGTTTCGTTTTCTCTTTCGCCAGCGCCGCTGGCTTGGCGGCCTCCGAAGATTGCGGATTCTGATCTCCGGATTGAGGAGTTGCAGGGTTGGCCTGTTGAGAGGGATTCGTTCCTGTGGATTGTGCCGTTTGTTGTTCCAGGGCGGGTGATTGCGGCCAGATGAACGGACACCAGGATGGCGTTGGATTGCCCGGCTCTACTTCTCTCTCTAGCGTAACTGAACTGGAGATTGGCAACGCAACGGCAAGATTAAAGGTCGAGACCCTCCATTCCTCGTGAAAAGATTCCCCTTGAGGCAGAGGTTCGGAAGTGCTCGTTCCCTGTGACCGGGCAGACGGAGCGCATAAAACTGCCACACAAATCAGACCCGCAACTTCAAAAATCCCCATGATTTCCGTCCATTTGTGAAAGCGGACCAGCGGCGAGGCGTGAAAGGGCCATGCCAGCTGGATGCATCACGCACACCCAACGAGGCAACCTCGCAATTGGCAGCGTTCATTCGTGCTGTCCATCTCCGGCCTATCCCTGCCGCTCCCATCACAAGGCGTAGAAAATTCATGAACGGATTCCTTCGGCTCTATTCGCAATCCTTACGGGGGTGCTAAATCCGGCAATGTCTTCAGGAGGCAGTTCTGACTCGCTGAATCAGATCGAGCCCCGATGTTCTTGTGACGGTGTGAAATTCGATGTGCGGTGGATCATCACCAAGATCCATAAGGACTAGCAGGCGTTTGTAGCGGTCCGAAGTGAGATGGTGTGTCAAATTTTCTTCAGTACTCCACCTCGCCTCATAGCAAAACGAATGAGGACCGCTTGTTTCCAACAGGATCCTGCAACCCATACATCCAGCTTCCACTTCGGTTGGTCCCACCCAAGCCATGAGGGCCCGCCGCAACTCTTCGCGCTTTGCCGGCTTAACTGCAATACGGATACTCTCAATGATCAAGTCGTTCTCCACGCACGGATTGCTTCGTGCATTGTGGTTGAAAAGCCGGGGGGCTACAGAGAGAGCCAACTCCAACTCTCAGGGTGGAGTTAATGCAATAAAACTACCGAACGGCGAAGGCCGTGTATTCTGGAGCTAACGTTCTTCCTCGCAATGCTTTGCAGAAACTAGCTTAAATTGAGGAAAAGACCAGAATGCCTTTCTGGGCTCTGAAATTTCGGGGGCACTACGACATATCGAAGCTACTTGAGGCGAGCGATCCCAAGCCTTTTCATCCTAGATTCGAGGGTGGTCGGCTTAATATCCAGAATCTGGGCTGCACCACCTTCGCCCCGAATACGCCAACCCACAGTTTCCAATATTTGCAGGATGTAGTTCCGCTCGACGGCTTCAAATGTTTGAGCTTGACCGTGCGTCCCGGCTATTTCAAGAGATTGCAAGTCCGCGCGGAACAGTGAATCCGTGCTTGTGATTAGGAAACGTTCAATTATGTTGCGGAGCTCCCGGACATTGCCGGGCCAGGGGTATTTCTTGAAAGCATCCATCGTTGAAGCTTGAATGCCCTCGATGGAACGTCCCATTCGCCGGCTGATCTCACTCACGAAATGCCAGGTTAGCGCCGGGATGTCTTCCCGCCGCTGGCGGAGTGGCGGAATCACCATAGGGAAGACGTTGAGCCGATAAAAAAGGTCTTCGCGAAATTTGCCTTCGCGGACTGCCTTCTGCAAATCTCGGTTGGTAGAGGCAATCACGCGCGCATCGACCCGAATTGTCCTGGGGCTGCCCAGCCGTTCGAATTCTCCTTCCTGAAGGACACGCAGCAACTTGGATTGTAGTTCCATGGCCAGCTCCCCGATTTCATCAAGAAGAATGGTTGAACTATCGGCCAGCTCAAAGCGGCCAATCTCCCGAGTGAGTGCGCCCGTATATGCGCCCTTTTCCCGGCCAAATAATTCACTCTCAACCAAGCTAGCAGGCAGCGCGGCGCAATTTACTTTCACCATGATCCGATTCTTGCGGCTGCTGAGATCATGAACGGCGTGGGCAATTAGCTCCTTGCCGGTTCCGGTTTCACCCTGCAGGAGCACAATGGCGTCGGTGACCGCAACCTGCTCGGCCTGCTTGAGCACGCGCCGGATGCCTTCGCCGTCGCCAACCACTTTATTGTGGTGATGCTCCAGCCTAATTTTCTGCCGGAGGTAGACGGTTTCCTTTTCGAGCCGACTCTTGAGTTGTTCTATCTCGTCATAGGCCTTTTGCAACCTCTCGTCGGACCGCGCCCGGGCCAAGGCATTGGCGAATACCTGCGCCATTAAACCAAGTTGCCCCAGGAGCGGCGCGGGCCAATTGCGCTCCTCCCGCAACGATCCAAATTCCAGTGCTCCCAGCACACTTCCTCCAGCGGAAAGTGGGAATATTATGCTCGACTTAGGTCCAAACTTAAGGAGAGTTTCCTTGTCTCTTGCCGCCTCCTCCGGCAAATCGTCAATCCGCTCAAAGCATATGCGCTGCCCCACAAACAGCGTTCGCGAGATCCAGGGGAGGTCCTGACCGGAGATGTGCGGAAGGGGCGGAAATCCGTCCTTAATCCACGAATGAGTGATGATCATGTCATCGCCGTGAGGGGTGACCTGTGCTAGGGTACTCCGATCGAGTCCCAGCGATTGACAAATTCGTTTCTGGGCCTCTCCAATCTGGACATCCATCTGGCTTCGATGAAGGTTGATAAAGGTAGCGGATAATTCGGCCAGCTGAGTTTCGAACGCCAACTGTCTGGCAAGCGCCTCCTCATCGTGTCTCCGGTCAGTGATATCGAGTGAGGCCCCAATGATTTGTTCAGAAGCGCCCTGAGCGCCCAAGTAGCTTCGACCAAGACTCTTTATCCATCGCACGGACCCATCTGGTAGGAGAACGCGAAATTCCGCGCGGTGTTCCGCCGATGCGTGCATGGTACGTTCCAACACGTTGCGAGCATTCTCACAATCCTCGGGATGAATAGAACCTAGGAGGGTTGCGAAATCCAATTTGGAATCCGCGGCCCATCCAAATAAACTCCGGGTTTGCGCAGATGCCCAGAATTCGTCGCGGCCAATTGTCCAACCCCACACCCCCAGCTTGGCCGAATCTAGAGCCAATGTTGTCTGATCCATACTTTCACGAAGCGCCTGGGCAGCCCGCCGACGCGCCAATACGTTCGCGAAAATTTCAGCGGCCTGCTGAAACCGCGAGACCAGATTGGAATTCCAAGCCTGCCAACTGAGAAACATATCCGCACTAATGCTGCCAATCCGCTCCCCTCCAACCAAAAGGGGGATTACGAGCCATGATTTCAGGCCCACGTTCAGCATGTATTCGTGCTCGGCAACTGCTTCTGGGGGTAAATCCTCCGGTGTCGACACGCGGCAAATTTCATCCCTGGGAATGAGATTTGCCAACCAACGGAATTCATTCTTGGCTTCTCCGGATGGCATGGGGGGAACCCCGGCTCGGGCCCAGGAATTGGTGATGATCGATCTCTTTTTGTCTGGATCGGAGATATTAATGACAATCCGATCCAGAGCCAGAACTTCAGCAACGGCTTGCAGCCCGTCATTGAGTCTGGTGTCTATACAGTCAGATGGAAGATTGATCAAGGTCTTCGAGAGCATCGACATCACGGTCTCGAATTCGAGCCTTAATTGCAGCTCCTTTGTGCGCTTGAGTTCGGTAACATCTCGAATGGCGCTCGACACTAAAATCTCCTGATCGGTTCGAGCGGGCTCACGCTGATCTCAATCGGAAACTCGCTACCGTCCTTGCGTAGGCCATACAATTCCAAGTTCGTTCCCATAGGCCGGGTGCGGGGCGCCCCATTGTATTCCGAGAGATGCTTGATGTGACCTTGGCGAAGGTGCGCGGGCATGAGCTTATCGACTGGTTCGCCCACCAACTCATCGCGCCAATACCCAAACAGCCTTTCCGCTTGAGCGTTTACAACAGCGATCCGACCCTGCGCGTCCACAAGCACCATTGCATCTGGCGCAGATCCAAAGAACCAGCCCGGATCGACGCCTTCCAGGACCTCAGAGCTTGCGATCATTGCTTCGAAGGATTTCTGGGAGGTCAATGAGAATGGAGGTGGAATAGAATCAGCGGATTTCCGAGAGGTACTGAGTTTTCGAGGTCCCGACTGCGCTTTCGAATTCACAATCTTCCCCCAGAGGCTTGGATTTTAGACGGGATATATAGGTCAAGTCAATATTAAGTTCGGGGGATTATATGTTTAATATCCCCAGTCTCTCCGAGACACCGGAAGCCGCGTCGAAGGTTCGTAATTTGAGAAGTATTCACCCCTCCCAGTCCCGTTCAAATGCAATGTTTCACGACATTTCCGCATATTTTCGTCCAACGGACAAATGCCAAACCTGCAGAAAACAGAAATGCAAGAGATCAATACACGATGCGCGCCTGCGTCGAATTCCTGCACTCGAACGTAAGAACCAGGCAGAGGGGCCGTTCTCAGTAAAGATTGCCCCGTTCTAATGATGAGCAGCCGCGCCATTTTTCGGGAAGCAGGGAAGAGTCCGAAGATAATTTTATTAACTACGCCATTTCGTAAAGCCTCCGAAATGTCGGGCGTAAACCTTCATTCCACAAGGTTGGTTTACAGAATAAAAGCTTTATTTTCAGTGGATTAGAAGAACCTGTTGCTCCTTGGATATGGTGTGGAAAATGCAATAGCCATGTCGGTGATTGTGGGGGAGACAAGACGGGACGGGGCTTTTTGCGACCAGTCGAATAAGAGCCAATTCACCGGGGGGAGGACGAAATGGGTATTCGAATGAATATGAAGCTGACTGTCCTTGTTTGCATGATGGTGTGTATTTCATCCCCGTTGCTGGCACAGCAGAAAGGGCAATGGGTTCCCGGCCAAGCGGGTCTCAACGCGGGCGTTATCCCTGACCCTGGGTTGACGTATGCTAATTTGACAATAAATTATTCCGCCAGCCAGTTGAACAATTCGTATGGGAATCCCATATCCGGGGTTACGGGGACGTATTCATTTTGGCTCAACGAAAACGTAATTCAGTACGTTCCGAAGCATAAATTCCTCGGTGGGTATTTCGCGCCTTATGTAAGTGTAAATGTGGCGAGCGGAGATCTTAACGCCAGCATCCTGGGGCTAAACCTCAACGGCGGCGGATCAGGTCTCGCCGATACCTACGTCGAGCCATTTCAACTGGGCTGGCATTTAAAGTGGGCAGATTTCAACGTCGGATATGCGTTCGTGGCCCCGACTGGCCGCTATAGCGCAGGGGCCTCCAATAACGTTGGTTCTGGATATTGGGGCAACTTCTTGACGTCTGGTGGGACGCTTTATCTGACCAAGAACAGAGCGACCAGCGTAAATCTGCTTACCGCCTTTGAATCACATGGATCAAGGGCGGGAGCCAATAACACAAGCTCAACGCCCGGCCAAGCGTTTACAGATGAGTGGGGGCTAGGACAGATATTACCGCTGGACAAAAATTTCCATAAGCTCTTGCAAGTGGGCCTTGTTGGTTATGACCAATGGCAGGTTTCCGACAATGGAGGGACACTAATAGACGGCGTAACGCCCGCCAGTTCATTGCCTTACTACGAGGTTCATGCGGTAGGTGTGCAGACGAATCTGATCCTTCCCGTCCATGGACTGGCTTTCTTTTTTAAATATTACGATGAGTATGCGGCAAGATCCCGTCCTGAGGGCCGCACGTTTGTATTCGGCGGGGCTTGGACGTATCGAATCCCGAAACCGAGGGAGGCGCCCAACGCGGTTACCGCGGAGTGCTCTGTGGACGGAAGTCCAGTGGTGGAAGGTTCCAATCAGGCCGTGACTGCGTCGGCAAAGGCCTCAAATATCCAGGGATTGCCCATGAATTATTCCTGGATGATTACCAGTGGCAAAGTGGACGGTACCGGCGCCCAAGTGCGGTGGGATTCCACTGGGGTTGGTCCTGGCACTTACACCATCCACGCAAAGGTTGATGACGGGAAGGGAGTTTCAGCTTCCTGTTCTTCAGACGTAATGGTGAACCCGAAGCCATCGCCGCCGCCGCCGACCATGAGTTGCTTAGCGGACCCATCGTCGGTTCAGGCCGGGGGCCGTTCCACGGTCACTGCCACGGTAAACGATTCCACCGGTACCCCTCTTACTTATACCTGGCAAGCTAACAGCGGGCAAATTGTTGGCACTGGAGCTTCTGTCCAGTTCGATTCCTCGGGTCTGGGGGCGGGTGACTATACCGTCACCGGCCGTGTCGCAAATGGAGGCGGCGGTGCGGCGGATTGCACGGCGAGCGTGAGCGTGCAAGAGCCCCCGCCAGCGCCGCAGGCCTCCAAGGTCGGATCCTGTAATTTCAAGCCGGGCAGCTCCAAATTGGACAACGTATGCAAACGCCTCCTTGACGATGCGGCCGTCCGCCTTCAGAATGATCCGAAGGCTACGATCGTGCTGATCGGTTACGCGGATCCGAGTGAAAAGAAACCCGACATCGTTTCTAAGGCTCGCGGAGAGAATGCCTCGCAGTATCTCTCGAAGGAGAAAGGCGTGGCAGAATCTCGGATGCAACCGCGCAACGGTGCTGGTACCGCGGGCGGAGGTCAGGAGAATTACCGCATGGACATCGTATTTGTCCCAGATGGAGCTTCTTACTGACCGGGATTGACCGGCAGAAAATTTCTCAGGCTCTCTCCCTCTGGCACTGGGGTGGAATTTGAAAAATACAATTGGTGCCTCAACTGGGGGGGCGGCAGCTAAACGAATAAAGCTATGTCCGCGACGCTCGTATTAATAGAACAAGAGAGGCGATTGAACTTCTCGGATTCCATTCCGAAACCATGGGAATGGAACCCCGCATTCGATATCTATTGCGAAGCACATCTGAGTTTGCCACGACCTGCCAACTGAAACCTGGAAATGGATATCGGGAAGGCCTTTGCAGAGCCATAAGTCCGCAAGCTCTATCCATCCTCCTGCAAGGAATGATCGTCGGAGCCCGTAAGGGAAAACTGATATCGGAAAAATGGAGCTCGTATGACCCGAGATCGTGCAGTGGCCCAACAGGGCGTCAAATCCAAGACGGAGAGCCAGCACAGGCGTGAGATTTGCCGGGTCGGGCGCTGGATGTACGCCAAGGGATATGTAGTCGCCAATGAGGGCAATCTGTCCGTGCGGTGTGGCGAAAATCGAATTCTGATCACCCCGGCAGGGGCCTGCAAGGGTCGTCTGGCGCTTGATGACCTGCTAGTCACCGATTTAAATGGTCTCGTTATTTCCGGGACCGGGCGTCCCTCCTCGGAAATACAAATGCACCTACTTTGCTACCATTTAAGGGCCGACATCCACGCAATCTGTCATGCCCACCCGCCGACGGCGACGGGATTTGCCGCTGCAGGTCGTGGTCTCGAACAAGCCGTCCTCCCGGAGGTGATCATCTGCGTGGGGAATATTCCCTTAGCGCCCTATGCGACGCCCGGTACCTGGGAACTTTGTGCCAGTCTCGAATCTCTGATGCTGAACCACGATGCCATCCTGCTTGAAAATCACGGCTTGGTAACTTGCGGTCACGATTTGACCACCGCTTACCAGCGCGTGGAAGTCGTGGAGCATTTCGCGCGGGTGCTGATTGCCGCGGAATCGCTCGGCGGTCCCCATCTGTTGCCTCGAGCGGAGGTTTATAAGCTGATTGCCGGGAGAAGGCGCTACGGCGTTTCGTCCACGACAGGCGGCTTCGAGCTGCTGAAGACGGCTGAATCCGTGGGGAACCGTCTTGCGCTAACCCGTCCGGAATTCCTCGAAGATGCCGTCGGCGTGGACCGTGCGGTGAGGTCAGGGAGTATGCCGAAACTGCCCGACTAATGGAGCTTCAGATTCAGAAGTGCCAGTGTCAATCGTCAAGACACGTGGTATTGATATCAGGGGCCATCTAGGCGGTAGCGTGGCTGCTAGTCCCACAACTCTGAGGTTAGACTGTGCCGAGGGATGGAAGTGAAAATGAGAAAATCGCGCGTAGTATTCGCACTGGTCGTGGTTTTATTTGGAATTTTCGGCACTGTGGCATTCGCACAGGATCCGGGATGGCCGCGTGTACTTACGAAGCAAGGCAATACCCTCGTCTATTACCAGCCACAGGTAGATAGGTGGACTCACTTTCAGGAACTCGATTGGCGTATGGCAATTTCGATCACGTCGGCGGCCGGCAAAACCGCCATTGGGGCAGTTTCGCTGCAGGGTTGGACCACCATCGACACCGACACCCAGACGGTGTTGATATCCAACCTCAAGATTAAGAACACCTATTTCCCTGCCCTCGATTCTGCCAGCGCGGCAACCATGGACCAACTGGTGAGGACGTTCCTTCCGCCTGCCGTTTCGATTTCCATGCAGCGACTGGTTGCATGCGTTCCGAAAGCGGCGGCACCCGCTTCCGGCGTGCAATTGAATAATGACCCGCCCCATGTTTATGTCAGTTACCAGCCGGCAATTCTTTTGGGCGTAGAGGGTCAGCCACTCTTTGCTGATATCCCCAATACAAAACTACAGTATGTAATCAACACAAACTGGGCCTTGTTCGCTTATGATAAATCCGCTTATTATTTGTTGGCCGGCGAGCAATGGCTGACGTCAAACAGCCTGCAAGGTCCATGGTCGCCAGCGGCAAACCTCCCCAAGGACATGAACCGGCTCCTCAACGACCCACAGTGGGTGGCCCTCAAGAGTTTTATTCCACCAGCACCGGTAACCTCCAATTCCGTTGGACCTACGGTTTTCTACAGCACCGCACCGGCCAACGTTATTCTTTTCGATGGACAACCCGTTTATTCCGCAATTCGGGGAACCCAATTGGTTTATGCCACCAATACCAGGAGCTATCTTTTCGTTTACTCGCCCACGAACCAATACTATTACTTGACGTCCGGTCGGTGGTTCACCGCCGGTAGTCTTCAGGGGCCATGGACCTTTGCGACGCCGAGCCTTCCCGCTGACTTCGCTCAGATTCCAGCTGATACCCCTCCCGCGCAGGTTCTACCCTCCGTTCCAGGCACTGAGGAAGCCAGGGATTCTGTCCTCATGGCGCAAATCCCCACTCGGGTCACAGTAAATCCAAACGTTGCTGCGGCAAACGCGAGCGTAACATATTATGGATCGCCCCAGTTTGCTTCGATTGAAGGGACGTCGATGTCATATGCGACGAACACCGCGCAAAAGGTCATCCAGGTTGGCAATTTCTATTATCTCTGCCTACAGGGAATTTGGTTTGTAGCCGGAAACGCCCAGGGACCTTGGCTAACCGCGGAATCTGTGCCCCAGGTAATCTATACGATTCCGCCTAGCTCACCGGTCTATAATGTCACATACGTAACACAGGACTTAACCTCTGATGGTAATATCCAAGCCAGCTACACCGCTGGCTATATGGGGGCGTTCGTTATGGGCGCTGCGATGGGAGCTGTAATTGCGGGAGGTACAGGGTATTACTATCCTCCCTACGTTTATCACCCCCCCTACGGCTATCCAGCTTACTATCCCTATGCGCACACCTATGGAGCCGCTCCCTATAGCACCGCCGCGGGCGCATACGGCGTTTCACAGACTGCCTACGGCCCTTATGGATCCGCTACTAGAACTGCATCATACAACCCATACACAGGGACCTCTGCCAGGACGGCTTCAGTCTCCACGCCGTATGGGAGTGCCGCCGCTGGCAGCGCCTACAACCCATATACTGGCGCGTCCGCTGCCACCAAACAGGGCTCCAATGCCTACAGCTCCTGGGGAAGTTCCGCGGTTTCGAAGAACGGAATGAGCGCCTCCTCGCAGCATTATACGACTGCCCAAGGGACCACCGGATCAATCCAAACGTCTTCAGGCGGTAAGGCTGCGGGAGCGAGTGGCGCCTACGGGAACAGCGCAGCCGCCGGGAAAACGGCAGGCGGCAACATGTACGCCAGCGCGGACGGCAATGTTTACAAAAACACAGGCGGCGGTTGGCAAAAGTATGGCAGCAACGGAAGCTGGAATTCCGTGAACACCTCCAGTGCTCAGCATGACCAGAGCCAAACCCACCAGCAATATCCTTCGTCTTCTTCCGCCTCCTCCCACCAGCAAAATTCTTACCAGCATCCTGACAGCAGCAGCGAGATGCAGGGAATGCAGCAAGAGGCACAAAACAGGGAGCGAGGCGAACAATCAACGCAACGTGCCCAGCAGTATCGAAGATCCGGTGGCTCCGGCGGGGCGGGCGGCCGCAGTTATGGTGGGCGCAGATGAGAGCGCAGGTAATTTCGGGGGCAGTCGGCACAATAGGAGATCGGCCCAGTTCTTAGTCAAACCTAACAATGACGCGGGTGGCCGGTGAAAAATAAATGAAACTGTCTTTTGAAAACATCCCTCTTGGGGTTGCGACGATTTGCCTCGGCCTCTTGCTTGGGGCCGGCGTGCCTGCCCAAGCCCAGAACTTGACGGTCGGTTCGGCTTCCGTCTTGACGGAGGACCAAGCGCACGCCATCGGCGTCGATGCCTACATCTATTTTTATTCGCTCGTGACGATGGACATTACGCGGAAGCAATTTACGAACATCGAACCCGGCAAAGAGTTCGGCAAAGGTCCGATGAATATGTTCGTCAGCATTCAAGAATATCCGCCCGCCAATTTCAAGGGGATCGTGCGCACGAACTTCGACACGCTCTATTCCATTGCGTGGCTCGATCTCACCAAAGGGCCAGTAGTTGTTTCCGCGCCCGACACGGCCGGGCGGTACTACCTCCTCCCTATGCTCGACATGTGGACGGACGTTTTCGCATCGCCGGGCTGGCGCACCACGGGCACGCAAGCGGGTAATTTCCTCATCACTCCGCCCGGATGGAATGGAACGGTCTCGGCCGACTTCACGCGCATTGACGCTCCAACCCCGTATGTCTGGATCATCGGGCGCACCAAGACAGACGGGCCGCAGGACTATGATGCGGTACACAAGATTCAGGCGGGCTACAAGGTTACGCCGCTCTCCGATTGGGGCAAAGCGTCCAAACCCGTCGAGGTGAAGATCGACCCGACCATCGACATGAAAACGCCGCCGAAGGTACAAGTGGACACGATGCCAGCCGGTAAGTACTTTGCCTACGCGGCCGAGCTTTTGAAGCTGCACCCACCCCACATCACGGATGAGCCGATCATTGCGCAGATGAAACGCATCGGCATCGAGCGCGGCAAGAGCTTCGACCTCGACAAGCAGGATCCCGCAGTGAAGAAGGCACTCGAAAGCGTTCCTGAGGATGCCCAGAAGCTGATGGCATGGAAGGTTCCCACAATCGCCCGGGTGGAGAACTACTGGTCGATGAATACGGACACGATGGGAGTCTACGGTAATTATTATCTAAAGCGCGCCATGGTTACTCAATTGGGCCTTGGCGCAAACCTGCCCGAGGATGCGATTTATCCCTTGAATCTCGCGGACGAGGCCGGTAATCCGCTCGACGGCGCGAACAAGTACACGATTCACTTCGACAAGGGCGCCACTCCACCGGCGAACGCATTTTGGTCGATCACTCTTTACGATGCCGAAGGTTTCCAGGTCGCGAACGTCCTCAACCGCTTTGCCGTGAGCAGTTGGATGCCGTTCAAGTACAATGCGGACGGCTCGCTCGATCTCTATTTTCAGAGCGACAGCCCTGGCAAGGACA
>Ga0182015_10005732_pt1 | contig 12785 bp, 10 predicted proteins | sample 712P3MmetaG_FD_120478 | JGI IMG/M metagenome (GOLD analysis project Ga0182015, IMG submission 120478) | Permafrost microbial communities from Stordalen Mire, Sweden - 712P3M metaG | ecosystem: Environmental > Terrestrial > Soil > Wetlands > Permafrost | place: Sweden: Stordalen | collected...
AGACTGATATTCCGCGATAAGTCTCAATAGGTATCGATCGTTCGCGGTGCCCCAATTCGAAATGACGACTAACACTTTCGTATTTTGAGTGGATTCGGCGGTCATGTCTTCACGGATGGCGACGTGATTCTCAGTATAAAAACATCGTCCTCGCTGCTCCAGTTAAGGATTTAACGTCGCGTACGGCGTGCTTCTAGTACGCACAGTTGCCGACAGTTGATTGACGACAAAATAATCTTCACGTGACAACCGAGCGGCTCCAAACGAAGGAGGAAAGTGTTTCCCGGCGCTCAAGACACCGACTGGAACTTCAAGTTGCGTTGAACAATGCTCCCAATCGATCGACGGAGAGGGGAGTCGAGTCCTAACAAGGTAGCCAGTCCGACGATGCCGCCAACCATCACCTCAGCCGCCAAGAGGAATGCCGGTCTACCTCCGGAAAGCAAACCCGTTAGATGAAATAGATACACGCTAACCACCACGCAAATCGAGGATACGGCCGACGGCGTGACTGCCGCTACAAAGTCTCGGAACGTCATCCCGCAGAGCTTCATCAGAACGAGGAGAAAAATGGGAGTTATCACGAATACGCCTGACACGAACCGCGATAAAGCGATACCCATAATCTGCCAGCTGGCCGGACCATGGCGCACGAACAGTCCGGCGACGACCAATATCCCCACCGCGAGTGCCGTGCGACCCCATTCCAAAATCCCGAGCTCCCGAGTCCTTGCGAGGGCTTGCAGCAACGGTCCGGTAAAATACGCGAAGATCATGGCCATTCCGACTACGCAAAGTACTTTGAGCACCTGCGAAGCTGGAATCCATTTGGGTCCTATTGTCGCCATCAGTGGGTAACTCACAGCTGCCAGGCCTGCCAGCGCCGGCACCGACACGGTGGAAGTTAGCCGTATGCAGGTAATAACGCTTTTGCGCAATTCGTCGGGTCGGTCTTGGACGCGCGAGAACTCTGAGAACGACACCGCCTGGATCGCCGACATCGTCATCGTCACAACGCCACCCACCACACGATCTGCGATTCGGTACAAGCCCACAGCGACCGGGCCGAAGAACAGGCCGAGAACGATCGAGCCGGCCTGAACGTCAACAAAGTTCGCAAGCCCAGCCATAAAATTTGGGATGGAAAACCCCAAAAGATCCTTTAGGTGCCTCCACGAAAATTCGAGACGGGGTCGCCATGGGCTAAGCCTCCAAAGCAGTGCGACCGCAGTGGCGTCTCGCGTGACTTGCTGTCCCACGAGTGCCCAAACTCCAAAGCCAGCAAATGCCATTCCGACTCCAACCGCGCCGCTTATGAGGACAGCTATATTGCTCCGAATCGTTAAACTCCTGAAATCCATCTCCTTTCTCAGATATGAAGTTTGCACTACCGACAACGCTTCAAACACGAGCGACATCGAGAGCACCGTGATCAACTTCGCGACCTGAGGCGCATGATTGACCGCAGCCCACCACCGGCTGAAGAGCATACTAAGCAACACTAGGACGATGCTTAGAGCTAAGTCCATCCAGAACACTGCGTCCAGATGTTCCTGTTCTAGGTTCTTTCTTTGGATCAGTGCGGCGGCGAGTCCTTGATCCAGAAACATTTGTAGAAACATCACGTAAATCAAGGCGATCGAAGCAATGCCGAACTCACGTGGACCCAAGCGGCCTGCAATGATGAAAATGAAAAGGGAAGAAAGCGACTTCTCACCCCAGTTACCCGTGTAAGCCCACTTGAGGGCGTTCGAAAATGATCTTTGCTGTGTCATATATTCCCGGTGGTCGTCTCACGAATCACAACACGCCGATTTTGGTGCTACCGTTTTGCTCGGAGAAGGCCGAAACGAGTTTACGGGTGTCGCCGATCTAGTCGATGGCGCTCGACATACTGATGCGAGCTAAATCGAACCGGACGCGCGAGGCGTCGAGAAAATGCTGATGCCGAAGTGCCGCGCTAGTCTGCGTCGAGATAGGCCGATCCCAGTTGGGAGGCGCTCGCATCGAGAAATTGATCGCGTCATCGCTGGCTCAGATATCCTACGCGACCCCTGGCCTGGTTTCCGCACGTCGAGCGAGCTCAAGAACTCGACCCCGCCAGAGCAATCACGCCGTCCAAAAGTCTACGAAGTTCGGTTATCGACAGGCCTAGATTCGACTGTATGTTCACAAGGACGTGATGGTCCTCCAACCGCGCCGCAACGCTCTGGGCGTTCGCACGATCCCAAGAGTCGAGGGACAATTCCTCGCTGGTCGGCGCGTGGCGCAAGTCTCCGAGGCCGAGCAATTCCTGAACAAAAATACCGTAAAGCATGTACTCCGAAAAACGAAACTGGCGAGCGACGGTCGAAAACCAGTGCGCGCTTGCCACGGAAGCGACCCGCTCGCGCATCTCCAAACACACATCACGCCGCCAGATAATCGCATTGCCGACGAAATCGGCGCCGAAATAATCGCGCGCGGGAATTTCCAGTAGCTTCGCCGCGGTTCGGTGCCAAGACATATGCGGCTCGGTTTCCGCCATGCCTGGACGCCGCAAAAACCGCACTCGGCCGTTCCGAACGACCGTGTCCTGGTTGAAAGGGCGGATGAAGAACACGTCCGTGTCGAGAAAGAGAAAGACATCGGCGTCTGTGATTTCAGGGGCGTTCATCTTTATGGCCTGCTGCACGATCCAGCCGCGAACGATCCGGTGCCAGTCGGTCATCCAGATCTCCTGTTGCGCACGAGCATGGGAAGCCGAAAAATGGGCCGAGGCGCAACATCCTTCGCGGCGATGACCGACCGCTGGCTGCCTCTTAAGTGCCGAAATAGCCGATCCTCCTGATGGCTTACAATCACGTACTGGTGGATATCAGCCGAACAGTTGCGATCGACACTCGCCGCTGACAGGTCAAGTAGCGGGAGATGCCTGGAATAGGCGGGAGTAATAATCGCCAGTTTCATGTCCGCCATCGTTCCGTCTGCATTGCCGTCGCGCCCTAGTCGGATCGCTGATTACGGCTTGAGGCTGGCGCCAACCAGGGATTTAGAACCAGGTTCGGTTTAGCGCTTTTGATCGCCGCGCGCTCAAGTCCTGCCCTCCTCGCCGGTAGAGTCACGGCCGAGATCATCGCCAAGATTGCATACCACGCGACCATGGTCTGATCAAAGTAATCGATCCCGATCATCGCAATGACATTCGCGAACAGTGCCGCAGACATCGCCCAAATGAACAATTCATTTTCCTTGTTTCCTTTCACTTCAGCGACATGGCGAGCCCGCCCCAAATATTTGAAGCCAAATACGATGATAGCCAGAAAACTGATCAGCGGAATTAGGCCAACTGTGTCAGCGACCAGTACGTATTGATTTGACAGGTCAAACATATTCGCTCCCCACGTTCCATAATCTCTCGAGCCGATGAGAGCCCAATCCCAGAAATGGCGAATACATTGGTCGACAAGCTGATAGCGATGCCAGCCGGAAGCATCCCCGATTATGTTTATCCGGTTGATCAAACTCCAAACCGGCGCCTTCATGACGAACTGCAGGCCCACGATAAGACCTACGATGCCCCATCGGATCGCTCGCATGTGCCGTCGCATGAACCAGCAGCAGAGACCGATAATTGCCGCAATTAGACTTATCAACGCAGTGCTAGTAGCTGCGGTAAGTGCAATGATTATGGAGCTCGCCGCCCCAAACGCAGCCCAGATTCGGCCCTGCTTTTGCTTCCACCACAAGCCGAAGAACAATGGAAGCGACATCCCGCCAAACGTACCCGCGAGTATCTCATGCAAAAAAGTGCCTTTAGCTCGCAGTCCATTGATCCTAAGGGTCGCAGCTTCGAGGTTAGACGCGCTTGCTCCTCCGAGCATCGCATATACGGGATTCCGGCCGGTCAGGTGCTCGCAGATCATGACTGCGGCGTTCGCAACCGCGACGCAGGCCCAGACCCGCAATGTTTGCTTCGTGTCTTCTTCGTCTCGAATTAGGAACCGTAGCAGAAAGTAAATCCCGAACGGTGTGTAGATTTGCCCCAGTTCAGCGACAACCATTCCCCAAACCCGCCACACCAGGATTCCATCGATCGCCGTGAATATGGTCAGAACGATCATCGCTTTATCAATGCAGTTAATCCCACCGCTGAAGATATCGTCCTTCGTGGTCACCTTCGCCAGCAGAACCCGCAACAACCCAGCGAGCCCCAGAATCTTGAGCATCGGGAAATGGAGGCCATCGATGACAAGAACCTGATTCATCGGAATCAAGATAGCCGCCAGAAAAAACGGCCAGATGGCTTTGTTCCTCGGCAAAACGCAGATCAGGATGCTAGCGAGTAGCACCAATACCAACGCAATAGGGCTGAATGCGCTGGAACTTGCGCCGCCGCCGAAGGCCAACTTCTGCAGAAACGCTGAGTCAGGTTTCACAATTCACTCCTGGTTCTGATCCGTGGGCTGACTCGCGAGCCTCGAAGGGAGCTCGCGCGGGCGAGATGTATGTAACCACTCTCGCCGATATTCTATTTGGTTGCGGCTCTAGAGAAACTTCTTCGCGGTATTGCACTGCACGTCCGAGGGCTTAACAGATTCTGTAGTATTTGTTCTCTAGACGAGCAACTCGCGATTGGAACAGACCGGCCGCCGCTCTGGCTGCGTCACGCGACCCTGACGCTGGTTCGGGAGGGCTTTGTCCCTATTCATCCACGCAGCGCCGAATAAGGCAGTACTCGCAATAAATGCGAGGGCATACGCCGGCGGAATGCGCCTAGCTCGGCCGTTGTAGAAGGCACAAAATACTGTTTGATCGGCTTGTCGCGCTGACTGAGAAGAATCCGTGTGATCAGAAAGCCAGATAAGACAAAAAATAGGTCGACGCCCATCCAACCGCCCTTAAGGTGAAGGGGTGAATGAAATAGAAACACACCCAGAATTGCGCAGGCCCGCAGGCCATCCAACTGGGCCAAATACGCGAACTCTTTGCCTCTTGCCAAGTCAGCCGTTTGCGAAGTGGGCATGGCGTTCAATCGGCGCGGTTACGCATTTCAGGACATGACGCCATATCGGAAGGGGCTGTCCGAACACCTACGACGATGGCGCGTGATCCGAATAGATGCTTGGTAAGACCGAAGGATAATCCGTCAATCCAGTTGTACTTCTCATTGGGCTCATAAGTGGTCTTTGTCGGCGTTAGGCCAGCCTGCCGGAACCAGCCACGAAGTACCGCGCCATTTGTTGAATGCATACCGCTAACATCGTAACCGGAAGGAACCGCGTGATGGCCGGGAAACCGAGCCTTTCGAGAGCGTATCCGGATCCAAGATAGATTTGGGACGCTGGCGACCACACAACCCTCGGGATTAAGCAGTTCAATGAACGGAGTCAAGAATTCAATCGGGTCGCGCACCAAATGCAAGACGTTCGATATTAGTAGGCAATCAAACCGATCGCCAGCGAGCTTCTTTCGAGCTGTCTTGAGATCGCCATAGACGATCTCCACGCCCCGCGCCTCCGCAGTTGCTGCGATCACTGAGTCAATCGGCAGAGCCTTGACTCGTATTCCTCTCTCCATCAGCCGGTGCTCGGTCGATCCCCACCCGCAGCCGATCGACAGCAGATTTTGCGCGCCCACCGGTACAAGCTCTATCATCAGATTCTGGCAAGGCTCGTAATAGCTCTTGGAGAAGTGCTCGTGATACAGGTTAGTCTCCACGGGAAACAGCGTTGTCTTCGGTCTCCCGTTGTTCCCAAAGGTCGTGAGAGCTGCCAATTGCCGGTAGAACTCTTCCGCCGGAAGCGGGCCTTTTCCTGCGTATTTGTTTGGAAGATGAGGAATAAGAAAATCGTCCAAATCAGAAACACAGACCATCTTCTTGAATCCGCACTGCGTGTACGGATCGGTCGCTGCTGTTTCCGGCAACGGGTATTTTCCCTGATGCGGCTTAACTAGAAATTTGCCAGAATCGATGGCACAGACAAGTTGCTCGTGTGTAAGCGCGTAACAGGCGGCGTGCTCGTTTGTAAAAAACGCGAATGTATGTCCGACCGTCTGCCTGACGGTTGCTGCGTCCCAATGATAGTGGTATTGCACATCCGAAAAATACAGCTTGCCTGCCGAGTCGGTTTCTGTCCGCAAAAACCCCGCGATTTCATTCTTGGGAAGAGTCTCTGTCATGCGCAGAAATGCCCTTATATTTCGTTCCGTGATCAATACGTCGTCTTCGGAATAGATGAAGAGGTCGTATCTCGCGGCCCGCTCTGCAAAGATACTCTTGTGAGCGAAACCCAGAGACCACGGATCATTGCCAGGAACACCCCTTATGACCTCGACATTTGCACCCAGGTTCTTGGCAATGTTCGACGTGACAACGATATCCACGTCGAACGGCATGCGACTGTATTCCGTGACGATTCTGGACAGGTATCGATCGTTGGCCGTACCCCAACTCGTAATGGTAGCTAATATCCGCATCTTGCTTTTGGATTCGCGGGCCATTCTCAGCGCCGCCGAAGCATGCTTCAGTTCGCAAGGGAAATACTTTCCGGTTTGCTCAGACCTAGGACTCCGGGGCTTCCACGATTCGAGTGAAAACTCAGTTCAAGCTCGCAGAGTCTTGGCCCGCCCTTGTAAGCTCCTGCGAAGACGTTAGCCACTTCATTATCGTTTAGGAGGACGGCTCCGTATGCGAAGCGCGTAGCACATTGCGCCACAGTTTTTTGATTTTGGGGAGAAGATTGACGCCATCAAGTAGTCGAGTCAACGTGTCGTTGAAGAACCCTGTCGAGGTCCGGATTCCGTTCAGGAAAAAACCTTTTAATCCGGGCGCGAACACGTAAATACACGACTCGACCCATACACGGTTACCGAACCGCTCCTTGTATTCGGCTCGTCCGGGTCCAAAGTCAAATGTCTTGACGCCGTCGTTGCACAATTCACGAATTGCAGACATTAATAAATAGCTACCAAGTGAATAATCAGCCAGTTCCGAAATATATCCGGTGTAATCACCGCAGTACACGCCCTCGTAAAGCGTTCCGATGAAGAATGCGCAAGGTTTACCTCGCAATCTGAGTAGATATGCTCGCAACCATCCTTTCTCGGCACAGAGCCGCAGCCGCTGCCGCGTTTCGGAAGAATCCTGAAATCCAACGCCTAGTCCGCGCTGGTAGGTCTGTTTCGCGACTGCTTCCGATTGGGACATCATGTAGTCCAAACCAGACTGATCACGAAAGCAGTGAACTTCTATGCTACCAGCGAATTCTTCCTCTATCCTCTTCTGCTGTCGTCGTAGTTGGCCCCTCAGTCCCAGCGAGAGACCTCGATAAACTTGATCGATGTCAGTCGGGAGCTCTAGCGCATGGTGGGGAAGGGTTTCAGGCCGATGATCGCGAACGGCAAACCCGGGCACGCTCAAAGCCTTTTTATAGATCGGGGAGTCTACAAGTGCGTAGTGCAGCATAGAGGCGTCCGCCTCGCCCCGCTTCAACGATTCCATGATCGACTGAAGAAATAATTCGCAGTTCTCCGCAGATCCATTTCCCAAAAGGCCTCGGTACGAGACGCATAGAAGACGAATCGGACTCTCCGGAATTCGGAAGTACCCAATTTTTGAATCCATTCGCGCGCGCTCCACGCGACCAACAAGTATGGCGTCCGGGCGACCATCCCTAGAAATAACGATCACGTGCGGGCGGATGAACGTTTGGCGCGCCCAGACGAATCCTAGGCAGTAATCGATGTCGCTGTCCCGATGTGTCTTCCATCTCGCCCAGACGTCCCGAATCGCCTCAACCTCTGCGATCGTTCGAGCAATGCATAGGTCGATCCTGGTGTGTTCGCCGCGGCCATCGGCAAGTTCGCCGTCCGTCGCGCTAATAGTCACCACGGGATCTACCCCAACGCTTTCTCTCATTGAGTACGAGTTATACTCCGCCGAATGTGGCTCGGCGATGTAACTTAAAATGGGGAGTCGGATTCAGCAGCCTAGACCAATGCAACTTGGCTTGGTTGACCAGACGCGCGTGTTTCGGGCCATAATGAGAAGCAACTCCCGAAATGGGCCGCTCACCAGTCTCCGCGTCCTAGTGGCTTTACGAGTAGACACAACCTAGAAACTATTATTGACTACTCGCCACGAGACCCGTCGGCGCAATCGGCTGGCTTACGATGCCGGAACTGAACAAGTAAGCGCCCACATCCCAGCATCCCGTAACATCCGCTATCGGAGTGCAATCGGCTGGAAGATTACGAGGCGGGGCGCCGACGGAGTATACGGCGATCTTCCCTCCGCTCCCGCTCTGCTCAAGGACGCCGCCGCTTGTACCACTGCACAAGGCTAAATCCGGACTGAACGTCGAACAACTTGAGGCGACGTTCGCACCCGCGCCAACCGTAGCCCCCCCGCTATTTGTCGGCGCGTAATTATTGGCGGTGGTGTAGCCCTGCGCGTTCGCAGCCGCCTCGCTCTGCATCGTTTCGTCGCCAAGATCGGTCACGGTCTGCGATACCGGCGTCCCGGTCGTGCCCCAGACGCTTGACCACGCTGCCGGCGAATAGCCGATACCATGATTGTTCTGGAAAAAGATCGTCCCGTTTATTGCATTGCTCGTCATTTGCGAGTCGATGATGAAATTGCACCCGCCCACCGTGTAATCCAGCGTGTTGTTTTTGAAATAATAGTTGGAGACGCCAGAGGTTCCGTTTCCGCTCACGAGGAAGCAGTTGTTGTGATTATTATAAATTACATTGTTAAATATATATGCGTTGTCCCCGACTCCAGGCGTCAGCCAGACACCTACGCCAAGATAAATGTCGTGAATCACGTTGTTGTAAAAGTACGTCGGATACGGCTGAGTGTTGCCGCCTCCGTTGTCTTGCTCAACGATATTCGTATGCGTCGTGCCCTGCGATCCGTACATGTTCTCAAACAGGTTGTCGTGAACGCTGTATGCGCCGCAGACGCAACCGTTTGATACGTGATTGAAAACGCTTTGCTCCACTTCGAGGCTAACTCCCAGCCCGCCGATGCAGTCGCCGGACGAATACGTGGTCGAATTGCCGAGCGAAGCGTCAGAGCCGTCGCACACGAGACCTTTAACGAGCGCATACCCGGCGGTCGAGTCACCTGCAATCATCGTTTTATTGTCTAGGGTTGAACTGGCTCCGAACGTCCATCCGTGTACGTACCAGTTAGACACCTCAACCATCGTTCCATCAAGGTCCATATTGTCCGAGAGGGAATTGGTGTTCCAGCAAAGGCCCGTTTCCTCAAAATTGTCGAGGATTAAATAATTCGCGTACGATCCGAAGACCCCCCCGATGCTCTCGTCATAAGTACAGGAAGACGGCCTTCCATTGCTTAGCGGGTTATCAAGATTAAATATCGGACGTGTCCACGATCCGCCGCTATACCAGGTCTGATCGACGCCGATGTAGATGCAGGAAGTCGTGACGATAGGACCGGCGGATGCCTGCAAGTTGCAGGCCGAACTATTCCCGCTCCCGGACCAGGACCAATTGCTTCCAACATAGGGCGACAGCGAGCTGTTCCCAAAGTGCCAGGTATCGCCGCCACGAAAAATAAACTTATCTCCGGGTTGCGGACTTACTCCCGCGCACACGGACGTGCAATTCGGCATACCCGGAGCGTGCAGCCAAGGGGCGCTCTTGCTCGTGCCGCTGTTCGCGTCGGCTCCATTTGCAGCAATATAGTACGTCGTTGCGAAAGCGTTCCCCGCGGTTAGGAGGCCTAGACCGACCGTCAGCGTTAAGAGTGCGAAGCGCAAGGACCGTCTCATTATCCATTCCCCCGTCCGATTCTTCAACGCTTACGTTATCCCGTCCGTTCAGGACTTTCCACTGGCCCCCAGACCACTTTCAGGACAGGTACTGACAGCTGTACGGCTGGGACTATCATCCTCCAGCTGTTGCTGTGAAGGACTTCTCGGCGCCTTGCCGCACGCGGTCTGGCCAATTTCTCAGTCGTAGAAAGCGAGACTCGTAAAATCTCCACGATACCGCGGCGACTCCGACTGTTAGTGTCGCGGCGGCCGTTCCCAGGAGCACGTCTCCACTAGAAATTCGCGAGGCGCTGCAAATATTTGAGAGAACGATCCAAACTTCGACGTGGATCAAGTACATCGTATAGCTGATCGTTCCGACATATACGACTGGTCGAAGTCTCAGCGGCGAAAGCGCCGGATGCGATTGCCATAGAACGCACGTTCCAACCACGCAACCGAAAAGGCATGCCAGCAAGCTGTAGCCGAAAATGCCGAATGTCTCATAAGACCGAATATCGAGGCCGCGAAGTAAACCACAATGCACACAGAGCAATGACAGCGATACGAGTATTGGGGGGACGGGAGCAAGCAGCGCCCATCGCGGCAGATTGGGTTTCGTTCTCAACAACAATGCCAGGCATCCGCCGAGGGCGAGAGTGTCAAGGCGCGGGATGAAGCCCCAAATCTCGATAAAGTCGGCGGTGTGCGTAAGTCCGCGCAGAATAGGACATAAAACCAGTGGCAGTATCGCGAAGGCCATGATTGTTTTTCGGGAACATTTTAGAACTACCGGAGCCCAGAGAAGGTAAAACAACTCTTCCACAGCCAGCGACCAGTATGGACCGAGACCGTCTATATAACGAGACCCAGGGTTCGTCCAAACCCAAAAACGATGCGACATATCAAATCGGATTCGGCCAGCGAGTCTACCGAGCACAAGATGAAATGAGATTCCTCTGTTTATGGCGGGAACAAACAATAGCACTCGAAGCCACGTTTTTGGATCGCCTGTGCAATGTTGCGCGAACGCCAGGACAGCAATGATTGCGAGCACCGCGTAATACGGCGGAAAGATGCGTATCGCCCGGCGCCAGTAGAATTTTGCGTAAGGTGTCGGATCGGATCTTAGATCTAGAAGCACGCCCGTGATTAGAAATCCCGACAGGACGAAGAATAGATCCACCCCAACCCATCCCAGTTCCGTATAGATGCCGGGAAGGAAATGATGCAACATGACAGCAGAAATGGCCAATGTTCGCAGGCCATCAAGTTCGGGAATGCGCGGCCTCACGCTCATGGTAACTGCCATCCAGCACTACGTAATGGCGTGGTTCGTTTCATGCAGTCTTCCACGAATGTCAATCGCAACCCGCGTTCGCCGTTACTGACGTTCCGGCGCTCCGCCTCCAGCGTTCGGGCCAATTTCTTAAGCGGAGTATGGGAGTCTCGAAATATTTCCACGAAAGCGCCGCCACCGCAACCGTCACTGACATCGCCGCCATACCTCGAAGAACCTGTACGCCAGATAGCCTTGAGAGAAGGAGAAAAATCTCAACATGTATTAGGTACATCGTGTAACTGATCGTTCCGATATATACGACGGGGCGAAGTCTCAACAGAGCAAGTGCCGGGTGCGATTCCCAAAGTACGCACGTCGCGATCACGCAACCGAAGAGGAGTGCCAAAAAACTGTACCCCAAAATACTGAACATTTCAGTGGATCGAATCTCAACGCCGCGAAATAGACCGCAGACCGCGCACAGCCAGCCCAGGGCCGCGAGGACCGGAGGAATCGCAGCAAGGGGTATCCATCTTGGCAATCTGGGTCTCGCTTTTAGCAGCAACGCCAGGCAACCGCCAACTGCTAGCGTGTCCAACCGCGTGAGAAAACCATAAAACTCCCAGAAATGGACTGTATGAGCGAGTCCACGCAGGATGGGACACACAATCAGAGGCGCGACTGCGAACACTGTAATGGCTCTTCGAGAGCACTTTAAAACTACCGGCGCCCAGAGAAGATAGAACAGTTCCTCCACTTCGAGAGACCAATATGGAACGAGACCGTCTATGTAGCCCGAAAAAGAGCTCCCAGAGTACATACGATACGAGCTGTCTAATCCGGCATGACCCGTCAGCCGTTGTAAGAAAAGTCGGATAGAAATTCCATTCCTAATTGCCGGCAGGAAGAACAACACGGCCAGCCAACCGGAGCGCGTGCCAGCGTTGTGTTGTACGAAGGCCAGGACGGCAATGATTGCGAGCACCGCATAATACGGCGGGAATATCCGTATTGCGCGCCGCCAGTAGAATTTTGTGTACGGTGTCGGGTCGGATCGTAGGTCTAGAAGGACGCCGGTGATTAGAAATCCCGACAAGACGAAGAAAAGGTCTACTCCTGCCCACGCGAGTTGCGTGTGGAATCGCGGAAAGAAATGGTGCATCATAACCGCGAAGACAGCCAACGTACGCAGACCATCAAGCTCTAGAATGCGCGTTCTTGCACCCATCTGCGCTCCCGATTTGCGATCTATGCCAACCCAGTTTGATTTTGAATTGCCATCCGCGGGGGCACGGAGTTAGCTTGCCGCTGACGTTAAGGAACTTCCCGTGACTTGCCGCCTGCGCTCAGGCCAGTTCCGTAATCGCAAAATCGGAGTCTCGAAGTATTTCCAGGAGAGAGCGGCCACTCCAACTGTCAGCGCTATGGCAACAGCGCCCCGAAGGTCGTGGCTGCCAGCCAACCGCGAGAGAAGAATAAAGATCTCCACGTGGACGAGATACATCGTATAGCTGATCGTCCCAATATAGACGACGGGCTTCAGCCTCAAGAGAGCAAGCGCAGGATGCGCCTGCCATAGTACGCACGTCCCTACAATGCAGCCGAACAATAACGCCAGCAAACTGTACCCGAAAATACTGAACAATTCCGTGGATCGAACGTCAACTCCGCGAAATAAGCCGCAATGCACACACAGCCAGCCGAGGGCCGCAAGTAGCGCGGGAATACCTGCAAAC
>Ga0182015_10005733_pt1 | contig 12779 bp, 12 predicted proteins | sample 712P3MmetaG_FD_120478 | JGI IMG/M metagenome (GOLD analysis project Ga0182015, IMG submission 120478) | Permafrost microbial communities from Stordalen Mire, Sweden - 712P3M metaG | ecosystem: Environmental > Terrestrial > Soil > Wetlands > Permafrost | place: Sweden: Stordalen | collected...
GATCATTCTGGGATCGGCCGCCAGCGGCGAGTATGATACGTCAAGTCCCGGTATCATCCGTGCGTTTGACGTCAAGACCGGCAAGCTCGCCTGGGTCTTTCACACCATTCCGCATCCGGGCGAATTCGGATACGATACCTGGCCCCAGGACGCCTGGAAAACCGTGGGGGGCGATCAAAACTGGAGCGAGATGACGCTGGATGACAAGCGCGGCATCGTCTATGTTCCGCTGGCGTCGCCCAACTACGACTTTTACGGCGGGGATCGAAAGGGCCAGAACCTGTTTGGCAATTGCCTGCTCGCGCTGGATGCCCGCACTGGAAAGCGGCTGTGGCATTTTCAGTTCGTCCACCATGACTTGTGGGATTACGATACGCCCGCCGCGCCGAAACTGCTGACGGTTCGCCATGACGGCAAGATGGTGGACGCGGTCGCGCAGCCCACCAAAATGGGATTTTTATTCGTGTTCGATCGCGTCACAGGTGCGCCGCTTTGGCCCATTGAAGAGCGAGCGGTGCCAAAATCCGACGTCCCCGGCGAAGAATCGTGGCCGACGCAGCCTTTCCCGACCAAGCCGCCTCCGTTCGCGCGGCAAAAGTTTTCGGCCGATGAGCTGAATCCGTTTATTCCAGAGGCCGAGCGCGCCAGCTTGCGCGACAAAATTCTGAGTGCTCGCAACGAAGGGCTGTACACGCCGCCGAGCTTGCGGGGCAGCATCCAAATGCCGGGCCACAACGGGGGAGGGAACTGGGGCGGCTCAGCGGTCGATCCATCGGCTGGCCTGCTGTACGTGGAATCCAAGGAGCTGCCGACGTTTCTCAAGCTCGACACGCGACCTCCGCGCACTGGACCCCCGAACGGCCCGGCCATCTATTCTCAAAACTGCGCTGGATGCCATGGCGCCGACCGGGCCGGTCAAGCCGGCGCAATCCCGGCGCTCACCGATATCACGACGCGCTTGACGGCCGATCAAATCAAGTCCGTCGTTCAAAGCGGCCAAGGCCGTATGCCTGGGTTCTCGCAGCTCACGCCGCGCGAGCTCGATGCGCTGGTCGCTTATCTGGCAATGCCTGGAACGGCGTCCCCTCCACCCTCTGGAAGGTCCTTCGCCGCCTTGATTCCGCTTGCCGATCCAGCTGCTACGCCGCAACGCTATTGGTCGCCGATTGATTTTCTGCTCGCCAGCAACCGGCTCTCGGCCATTGGTCCGCCATGGTCGCAATTGACGGCGTACGATCTGAACACGGGCACCATCAAGTGGCAGGTGCCGCTCGGGGAAGTGACGGCGCTGGCCGCGGACGGTCACACGGACACTGGCAGCCATTGGCCGCGCGGCGGATTGATCGCGACAGCGGGCGGGTTGCTTCTCGCGGCGACGACTTCGGATCGCAAGTTCCGCGCCTACGACAAAGACACGGGCAAGGTGATCTGGGAGACCAGCATTGCGGAAGCATCTGAAGGCGTGCCCGCGGTGTATGAAGTTGGCGGACGCGAGTACATCGTGCTGTGCGTTGCCACGGGCAACGGAATCATGGGCGGTCCATCGGCACAAAAAGCCGGCGCGTACGTGGCTTACGCGCTGCCCGAGAAGCGCTAAGAACCGCTTGCTCACGCGCGCGGCTCAGAAAAGCTAGGGTTTTGCCTGCTGCTGCTGGTGTTCCTGGAAGTTCTTCACGAACGCCAGCATGGCGGTTCGCTCGCCGTCGTCGAGCCTGCCATCGCTGTTCTTGTCGAACATTTTGAATACTTGCGTCAATCTGGTGACGGCGTCGGGCGACAGCATTTCATACGGCAGATCGTCCAGCGTCCGGACCTGGCTCAAGAATTGTTCCACGTACTGCCGGCCAACGTCGCGCTGCAGGTCGCGAGTGTCGTCGGTCGTCGGCAGCAATACGGTTAGGAAAACCAGAGCCATTTCGTCCTTGGTCTCCTCGCCCCAATGAATGTGTACCGGCGGGTGCACTGGATTGTGCGGGTTGTTCTCCGAGTTGTCGAAGGTGTAAACGAGATCGATTCGCGTGCCCTTTGGCAGATCGATCGGCGTGCGATAGCGGTAGGCGTTCTGCCAGTTGAAATCCCAATCCTTGATCCAGATCAGCGGCTTGGTGGAGCCATCCGGCAACGTCGCTGTCACTTTCATGTCCTTGCACAAGTAGTGCGCATGCGGAGTTACGCCGGCGAGTTGAACATCGCGCGGCAAAGTGAGCGATGCTTTGGCGACGTAGTTCGCGTCTCCGGGCGCGATATCCAATTGATGATCGAACAACAGAACCGATGTGCGGCCTTTGGTTGGCGGGCCCGAAAAACTCAGCCCTAAGGACGATTGATCCTGTTCGGGTTTTCCGGAAGGATGGTAGTGAATCTGAATCACCACATCCATGCCCTTGCGAATCGGCTGCGAAACTGACGGATCGTGCGGCAGTGGGTCAAACCGGGCGCCCATCCTCCAATCAATCCAGCCGCCGGGAAGCCTGGTCCGCCGAAACAGGGATAGCTTCCATCCGGACTCGCATCGGCCATCTTTTTGGCTTGGCCGCTCGCGTCCAAAAAGACCAGAGCGTGATGCACAATGCGCCGGTTCTCGGGGCGGAACTCGGTGCCGTCGAGATACACGTCATGATCGAGGCCGGTGGGAAGAACGAAGCAGCGGTACTGATCGGGACCATCGGCGGGCAACGCATACTTCACTGGGATGGTGAGCACTTGATCCGGCTGGCCGCCTTGCCATCCCTCGGTGAACTTGGGGGGCTGGGGCTTGTCGCTCGGGTCGCCTTCGGGCGCGCCGGCTTTGGCCCAATCTGAGATCAGCGCGATTTGCGCGTCGGTGAGACGGCGCTCACCCGCGAAATCACCGAATCCAGGCTCGGCTTTCCAAGGCGGCATGAAGCGGCCGCTGACAGCGCCTGAGATCAAAGCAGCTCGCTTGGAAGCATCCTGGTAGGTGAGCAAAGGAAACGGCGCTACTTCGCCGGGGCGATGGCAGGTGGCGCAGTTGGCGTAGAGGATTGGCGCGATGTCCCGGTTGAAGGTGGGCGGCGCCGCGGCTCCCAGGGTGGTCGCGAGCGCGACCAAGCTAAACGAAATGACAGGAAATTGTTTCATAATGCGTTACCTCTATTTCACGGGATTGATCGCACACCCGAACGTTTTGGTTCGGGGATGAAGGACGGGCTTGCCGGCGAGCACGGCGTCCAGGGCCTCTCGCAAGTCGAACTTGGTTGGCTCAGAGCGCCGTATGTTGAAATCTTCCACCCGATTGTCGATGCGGCCCAAGTAAAGCAGCGTCCCATCGGGAGCGAGCACGGCCGCTGACGGAATGGTGGTCGCCCCGGTCATTTTCGCCAGGATCTGATGGGGATCGAAAAGCACGGGGAAAGTGAATTGGTAGTCCTTGGTGTGCTGCAGCACGTCGGCGTCGGCGATGGTGGTGTCTGCTTGCACCGCGTAGAACGCTACGGCTCGGGCTTCGTAGTCGCGCCGGGTCCGATTCATTTCTGGAATGTCATTGTTGCTCAAAGGGCAATCCGTGGTCGTAAAGAATACGACGACGGCCTTTTTTCCGTTCCATTCTTCCGGGGAATGAACGGCGTTGCGGGTGTCGCGCAATGCGAACTCGGGGCGGCCAACAGCCAGCGCCGCGGCGCACAGGAGCGCAGCGCCCAGAAGAACTCGGAGCATTATCCTTTTAGTTTACTCGGTTCTGAGGCGGTTTAGTTGGTCTTGAGCTCCGCGTACAATTGCCGGACAAGGCGCTCGGAGGTGGTGGATGAGTTGGGGACGATGGCATCGTAGTCGGACGTGGGCTTGGCCGCGAGAACCTCTTCCACGGTTTTGCCCTGCTGCACCAACGCCGCGACCTTGTCGCGAACCACGAGAATCATATCGCGATGTGCGGTAAGCGCGGCGCGATCGACCGTGGCGCCGTGTCCAGGAATGATTTTTGTCTTTGGACCGGCCATGCCAATCGTAATGCCGAGGCCCTCGATCATCCCGTCCAACGATCCGCCATTGGCGCGGTCGATGTTCGGGTACTGGATCGATCGGAAGTAGTCGCCCGTCATCAGCACGTCGTTCGAAGGGAAATACACCAAAGTGTCGCCATCGGTGTGGGCGCGAAGAATCGGAATCAAATGCACGTCCTCGCCATTCATATGGATGGTCACCGGACCATCATAGGTTACGACCGGGAGCGCGGCGGCGGGAGCAGGCACTCCGGGCGCGCCGTTGGCGCCAGGCGACGGATGGGCCAAACGCCAGCGCAGTTCATCGCGCGAGAAGATGGTGGCGCCCATCTTGGCGAAATTTTCATTGCCGCCGGTATGATCACCGTGGACGTGCGTGTTCACCATGAAGCGAATCGGTTTGTCGGAAATCTGATGGATGGCCGTGGCTATCTTTTGCGATAGCGGAGCGAATTGCGAATCCACCATGAAGATTCCGTCCGGTCCCACCAGGACGCCGATGGTGCCTCCCTGGCCTTCGAGGGTGTAGAAATTGTTGCTGATCTTAGTGGTCTTGATCTCCACTTTGCTGAAATCGGGTTGCGGAGCTTGCGCATAGACGGTGGCCGCGAGCACCGCGAATGAAAATGCAAAGAGGGTGGTTTTCATCGGCTAATAGTCTATCAGGGTCAGAAACGGATGGGGTCAGAATTCAGAGGTCAGAAGACAAGGAATACGGGGAATACGAGGAATACGAGGAATACGAGGGAGCGGGGACACCACACGGCACCACGCTCTTACAAGCGGTTCATGGACGAACAGGAGTCTGGCCCAAAAAACGAAGCGGGCAAGGATCTGGTGCGCGCGATCTTTGGGACGGACGCGATTGCCAAAGATACGCTTCGCTGAGCTGCCCCGCGCACTCTGGCGGCACCTGCTTGATCGCGTTCAGGAGCGCGAGATCTCGCTCGCGGACCTCGAGAGGAACAAGAGATTGTCGGCATTTACTGCTCCGTTTCTTCCAGTTCCGGGCTAGAACAAGTTGAGCTAAGTTATACTCAATGTAGGCATGGCCAGGACAACCAAAACTCTCGGTTTCTCGGTGCCGCCAAAAGTGCTGAAGGAAGTGGAGTCCCTCGCCAGAAAAGAGCGTCGCACGAAGAGCGAACTCTTTCGCGAGATGGTGCGCGTGTATCAACGATTCCGGCTCCAACGGGATCGCGATGAAGTGCGCTGGGTGAACAACCTCATTCAGGAAGCGCAGGCGGAGCAAGCTAGGAGTCCGATGACGGTGGAGGAGATGCTCGCCGAAAGCGATCGACTCAGCCGTGCGGCCGCAAAGCACGCAAAAAAGCTCGGCCTCAAAACCGATCTAAGGAGCGCAACCCGGCTAATCCATGAGCACCGCAAGGCGCGGCGGTCCGCTTAAGGTCGTCCTCGACACTAGCGCTTATTTCTCCGCGTTCCGAGGTACGCGCGGTGTGCCGTTCGAACTGTGGCAGAGAGCGCTAGGGCGAGAGTATGTTCTCCTCGTTTCATCTGCGATCGTTCGCGAGCTAGCTGATGTGCTACGCTCGGGCCTCAGATGGCCGGAAGCCGAGATCATCGCGCAGCTGACCTCGGTGGACATCTGAAAACCGGCCATAGGCGGACACTTCAAAACCGGCCAACGGAGCAGAACCAGAACAAGACTATTTATACCTTGTGAGAGGGCACTCGGGCAAACATTTTTGTGAGACAGTCCGGCGGGGTTATACTGAACCTCACCTGGACGGAGGATACGGCAACGCAGGGATGCGACCAGAGCGCCGAGCCAGGGGCCGGAATGGCGGGGCGGCACCCGTCGCCCCTAAACGCATCGGAGTTTTTATACATGAAGATTCAGGTTCCCTGGATGGTCTCGATCTGGACAATGGCAACCATGATGTCTTAGTTCATTTAGCAGGCTGCGGAAAATCGGCTTGGCACCCATTGAACCGGCCCCTTCCCGATCATGTGCCAAGGGTAACGTTCATCTTGGCAGAGTCACGCAACCGCAAGAGGGTCAGCCGGTAAAGATCTATGATGTTGACACCACGGATCCTTCGCAAACGGAACAGATTACTCAGGCCCGAGGCGCTCGCTCAACGCAACTATCAATCCGCGGTGCTCGCCGGAAGCATCAACTTGGGAAAGCGCTCCACTGCGCTCGATTCCGGCCGCACACCAACCACAAACCCCCGGCGACTACTAGTAGGATTATTACGGCATACACACTAGCCTCTGGCCCCGTCGTACCGCCGCTCCATATCGGCGCTCCAACGGGATGACTCTCGAGTAACCGCCCCTGCGATACCGAACCACTGTCGATCACGCCGTACAGATACGCTTCCGCCCAGTTCATCCCGGTATGCATGCCTATCGCCCACCAGAGCGAGCCCGTCAGCCACAGGCTGAGACAAAACACGAGGCCGCCAACGGCCGCCGTAATCAATCCCAGGGGGGATTCGCCCGCGTTGTGGCCGTGCGCGGCGCCAAATAATACGGACGTAATCAGGGCCGCCCACCAGAAATTGAGGCCGCGCGTCAAAGTGTAGAGAAGATATCCCCGGAAGAGGCCTTCCTCGAAAAACGCCACGAGCAGATCCAGCGCCGCCCACAACGCCGCGTATTTCCATATGGCCGCACCGCTCAACACTCTCCCGTCGAACGCCAATAGGTGGGTTGTCCAGAGTGCCCCCACTAGCGCGGATATCGACAGTAGACCGACCGCCAAGCCAAAAAAGAATCTTCTCACCATTCGGCTATCGGTCAAGCCATAGCTCAAAACCGGACGCTTCTCGATCTTTGACATAACCCATGTGGCTATGAAAAGTCCGAGGACCACCGCAGCTTCCCTCAGGATTTGGGTATCCGGCGACACCAGATGCATGTCTTCATCCGGGAAGAAGTGCCCTGCCAGCGTGCCGCCTAACGCACTCAAAACCACGACGATCGCCAGGAATATCAGCACGCTCCAGCCTGCCCGCAATCCCTGTTCACGAACAAACAACCCGCGTAGCACGCGCGACTTGGAACCAGTCATACCCGATGCCTCCACTGAATTTTATTTCGCAGCAGTCCGATTACTTCGGCTCGCCGCCGCTTAGCTCGCAGCAATGTTTTGCTGTGCCTCACCGTAATCCTGCCCAGGGAGACGCCAAACCTGGGAAGCAGTAATCTTATGCGTTCTCACACAGTCTCGACCCATAGCAGCCCTTCGGATTCGCCCCGAATAACTAGCGTTTTAGTGTCTGCCCTACATGACCCCATCTGACCCTGCTACACGTAATCGGCGAGCGTAAGGTCGACGTTGTGCGTGCTGCCATCTTTGCTCTTGATGACGAGATGCACCACTGTGCCGGGAGCCGCGAGGAACGCGCCGCGGACTTCGAGCAGAGACGGATTTGATGAGCCGCTGAGCGACACGATGACGTCACCCGTTTTCAGTCCAGCCGTCGCCGCCGGCGTACCGGGGCGCACATCGATGACCGTGATCCCGCCTTTATTGATGAGGAAGAGACCGCTGCGATCCCATTGGTCGCGCACCGAGATATCCACATTCGGCGTCAGCGTCATGGTGCGCCCATGATAGTCCAGCGTCATCGTGAAGCGCTTCCACACTCCGCCACCCACATTGGCACCAAAGAAGGGCAAGTCATACCCTCCTCCCCCTTGTGCCGGGTAATCACCGACAAGATCGTGAAGCGTCAGCCCGCCGAAGGAAAGCGTCTGCAGGCGGCCGAGCCTCCCATGAGTGGGGCCGCCAACGCCGAATCCATTCACTCCCGGCTCGGTGAACTTTGTCGGTACGACGCTCGGATGGGCCTCGAGGAACGGCGTGTAGAACGAGAGCGAACTGCTCGCGCCAGTATCGAGCGTGCACGTCGCTGGCACATCGTCGATGCCGCATGCGAATTGCGGCTGTGTGCCGAACAGCGCAATCGGTACGACGGTCGCATCGGGCGGAGGCGTATACGACCCCGGCATATGAAACACGACCTTCTTATTCCCGTAATCGAAGGTCGTCAAGAAGCGGGATAGCACCTCGTAGCCGATCACCCCATCCATCGGCATTCCGGCGGACATGCCGAAGCCCTTGGCGATCGGAAGTACGATGAAAACCTGATTCGTGACCAGTGCATCCCCGACTTGAAGCATCTTGATCACTGCGAAACTAGAGGCAACACCTGCGCTGCCCACGCCTGTGACCTCTGCCGATCCACCGCTGGCCACGCCAAGCTCCTTAGCGACTGCCGAATCGATGACGTTCGCTCCGCCGGTGTCGAAAGCGAAATGGAACGGTCCCTTTCCGTTGAGCATGACGTCGAGCCATACCTGATTCTTCGAGATCTGGATCGGGACGGAAGCCTGCGTCGCGCGGTTTGCGATCGAGAAATCATGCGGTGAGGACGTTGGAGCCGTGAGATGCGAGGCGCCGCCGGGTGGATCCACCTCGACACTCGTCACCGTAAACGAGGTGGTGCCATTCATGTTCGACGTATCCACGCGATAGGGAATCATGAGGCCCTGTACCGGGTGGAAATCGGCCATGGTAATGGTCGTGACCACCGGCCCCGCTGTTTGCACCACCGTGACCGGCAGGTGAGTTGCCTTATCGAACCGGACGTCGATCGGCACGCTGGAGTTAGGCGGCGTAACGGTGAGCACGTCGTAGCTCTTGCCGTCCTGGCTCTTCGAGCCTCCCCATGTGATCGTTGCGCCGCCGTAACTTGGTGTCCAGAGGTCGTAGTTACCAACGTATGCTTGTTTGATGGCACTGGAGCGCCCGAGTACGCTCCCATCCACGATCACCAGTCCTGTCTGGTCGAGATTCCAGTTCTCATCGCCATCCCATCCGTTGCCTCCGCCGAGAGGCGGCGTTGAAAAAAGCGCTGCTTCCCGCATGCCGCCCATCTCATTCCAGTCATCACCACTGCCGGAAAGACCAGTGGCTACGACGCTGCCCTTTGCATGGATAACCTTCATCGAACGCAGGGCATCGACGTGAAGAGCGGCTCCCGATTGGCTTATGAGCTTTCCAACTCGTGGATCGCCATTGGCATGTGTGGCCTGTGGCTCGACTGAGATAAGCACTATAAAGCTCGCGGTAACGAACAAAAACCCGGGTTTCATGGCCTTCTACCTCTGTCTGTATTAATAGATAATATATTATCTATATGAAACTTCCTGTGTCAACTCCCGATCTGGTCGTCGGGCGACTGCGTAGTGACATCGTGAGCGGGCGGCTCGCGCCCGGTGAGCCCTTGCGTCAGGATGAGATCGCCCGATCATTCGGGGTGAGTCACGTTCCGGTTCGTGAAGCCTTTCTCAGGCTCCAGGCCGAAAGGCTCGTCGAGATCCGGCCGCGCCGCGGCGCGATCGTCGCGGCGCTTTCTGCAGCAGAGCTCGAAGAGCTTACCGAGATGCGCGCGGCCTTGGAATGTTGTGCGCTGCGCATCGCAATACCGAAGCTCACTGTTGGTGACCTGCAGAAGGCCGCCCAAGCGCTGGATCGCATCGATCACCAGCCGGAGCGATGGGCCGAGCTGAACATGGCGTTCCACACCCTCCTCTACGCGGCCGCAGAGCGTCCGCGGCAACTCGCGACGATCCTTTCGTTGCAGCGCAGCCTTGAGCGGTATGTCTATTACGTCTATTATCAACTCGAGATGACGAATGCCTTCGCGGACTCACAGCGCGAGCACCGCAAATTGCTCCAGCTCGTCGAGCGAAGAAAAACAGATGAAGCGTGTGCGCTCCTGAATGACCATATCCTCGAGCCGTGGGATATCGTGGTTTCCAAGTTACGCGAATCGGGCCACGCTTAGGCGGTCGTCTCACCGCTGCGCCGGTAGGCTTATGCTCCTGCAAAACCTTCACTTCCAACATCAAGTCGGTGGCGGTTACGTGTTGGCGTTCACCGAAAGTTGACCCAGTCGGATAACCAGGTGCGCGAGGCGATAGCGGCGGCGCGGGGCGACTTCAAGGGGGATGAAGGCGCATTCTCCACGGAGACAAAGCTGCTGCAATCCGACCCCAGTTATGCGATCCACGCTGCCACAGCAATTGGCGCTTCCGGAAGCTCCGATCCGTAGCAAACATCCCGTCGTTCCACTTGGCCACTCCAATTTCTTGCAGATCAATCCAGGATCGTCCTGCGTCATGCCCCTATTGGGCCATCGGCGCCCATGGGATCTCAAGCGTCGTTTTTGGTTTCAGTCGGGGTGTGCCGACCTAGACGATGGGCGCGTATACAGCATCACGGTCGCAACGCCCAATAACATTTATTGGTGCATGGAGAATGAGGGATTAGATTACTTTTTCGGATGCCCGCCACTCTTCGTCAAACGTCTGACTCAGGAGAATGTGGAGCGAGCCATTAAGGCTCTCATCGAAGACGAGCAGTTCCTGCCCGTGTACGGCGTTTTGCAGCAAACCAACGGGTAGGGTTGAACAAGCATTCTGGCGCGAAAGCGATAAATCCCGGGAGCGCGAGGGCTGGCCCTCCGCACTGAATAAAGGTCCTGTCCCTATGATGCCGCAGCGGTCTTGGTCCGCCAGCTTCGGGGACCACACTTGAGCACATGGCCGTGATGCAGCAGGCGGTCGAGCATGGCACTGACGGCGGCGACATCGCCGAGCAGTTTGCCCCAGTCCTCGACGGGACGATTGGAAGTGAGCAGCGTGCTGAAACGCTCGTAGCGGCGCATGATGATTTCCAGCAGATCCTCGGCGGCGGTGTGCGGGAGTTTGCGCATACCGAAGTCGTCGATGATAAGCAGCGGCACAGTCGCCACAGATTCCATATACTCTTTGCGCGTGCCGCCGGCGACCGCGTCGGCCAGTTCATCAAGCAGGATGTGCGTTTCGCGATACAGCACTTTGTAGCCTTGCTGGATAGCGCACTGGCCGATGGCCTGCGCCAAGTGGCTTTTGCCGGTTCCGCCGGGGCCGAGAAACAACGCGTCTTCGCGCTTGTTGATGAATGCGGCGGTCGCCAGGTCGAATACCAGACTGCGATTCATTTTCGGATTGAAGGTGAAGTCGAAGTCATCGAGAGTCCGGTCGGCATCGCGAAAGGCGGCCTGTTTACGGCGGCGTTGTAGTAAACGATCGGTGCGTAGAGTGAGTTCGTCGGAAACCAGACAGGCGATCAAATCGATGGGGGCCATGGCTTCAGCTTGTGCCTGACGCAAGCGGGTTTCGAGCACCGCGGCCATGCCGCCCAGCCGGAGTTGGCGCAACGCCCGGTCGAGTTCGATTAGGTTCATGATGGATTCTCCTGTTTTGAGTTTTTGGTTCGGCTTTCGATGAGGTCGCGATAGAGCGTGAGCTGGCGAATCAGCGGATCGACCTGGCGCAGACTCAGTGGCAGTTGCGGGTTATGTTCCAGGTAGCGGCGCACGAAGTGATAGTGGCTCGCTCTGGTTTCCAGCGCCAGGGCGCAAGCTTCATCGGTGGAGGCGACGCCATACTTCTTCGTCAGGTTCAGCACACCGAGGATGCGGCGCACCGCTTCCTCGCCTAGGTTTTGATGCATCGCCTGGCACAAAGCACCAATGTGCGGTCCGGCGATTTCGGCACGGCGCAGTAGCTGTTGCGTGCTCAACGGTGTTCGTGTGGGACGATCCTGCTCTTGAATGCGGTGGCGCCCGCGCTGTTGCCGCAAGTGCTCGCGCAGCAGTTGACCGCTGAGCGGATCGATCAACCGCACATGCGCGTCATTCCATTGCACGTGAACCCGGCGTCCGATCCAGCCCGGAGGCGCTCCATAATATGCGGCCTCGACTTCGACGCAGCCGTCCAGATGCAGCGTGCGCTCGCTGTAGGTGTAATAGCGAAAGGGTTCGACCGGCAATGGCAGCAGCGCCGGTTTCTCTTCTGCGAACATCGCCGCCACCTGCCGCTTGGTCGTGCCGTGGATACGCGTGTCGGCCCAGCGCTCCTCCCAGTGATCCAGATAGGCCAGTGCTTCCTCCAGGCTCTCGAAGCGCTGACCCTTCAACGGCGTTTTCTGCGCGTGGCCGACGCCGGATTCGACCTTGCCTTTTCGGTCTGGATCTCGCACCCGGCATGGCAAAGCGACCGCGCCGTAGTGCTTCAACACATCGCGGTAGAGCGGATTAAGCGTGGCATCGTAGATGTCGGGCGTGATCACGCCTTCGCGGAGATTATCCAGCACCACAACGCGAGTCACACCACCCAATCGGCGAAACGCCTTCTCGTGCAACTCAGCCCAGACACGCGAGCTGGATCGGAATACCAGCAGTCGAACCGATTTTAGGCTGTGCCCCAGCGTCATCACGAACAGGCGCGTGCGTCGGTACTTGCCGCTCTGCGGATCGCGCACCATGGGGCCGGTGCCGTAATCGACTTGCGCCTCCTCGCCCGGCGCGGTTTCAATCACCACGCGAGCTTCTGGCGCGGAAGACCCGCTCAGCTTCCGCACGAAGCGCTTGACGCTGGCATAGCGCCCCGCGAAACCGTGGCCGTCCACAAGGTCCTGCCAGATCGCCATCGCGTTGCGACCCTTTGCCAGTTCGGCTTCAACAACCTCCCGGTAGGGTTCGCAGGCGCTCGCCGAGGGGCTGCGGCTTGGTTGCCGAGGCGGTTTTTCGGCCTCTGAGTCGGTGGACACCTCTATGGCCGGTTTTGCCGCATTCCGTCCCCACCCACCCGGCGGACGCACCGCGATTCCCGCAGCCCTGAGATATGCTCCGGCGGTTTCGCGGCGAATATGCGCCGCTCTCTCGATGCGCCGCAACGACCATCCCAGCCGTCCCAGCGCGATGACTTGCTGTTTCTTTTCTTCGCTCA
>Ga0182015_10005735_pt1 | contig 12776 bp, 9 predicted proteins | sample 712P3MmetaG_FD_120478 | JGI IMG/M metagenome (GOLD analysis project Ga0182015, IMG submission 120478) | Permafrost microbial communities from Stordalen Mire, Sweden - 712P3M metaG | ecosystem: Environmental > Terrestrial > Soil > Wetlands > Permafrost | place: Sweden: Stordalen | collected...
GACGCCGCCGGATGAGTTGGTCGCGGCAAACAGTATGGGGTTCAAATCCAACTGTTTCGCCGCGACCACCTGAAGATTGCCGAACAAGGCGTTGCCGGACGTATCGCTGCCGGACAGCATCACCGCCATCCAGCCCAGAAAGGGCGAGAACAAAATAAACAGATGGCCGGTCGATGCCGCCCCCTGGCCCAGGGTGTAGGCGATGCCCGAATAGTTCATCAGGTAGGCCAGGGCGACGATGAGCATGACCGTGACCACCGCCAGCCACACTTGCTGCAAGGTTCGTCCGATGCAGCGGAGGAAGTCCGCCGGCGACAAGCGTACGATCAGCGACGTGATGACGCAGGACACCAGGATGGCGGTTCCCGTCCCCAGCGGCTGAAAGGCCCAGACTGCCGCGTACGGCTTGTCATGATAGAGGGTGATGGCGATCGCCTTGTGCAGGAACGGCCAGGAGATGTTCTGCTGGCCGAGCGCCGCCACCTTGAACGTGGTCCACAGAACCACGGTCAACGACACGATCAGCCAGGGCAGCCATCCCTGCCACGCGGGCACCGCAGCTTGCGGGCGCTCGGCCGCCAGCGGCGCGCCTTTCAGCATGAATTCCGGCTCCGGCGCGGGGTGCCAGACCCGCAAAAACAGCAGCGTCACGATCAGCGAGCCCAGCGAGGACAGCACGTCGGTGAGCGTATAGTCGATGAAATTCGATGCCACGAACTGCGAAACCGCGAAGCTTCCGCCGGCGACCAGCAGCACCGGCCATAGCGCGCGCACCGAACGCAGCCCTCCATAGAGCGCAATGACATAGAACGGGAGGATCAGCGCCATGACGGGCAGCTGACGGCCGACCATCGCGCCGAGCACCGGCGCCGGCAGGCCCGTCACAGCGCCGAGCACCGTCACCGGAGCGCCAAGGGCGCCGAAGGCCACCGGCGCGGTGTTGAAGATCAACACGAACACCAGGGCCTCGAGCGATGGAAATCCCACCAGGATCAACAGCGAACTCGTGATTGCGACCGGTGTGCCGAACCCGGAGATTCCCTCCAGCAAGGCGCCGAAGCAAAAGCCGACGACGACCAGAATCACGCGGCGATCGTTCGGCAAATTGATGATCACCCAGCTGCGAAAGGCGTCGAAGCGCCCCGATTCGACGGCGATGTTATAGAGCAGCAGCGCGTTGATGACTATCCACATCACCGGCCAGAGCGCGAACGTCGCACCGTTGAGCGCCGAGTGCAGTGCGAGCGCAACCGGCATGTTCCAGACGAGCACGGCAACGAGCATGCCGACGATCAATCCTGCCAGCGCCGCCTGCCATGCGGCGCGCCGGAACACTCCGAGCAGTACGAGCACCGCCAGGATCGGCAGGATGCCAACCAGAAACGACAGCGCAAGGCTGTCCCCCACGGGGGTCAACAATTGATGAAACATCTCGCTCCCTCTCGCTTAGGTTCGTCAGTGATTCGAATCGCGTGCCGCGCCGCCCACCAAGACGACGTGCAAGCGGCCAGGTCCATGGGCGCCGCGGACCAGCGCGCCTTCTATGTCCGTCGTGCCGCTTGCGCCGGTGATGAGATTGACGTTGCGCGGCTGGACGCCGTCGGCAAAGGCGTCCGCGTAATCCTCCAGCCAGCGCCAAATGCGGGCCGCTTCCACGGCGACGATGTGATGGGCCGGGAGGAACGCGAACAACGTGGGCGAAGCGGGGCTCGAATGAAATACCAGTGTTCCGGTCTCGGCGATGGCGCCCAGCGCCAGCCCGACGGCGGCCGGCTCGTCGGCGCTGATTTGCGCGTGCGTCTCGATGCCGGACCAGTCGAGCGCGCGCAATTCCGGGTGCGGCTGCAATGCCACCGATGGCCTAAGTCCCTGAGCGGTCAGATAGCGGCGCACCGCCGCCGGGAAATCGGCGAGCTGCGCCACGCTCTCAGCCGTCGCGCCGACTCCCGGGGAGACCAGGCGCCGGAGGAATGCGCTCTGCGCCCCGTCCTCGAGGCGGTCCGGCCGGGTGCTCACCACCCGGGCGCGCAGAAGCTCCGCTTCGGCCGCAATGCCCGCCTCGTCGGGTTCTGCCAAGCCCCCACGGCGGTGCGCGAGCGCCGCGCGAATGGCAGTGAGGATGGTTCCGCGTGCCGCGCTCATGACCGCGCCCGGCGGCGGCGATATTGCGCCATGAATGTCCTCTTCGGCGGCTGCGGCAGGTCGCGGTAATGCGTCCAGCCCCCCGCCAGCGGCATGCGTGCAATCCAGCCGTCGCGGGCAAACAGCGACATCACCCGCACCGCCCACGCGCTCGCCAGCCGATACAACGCCGGACGCAGGGCCACGAAGCCCCATAAACCCAAAGCCCAACGCGCGGTCACGGACTCGATCCCCGTGCTCCACGCCCGGTCACGCCAGCCGCGCAGCAGCGTGGGCAGCGGAATGGCCACCGGGCAGACTTCCTGGCATTGGCCGTTGAGCGTGCAGGCACGGGGCAGGTCCGCCGACTGCGGCAGCCCTTGCAGCAGGGGCGTGAGCACCGATCCTAAGGGTCCCGGGTAAGTGGATCCATAGGCGTGTCCGCCGATCTGGCGGTAGACCACGCAATGATTCATGCAGGCGCCGCAGCGGATGCAGCGCAGCATGTCGGCCAGACCTTCCGCCAGCATCCGAGTCCGGCCCCCGTCCACCAGCACAATATGAAACTCGGCCGGTCCGTCGAGATCGCCGGATCTTTTCGGGCCGCAGTGAAAGGTGGTGTACTGGGTGAACTCGGCGCCCGTGGCGGATCGAACCAGCAGCCGCAGCATCGCCATGGCATGTGCGGTGGACGGGACCAGCTTCTCGATGCCGGCGGTGACGATGTGCACGCGCGGCAGCGTCGTGGTGAGTTCCGCATTGCCCTCGTTCGTGACGGTGCAGACCGCGCCGCTATCGGCAATCAAGAAATTGGCGCCCGAAATACCCACATCCGCCGCAAGAAATCGGCTGCGCAGCTCCCGCCGGGCACTCGCCACCATGTTCTCGACAGTATCCAAGGGGAGGGGAGTGTGATGATGACGGTGAAACAGCTCCGCGACCTGTTCGCGGGTCTTGTGCATCGCCGGCCAGACGATGTGCGAGGGCGGGTCGCCGGCCAGTTGGATGATGTGCTCCGCCAAATCGGTCTCGACCCGTTCGATTCCGGCCTCCTGCAGCGCGTGCGGCAGGCCGATCTCCTCGCCCAGCATGGACTTCGAGCGCGTCACGCTGCGCGCACCGGCCTTGCGGCAAATATCGACGACTATTTCGCAGGCTTCCGCCCCGCTGCAGGCCCAGTGAACCGCCGCGCCGGAGCGGCGCGCGTTGCGTTCGAATTTGACCAGATAGTGATCCAGATGCGCGATCACGTGGTCCTTGATGTCGCGGCCCAACTCGCGCGCCGCTGGGAATTGCGGCCATTGGGCCATCGCCGCCGCGCGTTTGGTGCGGGCGTTGCCGATGGTGCGGTCGATCGCGATCTTGAGCGTCGGATCGGCGAGCGCGGCCTGCACCCGTGCGTTGAACCCCAGGGGCTTCTTCACGGCGCTCATGGCACCTCGCCGATCGCCGGGCCGGTTCCCATGCCGGCGAGGAGCTCGGCCGCATGGAAAACGCGAACTTTCGAGCCACCCCGGTGCAGCTTGCCGGCCATGTTCATCAGGCAACCGAGATCGCCACCGAGCAGAAGATCGGCGCCGGCGGCTTGGATATTCCGCACCTTTTCCCCGACGATCGCGTTCGAGATGGCGGCGTACTTCACGCAGAAAGTGCCGCCGAACCCGCAGCACGTCGTGCTGTCTTGCAGCGGGCGCAGGGCCAACCGATCCACCGCCGCGAGCAGGCGGCGCGGCTGCGACTGAACATTGAGTTCGCGCAGGCCGCTGCAGCTGTCGTGATAGGTTGCGGACGCATCGAGCGCGACTCCCCGAGGCGACCATCCACGAACATCGACCAGAAAGCTCATCAATTCATGGGTGCGCGCGGCCAGGGCAGTCGCGCGCGCCAGCCACGGGTCTTCTTCAATGAACAGTTCGGGGTAATGCAGCCGGATGGTGGCGGCACAGGACCCGGATGGCGCCACCACGAATTCGTACGGTTCCAGCAAGGCGATCGTTGCCTGGGCGAGGCGCCGGGCGCCGCTGCGGTCGCCTGAATTCAGCGCGGGCTGGCCGCAGCAGGTCTGCGCCACAGGCACCTCAACCCGGCATCCCGCGGAATCGAGCAGAGCCATCGAGGCAAATCCGACCTGGGGACGCATTGCGTCGACGAGGCAGGTGACGAACAGCGCCACCCGCGGATTTCCCAGATCGTCCGATCGCGGTTTCGGGTCCATCTCCCCCTCCCCATCGCTTCTTATGGTACGTAGTTACCACGATCAGCGACGATTAGCCACGGGTAGCCCGATATATGGATTCCGATGAGCATCCTTGGGGGGCGCGGCGCCGCCCGACCCGGCGGCGTCCGCAAATTTCAGCCGATCGGCCTCATGCGGCCGTCATGGGCATGGATTGATCTTTTGATGGAAGTGGATTTTGTCATGCGGAGTTTCCATCCCCGTGTACGCCACATCGCTGTGGAAGGAACACTGTTGATTGGGCGACACGTCCTCGAATCCGTATAGCGCCGGGGCCAGGCGGGTGATCTCACCCGCCGGCAGCGGGATCGGCGACCCGCTCGCCACCCATTCCGCCGAGGTGTTCAGGCGGGCAAAGCTGATGGTCGACGCCGCCGTGGTCCACGCTAAGTAAAGCGCCTGGCTGTCCGTGCTGCCGGGCTTCGTGAGCACCGCCATCGAAGGCGCCGCGTCGGTCTGCGCAGCAATCGAGATCGATTGAGTGGACCACGAGCCGCTCGACAGGGGAAGCGTCGAGACCGCGGTCGAAATGGTTGCGCCGGACGTGTCAACCCAGGAGACGTACAGCTGGTTCCCGTATAGCGCGAGCGTTGGACCCTTGGCCGGATCCGTGGCGGCGTTCGGAACCGGCGATGATGCAATGAACCACACGCCGTTGATGAACGTGGCATACCCGATGGCGCCGTTGGGAGTGGTCCACGCGACATAGAGCAGCGTGCCGTTGCCGAGCAGCGCTGGCGTGGCGAGCGTTTGCGCACAAGTCACGCCGTCGCACAAGGTACCGCCGGACTCGAAAACGCTGCCGTTCCACAGGTAAAATTGGATCTCATCGCCGCTGTCGGGCGGCGTCGTCGCAAGATACACCTGTTGACCGAGCACTCCGAGAGCGGGCGCCGCGGTGGTGAGCGCGTCCCGAATCTGCGCCTGCGGACTCCAGCTGCCGTTCAAGGTCGAGTACCACACCGTGTGCGATTGCACACCCGACCATCCCGACCACGCCACGAAGGTCGTGCCGTTCAACCCGGCGACTGCCGGCGCCTGGCTCGTCAGTGCATCCGGCACCTCGGACGCCGGCGCCGCGCAAATCCCCATGGAAAAAGCCCACAATCCTCCCAGCAACGAACCCATGAAGCGCCTCATCGAGATCCCCCTTCAAGCGTGATGTGCGGTAACTCCGTCAATGCGCATCTCTGTCGCGAAACGCCTCATCGCCTGGAAAATGAATTCGTGGCCCGGCATTCAAATTCAACGGGTCTCGCCCGGCTTGGTTGACGCCACCTTGAGGGTGCCGATCAAATCGACGAATCGAGCGTTGTGCCGCAGCTCCTTCAAGTCGTCATCGTTCACCAGCCCATCGGCATCCTTGTAGCCGCGATCGACCGCCTCGTGCAGATAATGCAGCGCGTCGTCGATGCGATTCGCGGCGGCCGCCACGCACGCAAAGGCGTACCACGGGGACCAGCGGTTCTCCTGGCCGGCGTCCTTGTCGAGACGGTCGATGGCGGCGCGAAACATTTGGCTCGCCTCGGCATAGCGGTGCTGATGGGCCATCGCCTTGCCGAGGTTGCGCAGGCTGTCCATGGTTTCCGGATGTCCAGGCCCCAAGGTGCGCTCCTGGACATTAAAGGCGTCGGAGGCCATCTTCTCCGCTTCCGCATAGCGGCGCTCGCGGATCAATATGTCCGCGAGGTTCGATTCGGAATACAGGGTGGCCTCGTTTTGCGGACCCAGCACGCGCTGTTGTACGGCCAGGGTCCGGCGTTGCAATTTGTCGGCCTCCTCGACGCGTCCTTCCTTCAAAAGCACATCCGCGAGGTTCAACTCGGAATTGAGCGTTTCGGGGTGCTCGGCTCCCAGGGTTCGCAGGCGGATCGCGAGCACCTGCCGGTGCAACCGCTCGCCCTCCGCGAGGCGCCCTGCATCGGTGGAGAGGGCGGCGAGATTTTCCATGGTCAACACGGTGTACTGATGTTCGGGCCCCAGCACCCGCTGTTGCGCCGTCAGGACCTCGCGGTAGAGCCGCTCGGCCTCGGCCACGCGGCGCTGCGCGGCGACTGCGACGGCCAAGCTGATCATGGCCGCGAGTGTCTGTGGATGGTCGGGCCCCAGCACGCGCCGATCGGCCTCCAGCAGCTTGCGGTACTGAGATTCAGCCTCGGCATACCGTCCCTGGTACCAGAGCGCCCGGGCGTAATGATTGCCGGCCAGCAGCGTTTGATCGGCCTCCGGCCCCAAGGTCCGGGCCGCGGTCTCCATCACCTGCCGCGCCAGCCCTTCGGCGTCCGAGTAGTGACCCTCGTCCTCCTCGATGACCGCCAAATGATCCATGGTCTCGAGGGTGAGCGGCGCCTCCGCTCCCTGCAGCCGGCGTTCATCCGCCAGCGCCTGGCGTTCCAGCTTCTCGGCCTCGGTGTCGCGTCCCTCGCGGTCCAGAATCCAGCCGAATTGCGCCATGGACTGCAGGGTGCTGGGGTCGCCGGGGCCGTAAAGACTCGCGCGGGCGTCCAGCGAGCGCTTGGCCAGCTCGTGCGCGCGCGAGTAAATCCCGAGATCCAAATAGGTGCTCGCCATCACGTACTGCATCTGAGACTGGACTTCGGCGTCCCGAGCGAGACCCTTCCCCATGTCGGCCGACGCCCTGTCGAGGATCTCGCGGGCGGTGATGCTGTTGCCGCGGGCTTCGCTCGGGTCCGGCACCTTGAACATGCTGGTCATGAATTCGGTGATGCGGGTGGCGCGGTCGCGCTCTCGGTTCGCGCGATCCCGTTCCAGGTTGGCGCGGTCACGCTCGTGGGTGGTGCGGCGCAGTTCGAGCCCCTGCAGTACCGAGAAGGTGGTCAGCAGCAGAATCAGTCCGATGGCAATGCCGAGGGCGATGCGGTGCCGGCGGGCGTATTTGCGCATTCGGTAGCCGGCACTCGCCGGCCGTGCGACGACGGGTTCGTCGTTCAGATGCCGCCTCAGGTCGGCGGCGAGTTCCAATGGGGTGCCATAGCGCCGTGCGCGGTCCCGCTCCAGCGCCTTCATGGCGATCCAGTCGAGATCGCCGCGCAGCAGATGCGCCAGCTGTTTCGGCTCTGCGCCGCGGGCCTTGGCGGCCGTGATCGAGGAGATCCGATCCTCCAGGAGCTTGACGCTCGGCAGCGGCGGATCGTCCTCGCGCAATTTTCGCAGCAGCACGTCGACCGGCGGCCGTATTCCCATGGTGACATCGAACGGCTGATAGCCGGTCAACAGCACGTAGAGCACGACGCCCAGCGAATACACATCGGTGCGGGTGTCGATGTCCTGGACCTCGGAATCGGCCTGTTCCGGGCTCATGTAGCCGGGCGTTCCGACGAATTGCCCCAGCCGCGTAAACTCGTTCTCGCGCGTGAGCTTGGGTGTGGTGGGCTTGGCGAGGCCGAAATCGATGATCCGCGGGACGGCCTTGCCGTCCACGTTCACCACCAAGATGTTCGACGGCTTCAAGTCACGGTGGACAATGGCCTTCTGATGGGCATGCTGGACGCCTTCGCACGCCTGGATGAACAACTCCAGCCGTGCCGGAACAGTAAGATGCTGCTGGTCGCAGTACCTGGTGATGGGCAACCCGGGTACGTACTCCATCACGAGGTACGGCTGGCCCTGCAGCGTGGCGCCCGCTTCGAACACCTTGGCGATGGCGGGGTGGTCCATCATCGCGAGAGATTGGCGCTCGGAACGGAAGCGCTGCACCACCGAATCGTCGTACATGCCCGCTTTGATGAGCTTGATGGCTACCTGGCGGCGAACGGGCGCGATCTGCTTGGCCAGCCACACCTGGCCCATGCCGCCTTCGCCCAGTATTTCGACCAGCTGAAAGCGTTGCTCGAACAGATCGCCCGGCGCCAACCCCCGGGGGAAGCCAAATTCCTCAATTTCATCCCTGTCGTCCGCGGGCGGGGGTCGCAGAAAGTCCGGGCGTGCATCGGCATCGGCGATGAGCAGGGAATCGATCTCGGCACGGCAGGGATCGTCGTCGGGGCAGACGTCATCGAGGAACCGGTCCCGCTGCTCCGGAGTGAGCTGCATGGCATGATGCAACAGGTTTTTGACGCGCTCCCAGTGCGCATCGCTCACGGTTGCGCCCGGCTCATCTGCCGATGCAACCACGCGCGTGCCGTCGCCCAATCGCGGTCGACCGTGGCACGCGACATCCCCAGCACTTCGGAAATTTCGGGCGACGACAGGCCGCCGAAAAACTTCATGTCGACGATTTTCGCCTGCCGCTCATCCGTGAGGTAAAGATCGTTGAGCGCATCGTTCAATGCCATGAGCTCGTCATCCCCCGAGATCGGGAGCGCATCGAGGTAGTCAACCGGGACGCGAAACCCCCCATCGCGTTTCGCGGCGCCGCGTTCGCGGGCATAGTCCACCAGAATCTGCCGAATGAGCCGCGAGGCAACGGCGATAAAGTGCGAGCGATTGCGCAGCTCCGGCGGCTGGCTGCCCAACAATCGCATGTATGCCTCGTGCACCAATGCCGTGCTTTGCAGTGTGTGATCGGGGCGTTCGCGCTTGAGCTGGCGCCGGGCGGCGCGGCGAAGTTCGTCGTAAACCAGCGGCAATAGTTCGGTGAGCGCCTTCTCGTCGCCCTCGGTCCAATGGCGCAAAAGCCGCGAAACAAGGCCGGATTGATCGTCTGTCATGGAGGCTGTTTCGCCCATCCCCGATACGCGGAATCCTATGCGCGCGATCCGCAGGCGTCAATTTAAGGATGGCGGACGTCCGTGGCGGGAGGTCGCAGCCCGGTGCGGATGGTTCACCTCGGCGCGGATGGCGCAGCGCACCGCGCCGGCGCCACGCCAACGATCAGGGCGTCCGGTCACCCGTCAGTCGGGCGCGCTGTTGCCCCGGTCCCTATTGTGGCTTCAATCTGGCGATGATGTCGTAGACCGGCTTGTTGTCGGCATAGACCCGCCATTCCTTCACAAGGCCTCCTTCGACTACCGCCAGCCACGCGGCAGTGGTTCGCCATCGATTCTCAGGGGGAAGCTTGCCATCGGCGGCGATGGTGCCGCCGGCTGTGCCGAAGGCGGCCACCGTTGCTCCGCTGAGGAAGATCTTCTCCTGGGATACCCGGTAATCCGGGCAAAATGCAAAGTAGCGGCGCCACCCCAGGCGCATGTTCTCGCGACCGCTCACCGAATTTCCCAGCGAGTCGACGAACAGGTGATCATCGGTCATCAATTCGGCCAACTCGTCCGCAGCGTGCCGATTGATGCGTTCGAGAAATTGCAGAACCGTATCGACGGCAGGGCTGTTGGAGTTTTCCATGTCGGGACCGCGGGTAGATCCTATCGGCAAGCCGACAATTCGGCAAATCCGCGCTCATGGGGCCTGCCGCGAACCACGTGTAAAGTGGCGTCGGGATCGAGCTCTAGGCATCGGGATCGAGACCCGCGTCGGCGTTCCTGACAAAACGAATTTCCGCATCGAGATCGAAGGAACGGCAGGCGATCAGGTAAATCAGGGTTGCCACCGGCAGTCCCACGAGCATCGCGATGTCGGCACCGCCGAGCGCTTCGGCGACGGGGCCGCGGTAGATGCCGGTGCTGAAGAACGGAATCATCGCGACGAATCCGCCGAAGTAGGCCGCCAGCCCGCGCCAGTTCCAGCGCCCATACAGGCCATCGGGATTGAAAATCTCGCGAACCGAGTAATGGCTGCGGCGCACGAAGTAGAAGTCCACGAGGTTGATGGCGGTCCAAGGCGTGAAGAGGTACAGGAGGATCGCCAGGAATTCGCCGAACTGGGCGGCAAAGTGCCGCGACGCGCCCAGCGCGATCACCAATGAGACGACCAGGAGAATGCCGAGCGTCAATACCCGGTGCGTGGCGCTGGGAGTCAATGGCCGAATCGAGTCCACGACGCTGAGAAGGGTGAGTGAGGCACTGTAGAAATTGAGCGTCGTGATGGTGACCAGGCCGAACAGCGACGCGACCAGCAGCGGGTTGCCCGCACCCGGCAGGATTTGATCCGCGGCCGCCTTGAGCGCCGACGTCAACTCCAGGGTGGGAAAGAGGGCGGCGGCGACCGCGCCGATCAGCATCGGCCACGCACCGCCGGCGAAGGACCCCACGTAGGTCCACCAAAAGGACGCGCGCACGCCGACGCCCCGCGGCAGGTAGCGCGAGTAGTCGGAGACCGACATCGACCAGGACATCTGATACGCGGCCGCTGCAAACAGCTGGGTCAGGAAGGGGACCGATTTGAAGTCGTTCAGGTCGAGCTGTTGCGCGGCGAAATGCAACCGAAAAACCGCGGCCGTCATGATGGCGAACACGCCGAGCAGCAGGTAGGTCAACACCCGCTGTGCCTTGTGGATCAGGTCGTAGCCAACCACGGCGAGGGCGGTGGCGAGAACTCCGATGAGGACCATCGTCATCGGGCGGTTCCAGTTGACCAGCGTCACCACGGTGTCCGCCGCAAGCACTTCATTGAACGCGTTGAAGCCGACATAGGTGATGAGGGTCACGCACCAGACGAGCAGCGCACCCAGGTAGCCGAACTGCGGACGGGACTGGATCATCTGCGGCAGGCCCAGCTGTGGTCCCTGGGCGGAATGAAACGCCATGAAGAACGTGCCGAAGCCGCAGCCGAGCAGAATGGCAATCGACATCCAGACGAGGTTGCCGCCGAGGGCTATGCCGACAAAACCCGTCGCGATCGTCGCCAGGTGCGCGCCGCCCGTGAACCACACCGGCCACAGGTGCCACAATTTGCCGTGACGTTCCCTGATGGGGATGTAATCGATCGACCGGTGCTCGATCAGCGGATTCTTGTTCGCCACGTCGTTCAGGGCCGTTCGAGCCGAACGACACCGGACCAGCGTGCGGCCCCAAGTTTTCTCGGGTTCGGATCGGGGAAAATGGCGAATAACGTTAGGGGCCAGGGCAATCGCCGAAATCGGGCAGCCGCGCGCAAGATCGAGCGCACGTCGGTGACCCGCCAGCCCAGGGATTCGAAATAGGCCGCCCCACTCGGCGGCCCGAATCTCATCGGCGCATTCGCCAATTGCGCGCCCATTTGCTTTTGCATCATCTTGAGAAGCGCGGGCGAGGCCAGGTCGAGCAGCCACCAGCGAACGTTCGCCTGCGCCGAGAGATCCGCGGCAATCGACCGAACCTCGGTCTCGTCCAAATAGACCAGCAAGCCTTCGGTGATGACCAGCACGTCGGTTGCGGATCCGACGGCCTCGTGCAGCATTGCGACACGGGCCGCCGGATTCGTCAGATCGACCTTGATTCGCCGCAGCTGACAGCGCGGTTGGGCATTCGCAAGCAGCCGCTCCTTCTCCTCCATCATCGCGGGCAGGTCCGCTTCGATCCATCGGAGCGAGGCCGGCAGTTCGAGCCGATAGGGGCGGCTGTCGAGTCCCGCCGCCAGATTCAGCACACAATTGCAGCCGTCGGCGATCGCGCCCGCGACGAAGTCGTCGATGAGCTTGGTGCGTGCAATCATCGGCCAGCCATTACGCGCTTGGCGGGGCATATGCGCCGCTATCGCGCGCCCGCGCTCTCCGGCCAACCGGTCGGCAAAGGGGTCGCGGAACAGGGCATCAGGGCGCGCCGATTCCCAGGCGCGGTAGACGGCGACCCACCGTGCCGTATCGGAAACACTGGAAATGGGCGGCTCGTTCATAAGCATCGCACCTTGAATGGTCCCGGAGGCTGATTCGACGGGCAATCGCGGCCACCTCGGGGATTATACGCAGCCAACGGCGCCGCTTTCGATGGGATAATGAATTCTTTCCCGTTCCTCGACTGGTAAACTCCGGGCGCTATGGGAACACATAGAGCATACCCAGGAGGCAGTCACCCGTGGCACAGGACGTAGAAGTTCGCAGTTTTCTGACAGGGCGCGGCATCGAGCACGTGAAGATCGGTGTTTTCGATTCCGATGGGATCCTGCGCGGAAAATATCTGAGCCGCGACAAGTTCCTGTCGGCGCTCGACAAGAATCTGGGGTTCTGCGACGTGATCCTTGGCTGGGACTCGAACGACCAGCTCTATGACAACACGAAGTTCACCGGTTGGCATACGGCCTACCCCGATGCAACCGTGCGGGTCCTGCCGGCGACCCGCCGCGAGATCCCGTTCGAACCGAAAACCGCGCTGTTTCTGGGGGAGTTCGTGGGGCACGCGGAATCGGTGTGCCCGCGCGGCACGCTGCGACGCGTGCTCGAGCGGGCCAGGGTCATGGGCTATCAGGTCAACGCCGCTGCGGAATTCGAATTCTTCATGTTCGAGGAGACACCGGCATCGGTCCGCGAGAAGGGCTATCGACAGCTGAAGACGATGACGCCAGGCGCTTTTGGCTACTCGGTATTGCGCAGCTCCGTGCACGCGGATCTGTTCAATGAATTTCTAGATCTCGGTCAGGCCATGCGATTTCC
>Ga0182015_10005737_pt1 | contig 12775 bp, 10 predicted proteins | sample 712P3MmetaG_FD_120478 | JGI IMG/M metagenome (GOLD analysis project Ga0182015, IMG submission 120478) | Permafrost microbial communities from Stordalen Mire, Sweden - 712P3M metaG | ecosystem: Environmental > Terrestrial > Soil > Wetlands > Permafrost | place: Sweden: Stordalen | collected...
GCGAAATGTGCTCGCTGCGGCGAAATGTGCTCGCTGCGGCGAAATGTGCTCGCTGCGGCGAAATGTGCTCGCTGCGGCGAAATGTGCTCGCTGCGGCGGACGGTGAAGCATCTCTTCAGCCGTCCCTTCGGGACTGGATCTCCGGGCCTGGGTAAAAGCTTCGACTATCTCCCCGGCTGCACAGCCGCTTTCAGCGGCTTCTGGAAACGAAACTCGTTTCATGCCTCGTGGGGCGGTAACGTGACTGTGTTTGTTCTTTTAGCTCAAACACGCGCGAAACAGTGCGGCGGGAGCGAGTGAGCCGACGTGTTCGATCGTCACGGAGTTGCCCTGGGTATAGTAAAGCGCGATCGAAATCAAGAGTATGACAGCCAGGAGTGCGATCACCAGGACAAAGTATCGCAGCATCTCTTTTCTGTGCCTTTGGACCCGCATCGGCATGGCAACGCAATGGATCGGCTCCGCAGTGTCAAAAGGGTGCGCGTGTCTGACTGTCTCGATGACTGGAATTTGCATTGGGCGTCCTCCTTTCTACACTTGATAGACGGTCAACCCACACCTTAGGTTGTGCGCGGCAGCCAAATGAGGATCCTTGGGAGTAAATCGTACGGGCGCCGGCTACTGTAACTGCGAAAACTGCTTTCACCGCGTGATTGCACTAGAATAAGAGGGTGAAGCAAGACTTAGCAGAACGCCTGCCCACAGGCAACGACCGTGCTGACGGCGACGCTCTCGGAGTACTCGAGCCCCGGCCCCGTATCGGCTTTGTAAGCCTTGGCTGCCCCAAGAACCTGGTTGACAGCGAAGTGATGATGGGGCTGCTGGACCAAGCCGGCGCGGAGATGACCAATGCTCCCGCAACCGCCGACATTTTAGTGGTTAACACCTGCTCTTTCATCGACAAAGCCAAGCAGGAATCGATCGACACCATTCTGCAGATGGCGCAGTACAAGGTCTCCGGCAAGGCACGCAAACTGATCGTGGCCGGCTGCATGGTGGAGCGTTATCGCGATGAAATCCGCAAAAACATGCCGGAAGTGGATGCCGTAGTCGGCACCGGTGAGCTGGAGGCAATTTTGGCGGCCGCCGGACTCCAGGCGCCAGGGCCTGCAGCGGATCGACCGCAGCTGTTTTCCATTCTTCCCAGCGGAACGGCTTCGAGTGCAAGCGCTGCCCAGCCGGCTTCCCGTCCCGAAGGCGATTTGCGCGAGCAGCAGGGACGCTTCGGGCGCGCGCAGTGGGAAGGTGCGCAGCCGGCACTTCCCCAATATTTGTACGACCACACCACCCCGCGCTTGCGGGCCACAGGGAAATCCTCGGCCTACATCAAGATTGCGGAAGGCTGCGATCATCCCTGCAGTTTCTGTGTCATTCCCAATCTCCGGGGCAAGTTTCGTTCGCGGCGCTTCGAGTCGGTGGTGACGGAAGCGGAACAGTTGATCAGCCAGGGCGTACGCGAACTTACGCTGATTGGCCAGGACACGACCTGTTATGGCGAGGACCTGGGTATGAAGGACGGTTTGGCGCAATTGCTGGACAGCCTCGCGCGCATCCCCGGCCTCAAATGGCTGCGCTTTCTCTACGCGTATCCCAACAAGATCACTGGCTGCCTGCTTGAGACCATTGCCCGGCATGAAACCATCTGCAAGTACCTCGACATGCCGCTGCAGCACGCCTCCGCGCCGGTGCTAAAAAGCATGCGCCGCGGCGGGAACGCCGATATATTTCTCAAAACCATCGAGCGGGTGCGCAAGACCGTACCCGGAATCGCAATCCGGAGTACTTTTATCACCGGATTCCCCGGGGAAACAGTCGCCGACCATGCCGTGCTGGGCGACTTTATTCGCGCCGCCCAACTCGACTGGCTGGGAGTTTTTAGCTACTCCGATGAGGAAGGGTCCGGCGCCATCCATCTGGGTGACAAAGTGCCCGCTCGGACCATCGAGGCCCGGCGCCGCTCGCTGATGCGCCTGCAACAGTCGATCAGCCGCAAATCGATGGCGGCTCACGTAGGCCGGCGCTTTGACCTGTTGGTCGAAGGGCCTTCGGAAGAAACGCCTCTCCTGTGGGAGGGCCGTAATCAGCATCAGGCTCCAGAGATCGATGGCAAGGTCTACATCAACGATTTTGGCCCTTTTGAGCAGCTGAACGCGGGTCAGTTTTATCAATGCGAAATCACCGAGTCGCAGGATTACGATCTGGTGGGCAGGATTGTCTCCTAGGGAAAGCAGCCCGCGATCAGGACGCGGCAATAAAAACAGGATGTCGTGATGAGTCAACCGGTAAAAAAACTCAAGAGTCTCCGCTGCCCCACGTGCGGGCAGATCGTCACCACGAAAGATACGGATTTTCCCTTCTGCAGTGAGCACTGCAAGACCATCGACCTGGGGAAATGGGCCAGCGGCGTCTACCGGATCTCCTCTCCAGTGCTCGATCCCGAACTGCTGGAGGAAATCGAGGGAATGCGCCCACGCTCGTCCGGCGATGAGTGAACCCCTAGGGGGCCGAAAGACACTCTGGGCCTGGGCAGTGGGGACGTTTCTGGGAGCGGGACTTCTGAAACCCGGTCCAGGCACCTGGGGTTCCGCCGCAGCAGCGCTGCTTTGGTTGGCGGCGGGCGTGGGGTTCCATCTTGCCGTAACGCCGCTCGCGTGGCTTACTTTGGCTGCGGCTTTGGCTGCTATTGCCATCGGCATCCCCGCCGCCACCCGTGTGGAACAAGAGAGCGGACGTGAGGACCCCCAGCACGTGGTCATCGATGAGGTTGCCGGCCAGTGGATCGCGCTGATTCATGCGCGCGTGAACCTCAGCCACCTGCTGGCTGCGTTTCTGTTCTTCCGCTTGTTTGACATCGTCAAACCTTGGCCGGCAAGGCAGCTCGAGAACTTGCCTGCAGGCTGGGGAATCGTGCTCGATGATGTGGCCGCGGGCGTGTATGCTTTGCTCTTGATGCTGGCGCTGCAACGCTGGATCGGTTGACCGCCCGGGTGTTAGCCCTTCCACGAACTCGGGTGCCCCATATCTCGCGTACTTTGCGAGATGTGGGAAATTTAACGGCTGTTTCCCGCTAGCTCTTGGAAATTTCCATGGATCCCTAAGGTTACAAACGGTCAAGGTCTGTGAATTTCCCACATCTCGCAAAGTACGCGAGATATGGGGCACCCGAGTTCGTGGAAGGGAGAATTCCTAAAATCTAGGTATTGCTTTCCCGCCCGGTGCAAAGTTTTTCTGCAGACTGTAAAAGCCGTGCCCGTCCTGCAAAGTCTTTTTCCGCACGCGGTAAAGCGGTGCCCGTCCGGGTGAGTATCTTTTCAGGGAACGCTGCTCTTCGCTACACTTACCAGTGCGGATTAGAAGCAAACGCTCTAACGTTCAGGATTTCAGCCGATGCGATTCTCCAAGGAGTCCCCCATTCCGAACTCACCCAGGATCGAATCCGCGACCCCGGACGCAGCGCTTCCCGGCGGAGAAATCGAGGTCCGCGGAACCCAACTGGGCGCCTTGCACTCCCGCATGCCTGTGGCTGTTCTGGACGGAATCGTGGCGCCGGTTCTACTGAGCCGTGCCAATCGATTGATCGTCCGCATTCCCGAGGATGTACAAACCGGCAGACTGGAGATCCGGCAAAACGGCCAATCCAGCAATACGATTCGCCTCAAAATCGCCCGGCTCATCGCCGGAAATCTGCATCCCGTAGGCAATCCGGCAGTCGATGCCAAGGGCAACATTTTTTCTACGGATTCCGGTCCACGAGGGCAAAAGACCGCGGTTTCTGTCTACCGCATCTCCTCCTCGGGGGAAATGCAGCCCTTTGTCAGCGGCATTACCAACGCCACCGGCCTGGCCCTGGATGCTCAAGGCTTTGTCTACGTCTCTTCCCGCCTGGATGGCACCGTTCACCGCGTCTCGCCGCAGGGCGCAGCCTCGATATACGCCGAAGGCATGGGCATCGCCACCGGTATCGCCTTCGATACCGCGGGAAACCTTTATGTGGGTGACCGCAGCGGAACCATCTTCAAGATTTCCCCGGACCGGCAGATTTTCGTCTTTGCCACGCTCGAACCGAGTATTGCCGCTTACCATCTCGCCTTTGGGCTGGATGGAACGCTCTTCGTAACGGCTCCCAGCACCTCCAGCTACGACTCGATTTATGCCATCGACCACGCCGGCGTGGTCCGTGTCTACTACCGGGGCCTGGGCCGCCCGCAGGGCCTGGCATTCGATGTCGCCGGCAACGTATACGTCTCTGCCTCCTTCCACGGCACCCGCGGAATCGTCTGCATCACCCCCTCCGGAAAGGCCAGCGTGGTGCTTGCCGGTTCTGGTATTGTCGGTCTCGCGTTCGTGCCCGGCGGCAATGCAATCCTGGCTGCGAACGGTGCGGTCTATGATGTACCGTTGGGAATTGAAGGCGTGCGCTTGTTTTAGGACTTTTTCACTTCTTACTGCACAGTCGACTTGAGCGAAATGCGTCTTTTCCCGGGAAAAGCCGCGCCGGATTTCGTTCCTATGTACAGGCCGGAAATGAAATGCAAGACTGCCTGGGCCACGAATCTTGGATCACAAATCTTCGTAGAAACAGATAGGCTTCGAAGTCCTGATGAATTGCGAAATCATTGCTGTCGGTTCAGAACTGCTAACACCCTACAGACAGGATACGAACTCTCTTTTCCTGACTGACCGGTTGCTCAAGCTCGGCGTCAACGTAATTTTCAAGACCATCGTCGGGGATCGTCTGGCGCATCTGGCCGCCGCGATTCGCATTGCGCTCGGTCGTGCCGACATCGTCATCACCATGGGTGGACTCGGCCCCACCGAAGACGATCTGACCCGCCAGGCGGTGGCGGAGTCGTTGGGCATTCGGCTGCGCCGCAATCCGGAAATCATCGGCGCACTCTATGCGCGCTTCGCCGCTCGCCGGGCGCAGATGACAGAGAACAACGCCCGCCAGGCGGATGTGCTCGACGGCTCGGTGATCCTGGAGAATCCTCGGGGCACGGCGCCAGGACAATGGGTGGATACCGTCTTTGGAGGCCATCGCAAGCTGGTCATCCTGTTGCCCGGCCCGCCGACCGAGCTCAAGGCGATGTTTGACGCCCAATGTATGGATCGATTGCGAGCGGTGGTTCCCCGGCGAACCATTGCCACCCGCACCTTGAAGTTGGCGATGATTGGGGAGTCACAGGCAGATGCGCGCATCGCGCCCATCTACACCAAGTATGTGGACGTAGATACCACCATCCTTGCCCACACCGGCGATATCACGCTCAATCTGAGTTGCTCTAAAGGCGACCAGGAGACTGCCCAGGCCAGGGTGGATGAACTTGCGGGAAAAATCGAGGAGGAATTGGAAGAGTTCATCTACTCGACGCAAGCCGAGACGCTGGAGCAGATCGTCCTCTACTATCTGGGCATGCACGCCTCCACCCTTGCGGTGGCGGAGAGCTGTACCGGAGGTCTGGTAGCCCAGCGCCTGACCAGTATCAGCGGCAGCTCACGATCGTTTCTCGGCGGCGCGGTGGTGTACAGCGATCAACTCAAGAGCCTGTTCGCCGGTGTCCCTGCGTCCCTAATAGAGGCCAACGGTGCGGTCAGCAAGGAAGTAGCGAGTGCCCTGGCGGACGGGATTCGGCGCAAAACGTCCGCCACCTTCGGGCTCGGCGTCACCGGCATTGCCGGTCCTGGCGGTGGCTCGGAAGAGAAGCCGGTAGGCCTGGTGTATGTCGCGGTTGCCGATGCCAAGCAGACCCAGGTAATCGAACGGCGCTTTGGCGGCGATCGAGAACACATTCGCGCCTGGACGAGCCAGCAAGCTCTCGATATGGTTCGCCGCAAGCTGAAGTAGGTCCCCCACACCCCGGATTCTTCCCTGCCACGAACTCGTGTGTGAGAACAAGATTTCAGGAATTCTCCCTGCCACGAACTCGGGTGCCCAAATTCGTGGCAGGGAGAAATCTTGTTCTCGCCAAAAACGGGCGAGACACCCCGCCGCTTTTGGCGAGATGTGGGAAGAACGCTGATCTTTCCCGGCAAGTTCCTATTGGAAAGAAGCACACGCGGTCGCGTGTGGCGCTTGTTCCGCCCTAAGCGGGGCAGGCCTCTACAGCCTCGGCTTCGCTGTCGTACACCTTGAAGAGCGGCAAAATACCGACCATCTTGAAAGTCTTGGCTGCAAACGGAGATGGACTCACGAGTTTCGCGTCGCCTCCCACTTTCTTGGCCTGGCGCAGCGCATCGACAATCGCCCCGATACCACTGGAATCGACGTAAGGCATCGCTGAAAGGTCGAGCAGCAACTGGATATGTCCGCTGCTGAGCGCGCCTTCGACCGCCTCGTCAAGCTGCTTGACACCTTCTCCGTACTTGAGCGGGCCCTTCAATTTCAGGCAACAAATCGTACCGCTCTGTCGAATATCAAGATCCACGAAGACCTCTCCCGGCCAAGAATTTTCTTTACACCCAAAATACCGCTTGCTAGTGTCGGACCAGATTAACAATCAACCCATTCTTCTACAAACGTCAAGCGACCAACAGGCGCATGAAAATCGAAACCAGTAGTGGACTGAACGGCCAGGATTTCTCGGAGCTTGCTCAGTCTCTGCTGGCCTCACCCGAGGTCGCGGCCCGGGCGGTCTTGTTGGCCAATGCCCTGCGCCAGGCTCTCCCCGGCAGCGCCTGCGCCCTCTACAGCCTGCGGCTTGGCCCCGAAGATGCTGGAGATGCTGGTTGGACCGCCCTTGGGGTCTCTGACGAAATCTCCGTGGTGGATCCGGTGATCGCGGCCGATGCGCCACTCTTCGCGTCGCTGCTTGATGCACCGCGCCCCATAGTCTATTCCGCGAGCCAACTGGCCCGCGAAGATTACGCTCACCTTCACGTGCTACGCACCATCCGCTCGATTGGATATCTACCTCTGTTGCGGGAGCAGCGGTTGGCGGGAGTCTTCGAAATTGTCAGCTTTACCGGGGAGCTTACGGAAGTCACGTTACAGTCGCTCGACGGCATCGCGGAGTTGGCCACAATTGCCCTCGCGTCGGCGGAACAATACGAAGAGCAGCGGCAGAATCTGCTCGATTCCATCCACCGCCTGACCCAGCTTTACGACCTCGAAAAATCGCTCAACGAAACCCTCGACTTCGAGCCTTTGTTGGAGCTGATTCCGGTAAAGGTTGCGGCGATGCTCCCCTGCCAGGCGATTCATCTGTGGATGTTCGATGGGGGGCGCTTGCGGATGGTCTCCGCGTGGGGCGAGGATGCCACCGCCGAAGTGGGCGTCACCCAAGACGCAGGCGAAGGCTATGTGGGGGACATGGCGGAAGAAGGCACGCCGCTGTTGCTGAACGATCCTGAAGACCCGCGGCTGGCCACCCGCAATGCACGGGCTCCTCACGGCCCAGCGGTCACCAATGCGCTTCTGGTGCCGCTGATCGAGCATCAGCCGGATGGCGGCGAAAGTGAGCTGGGCGTACTCGAGGCCGTCAACAAGGCGGGCGGCGATCCGTTTAACGACGACGACTTGTTCTTCATGAACAGCATGTCGGAGACGGTGAGCAGCGCGCTCAAGAACGCCAGCTTGATGTTCGCCGAGCGCAAGCTGGAAATTCTCCAGGCACTGGTGCATGTCAGTTCAGAGATTACGTCGACCCTCAGGCTCGATCGCCTGCTGCAGATCATCGTCAATAGCCCGCAGTCGGTGTTGCCATTCGAGCGCTGTTCGATCGCGCTCGACAATCGTGGAAGACTCCAGTTGAAGGCTGTTTCGGGCATGGCGAGCATCCCCGCCGGCGAGTTCCAGGTGGAGCGCCTGCGCGAACTCTTGCAATGGCTCTCGAGCTATGACCGGCAGTTGCTCATCCGGCAACACGAGGCGGAGCCGGAGACGGAGGATGCCAAGGTCCGCGAGGCCGTCGGCAAGCACTTCGAAGCCAGCGGCTATCGCTCCCTCTTTGCCCTGCCGCTGGGGGACGACCAGGGGCGCGTGGGGTTACTGCTCTATGAAAGCAGCGACCCGGAGTTTCTCGAGGTGGCGCACATTGAGATGATCAAGGTTCTGGCCGGCCAGACCACGGTCGCGATTCGCAATGCGCTGTTGTACCGCGAGGTACCGCTGATCGGCCTGCTCGAACCGCTGGTGCAGAGGAAACAGGCATTTCTGCGCAGCAATCGAAAACGCCAGGCTTTGATTCTGGGTAGCGTCGCAGCGGCCATCCTTTTGCTCATCTTCTGCCCCCTGCCGCTGCGTATCAGCGGCACCGCGGCGGTGGCGCCGCAATCCGTCGTCACCCTTGCGGCCCCGGTCGAAGGAACGGTTGCCAGGATATACGCCCGCGAGGGCCAACATGTAAGCCAGGGCGAAGTGCTGGGCACCATGGATGACTGGTCGTGGCGCAACCAGCTCACCGCCGCCCAGGCCAAATACGAAGCAGCCGTGCTGGCCATGCAGGGCGACTTGGCCCGGCACTCCGCGCAAGCAGGAGAAGACCGGACGCAGGCCGACTACTTACGCGCGGAAATGGAGCGGGCACGGTTACGTATCGCCAATGCCCAACTCCGCTCGCCCATCGACGGCATCGTGATGACCCCCGATCTGCAGAATGCTGTGGGCGAACACCTCGATGCCGGCGCTACCTTCGCCCAGGTGCTGAATCTGGCCAGCGCACGCGTCAACATCGCCGTGGGTCAGGAAGATGCCAGCCTGGTGAAGGCCGGCCAGTATGCCGCCATTAAGTTGGACAGCTTTCCTGCGCAGACGCTCCATGGCCAGGTTTTCAGCATCAGCCCTGAAGCCCAGGCGGCTGATGACGGCCGCGTCTTTTACGCCCATGTGCTGCTACCCAATGCAAGCGCAGAACTGCGCACCGGCATGGATGGACGGGCCAAGATTTTCGCCGGCTACCGGCCGGCGGGGTTTGTTCTGCTGCGCGCCCCAGCATTGTGGATTTGGCAAAAATTATGGAACTGGATCGGTTGGTAGTCATGATGCCGCGGAACAAACGCCAGGGTAACGGTATCGTTTGCGTGTGGTTGCTGAGCGCGGCCGTCTGTTGCGTGGCTTTGTGTTGTGTGCTCGGGTGCACCCGGGGACCCGCGGGCTCGGCTTCGCAGCCAGTTCTGGCTTCCTCCCCCCCCGCCAATCCAGCGGGGGGGCCCGTTGCCGCAACCGAATCACCCTTCGCCGGCGCATCTGCTTTTTTGACCGGTCCCGAGGCGCCGTCCCGCACCACCCCCACCCCGGCGGGCGAAGCGCACAACTTCACGACCAGTGGCCCGTTGGTGGTGGAACAACAGGCCGACATCGTGGCCGAGCGCGACGGGCGGGTCACCGCAGTCAAGGTCGATATTGGAGACCGTGTTCGCCGCGGAGAGGTGCTGGCGCTGCTGGATGATCGCTCTCTGGTGGCCGTGCGCGCAGAAAAAGCGGCAAGAATCGATTCCCTGCGCGCCCAGATACAAAGTTGGGAAGCAGAGCAGAAGAGCAACGAAGCAGATTTGCGCCGGGCCGACGCCATGCGGGCGGAGAAGATACTCGACGATGAGGATTGGGAGCATGTGCAATACAAGCTCACCGAAACCAAAGCCCAGGTAGCCCGCTACAAGGCGGATGAACTGGCCGCCGAGGCCGAGTTGCATGCCGCGGATGTCGAGTTGGACCAATCGCGCCTAGTGGCTCCATTTGACGGCGTCGTTGGCCGGCGTTCAGTGCATGAGGCGCAGGGAGTCAAGAAGGGCGAAGCCCTCTTCTGGGTCACCGCCCAGGGTCCTTTGCACGTAGTCTTCACCGTGCCCGAATCGGCCATGGCTCTCTTTCCACGAGGGGCAAAGCTTGAGCTCACCACCCCCGATTACCCGCACCTTAAACAGTCTGCAAATGTGTTCCGCGTGAGCCCGGTAGTGGACGCGGCGAGCGGCAGTATCGAGGTGATCGGCAGTCTGGAAAAGCCTTCTCCGTTGCTGAAGCCGGGCATGTCGATGCAGGTGAACCTGAGCTCGCGATGAACCTGAGCGAGGCGCTCGACGCAGCGTTGCCGGAGATTCCCCGCAGCCGGTTCTCACGCAAGAACCCGCCCCGCATCGATCCCGATCTGATCGTTCGTGAAGACGCGGTAGACGGCGAACCAATCTTTGCCGTCTACCAGCGCAGCTCGGCCAACCTGCTGCGCTTGAAGCCGACCCAATGGCAGCTGGCAAGCCTTTTCGACGGCGTTCGTTCTTATGAAGAGATTTCCGCCGCCTTTGAGGCCGAGACCGGCATTCCGGTGGGCGCGGAAGAGGTGCGGACCTTCGCGGAAAACATGGACGAAAGCGGATTCTGGTACAAGGATCCGCAGGAAAAAAATATCGCCATGAATGAAAAGCTGGTGGCGCAGCGTAGCCGTCGCGCCAGCGGCCAAGTCAGCCTCAACGTGGCCCATATACAGTTCTCCGCCTGGGACCCGGACCGGTACCTTACCAGACTTGACCAGAAGTTTGGGAAATATGTCTACAACCGTTGGATGGTCCTGGCAGCCGTGCTGCTGTTTCTGTTTGAAGTCGTGGTCTTCATCCTTAAATGGAATCTCATCGGCCCCGACATACCTGTCTACTATGACTTCGGTAAGAAGAGTTTTTCTGATCTGGTGGAATTCTGGTGGATGCTAATGGTGATCGGTTTTCTCCACGAGAGCTCGCATGGACTCACCTGCAAGCACTATGGAGGCGAGGTTCATAGCATGGGTCTCATGTTTCTCTACCTGACGCCCTCCTTCTTTGTAGATGTGACCGAATCCTGGGTCTCCGCCAGCCAGCTGCAGCGCCTGGCCACCATCATCGCCGGGATATGGATCGAAATGATGCTGTGCGCCATAGCCATGATCTTTTGGCTGAACACGCAGCCGGACGAGTGGATACACGACATCTGTTACAAGCTCATTCTCCTCACCGGAGTGGCCGTGGCCGTCGTCAATCTAAACCCCCTTATCAAACTGGACGGCTACTACTTTTTTTCGGAATGGCTGCGCGTGCCCGATCTCAAGGAGCGCTCCACTGCGTTTCTCCTTGGTTGGATTCAGCACCATATCTTTCGCCTCGCTGTCGACGTACCTGTGGTCTCACGGAGGCGGGTGCCGCTATTCGTGGTTTACGCCGTGGTTTCCGGCGCTTACAGCTACATGCTGTTAGGGCTGTTTGTGCGCTTCAGCTACAACATCTTCTTCCACTGGTTCGCGGAGCTCGCCCTCATCCCTTCGGCATTGCTGGCCTTAGTCATCTTTCGCTCCAGACTGCGGCAGATAAAAGACTTCTTAGCCGGCTTCTACCGGACGAAGTCGGGCGAAGGGGCTTTCCGTCTCACTCTTCTGCGCGCATTGTCGGTGGCCGCCTTGCTCACTATTCTCTTTGTGCCCTTTCTGCGCGAGCGCTCGAACGCCTACTTCGTCATCGAACCCCGCGACTCCCATCAGCTGCATGCCGGCGTTCCGGGAAAGGTCCTGGCCGTATACGTGAAAGAGGGAGATATGGTGCACGGTGGCGAGGTGATGGCCAGGATGCAGAGTTTGCATGCGGCCAGCGCCAGCGAACAAGCGGCTGAGCAGGTAGCTTTCTCGCAATCCCAGGTCTTCCACGCAGAGCTGCAGCATTCCGGGCTTGGGCCGGCCCTGGTAGCTCAGCAGGCGGCCAGCAGGAGCAGCGCGGCGGCGCGCGACGAGGCGGCGCTGCTTGCCGTTCGCGCGCCCGCCGCTGGTGTGGTCGCGACCAGCAATCCAGAACGCATGTTGGATCGCGACGTGACCCCAGGGGAGTTGCTGCTGACGATCGTCGACCCTTCCCATCTGGTGGCACGGTTGTACCTTCCAACCACCGAAATGGCTCGCATCCATGTTGGGGACACCGTTGCACTGCAGCTTCCGTCTCAGTTCACTGAAATCCGCGGATACCTGGCAACAATGGACGGTTCGGCTCTGCCCCTGCCGCCTGGCATTCTTCCAGAACAGGAGTACAAGGGCATTGCGATACCCACCTTCTACACCAGCCGTATGCCCCTCAGGGAGACAGGAGGCATGCGGCTCGGCATGAGCGGTCAGGCAAAGATCTTCGGCCGCCGCCGCAGTCTCGCCAACCGCATGGCACTGGCTTTCGCGAACGTAATGCACACCCACTTCTGGTAAAGCCGGGGGGCTAGCCGGGCACTCGGATGCTTTGTATCAGGGCCTGACGTTAGAGCATTTTCACTTCTACTCTGCACAGTCGGGTTCAGGGAAGTGCGGCTTTTCTTGAGGAAAAGCCGCGTTGAGAGCGGTTGCCTTGTATACACCAGAAGTGAAAATGCTGTAGTCGGGCCGTTGAGGCCCAACCAAGATCTGGGATTTGAGAGTCTGTGTGAGAACTGAGGAAAAAGCCAAAGCAGGTCCCTCCACTACGCTGCGCTCCGGTCGGGATGACAAGTCATTTCGCAAGAAAGTGGGGGTTTTCCTCGAGGATAAATCGCATAACAAAATTGTCATCCCGCGAAGCGAAGTGGAGGGACCTGCTGTGCGCCTGTCCCGGGCCACAGCATCTGAGGGCAAGCGTTGCCCTTTAACTTGTCATCCCGACCGAAGCGTAGCGCAGTGGAGGAACCTGCTGTGCGCCTTTCTCCCTGGAATCTTCGCTCCGCGAGCGAACCTACACCTTTATTTTCAGAGACTCCGTGGCCCGCGAAGATCGCGGCTACAGGGGTACGCGAAACTCTCGGGAGTTGCTAACCGGAAAGGCGCACCGCAGGTCCCTCCACTGCGCTTCGCTCCGGTCGGGATGACAA
>Ga0182015_10005738_pt1 | contig 12775 bp, 14 predicted proteins | sample 712P3MmetaG_FD_120478 | JGI IMG/M metagenome (GOLD analysis project Ga0182015, IMG submission 120478) | Permafrost microbial communities from Stordalen Mire, Sweden - 712P3M metaG | ecosystem: Environmental > Terrestrial > Soil > Wetlands > Permafrost | place: Sweden: Stordalen | collected...
AATTTCTTCTCGGCCGGAGGTGGTGGATGCTCAGGGTGGTCCCATGACTGGCAACGGGGGTGGTCCCATGCCGCTGGCAAAACCGGCGGCTAGGTGGTCCCATGTCGCTGGCAAACGACACCTGGTTCGGTCAAGGAGCCGGTGCTCAGTACCTTCGGCAGCGTCCGGTGGAACTTCGAAGCACTATTGCGGCAGGAGTTCGGCAACAGGCCGGTCTGTGTAATTGGGTCGGAGCCAGGTACACCGTTCCGCTTCACCGGCTTTCCCGTAAACGTTGGGTGCTCCCCCTTGTCCACGTATGAGCCGTACTTCTACGTTTTCGCCACGTCAGGCAAGTCGGCGTTCCACCTGACGAACGTCAGATACCGCACCGGACAAGAAGTCGCTGGGAACTATCCGGTGCCCGTCCTGGTCAGGGGTCGCTTAATCGCCTGCAATCGGGAGGACACCAGGGTGCTAATCGAGTATTCGGACTCGGCAGGATTCGCGCTTGCGTGCGTGGTATCGGCGATATTGAAGTAGCTCTACCGCTGCTGCGACATGGCCACCGAGCCACTGTCGCCGGGTACCAACGCAGCCCACCCTGCGCCGTAGGAACCCGGCCTGGAACGCTTGGGCAACCAGCCCATCGTGCATACTGAGCGAGTGGGATCGAAGGGAATCCGTCGCCGGAAGCCGCCTCGCCCGCTGAACGCTCCTACATCCGATCACGGAACGCCGCTGCGAGTGGCTAACACGCCGGACGAGTATTCGACAATGACGCCGTATGGGGCGTACATGGGGATGGCGACCTTCGTCGGCAAGCTCATCCGACGCGTGACCGACTTGGGACGAACGGGCGGGTCATCGGGACAGGCTCCACTGGTTGGTACGCTCAGGGTCAACCAGTGTCAGAGATGATCCTGGACTTAGCACATGCTAAGAAGTTGCACCTATTACGGCCTGGGAAGACTTCTTAGCAGTATCAACTTAAGTCTCTGACCTGCGGGAGGGATGCGAGAGTGGCCGAATCGGGCGGTCTCGAAAACCGTTGTGTCCGCGAGGGCACCGTGGGTTCGAATCCCACTCCCTCCGCTCAATCTGAAAGTGGATGGCGCTCTTTCGAACGCGACAACAACCTGAAGCCGGCATCGACGGTGGTTGCGTCGTGGTGATGTCGCCTGCGCAGCGACGGCGCACCGAGCTCTGGCGCGGAGCGCAGTCTGTTAGCTGGCGGGACGGTATCGACAAATAAGTCGTTCGGCGCTCCTGGTTCGTGGAGTGGCAGTTCGTCTGGCCGATGTCCGAGTCGGCTGGCCGCGGAGGCGGCGATCTTCCGTCCCCAGCTCCGTGCCAGACTGGGCACCTGAGGCAAGACTGAGACCGTAAGAGGGAGGCGCCATGTCGACAGGGGTCGCCGCCAGCTGTTTGCAGCCTGGGCCGAGTTTGCCAAGATGGACGCGGGGAGTGCTCGTCGCTGCCGCGACCGCAACCGCGGGTGCCAACAGTGATGGAGACCGTCGTGGGTAGGGTCATCGGATGAGCGCCTCCACTTTCGCCGACACGTCCCACAAAAGGGCCGCCGAGAGCCAATGGGCCGTGGAGACCCACGGGCTGACCAAGCGGTTCGGGGACAACGTCGCGGTCGACGGCGTCGAGCTCCTCGTCCCGCGGGGATGTGCGTTCGGCTACCTCGGACCTAACGGCGCCGGCAAGACCACGCTCATCCGAGTGCTGCTGGGGTTGACCCACGCGGATGCCGGCACCATGTCGCTTCTCGGATACCCGGTTCCCAAGCATCGCGATGTCGCCCTAGCACGGGTTGGGGCGATCGTCGACGAACCTCGGTTCCACGGCCATCTGACAGGCAAGCAGAACCTTCAGATTCTTGCCGCCGCACGCGAACGGGAGGCACGTGATCGCATCGGGCCGTCGCTCGAACGCGTTGGCCTAGCTCATCGCGCCGATGACAAGGTGTCGAAGTACTCAATGGGCATGCGTCAGCGACTCGGAGTCGCTGCCTGCCTGATCGGGGACCCCCAGCTGCTGATCCTGGACGAGCCGATGAACGGACTCGACCCGGCCGGCATGGCCGATATGCGCGACATGATCCTCTCGCTTGCGGCCGAGGGTCGCACGGTCGTGTTGTCCTCACATCTGCTTGACGAGGTCGAGCGGACCTGCGACGCCGTGGCCATCGTCGACCGGGGAAAGGTCATCCGGCAGGGATCTATATCCGACCTGCTGGCGGGAGCATCGCTCATGGTTCAGGTCGAATGCTCTGAGCCCGATCGGGCTCGCGCCCTCATCGAAGGCACCAACATTGCGGCCCATATCGAAGTCGGGACGCTGGGGTTGGGGATCACCCTGCCAGGAGGCACGGCGCGCGATGTCGTAGCCGAGATCAATCGTGTTCTCGTGCAGGCAGGGATCTCGGTGTACCGGCTCCAGGAGGTCCAGGCGTCGCTCGAATCGTGGTTCCTGCAGGTCACGAGTCGACTGGGGGCCTCGTAATGGCGACTGTGCCTGCACAGACCGCTCCGGTTCCGGCGGCGGCTCAGTCCGGCCCGTCGCGTGATCACCGGGGATCGCCGATTCCTACCGGTGCCATGATCGCGACCAGATTCATGGAGCTTCGCAGGCGTCGCGGGCTCATGATCGCACTGATCGTGGTGAACATCGGCATCCCGACCATCTTCCTCGTCGTCCGATTGCTGGCGCATGCGTTCGACCCGAAGTCCTACGGACCGGCCGGCGGCTACTCGATCTACACGGGCCTCGTCGCTGGTGTGATGTACGTCTTCGGCTTCATCGTTGCCGCCACCTTGGGCTGCACGGCGGGATCGGTCGATCTCACCGACGGGATGTTCCGCCACCTGGTGGTGACAGGCAGGTCCCGACTAGCGATTTACCTAGCTCGGATCCCCGCTGGCCTGTCCATCATCTTGTCGTTGGTGGCGATCGGGTTCACCATCGTTTGCCTGGTGTGCGTCTTCGCTGCGCCGACGACGCTCAACTACGACGGTGCGACCGTGCCGGCCGGCCTTTCGCGCTCCGCCTTCGAGAACTGGGCGGCAGACCATTCGAAACTGGTCATCTGCGACTTCAACTTCAGGGTCGGAAAGTCTTCTCCTATCCCCGCGACGCTCAACAGCGTCCCATGCGGTCCCAACGGCCCGATCGTCAACGCGCCTCCCGGGTCCAAGGCTCCAGCAGCCGCAACGCCCGCTCAAATGAGAGCTGCTGCCCTGCTTATTGCACGGCAGAATTACTCTAGCTACTCCGCGCAGTTCCTGTCCCCGCCGATCTCGCTCATGGTCAAGAGCGGGTTGTGGCTCGAGCTCGAAGCGACCATCGGGTTCATCGTCGGCCTCGGGCTCGCCTCCCTGCTCGGGCAGAGAACCGTCGCAGTGATCTTGATGATCGTCCTCGAGATCATCCTGACGCCGATATTCTCACGGGCGCGTATCCCTCACCTCTTGAACCTGCAGCGTGCGGTGGTCGGAGTCGCCACCGCCCACCTGGCTCCGGGTGGCATTTCGGTATTCGGAGGGGGCGGAGGACCGCCGGGCTCGGCCAACGGCAACCCACGGCTGATACCCGAGTCGGCCACCGTGGCCGTCTGTGTCATCGTCGCCTGGCTCGTCGTCTGGACGGCCCTTGGCGCCTGGAGGATGATGACCCGGGACGCCTGAGCAGCGCGAGGAACCGGACTGCGCCGATTCGATCTAGCTCAAACGCGGCCCGCCGCTGTGGAAGGACGACGACATAATTTCGGTGGCGCGCCTGGCGTAGAGCTCGGATGGCTGCGCCGGAATCGGCGGTCGGGCGCACGCGTAGCCGTCGAGTTGCTCGGGGCGCGTCACCAATGCGGCCCGGTATTCGGTATGAGCGTGCACTTTCGGGCTAGCGTATCTCGCTGAGCACCTTCCGATTTGCTCAAGCGGACGCGGTCTGAGGACAGCTATTGCGTGACCGGAGCTTTTCCAGCCGCAGTGAGCCATACTCAGCAATGACATCGGGGTCGGTATGTACCGAAAGCTCTTAGCTGTTTCATCGGTTTGCCTTCTGGCACTGGCGTCCGGGTGCGCTATCCAAATCCAATCAACACCGCCAGGCACCGTGTCTGGCCTTTTTGAGACCAACGGCGGTCCATCAGGCACGGCCACACGCCTATTGCCCGGAACGGTCGTCTTCACCAGTTCGAGCGGCAAGAGCAGATCGCTGGAGATAGCCACAAATGGCTCAATCGATATCAGACTGGCACCTGGTACTTGGACCGCCACCGGCCAGAGCCCGTTGGTGAAGTCCGGTTCTCGGGAAGTGACCTGTCATAGCCTGACCCCGGTTGTCGTTCATTCAGGCAGGACAACTCATGCAAACCTCATCTGCGATCTCCGTTGAACAGTCCACACCAGAGAGGCATGGTGTCCCATACCGCCGACTCAGAGCGCGTTGTGACGACGCACAAATCGTCTGTAAAGGCGTTGAAGGACCCCGCACATATCCGGCAGGACGCACGCATCACCGTCTAAATGAGTATCCACCACGACGTTGCGTTTCCTTCGTAGCGTCCAGAGATCCGTCGGGGCTGCTGTCACGCAGATTCGCCACCGAAGAAGCCAAGGTCGGGCCAACTACGAGCGCAAGGTCGCCGAAGCAAGACCGGAAAGGAAGCGCTACGCGCGCTCAAGCGACGCATCAGCGACGCCATCTTCGCCAGGCTGCGGGCCGACGCCCGCCACGGAGAAGGCACTGCCAGTGTGGGCTCGGGAGGGCAGAAGGGGAACGGCTCTGTCGCCAGCGCGGCCGGCTCACACCCCGAGCACCGGCTCTTCGGCAAAGCCACTCCCGAACCCGCCAGTACCCTAAAGCGCGGGACGGCACCAAAGCGCAAAGGGACTTCCTCTCCAGCCCCGAAGAAGATACGAAGAGCTCTTGCCAACAAAGAGGGCTCAATATCTCAAGAGGAAGCTGGGGTGTCTATGGTGTAGCTGGCGCAGGATTTTCGCTTCCTCGTAGACGCGTTCTCTGAAGCGATGTTCACATTGTCGCTGATGTAGCTCGCGCATCTCGTTCGATGTGACGGTCTCGCCGACGAGCCTGCTACTCGCGCGCACCGACGAGCCATCGCGCCGCGGCACGCACCCCGCGGCCGGGCGACGCGGCGCTGATTGGCGCCAGGCGCGGTCCGCGCCTCCCGAGACGCGTTGCCGAGCGCCCCGTGCCGCAGAGTCCGTCACACCCTTCGCGTCGCTCGGAGCTCGGCCCTGCTCGAGCAGGCTCGAGGTTCGGCGCGCGCGTTCTGGTTCCGCGACTGCCGCAACCGGCTCGTCGGGGAGACCCCACCCATGCGTTCGTAGACTCCCGGAGTGGCCGAAGAGCACTATCTCCTCGACAATCAACAGACCCAGGCGGGGCAGCGCTTCGAGGCTCTTGCCGAGCTTTTCAATCCCTCGACGTTCCGGCACATGCGGTCGGTTGGACTCTCGCCAGGGTGGCGAGTGTGGGAGGTCGGCGCCGGTGGCTCGAGCGTGCCCGAATGGATCGCCGAACAGACCCATGGTCACGTCCTGGCAACCGACATCGATACCTCATGGCTCGATCGAGAAGGTGGTGGATTCGAGGTCAAGAAACACGACATCGGGACCGATCCTGCACCGGACGACAGGTTCGATCTTGTCCACGCCCGACTGGTGCTCGTCCATGTCCCTGAACGGGTTGCTGCGCTGACCACCATGATCAACGCTCTCAGGCCTGGCGGATGGGTGTTGCTCGAAGAGGCTGACCCCGGACTCCAGCCACTTGTTTGTCCAGACGAGTACGGGGCCGAACAAGAGCTCGCCAACAAACTGAAAGTGGCTTTTCGATCCCTGATGGCTGACGGCGGCGTGGACCTGTCCTTTGGCCGCAAGCTACCGAGATTGCTCAGATCGGCCGGTCTCGTCGACGTGCAGTCCGACGCGTTCTTCCCGATGGGTGGATCGGCCTGTAATGAGCTTGAGCGTGCAACGGTCGAACAGATCCGAGAGCATCTGATCGCTGCAGATCTGGCCACAGAGGACGAGATGGAGCAGCACTTGTCCAACGTCGCGACGGGAAGACTCGACCTTGCGACCTCGCCCATGGTGTCGGCGTGGGCACGGAAGCCTGAATAGTCGGAGAAATGCCTCCGACCACCGGGACGCTCCCCAACTGTCGTCCCGCGCCTGTCGGCGAGAACACCGCTACCCGGTGCGGCATAGGCAGAACTGATCGTTCTGCGCGGAGGGTGCCCGGCCTGGTCCGGCGAACAACTTCTGCAGGCCCCCGTGTCCGAGGTGTCGCAGGTGGCCTGGCGCTCGTGCTGGCTGTCAAGCCGGGGGTCGCCGTTGCGGGCCGCCCGTCCCCCTACGGGCTATGCCAGGGTGCGGCGGAGGACGCCGGCGAAGTCCTTGGCGTCGCTGGCGAAACCGGCGTGGCCTCCAGGGAAGTCGATCAGCGGCGTGCCGAGGCGTTCGGCAAGCGCTACCGCGGTGCGCTGCGCGAACTGGCCCTTGGAGGTGTTCCCCCCGCCGACCACGACCCGGACCGGCGCACCCTGCAGAGCGGAGAAGTCCAGCTGGTAGAACGCGATGGGCAGCAGGCCGTGACGAAAGAAGCGCTCGCTCGTCGCCACCGCCTCGGCCGACGGCGGCTGCGGTGCGGCGTCCTCACCTTGGAGGGGAATGTTGATGCCGGTAAAGGTGGCGAACTTCTGCCACGCGGCGCGGTCGCCGCTGTCGTGGTAGGTGTCGTAGATGTCGTCGATCCCGGCGCGCGCCTCCTCGGCTTCCGGCAGTAGCAGGGCGAGCGGGGGCTCGTGGGCGACGAGGGCTTCCACGTGGCCGGGGTAGCGGGCGACCAAGGCGAGCCCGGTGACGGCGCCACCGCTGCTCCCGAACACGTACGCGGGCCCGTGGCCAACGGCCTCGAGCACCCGGCGTACGTCGTCGGCCAGCAGGTCCGGCTCGCCATCCTGGTCGGGGTCGTCAATCGTGCTGCGGGCGAAGCCTCGGGGGTCGAATGTCACGACGGTGTAGTCCTCGGCGAGCAATGGCGCGATGGCGGCAAACCCCGCAACACCCATCGGGTGCCCGACCAGCATGAGCGCAGGGCCTGAGCCTTGTACCTCGTAGTACAGGCGTGCTCCCGGAACATTCAGCGAGTGACTCGTCAGCGACGACATTCTCACGCCACTCCTCGGTCGGCGTTCGGGGACGGGAACCGAACGCCGCCGAGGCTACGCCACGATCGCCGGACAGTCGTCCGCCCGCCGATCAGCTCGCGCCGGCGTGCTCGAGCTTGCTGGCACGATCCAGCCGCTTGTCGGCTGGGGCGCCCGCTTGTCGGCTGGGGCGCGCACATCGCGACCGCATTGTCTCTTCACGGCACGCCAACCCTTGCCCAGGCCTCCCACCTGCCCAACGCCCATCAGACCGGGCGGACGGAGCGCCCGTCATGGCTGCCCGGTAGGGCCAGCCATAGCGCACATCGCCGTCGTTCGGCGCTCCTTGGAGGCCCGTCTCTACCAGCGTTCGGGGTGAGCGTTCTGTGTTCGCGACTGACCGGTAGGATACTTCGATAGCGCCCATTCAGGGTGTCCTGCGTGGGGCTCTCCCCAGCTCAGTGTCTAGAAGCGACACGAGGGTGTTGACGGTCCTCCAGTTCCGCGCCGTTCCGTCTTGCATCGGGGTGCGGTGCTTTCCGCTGCGGCTGAGCTCCGACCGCAAGATGCTGCGGGCAAACCCGTCGGGCGTCCACAGGTACAACGTGCGACCGATGACGCGCGCGTCGTCCCGACTCTCCTTGCTACGGGCTCGTTCGACTGCGGCCTCGACTGACGCCACGCCGTTTGGCCCGGGAGCTTCTCGGAGGAACACGGCGTGGAGGAGTTTGTGATCGTCCTCGTCGCGGAAGGGGTTGTCACGGACGACGTGGGTGAGCTCGCGGCGGGCGAGGACCACGACGGCAGGGCGGACAGCAAGCCGGTCCGCGATCGCGATCTCGAGGTCGTCCGCCAGTGCGGTGCTGTTCGCGTCGGGCTTGGCGGTCGTGAACACGACATTGCCGCTTTGGATGTAGGTCGTCACATCGCCATGACCGAGCGACGCCACTACCTGGCGGAGCTCCGCCATCGAGACCTTGTTCCGACCCAAGACGTTGATCCCTCGGAGCAGGGCGACATGGGTCCTCATCGGCTCATCATCGCTCAGGGCGCGCGCGAAGGAATCGTCGTATGTTGCGGATTTCCCTGGAGGACCTTGTCAAAGTGTCTCGATGAGCCGCAGAAAGGTGCTGGACGGGTTCGAAAGCACCTGCATGCTCTCCGCTCGTTGTCATGATCACAACGTTCTGGCTGTTCAGACGCTCGCCTGGCTCGGGTCGCGACCGAGAAACGCCACGAGGCGCTCGACAGCGTCTCCACCCTCGACGGTGATCTCCGGCCCGAGCGGCGGTGGCGTGTTCATCCTCACCTCGGAGTTGACGGACAGGTACTCCGGCGAGGCGAGCAGCGCCTCGGCAATGTCCGCGCCGTCGTCACCGAACGACTGGCACGTCGCGGCAGCGAGGTCCCAGGCGTGGACGAAGCGCTCGCTGATCGCGATCTGGATGCAGAAGCGGCCGTCGGGGGCCCGGCCAGGATCGCCATGGGCCTGCCCATCACGCCCGGGACTCGGAACGCTGCCACCAGGCGGCCTGCGTGGTGGCGATAGGCGGGCAGCAACTCCTCCGGCGCGTATTCGGGCCACGCCCGATCGTCGGCGACGGCACCGTATTCGGCGGCGTCGGCGAAGAAGTCGGTCGACGACACGATGTGCTCCATCAACTCCCGGACAGCCCAGTCCCTGCACGGCGTCAGGTCTCCCAGTTGCCCGGACTGGATGCCGCTCATGATCCGATCCGTGATGTCGCAGGCGCGCTCGAGCATGTCGACATCGAGTGGTGCCGGCATCGATCGCCCTCTCTCCCCGTCGTCCCTGTCTAGACGAACGGGCCAACTGACTCTATTAGTAATCGGCTCGAGCGCCGATAGAGAGATCGTCGGGGCACTCGCCATGGAGGCCCGCTGCCAGTACCTCGCGTAGGCCGTGGTCAGTCACCTGCCCGCTGTCGGCCGCGAGGACGCTTCGACGAGAGGACGGCAAAGGAGTACGAGGCCAGGTGGCCTCATCGGCCCTCCGTCATTTGCTAAGTCTAGACTTGTCAGTCTAGACTTAGTAGTATGAGCCAGGAGTCGGATGTCGACGAGGTAGCCGGAGCGCTCCGGGTGAGCATCGGGCTGTTCGTGCGGCAGCTGCGCCAGGTGCAGGCCGAGGGCGAGCTGACCTTGCCCGAGACCTCGGCCCTTGCCCGGCTGGACCGCGGCGGCCCGACCACGTCGGCGGCGCTCGCCAGGCTCGAGCAGATCAGCCCGCAGTCGATGGGGGCGACGCTCGGCGCGCTCGAGGCGCGAGGCCTCGTCGAGCGCCGCCCCGACCCCGGGGACGGCAGGCGGGTCGTCCTGTCGTTGACCGAAGCCGGGCTAGAGACGCTGCGGAACCGCCGCAACGAGCGCACCGAGCAGCTGGCGAGGGCCCTGGCGACCGGGTTCACGCGCTCGGAGCTCAAGCGGCTGATGGCGGTCGCACCGCTGATCGAGCGACTGGCACAAAGCATCTGATGCCGGCGGCCGGGCGGATCCGGGGGGGCGACCGGATAGCCCGCGACCCAGCCACTGGGACGGACGACCGCTACAAGTGGGTGGCCCTGACGAACACGACCGCCGCCGTGTTCATGTCGGCACTCGACGGATCCATCGTCATCATCGCCCTGCCGGCGATCTTTCGCGGTATCCACCTCGATCCGCTGGCGCCCGGAAATATCAGCTTCCTGCTCTGGATGATCATGGGGTATCGGCTCGTCCAGGCCGTCCTCGTCGTCACCCTCGGCCGCCTCGGTGACATGTTCGGCCGGGTCAGGATCTACAACGCCGGCTTCTCGGTCTTCACCGTGGCTTCCATCCTGCTGTCCTTCGATCCATTCGACGGTGGCCACGGAGCGCTGTGGCTGATCGGCTGGCGGGTGCTCCAGGCCATCGGCGGGTCGATGCTCGTCGCCAACTCCACCGCGATCCTGACCGACGCGTTTCCCTCCGATCAACGCGGCATGGCGCTGGGCATCAATCAGGTCGCCGCTCTTGCCGGCCAGTTCATCGGGTTGGTGGCGGGAGGTCTGCTGGCGGCCTTGGACTGGCGGGCGGTGTTCTGGGTCAACGTGCCCGTCGGAGTCTTCGGAACGGTCTGGGCCTACCGCAAGCTTCGGGACACCGGCGAGCGGCACGGCCGTCGCATCGACTGGGGCGGCAACCTCACCTTCGCGGTCGGACTCGGGGCGATCCTGATCGCCATCACCAATGGCATCCAACCCTACCGACATCACACGATGGGCTGGACGAACCCGGACGTCTTCGGTCTGCTCGCCGGCGGCGCCGTGTTGCTCGCGGCGTTCGTCGTGCTCGAGACCAAGGTCGCCGAGCCGATGATCCAGCTCAGCCTGTTCCGCATCAGGGCTTTCACCGCCGGCAACGTGGCGGCCTTCGCCGTGTCCATCGCCCGGGGCGGGCTGCAGTTCATGCTCATCATCTGGCTGCAGGGAATCTGGCTACCGCTGCACGGCTACAACTACCACGAGACGCCCCTGTGGGCCGGTATCTTCTTGCTGCCCCTCACCGCGGGCTTCCTCGTCTCGGGTCCCGTGGCCGGAACGCTCTCCGACCGTTTCGGTTCCCGAGGCCTGGCCTCCACCGGCATGCTCGTGTTCGCCGGCAGCTTCATCGGCCTGATGTTGCTGCCGGTCGACTTCTCGTACTGGGTCTTCGCCCTGCTCTTGGCCGCGAACGGGATCGGCAGCGGCATGTTCGCCGCCCCCAATACCTCGTCGATGATGAGCAGCGTCCCTGCGAGCCAGCGCGGCGTGGCCTCGGGAATGCGGGCGACTTTCCAGAACTCGGGCACGGCGTTGTCGATCGGTGCGTTCTTCTCGCTCATGATCGCCGGCTTGGCGAGCGGCCTTCCGAAGGCGTTGAGCAGAGGTCTGCAACAGCACGGCGTGGCGCAGAGCATCGCCCATCACGTCGGCACCCTGCCGCCGGTGTCCTCGCTCTTCGCCGCAGTTCTCGGCGTGAACCCGTTGCAGCACCTGTTGGCGCCGAGCCGTGTGCTGTCGTCTCTTCCTGCTGCGGCGCAGCGGACCATCACCGGCAGGGAGTTCTTCCCGCATTTGATCTCCGGGCCTTTTCACCAGGGCCTGGTGGTGGTGTTCGCCGTGGCCGCCGGACTGTCGGTGCTTGCCGCACTTGCGTCGCTGCTGCGCGGGGGCAACTACCGCTCGCCCCGGTAGCTTCCGTCGTAACGGAAAGGAGCGGCCGGTGGCAACGTTCGTCCTGGTCCATGGAGCCATGCACGGCGGCTGGTGCTGGGGGGAGGTGCGGCGGTCCCTGACCGCGCGGGGACATGACGTCCACACCCCGACACTCTCCGGTCAGGGCGATCGGCACCGTGAGCTGTCCCGTGACATCGGCGTGGAGACCCATGTCGCCGATCTCGAGGACCTGCTCTGGTTCGAGGATCTCCGCGATGTCCATCTGGTATTGCACAGCTACTCGGGAGTTCTGGCGGGCCCGCTGGCGGAGCGGGCTGGGCAGCGCCTGGCCTCGGTCGTGTACCTCGCTGCGTTCGTCACGGCCCCGGGCGAATCCCTGCTCGGAGTCGAGCCACCGGAAGTCGCGCAGCGCTACCGCGAGCAGGTGGCCGGCCACGGCGGCGGATGGTTCCTACCGGCCACGGCCGAGTTCCTCGACCAGTGGGGCGTTACCGACGAGCGATTGCGCGCTTGGGTGGGCCCGCGCCTCACCGACTTCCCGTTTCGTTGCCAGTTGGACCCCACCGATTTCGACCCGGCTGCCCTGAGCCGCATCCGCAAGGTGTACGTCAACCACACCAACCCGCCCCTGCCGAGCCTGGCGCGCTTTCTCGACGCGGCGCGCGACGCCGGTTGGGAGACGCACGAGCTCGCACACGGCCACGACCTGATGGTGGCGGCCCCCGAGGAGACGGCCGCGCTCCTCCATGCCATCGCCGACGGTACGAGCGCGTGAGCCGCAGTCAGCCTCCGTCGGTGAGGCGCGCCTCCAGGCTGATCTCGGGCACGCTCGCCAAAGCCCTGCTCACCGGGCATCCGGCCTTGGCCGCCGCGGCGTGCTGCTGGAACGCTTCGTCGTCGAGTCCCGGCACGTGTCCGACGGTGAGGAGCGCGATCTTTGTGATGGTGGGGCTTCCGTCGACGAGTCGCAGCGTGACGGTGGCGTCGGTGTGCACCGAAGCGGGTGGGTAGCCGGCCCGGGCGAGCATGCCGGCCAGCGCCATCGAGAAGCACGACGCGTGAGCCGCTGCTATCAGCTGCTCCGGGTTGGCTCCGGGTCCGTCCTCGAAACGCGACTTGTAGGAGTAGTCACCGCTGATCGTGTCGCCGGCGGTGAACGTACCGCTGCCGGTTGGCACATCCCCGGTCCACTCGGCACTTCCTTTGGCTGGCATGGCGTCCTCCTCTTGCCTGGCGGATACGTCGAGACTACGACCGGCAAGACTGCGGAGATGACGAATTCCCACAATTCGACCCCCAGCGGCAAACCCCGGGCCCGAGGACTCGGAATTCCCTTTTCGGGCAAGCCGGGCGCCTGGAACGCCATCACCGACGTACCCGGCATCGAGGTCGGCTACCTCACGCTCATCGAAGG
>Ga0182015_10005739_pt1 | contig 12772 bp, 11 predicted proteins | sample 712P3MmetaG_FD_120478 | JGI IMG/M metagenome (GOLD analysis project Ga0182015, IMG submission 120478) | Permafrost microbial communities from Stordalen Mire, Sweden - 712P3M metaG | ecosystem: Environmental > Terrestrial > Soil > Wetlands > Permafrost | place: Sweden: Stordalen | collected...
CGCGTTCCGCCGCCTACAGATCGGCGTCCCGTCAGGAGAAGCGGGACGTGCATGGAGCTCTCGGTGAGGAGACTGACCCACAGGTCGATCCAGATCGACGAGCATGGCACCGGGCCCACGCCGCGCCCGGTCCCGACGAGGACATTGCCGAGGAGCTCGAGCGCTCCGCCAGCCGGGCGCAGGCGCGTGGGGGCCTGGCTGCCGCCGCCGCATTCCTCGAGCACGCTGCAATGTTGACTCCCGAACCCGCTCGCCGGGCGCGACGCCTGCTCGCCGCTAGTAGTGCGAAGCGTGACGCAGGAGCACTTGACGCTGCACTCGGACTGCTCGTTGCTGTCGACTCCGGTCCTGCCGACGCCTTGCGGACCGCCGAGGTAGAGCGACTGCGCGGGCAGATCGCCTTTGATCAGCGTCGCGTCGGCGAGGCTGCCCAATTACTTCTCAGCGCGGCTAGACACTTCGAGCCGCTCGACACGGAACTCGCACGCGAGACGCATCTCGAGGCGCTCGGTGCGACTATCTGGGCCGGCGACCTAAACGATCTCGGTGGTTCGCGACGTTCGGCCGAAGCTGCCCGAAGTGGGTCTCCTGCTTCCAACCCACCGAGGTTGGTCGACGTCCTGCTCGACGCGTTCGCGCTGCGATTGACAGATGGATACGCGGCGTCTTCGTCGGTGCTTAGCCGAGCAGTCAAGCTCGTTCTCGAGCTGGATACCGACAGTGACGCAGCTGCCCGCCGGCTCTGGTTCGCCGGTTCTCGAGCCGCGGGGATCATCGCCATCGAGCAGTGGGATGCCGAATCGGCTCATGCCCTCGCGGCTCGCCACGCACAGGTCACTCGTGAGACGGGAGCGCTCGTGCTCTTGCAGTACGCGCTGAACTTCGGTGGGTGGACCCACATTCTCGATGGCGATTTGGCAACCGCGGCGCTGATGATCGAAGAAGATCGCCTGATCGCTCAGTTGACGGGGAATCTGCCTGTCGGTTACGCCGCATTGGCGCTCGCGGCGTGGCGCGGTCAGGAGGCACAAATGAGCCAACTAATCGATCCCACCGTGGAAGAGGCGACGGCGCTTGGTCTAGGCAGTGTGGTGACGTACGTCGCCTACGCCAAGGCGGTGCTCTACAACGGTCTGGGGCGCCACGACGACGCGCGGGACGCCGCGCTCGACGCATTCGAGCGCGACCAGTTTGGTTATGGCCCGCTCGTCGCTCCGGAGCTTGCCGAGGCAGCGTCTCGGACGGGCGACACGGCGCTAGTACAGGATGTACTCGCGTGGCTGTCGGAGCGCACGAGAGTGACGCCCAGTGAGTGGGCGCTCGGCACCGAGGCAGGAGTAAGCGCTCTGCTCAGCGAGGGCGAGGCTGCCGAGAGCCTCTACCTCGAAGCGATTGACCGCCTCGGCCGTACCCGCGTCGGTTCGCAGCTAGCTCGCGCTCGTCTGCTCTACGGCGAATGGCTGAGACACGAAAACCGGCGGGGGGACGCGCGTGCCCAACTGCGTATTGCTCACGAACAGTTCACGGCCATGGGTGCTGAGGCGTTCGCCGGTCGAGCAAAACGCGAGTTGTCGGCTACGGGTGAGAGCGCCCGGAAGCGCAGTGTCGAGACCAGCGACGAGCTCACCTCGCAGGAGATCCAGATCGCGATGTTCGCCCGAGAGGGGCTCTCGAACCCGGAGATCGGGGCCAGATTGTTCATCAGCCCTCGCACAGTCCAATACCACTTGCGCAAGGTCTTCTCAAAGCTCGGCATCAGCTCTCGCAGTCATCTCGACCGCGTGCTTACGAGGGATCTGAACACTATCCGGTCTATCTCGCCGCGCCAAGGAAGTCGGCGATCAGGGAGTGACGAATCAGCCCTAAACCGAAATTGGGACGGGCAATCGGTTCGTCCGCAATCCCGGGAAGAGTTAGCGAAGTAATGTCACGTTCGGCAACCATTGTTCCCCCGGGCCGAGGGCGAGCGACGGGGCTAATAGGTCGGCACAACGAATGTGAGGTGCTCGAGCGACTGATTGAAGCTGTGCGAGCGGGAGAAGGTCGCGCTCTCGTAGTGCACGGCGAGGCCGGCGTCGGCAAGTCGGCGCTGTTGGAATACGTTGCCGAGAAGTCACTGGGTTGCCGGGTGGCGCGCGCTGCTGGTATCCAGTCGGAGATGGAGCTCGCGTTCGCCGGATTGCACCAACTGTGCGCGCCAATGCTGGATCGACTCAAGAGCCTGCCGCTTCCCCAGCGCGGTGCGTTGCAGATTGCCTTCGGACTGAGTGCGGGCCCTGCGCCAGATCGCTTCCTGGTTGCTTTGGCTCTCTTGAGTCTCCTCTCCGAGGAGGCGGCGGAACAACCATTGATCTGCCTAGTGGACGACGAGCAGTGGCTCGACCGAGCTTCTGCCCAGGCTCTCGAGTTCGTCGCCCGCCGCCTGGAGGCAGAAGCTGTCGGGGTGGTCTTCACGGTCCGGAACCCGAGCGGCCCCCTAACAGGACTGCCGGAACTCGCTGTCGGCGGTCTGCACGAGATCGACGCACGAGCGCTGTTGGACTCCGTACTTACTGGGCCGCTCGACGTGAGGGTACGCGACCGGATCGTCGCTGAGACGCGCGGCAATCCCCTCGCGCTCTTGGAGCTACCACGTGGCTTGACGCCGGCAGAACTGGCGGGAGGGTTCGCAGTACCCGGCTTGGTACCAATCTCAGGACGTATAGAGGCCGAGTTTCGACGACGGCTGGACGCATTGCCAGCTGAGACCCGACTTCTGCTGATCGTCGCGTCGGCCGAACCTGTCGGCGATCCGGCGCTCGTGTGGCGGGCCGCCGAGCAACTCGGGATAGAGGGTGGAGCGGTGACACCCGCCGCCGAGGCCGGACTACTCGAATTCGGGCACCGTGTGCTGTTTCGTCACCCAATTGTGCGCTCCGTGGTCTACCGATCGGCGTCACGACAAGAGAGGCAAGACGTCCACAGGGCCCTTGGTGAGGCCACCGACCCGGAGATCGATCCTGACCAACGCGCCTGGCACCGCGCCCAGGCCAGCCCGGGGCCCGATGAGGATGTCGCCGAGGAGCTCGAGCGCGCAGCGGGAAGAGCCCAGGCCCGCGGGGGCGCGTCGGCTGCGGCCGCGTTCCTCGAGCACGCGGCGATGCTGACGCCCGGACCTGCTCGCCGGGCCCAACGCCTCGTCGCCGCTGCTAGGGCCAAGCGCAACGCCGGAGCGCTGGACGCTGCACTCGGACTGTTAATCTCAGTCGAGACCGGGCCGCCGGACGCCCTACGTACCGCACAAGTGGAGCATCTTCGTGGACAGATCGCGTTGATGCAGGGACGCGGTGGCGATGCCGCTCGGCTCCTCCTCGGCGCGGCCAAGCGCTTCGAACCCCTCGATTCCGAATTGGCACGCGAGACGCACCTGGAATCGCTCAGGGCCGCGATGTGGGTCGATGATCTGGACAGCCCGGGGGGCGTGCGGGGAGCCGCAGAAGCTGCGCGCTCGGCGCCCACCAGTCCCGGACAGCGACGTGACGTCGACGTTCTGCTCGACGCGTTCGCGATTCGGTTGACGCAAGGGTACGCGCCAGCCGCTCCGCTGCTGAATCGAGTGCTCCAGCAGTTTCTGGATCTCAGCGTGACCACAGACGAGGTCGGTCGCTGGCTCTGGCTCGGCGGTGCTAGCACCAGCGTCGAGCTCGCCATCGAGCTGTGGGATGCCGATTCCTCGCATGCCCTCGCCGTTCAAATTGCAGAGTTCGTCCGGGACGCGGGAGCTTTGGCGAACCTCCAGTTCGCGCTGATCATCCTGGCCTGGTCCCACCTCGTCGCCGGCGAATTGACTACGGCGGCACTGCGGATCGAGGAACACCGTCTGATCGCGGAGGTGACCGGGAACCCGCCGGTTCGATATGCCGGGATGGTGCTGGCGGCGTGGCGAGGTGAGGAGTCGCCGGCGACCGAACTTATCGAGGCTTCTCAGCGGCAGGCAATCACAGGCGGTCTGGGACGACTGGCCAACTTTGCGGCTTACGCGAGCTCAGTGCTCTACAACGGGCTCGGTCGCTATGAGGCCGCGCGCGACGCTGCCCTTCGAGTATTCGAGCGCGATCAGATCGGCTTTGGGCCCTTTGTCGTACCGGAGCTGGCCGAGGCTGCGTCGAGGACCGGTGACCTCGCGCTCGTCAGGGTCGCGCTCGAGTGGCTGACCGAGCGCACGCGAGTGACACCCACTGAGTGGGCACTGGGGGTAGAAGCCAGCGTACGCGCCCTGTTGAGCGAAGGCGATATCGCCGACACCCTGTATCGCGAGTCCATCGCGCGTCTCGGCCACACCCGCGTCCGCCCCGAGCTTGCTCGTGCTCATCTGCTTTACGGAGAGTGGCTCAGACGAGCGAGCAGGCGTGTGGACGCACGGGAGCATTTGCGAGCCGCTCACGAGATGTTCGCCGCGATGGGCGCGGCGGGGTTCGCCGATCGGGCGAGCCGCGAGCTGTTGGCTACGGGTGAGAACGCCCGGAAGCGCAGTGTCGAGACCCGCAACGAGCTCACCCCGCAGGAGTCCCAGATCGCGTTTTTTGCGCGAGACGGGCTCTCGAACCCAGAGATCGGCACCCGGCTGTATATCAGCGCGCGCACCGTCCAGTATCACTTGCACAAGGTCTTCGCGAAGCTCGACATCAGCTCTCGCAATCAGCTCGATCGCGTCCTCGGCGGCGATCGGAAGACGGTCGGGCCGCACTCGGCGGGTCACGAAAATAGGCCTTCAGGAGACTGATCGGCCCCGCGCCGAAACTGGAACGACTAATAGCGAGAGAACGGTAGGCGCCTCAATGCAAGAGGGCCCGGTTCGCATTGGACGAAGACCGAACATCAGAAGCATTCGTGCAGCAGGTCATGGTTGTCATGTGGGGATTCGACGGTCGAATCGGAAGCGCCGTGTAGGTCCCGCCAGGCTCGCTGGTCCTCCGAATCCACGGCGACTTCGAGGAGATCGCGGGCCTGGCGAACGCCCAGGGGTTCCGCTTGGTAGCCACCGAAGCGTGCGATGGGACTCCAGGCCAGGGTGATGTCGTCGAGAGGGACGGCGATGTCCTCGTACTCGCCCGCGGCGTAGACGACGCGGCCGCCGGCCACGGTGAGGAGGGACTCGATGCGAGAGATGTCCTCGTCGGCAACGGCGAAGAAGTCGGCGGAGAGGATCGCGAGATCTCCATACTGACCGACCTTGATGCGGCCCTTCTTGTCTCCTTCGCCCGATAGTTGCGCGCCGGCGACCGTGTACATCGACAGAGCGGTCTCTCGGTCGACCCGGTTGGCCGCGGGGTAGAGGTAGGTCGCCCACGGTGCGCCCGGTGGCCAGCCACGACAGCGATAACCACGGGTTATAGCTCGACACCCGGGTAGCGTCAGTGCCGGCACCGACGAGAAGACCGCGCTCCAACATGGCCCGAATTGGGGGTGCGGCGGCGGCTTTGTCGGCCCCATAGCGTTCGACGAATGCTCTGCCCTGGAACATCATCCGGTTCTGGATCGATAAGGCGCCCCCGAGCGCGGCGATTCGATCGAGGCTGTCAGGGCTGACGGTTTCGGCATGATCGAAAAACCACCGCACGTCGCGCGGAAAACCACCGTCGGCCGCAATCTTGTCGAATACCTCGAGATCGGCTCTGATGGTCTCGTCGTAGGTGGCATGAAGGCGGAAGCCCCAGCCATTATCGAGAAGAAGACGGGCGGCTGCTTCGAGATCGGAGGCGAGGTTCGGGCCGAGCTCTGGCCTTGGCTGAGAGAAGTTCTCGAAGTCCGCTGGTGACCAGGCCAGATTCTCGCCGGCGCCATTGCAGCGCAACCATTCGTCACCATCGCCGGGTTTGACCATCCCGATCCAGCGTCGGAGATCGTCGAGCTCTTGGCCGGCGACCTGGGGGAAGAGGTGGTAGGCGATTCGTACCGTGAGCTCGCCTCGGTCGGCGAGGGCCATCACTGCTCCGTAATTGTCGGGGAAGTTTTGGAGCCCTCCCGCGGCGTCGATGGCGCTGGTAAGTCCGAAACGATTGAGCTCGCGCAAGAAGTGACGGGTGGAGCCGAGCTGGTCATCGGGGCTGAGGGTCGGGCCCTTGGTCAGGGTCGCGTACAGCAAGGTCGCTGCAGGTGCGGCGAGCAGCAGCCCCGTCGGGTTCCCGGCGTGGTCGCGCACGATGTCGCCACCGGGCGGGTTGGGTGTGTCCCTCGTGTATCCAACAGCCTCGACTGCCGCCCGATTGAGCAGGGCTGATTGGTACAGATGAAGGACGAATACCGGGACGTCGGGTGCGGCGGCGTTCAGCTCGGCGATGCTGGGGAGTCGCTTCTCAGCAAACTGATCTCCGGTCCAACCGCCAACGACGCGAACCCACTGACCCTTCGGAGTGTTCTCGGCCTGAAGGCGCAGCATCGCGAGGGCCTGCCTTAGGGAGCGAACGCCGTCCCAGCGGAGTTCGAGCAGGTAGTTGGCACCGCCGCGGATGACGTGGAGGTGGGAATCGTTGAGCCCGGGGATGACCCGCCGACCCAGCGCGTCGATGACACGGGTACCCGTTCCCACGTGATGGGCAATGTCGACGTCGTCGCCGACCGCGACAAAGATTCCGTCGCGCATCGCGGCCGCCGTGGCCGCCGGGCGTTGCGGATCACCGGTGTGGATACGAGCGTTGCGCACCACCGTCTCCGCCGGCGGCGGCCCATCACTTTGGGCGTAGGGCCTAATTCCACCCACTGGCATACTGGCCATCTGGATTCTCCGATCGCTCAGCGTTCACAAGGCGCGCAACAGCGGTGCAGGATGTCGCAACCTGGGCAGTTCGGACGTGCCAACGAGCGCGAGCTACGAGACCCAGTCGAGTCGTCTCTCACTTGAGAGAGTCCTTCGGTTGAAGCCTGCTCGGCAGGGATGGGATTGCGTGGGCAGCGTTTCGGCGGGGTCTGACTTTCAGAAGCGGGAGGGTGAGCCCGGCGCCCACGACACCGAGGCCAATGGCAGCTCCTGCTAGGACAGCTGCGGCCACGCGGGGGCCGCTAAAACCCAAAAGGTGATCAAGCGACCACTGGCCTGGGCCAAGAATGGAGCTGATAGCGACGAGCGCGACGAGCACTAGGGAGTAACCGGCACCCCCTCCTTGTGCCCAGAGGCCGTTCCCTCGCTTGGTGCTAGCCGCAACGAGCATGACCCCTATGAGTGCTGCGGCGTCAAGGGGAACAAGAAAACCGGGCGACAGTGCGAGCCCTGCCGCCACCTGCAGTCCACCGGCTAGCACTGCGGTCAACCAACCGCCGCGAAAGCCGTCGTCCGTGAGCTCGCGGATGGCTGCTTCGAGCCCACCGCCTCCAGTCGATGCGACAGCTTCTGGGTGCCATGCACCGCAACAAGTATCCCGACCATTAGCCGCAGCAAGAGGAGTCCGGTATTGATCATCGCCGACCTCCCTTTGGAGAGGGGATACCGACGCCGTGCACTGCTTTCCCTGAAGCTCTCTGGCCGTTCACCATTGCGTCGACGGGTAACGCGGCTTGCGCGGGAGGGGTACTCGTCGTGTGTCTGGCCGCAGCAGTGACGTCGCTAGGGCTCGCCTCACCAAAGGTGCGCAATACGACAAAGGTGGCTGAGACAATCACGAGGGCGAGGAGTCCTGCGACGTAGGCGCTGGCGTCGACCGTACTGATCAACTGCGAGATGAGCCCTATGAGGACCACTGGCAGACCGAGGCCGAGGTAGGCGGCCGCGTAGAACGCGGACATGGCCTGGCCGCGGTGGGAAGGTTCTGCTAACCGTCCAATCTCGCTCAGCCCGCCGCGAAACACGAACCCGACTGCGACGCCGCTGATGACGGTCCCGACGAGGAAGAGCCACAACGCCGCGGCAAACAACGATGCTTCCAAGGCTGCGATGCCCACCAGCAGTACCGGCAATCCGATGCTGACGGAACTGCGGCTCGGAAGTCGGGCCGACAGCGCCTGACTGATCGCCGCAGTCGCGAAGATAAGGAATGAAGCGGCGCCGATAAGCGCCAGGTTGTGCACACCGAGGATCCCGCGTAGAAAGCTCGGCACCAGGCTGCTGAAGAGCCCGAGCAAAGTGAAGGCTGCGAAGACCCCGAGCATCGCCCCGAGCATCGCCAGGCGCATGTTCGCCGGAACTTTGATTTGCAGGTGCAGTCGGAACGCGTGGTCTGGGTCTGAAACGGTTTCTGGGATGGCCGCGAGCGCCAGCATCGCGGCGGCGCTCAGTCCCAAGTAGGCCCAGAACACGGTGTGCGTCGGCGCGGACAGGTACTGGGCGAATAACCCCGCGACGAGAGGTCCAAGCCCGAGGCCGACCATGTTCGCCCCGACAGCGAGGACTGCTGCGGAACGAACATTGTGCCGAGGCTGAAGCTCGGCCAGCGCGGCGCTCGCGGTTCCGGCGGCGAACCCCGCCGCAGTCCCGCTGACCAACCGCGCCGCGATGAGCTCACCGATATCTGTTGCGATGAGGAAAATGATCGTACTCGCGGCGGCGCAGCTGACGGCGATGGCGAGGACCTTCTTCCGCCCAAAATGGTCACTCAGGTCTCCGAAGGCAAGAAGAGCCCCCAAAGTACCGAGTACATACACTGCGAATACGACCGTGATCCCGAGTGGGCCGAAGCCCATCTTCGGCTCGTAGAGCACATAGAGCGGGATAGGTAGCGTCCCGCCAAGCATGACAGCTACCAACATTCCCGCTGTCAGTCCGTAGCCAATTCGGCCGCCTGTGGCCTCTGCGGATCCGCCGCCCTCGGTTCCTCGCATTTCGGGCTTCCTTTTCCGAGTGGTCCGTCGAGCACGCCGCGATAGCGCCTCGTGGGCTATCTCAATCGCGATGACCCCGGAAGTAGCCTTGTCGTGGCCGTTTGCCTCGGCCGCTACGAAGATCACTTGTCGACGTGGGGCAATGAGTCAGCGACCCCTTACAGCAAGCATCGCTCGCTCTACAAGGGATCGCATCCGCCATTGCACAGTCAGCGCTGCCAGTTATCGCCAGCGACGCCGACTGGCTTGATTACATCGTCTGTCCTACAGCTCAACTGCATACATCGTCGCCCTGAGCAGCGTCCCGACCGACCGGGCGTTACGCGAGCTGCTGCCCATCCTTGCAGCCACCTCGCGCTCGCGGCCGAACGTGCGCAGCTTCGCCATCAGGCCGCGAGGACAGAAGTCCTCGAAGAGATCGACCGACTCCGCGGCACGCTCGTCGGCGCGGTGTCCCATGACCTGCGCACGTCACGGCCACGATCAAAGTGGCCTCGTCAAGCTCGTCGGTTCGTCCGCGACGCTTACAGGCACAGAGACGAAGGGGGCTTTATGTCCTGATCGATGCGCAGACGGACCGCCTAGCGCGACTTGTGAACAATCTGTTGGACATGACGAGGATCGAGGCGGGCGTGCTCGAGGTGCGCCGGTTGCCCCGAATCGGTCCTCGATCTGGTCACCGAGACCCTCATCGAGATGAGGCCCTCACTGGGTGACCGCCAGATTGTGGTCGAGGTCCCCGACGATCTCCCCCCAGTCGCCATCGACCGAATCATGTTCGGACAGGTGCTCGGCAATCTCCTTGAAAACGTCCATCGCCACCCACCACCGGGCCGTGCGGTGCGGAACGTCGGCCGAGCAGTTCCCCTTCACTCTGCATTCGTCGGCGCGAGCCAACGCGGCGGCGCGCTAGCGGTTCGCGACTTCGGTGAGTTGGGTGCTTTCGACAGGCCTCGAGCCGTCAGCGATGCGACGGCGACGGCGGCGCGCCCTGGATATCAAAGAGAATCCTTTCGACATAGCACCACCACCAGTTCTCCCCGGCCTCGAAAGAACGAATCACGGAGTGGGAGGGATTTCTCTGCCAGTGCGCTGCTGCATGTTCGTTCGGTGAACTCTCGCAGCACCCGACGTAGCCGCACACCATGCACAGACGGAGATGGACCCAGTTGCTCCCGCTGAGTAGGCAGTCCTCGCATCCGTCGCCGGACGGTGTTACGTCGCTCACGCTCCAGAGATGACTGCAGATCTCTCTGTAGCGCGCGTCCCCTTTCTTCGCTCGCGGACGGACCATTTCCCCTCGGCTGTTGTCAGTTGTACGTCCCTTGAGCCATCGCACGAAGCTCATCAGTCGTTGCCCCCTTGCGGCCGTTATTTGCCATCGCTGTGTTTGCTCCGGCGGCAGTGCCTCGAGGGTCGGCCCTGGCTGGGCATCATCAGGCCCGATTCGCGCGAGATTCGATGAGCTTCGTCGCCTCTTGAAGCTCTCGCCGCCAAGGTCCTGGCTGAGGAAGCTTGCCCGCGTGAACCACGTGGCGTCCTCGGTGACCTCGAAGAAGCCGTGCGCCCGCCGCCCTTAGCGTGCACGACCCTCTCCGGGACGCGCTCGCGGTTGAAGTGCTGAATCTTCTGGACGAGGTAGTGGTCATGTAATGCCGTCGGGCCTCCGCGGCCGGCAGTGAGCGAGAGTTCGTCACTCTCGGCGTGGATTCCGGAGTCAGTGGTCGTGGTCGGCGGTGTGGTCTCGCTCATGGGTGCCTCCGTATATCGGCTCCTGCCCGATCGTTGCGATCTCGGCGGGTTGGGCAAACAGGTGTCTCCGGAGCACTCAACCAGGTGCAAATGCCTCTTCGAGTCGTCGCTGGAGTGCGAGGAGAAGCTCATGTCTTGTCCCCTTGATCGCGTGTACGGAAGAACGCGGTCGCAGAGTTCCAGAGGCTGAAGACGTTGCCTCGGTCGCCGTGGACGGTCAACATTTTCTCGACGAGGTCGTCGCGCGACACGCTGAGTTGAGCCGCTTGTTCGAAGTCCTTGATGTACTGCCTACTGCCGACGATCAGCTCGGCGAGGTCGTCGTCTCGTGCGCCCGGCGCCTTATGGCCAGCCACCACGATCCTGGGCCGCAGAGCCTCAATCTTGTTGATGCTTTCTATCCAGGCAAGCCTGGCCTCTTGGTTCGTCAGCGCCAGCCACATGTGGATCCGGTTGTAGCAAACGTCACCACCCACCACCGCGGCCAGTTCGGGGACGTAAACGACCGTGGACGGATCAGTGTCACCCTGACCGATGTTGATGAGCCGGAGCTCGTGACCCTCCAAGTCGATCACCTCGCCGTCGAGCGCCACAGGTAGAACCGGCTGCTCTGGAATCTGGCCGGGGAACAGGATTCCCCAATACGCGAGGTAACCCGCGGTGACCTGGCTTTCGATCGCGGGCATCACTTCAGCCAGGGCAACCGCCCTCGCGTCGGGGAACGCGGCGAGGAGCGTGTTGAGCCCGAACATGTGGTCGCCGTGTCCGTGAGTGATGTAGATCGTCGTCAGTCTCTTGCCTTTGGCGCGGATCCACTCGGCCGCTTTCTTGGCCTCTTCAAAGGTGATCAGAGCGTCGATCAGCACGGCGTCGCGTTCGCCGCTGAGCAACGAGATTGAGCTAGCAGGCCACGTCGCTCGGCCTTCGCTCATCACTGCAGGGTCACCTTGTATTGGCTTGTAGTCGCTGACGTAGACATCGAGGCTGAGCTCACTGCCCATCGGAGTTGCTCCTTTCGCGCTGCTGTGTGATTCCTCTGAAGCGGGCTCGAGTCCAATGCGGGCGCAGGCCCTACGGCGAAGGCGCCAGCCAAAAGTGGCTACTCACGTTGAGTGCTGGCCCGCGATGATCGAACCCGACTATCCGCATCTCATGTGAACGAGACCTCGCTGACATCGATCGAGATCAGGAGCGGCTCCGTGAGCGCCTGGTCCTCTGCTCCTCGGGGGAAGATCCGGTGCTTGGTGGGGAGCATGATGCCGGCGACTTCTGTGTAATCCGACATAAAGTGCGCGCCTCCGGTGCTGCCTTGGATCTCCACGTCGTAGTCGTGCCGTCTGACCAGCCCGTCAGCCCCGAAGTAAAGCGTTTGCTCAGTGCTGTGCGTGGCGAGGTAGCTCGGCCAGACGACACGTAGACGACGCCACTCCTCGCTGCCCTCCTGCCAGGGCTCAGGCTCACTGGTCTCGAACCCTGGGAGAGCAAACGTGAAAGGTTGTGTGAGGTAGGTCCACATCGCGGTGCCGACGAAGTAAGCCAGCTGCAGCCTCGTCCACTGGCTCTCGAGGGTGTGACCGGCAAACGAAGCGCGTGGCTGGTCCATCGCTTCGATCACTTCGCCCGCGGTCGTCTCTATTGCAACGCGCTCTGGGGTGAACGAGCTGCGGAGGTTCGGGGCACCGAACGGGTGGTGCGATTCGCGCTCTTGGTGCAGGCTCGCCCTGGCGAAGACGTCATTCAGCACGTCCCCCTGACCCTTGATGGCCCACATCACGCCGCCCTGAGTGAGGCGTGCCGAGACCGTGTCCAGCTCGTTCCAACGCGCGAGACCGCCGTGGGCCTCGATAACAGTGTTAAGCAGATCGCTCATTTCGGTTCCTTCTCTCTATTTGGTCGCCGCAACTGATTTCAGACGGCTGCGTCGAGTTGCCTGATCTGTTCGGACGTGAGGGTGATTCCGGCCGCGTCCATGTTCTCTTCCAGGTGAGCAACTTTCGACGTCCCGGGGATGGGCAGGAGTACCCTCGAGTGCTGTAACAGCCATGCGAGCGCGAGTTGCGCGGGCGTCCCGCCATGCTCGGCGGCGACTCTCTGCAACGGCCCATCAGGCAGCGCAAGCCTCCCAGTGGCCATCGGGAACCACGGGATGAAGCCGATGTTCTCGTGATCGCAGTACTCGAGGACGTCCTCGAACTTACGGTCGGCGAGGTTGTAGAGGTTCTGCACCGTC
>Ga0182015_10005740_pt1 | contig 12772 bp, 12 predicted proteins | sample 712P3MmetaG_FD_120478 | JGI IMG/M metagenome (GOLD analysis project Ga0182015, IMG submission 120478) | Permafrost microbial communities from Stordalen Mire, Sweden - 712P3M metaG | ecosystem: Environmental > Terrestrial > Soil > Wetlands > Permafrost | place: Sweden: Stordalen | collected...
ACAACACCCTAAGCCACAAACTACCGTCAGCAACAAACCCAAACACACAGATCCACCGCAAAAAGACCGCCCGCCCTCGACGGAAAACCCCGGAATCAATGCCTGTGAGAAATGCAGGCTAGTGCGCGGAGAGCGGGGGGCGTCGGCTTTAAGAGGCGTCGTTTGAAACTCAAGCCGGATGAGAATACTGGAACATTCACAAGAGGCTCGGTGTCTAACAAACAATGCGGCGTAACTCTGCTCTGTGAAGCAAGGAGGGCTCTTGCCGGGAAGATTTCGATGCGGACACGTGTGTCTTGTGCTGATTGTGACTGCGTACGGATTATTGAACCCGGCGTTCGCGCAAGTCGCTCCGTCAATTTCCGCTCCTGCGGCGCAACCGACGGGGCAATCTTCGTCTCCGTCGCCGGGGGCCGCTGAAGGCACCAGCATCGAGACAAGATCACCGGGCGACCTCTATAAAGAGGCCAGACATCCGCTCGAAGTGGTGCGCAGATCACTGGACAACTGGTCAGATGCCGAACTCGGTGCGTTGGCTGCTGGTATGCACAAAGCAGGCGAGGACTGCGCGAAGGCGAAACCAGCGGACTACAAGGGGGACGATCTCTTCGAGCTGGCGCGGCTTTGCTCGTTTGGGCAGGACTGGAACGACGCGAACACCGCAGCGATTGACTACGTGAACAGTCGTGAGGAGGAGCACCGCGCCCAGGCCTATGCGATCAGTGTGAATGCGCTGGTTCGCCTCAACGCGATGGATTTAGCGATTCAGACCGCTCGCGAGATGCTGTGGAAGCTGCCCTACGATGCCGAGGTAGCATATTCGATGCGCAACTTGAAGGATTCTTTGGAGGAGTCGTCGAATCCCTTCGCAGTGAATCTGGCTGCGGATGAGCACTCAGCCATTTTGAAGGCTCTGGAACAGGGTGTCCCCCTGAAGGCTGCCCACGGAGACGCAGTAATGGGGCTGGGGGAGATTTACGAGTCGGCGATGCAGTTGGCGTTTCTTGAGCGCTATGACGGCAGAGATCAGCTAGCAGAAACAACGGTGGCGGAGGTGGAAGGCGCGCTGCCAGCGACAGCGGCGCTGGCTGCAGAGGACCGGCAGTTAATCAAGTCGGCTGCGGCCCAATATCGATTGCTGGGGATGCATGTTCCTGAGGTGAAGGTGATGCGGTCGCTGCAATCGCCGAACGCCAAAGCACAGATCGATCCGAATTTCCGATCGGCAACTGTGCTTGTGCTTTTTCCGGACTGGTGTGTGAGTTGCAGGGAAATGATGAAGACACTGACGGAGTTTGCTGCGGTCAATCGCGATACGCCGATTCATGCCTATGGCCTCGTCTTTGCGGACGAGGCGGTAGCTTCAGGGCAGGCCGCGCACGATAAGAACTTCAAGGAGATGTCGGGCACACAGACGCTGGTGGTGCCGGCTGCAACAACGGAGAGCTTCGGCGCAACCGATTTTCCGATGGGGGTCTTACTCGACGGGGCCGGCACGGTTCGTTTCATCGGCCAGATTCCATCGACCGCGTTTAATGGCGATAGCTATATGGGAAAGGTGATTGTTCGCATGGTGCGCGCGGACGGCGCGGCGATGAAAGATAGCGGAAAACCGAAGTGATGCCCGCCGCCGACGAGTCAAAAAACGGCTAGGCGGATGCAGTGGGCTGCGTCTCGTGGAAATACCGCCGGATGGCGCCGGCGGTTTTGCGGAATGAGTTGGGCATAGAAGCGAACGGATTGGGGATCAGTTGCCGGAGACGGCGATGTTGAGGTTGCGGATTGCCCGGACGTAATCGTGGAAGAGCTGGATACGGTCGGCCTGTGAGATGAGAGTCTGGCGCACAGGTAAGGGGAGTTCCTGTTGCAAGGCCTGGGCGTATGCCTTGATGGCCGCGTGCTCGTCCTGCTCGGCCGTCTCGAGGAGGGACCGATCGCCGCCGCCGAGTTTGGCCTTGATTTCGCCCCACGCGCGATTCAGTGTTGCAGAGACGGTTCCGCTCTCTGCGATGTCGTGGACACCTTCGTGGTGGAGGATGGATTCGAGGTCGCCGCGAAACTCTGCGCGCACCAGCGACTCATCAAGGAAGTAGAGCTTGATGTTGGGGTCCTGGATTTCCTCGCCGATCGTCCTCAAGCCTTTCTGGCCGTCGAGAAGGCAGTCGATGACGGTGCGAAGGGAGTCTTCAAGATTGAGCAGGGTTGCGGATGGGTTGGACATGGGTTGGTCTCCAAGGTGCGGTTGAGGGGGAGGGCGTGGTTGTTAGAGGCCGGAGCTGGCTTTGCGATTTTTGTCAACCTGGATGACGTTCACGACCTGTTGAACGTTGGGCAAAGTGGTTGCGATGGATTCAGCGCTGGTGCGTTCCGCATCGGAGTTGACATCGCCGCTGAGGGTGACCACGCCATTCTTGACCGCGTAGGAAACGTCAGCGTGCATCTTGTTCTGGATGAGCGCGGCGTCTAGGTTCTTCTCAATGGCCTGGTCGAGGTCGGAGTTGACGGCGCTGACTTCCTTGCCCGTGCCCGGGGGGATGACGGCGATCTGGTCTGCGACGACCTGACCGCCGGCGAGAGAGGTGGCGATGGATTCGGCCTGGGTTTTCTGCTGGTCGGATGCGACCTGGCCGCCGAGGGTGACGATGCCCTTGTCGCGATCCTGAGTGACGGTGACGTCTTTGAGGCCCTGCTGATCGAGGGATTTGCGGACAGTGTCAGCGACGTCAGGGGACTTGGCGCCGAAGTCGCGGCATGCGTAGATGGGAACGAGGGTGAAGAGCACCACGGCGGCGACGAGCAGATGAGCGGCTTTCATGTTGGTCCTTTGATCAGTCGGGGCTGGTTAGCCCGGACTCATCAGTGCAGGCCCGAGCGGGGAGCGTGGGAACTCCTGCTTCGTGGGTCAGCTTGAGGATCGAACAAGTTGGATGGGGTGCGCTGTGCAGAATCGCTCAGGTGCTTGGGAGGGCTGCAAGAGGTGGAGCGTTTGGATCGTCAAGCAATTTCAAATTCAAGAATTGCGATTGAAAGAGCGGAGTGCCGATGCTATAGTTATTGCCTTCCATGGAAAAGGTCTTCTCAACAATTCGGCCCGCCTGGGCTCTTGGCTGGCTTGAGTCAATGTTCGCCCTGCTGCTCGCTCTCGCAATTGCTGCAGCGAGGCGGTTTCTTTTTTGGCTTCAGGGTGATCTTCTTGCCGCCGATATAAAGAACGGTCGAATCTCAGAATCTACGGCAAGTGCGATCGTCGACGTTGCCACTGCGGTGGCGATCGTCTTGATTTTTCGTCTTGGAATTCTGATTTACGGTTGGTTCAGGAAAAAACACTACCCAGGATCATACTTCTATTGCTGCGACAGGACGGATGCACACAGCGGCGAGAAGAAGCGAATACTCGGACATTTCAATATCATTTGCCTCCCAGATGGTTCGATGCATTGCGACGGGATCTCTTTCGATTGGGAGAATGACAGACTGGTGCAGGGATCGCATGTCAATTGGGAGTCAAAGCATGTGGGTGCAAGTGAGTCGCACGACCATGAATCTTGTTACATCCTTTACAACGTTCATGAAAACTCATTCAAGCATCGTCCCTACAGACAAGGCCTACTTCAGTTTAATAAGGAAGATGGCGAGGGAGTGGTATCTAATGACAGCGTCTATTGGGGAACTATGGAAGCCGTCAATCCGCCGACTACTACAAGGGCGGTTTTCTCGCTTGCATATGCAGAGCGCATAGGTAAGAAGATGGGAAATGGGGCCCTGAGGGACCTGTTAAGCGCACACGGAAGTGCGCTTTCGTTACGCTTCGACCGATATTCATTAGGGGAGAGATAAGTCAATAGGCGGGGATCTTTGCAACCGTTGGCCGGATGTTTGTCACAACCTCCCGCGGTATTAGCCCGAAATCGAGACCGGAACAATAGACGCGAGACCCAAGCTGCCGAAAGTTTCCTCTCCAGGGCTTTGATATCAGATCAAAAATGGACAACTTGTGAAGGAATTCCCGCCGGATTTCGCTCCTCAGCATCCTCGCTGAGCTATCCCGAGGGCTGTGCCGCGTGAAAATGCCGCCAGACGGCTTGGGCGGTTCTGCGGGGGACGAAAGCTGCGAGGGAATACAACTCATCCACGCGAAGGCGGCGAATGTCCTCGAGGTCGGGCATGGCGCCGCCCATAGCGGCCAATCTTCGGGAGGCTTCGAGATGTATGCGCCATTTTCTTGCGCTCATTCCCTCGGGAGGGGCGGAGGCGCCGACGACTTCGGCGGAGTCTCCGCTGGAGATCCTCTCGGCGTCGCGTTCCTGAGGGGTCAATTCTTCGCTGTCTTCCATGTTGAGAATTCTACGCTTTTGGGGTGCTCGAAACTGCCGCGTGGAAATGCCGCCAGACGGCTTGGGCGGTTTTGTGGGGGAGGACGGCGGCGAGGGATTCGGCGGTGGCGTTTTGGATGTCGCGGAGAGAGCCGAAGTGGGTGAGGAGGCGCTGGCGGGTTTGGGGGCCGACGCCGGGAATGTTGAGCAGTTCGGAGTCGCGGTCACGCATGGCGCGGCGCTGGCGATGGTAGCCGACGGCGAAGCGGTGACTCTCGTCGCGGATGGTCTGAATGAGATGGAGAACGGGCGAGCGGCGGTCGAGGACGATGGGGTCGTCTTCCTGACCGTAGAGGTAGATGACCTCTTCCTTTTTGGCGATGGAGGCGAGGGGCTGCGAGGTGAGGCCGAGTTCTTCAAGGGCTTCGGCGGCGGCGTGGAGCTGGCCGAGGCCGCCATCGACGAGGATGAGCGAGGGGAGGGTGGAGGGTTCCTTATCGTTGTGCGAATGAGGGGCGGAGTTCGATTTGGATTTCGAGGTTCGGCCCTCAGAGACTGAGGCGCCAGCGTTTGACGAGTCGGGAATGTACGGGCTGAAGCCCGTACCCTTCGATGGCATCGATTTTTGGGCCTGGTGGTTTTGTGCTTTTCCGCTCGAGACAACCGCAGGTCCTTCGACTCCCTCCGCGGCGCTGCGGTCGCTCAGGATGACAGCGTTTAAGGAGATGAGACTGGCTGCGAGCGCGCGGGCTTTGTTCGACTCCCAGGTCCCCAAGTGCGAGGGACCCGGGGCACCCGGAGTCGTGGTGGGGACGAGAGAGGGCGAGCCGGATTCTTCACTTATCTTTTCGAGGAGGCGGCGGTAGCGGCGGAAGACGACCTCGCGCATGGAGGCGAAGTCGTCGACGCCTTCGACGGTCTTGATCTGGAATTTTCGATAGAGCTGCTTGTTCATCTTGCCGTCTTCCCAGACGACGAGGGAGGCCACGGTTTCAGCGCCCTGAATGTGGGAGATGTCGAAGCACTCGATGCGGCGGGGCAGTTCGGGGAGCATGAGAGTGTCGGCGAGCGATTCCTGAATGGCCTTGCGGGAGGGCTCGAGGACGCGGAAGCGCTGGATGTAGGACTGCTTGGCGTTTTGGCCGGCGAGGTCGACGAGGGAGCGCTTTTCTCCGCGCTGGGGGACAGCGATTTCGATGCGATGGCCGGTGCGCTCTGTGAGTAGAGCGGCGAGGGCGTCGCGGTCAGTGAAGTCGACAGGGACGAGGATGGTGCGGGGGACGTATTGCTGATCGATGTAGAGCTGCTTGAGGAGGGCGGAGAGGGCCTGGTGGGGGCCGGATTGGGTGTCGGGTATCGGGTGTCGGGGGTCGGGGATCGGGTTGGGTTGAGGTTCGTCGTCTCCCACCCTTTCCGCGGAAAGACGCGGAAAGGATGGGGCACCCGGATCTTCGGCGGGTTCGAGCAATTCGGGGAGGTCGTCCCAGAAGAATTCGCGGCGGTCGACGATCTTGCCCTGGCGGACGTGGAAGAGGTTGACAGCGAGGGAGCCGGCTTCGAAGTGATAGCCGAAAACATCGGCGTCGTCGCTTTGCTCGGCGGTGGCGACGCGCTGCTTTTCAGAGAGCTGGTGGACTGTGGAGAGCTGGTCGCGCAGGCGGGCGGCGGCTTCGAACTGCTGGGCCTCGGCGGCGGCTGTCATGCGCGCGGTGAGGGCGCGTTCGAGGTCGGCCGAGCGGCCTTCAAGGAAGAGCTGTGCGTCGCGAACGGCCTGGGCGTAGGTCTCGGGAGTGGTGAATCCTTCAACACAGGGGCCGAGGCATCGATGGATGTAGTACTGCAGGCAGGCGCGCGGGTGGTAGCGGGAGAGATCGACTTTGCAGCTGGGGATGAGAAAGCTGCGATGAATGAGCTCGACGATGCGATAGGCGAGGTTGCCGGGAAAGTAGGGACCGTAGTAGGCCGAGCCATCTTTGCGCAGGCGACGGGTGACGAAGACTTTGGGGTAGCGATCGGCAAGGGTGAGCTTGACGTAGGGGTAGGTCTTGTCGTCGCGGAGAAGGATGTTGAAGCGCGGATGGCGCTGCTTGATGAGGTTGTTCTCGAGGGCGAGGGCTTCATGCTCGTTGGCGACGAGGATGTAGTCGAGGTCGACGGCCTCGCGCATGAGGGAGCCGGTTTTTGCGTTGGCCTGTGAGGCCTCGAGCAGGTAGGAACGCACGCGGGAGCGAAGGTTGTTGGCCTTGCCGACGTAGATGACCTCGCCCTCAGCGTTTTTGTAGAGATAGACGCCGGGCTGGGTGGGAAGCGTGCGGATTTTCTCGTAGAGGTCCATGGGGTCAGGGGTCAGGGTTCAGGGTTCAGGGGTCAGTGTCCTCGCCATTCAATAGATTAGCGGGTTGTTCGATGGGACGTGTAGCAGGGGCGAGCAGAGGGTGAAACTTTCCCGCTGGCGGTAAGAATTACACGGCCAACCTCGAGGGCTCGCGCACCATCCTATGTGGCTAGAGCTTTTTGTTTTAAGAAGTTGGGAGCAGATCTTCTCAAATGGCAAGCCAGTTGCGAGAAGTACAGCGCAGGCAGAAAATGAGCCTGACAAAAAAGGAGAGGTGTTGAGATGAACAAGGAACAAGTGAAGGGAACGATTGACGATGTGGCCGGGCGCGCCAAGCGCCAGGTTGGCGAATGGACAGGCGACACGAAGGCTCAAATGGAAGGGCTTGGGCAACAGGTGAAAGGGAAGGCCGAGAAGGCGATGGGCACTGCGAAGGATGCGGTGCATGAGGGACAGACCCAAGTGAAGGGGCAGGCAAAGAAGGCTTGGGAGATTGCCACGGATGCAGTCGAAGACAGCAAAGAGGCAGTCCAGCGGCGGCTGCAAGAAGCGCAGCGGCGGCAGCAAGAGGGCAAGCAGATGCATGAAGATGGCGACCTCGATCCGGTCTATCAGAGCGGTCCGGGGCCACGTTTTCAGGGGTCTGAGAAGAGCCATTCCTCCCAGCACTAAACACTCAAGCGCAGAAGATCACAGCGCTGAACGCCGCAGGATGCTTTTGAATTCCGCGGAATGAAATCGAATTAGAGCAAGAGTCAAAAAAAGGAGAAGAGCGATGAAGAAATTGATTCTGTTTGCATTGTTTCTGAGTTTGACGAGCATTGCCTGGGCGGGACCGCGTGAAGCGACGGAAGATCGGTTGGATCACGCGGGCGCGGTGCTGCGAGAGATTATGGCCGCGCCTGACAGGGGCATCCCGGAGGATGTTCTGCGTCATGCCAAGTGCATCGCCGTTGTGCCGCACTTGCTGAAGGGCGGCTTCATCGTCGGCGCTGAGAATGGCCGAGGCGTAGCGACTTGCCGGACGAAGGATGGCTGGAGCGCGCCTGCATTCTTTACGATCACCGGCGGCAACTTCGGCTTTCAGATCGGTATGGAAGGCATCGATCTGGTTATGGTAATTCAAGGCGACAAAGGGTTTGAACATCTGATGAACAGCAAGTTTGAGATCGGCGGCGACGCATCAGCGGCAGCGGGCCCGGTGGGGCGGCATGCTTCGGCAGATACAGATTGGAAGCTGAATGCCGAGGTACTGACTTATTCGCGCGCGAAGGGAATATTTGCTGGTTTGACTCTGAATGGAGCCGTGATTCGCCGAGACGACGATTCCACCGAGGCGATTTATGGGCAGGAGATCCCAACACGCCGGATCCTGATGGGCGAAGTGGCTCCTACTCCGCCCGCACAGCCGTTCCTGGATGCTGTGCGGAACGCCAAGGAGCAAGCGCGGAACTCGGAGTAGCTTGAAGCGCCGGTTCTAAAGCAGGCGATCAATCTCAATGGCCGGCAGGGGCTTGAGCCGGGAAGGCGGATTGATGCCCCTGCGAATCAAACGCATTTCCACCCCCGCAGTTGAAACAAGGAGGAGTTATGCTCTGGACGATCTTTGTAATCATTCTGATTTTGTGGCTTCTCGGATTCAGCCTTCACATTGCGGGTGGGCTGATTCACTTGCTGCTGGTTGTGGCGCTGATCGTATTGCTGATTCAGCTGATCACCGGGAGACGAGCTGTGCTGTGATGTGATGTCCAGCTCAGGACCGGGCCTGGGCATTGCGCGGTGGCACGGGATTCGGCGTTGAATCTCGCCTCGGAGCGCCGGCTGATGGACTTGTTGTCCCTGCACCGAATGAGAACGGTACTGGGCAGTGGGTTTGCGGCCGGCGCTCGCGTTGCGAGTCTGGGGGAGGGAAATCGACGAACGGGAGTTGCGGCTCAACGTAGCGAGTCCGCGTCTCGCGTCCGGCGTCTCGATAAGGAGTGGCGCGGGCGGAGATTTTGTGACGGAAGTTTCTGGGGACGGAGCGCAAAAGGGGTTGGGCGGGGAGCTACTCCTGCGACGCGGACTGCTTGAGTTTTTCGGCGCGGACGTCGTTGGCGGTGAAGAGGGATAAGAACGGAGCGCCTTGAGCGGCGGCTTCGACGGCGGGCCGGCCATTTGCTTCCTGGCGTTCGACAATGCAGACCACGGCGGCGATGACCATGCCGGCTTCGCGCGCGGCCTCGAGGGCTGTGATGGTGGAGCCGCCGGTGGTGCAGACGTCGTCGACGATGATGACGCGCGCGCCGGGCTGCAGGAATCCTTCGATGCGGCGGGCTGTGCCATGTTGTTTCTCGGCCTTGCGAACAAGGAAGCCGTGAATGAGCGGGGCGGCGGGATTGGATTGCGCAGACCGGTCGAGGGCGCGTTGGGCGCTGGCGGTGGCGACGTTGGAAACGATGGGATCAGCACCCATGGTGAGTCCGCCGACGGCCTCGGCCTGAATGTTGTTGGCCTCGAGCAATTCAAGAATGGCGTGGCCGGTGAGGCGGCCGCCCTCGGCGTGGAGCGTGGTGGTGCGGCAGTCGATGTAGTAGTCGCTGGTGGCACCGGAGGCGAGGGTAAATTGGCCGAGGCGGAAGCTTTCTTTTGCTAGAAGGGCCCGCAGTTGCTGTTTGTGATCGATTTTGGTCATCGATTTTGATTTTAGCGGGTCTGTGAGTTAGCAGGTCGGCTTCAATTGACTCCCATGTCCCCAAGTGCGAGGGACATGGGGCACCCGAATTGGATGCGTCGTCCCTACGGGACTTCGGCTCAATTCCAGGTTGCGCTTTCCCCACGTTGAAACGCGGGGCTAAAAAACACTGCCCTACGGCGCGGCGTCACTGCTTTGATCGAGTGACGCGGTAGATGACGAATCGGCCATCCTCCTTCACGTGATAGTAGAGCGACAATTCATCAGGGGAAAGGGTTGGCCCTTCGGCGAATCCGGTGATGGCGGAGATGCGGAGCGGCGGCTCGAACGGCAGTGATTTGTTGGCGCGTTTGGACGTGTAGATCACTGGTCCCGAGGCATCGACACGCGTGAAGTAGATTTCGCATTCGGAGGCGGAGGTCGCAGGTGCGTAGGTGAGCGCGTCGGTGTTGATTGCTTTCAGGATGGACGCGCTTGCCTCATCGCGAACAAAGGTATTTCCGTTGCGGCGAGCGAAGAGGATGCGGGCGGATTTGGGCTGGCCGAGGATGCTGAATTCGCTCTCGACAAAATAGAGAGTGTTGCCGTCGGCGCTGATCTCCGCGTCGAAGTTTACGATGCCGGGTTTGGCCAGGGACACGCCGGGGACAAGCTCAACGCTGGTTACTGTGCCGTCGGCGAATTTTGCGCGATACAGCGTGGATGCGGTCTGGTCGTAACTGCGATTCGAAACGAAATAGAAGTTGCCATGGCGGTCCATGGACGGCACGCCTTCGAGGGCGGGGGTGTTTACGCCCCGGAATTCGCCGCGGTATCTGAAGTGCAGGTCGTCGATGCGCTCTGCCCAGTGGAGATTGGTGTTCACCTTTGGCTCATTGAGATTGTTGAAGAAGAGGTATTTGCCGTCACGGGTGACAAAGGGTTCCATGGCGTCGTCGTTGTAGCCTTCGATGGTTACGCGCTGGGGATTCTGGAAATCGGCGGAGGATGGGATGGAGGCAAGTTGCGCAGACGGAGCGGGTCCGCATGCGACGAGCGAGCAAATAAGAAATGAGAGGCAACGGTTCAGGGAACGGAACACTCGGCCTCCTTTCTCGTCTTTTACATCTTGTCGAGGTGTTTGAAGCCGCCGGTGCCCACCATCATTAGGAAAAAGAGAAGGAAGTTGTAGGAGGCGTGGACGAGGGTGCTGGCGGCGAGGGAACGTGTGGCGAGGCGGGCGAAGCAGAGGATGAGGCTGACGCAGTAGAGGAGCACGAGCGGGCCGATGGAGTGGGCGATCTGGTCGGCGTGCATGGCGGCGAAGGGAAGGCTGGTGAGTAGAGAGCCGATGATCATGGCGGCGAGCGACCACTGGGGATGGCCGTTGGGGCCGAGGGGACGCACGCGAGAACCCGCACCCAGAGTGTGATAGCGCTGGTAGAGCCAGGTGATAGCCAATCCGAAAACGACGGCGACAAAGCAAGAAACCAGGAACCACTCGACTATGCGGTGATGTCCGAATTTTTGTTCGCTGAAAGCTGCAAGGGCCGAGCTTGCGACGGCGGAGCCGAAGACAAGAGCGGGGCGTGACCACTGGTGCTCGGTCTCGATGTACTCGGTGATCCAGTCGACGGCGGTGCAGAGGGCGGGAAGAAGGAAGCCGCGGAAGGTGATCTCTTCAAAGAGGGGTGCGACGGCGACGCCGAAGCCGAAGAGCAGCCAGGCGGCGGCGGTGTTGGAGAACAATTTGTCGATGGGCGCGTTGGTGGGGCCGGGGAGGATGAGCTCATCGACCATGGCGAGGACAAAGCAGAAGCCGGCGGCGGCGAAGAGGAGCCAGAAGCGGCGCAGGGCGGCGGCGGCGTTCCATTGCAGGCCGGCGAAGAAGCTTTTGTGCCAGAGGTATGGGAAGAGGAAAAAGGCAACGGCGAAGGAGACGGCGTAGAGAACGGCCATGCTGGCCAAGGTGTAGTGGACGTCGGTGGTAGCTTGTTCGATGGTCTTGACGCCCCAGAGGTGGAAGCGGAAGGCGAATTGGACAGCAATGCCCGCAGCGAGGAATCCGAGTGTTGCGATGACGATGAGAATAATGATGTGGGCGAAGTTGGGGATGCGCGATTCGGGTTCGGGCTCGAGGCGGAAGTCGGGGGGGGCGATGGGGGAGTGAGGTTCCTCGATTCCCACCCTTTCCGCGGAAGGCATCGGAAAGGGTGGGGCACCCGGAGAGTCTGCGTTTTTCGACTCCCAGGTCCCCAGGTGCGAGGGACTTGGGGCACCCGCGGCGAAGGGTGCGATTGCCGTGATGGGGAAGTCGGGGACGGCGGGTTGGTCGGACGTGAGGACATCGTCGGAGGCAGATGCTTCGGGGCGAAGGGACTGGGTGAGGCGGTCGGCGGGGGCGGATGCGGAAAGTGGTCGAGTGACGGACTGATTCGGATCGGATGGCAGTTGCTTTGCAAAGAGTTCAGGGTCGAGATCATCGGGAATTGAATAGTGCAGAGCGGGTTTTGATGGTCTGTGGCCAAGGGGGTCACGCGCAAAGTCGAGTAGGGCATCGCCAGAGGAGAGAACGCGGCTGGCTGGAGTGTTGATGTCTCTGGTTGGTGCAATGGGAATGGCGGGAAGGTAGAAGGCGGCCTCGTCGGCGAGGTCTTCGCTGGGTGGTGGGGCGAAAGAGTCAGCGCTGGCAGAGACTGGGCTGGCGGATTCCGGGCTGGACGCAGGGTCGGTGATCGGGTCGTGAGCTCCGGCAAGATTACCGTGCAGGAACTGAGCGGGCGGTTCCTCATCGCGCGGTTCATGGGCGGGCAGATTATCTTTGTCGATTGGATCCTGCTGGTCGCGGTCGCTCATGGAATACCTGTCTTCTTTTTGCGCGGACCGCGTGATGAGGTACCGTTCTTGGATTGTACTGAAGTGGATTTTGTGGCAGAGGGGTGGGGCTGCACGGACGTCTTGTCGTCAGGAGCAGTGGCGAATTCCTCGTCTGCATCAACGGTGACTGCGTCAACAGCGTGGTCGGCGGCGGCCAGTTGGCCGTTGGAGCTTGTGTAATAGCGGCGGAGGAACTGGCCGGTGTAGGAGCCGGGAGTGGAGGCGACTTTGGCGGGGCGGCCATGGGCGACGACGCGGCCGCCATCTTCGCCGCCCTCAGGGCCGAGGTCGAGGATCCAATCGGCGTTGCGAATGACGTCGAGGTTGTGCTCGATGATGATGACGGTGTTTCCGAGGTCGGCGAGGCGGTGAAGGACTTCGAGGAGTTTGCGGACGTCGTCGAAGTGGAGGCCGGTGGTGGGCTCGTCGAGCAGGTAGAGCGTGCGGCCGGTCTGGCGCTTGGAGAGTTCACGCGCCAGCTTCATGCGTTGCGCCTCACCTCCCGACAAAGTCGTCGCGCTCTGGCCGAGGTGGACGTAGCCCAAGCCGACGTCGACAAGCGTCTGCAATTTCTGGCGGACCTGGGGCACGTCG
>Ga0182015_10005741_pt1 | contig 12769 bp, 9 predicted proteins | sample 712P3MmetaG_FD_120478 | JGI IMG/M metagenome (GOLD analysis project Ga0182015, IMG submission 120478) | Permafrost microbial communities from Stordalen Mire, Sweden - 712P3M metaG | ecosystem: Environmental > Terrestrial > Soil > Wetlands > Permafrost | place: Sweden: Stordalen | collected...
CAGCTCCGGTCAGGCTTCGCCCTCCCTACGCAAGGGATGGACAAAGAACAAACAAAAACATAAACTCAACCATGTCCCAGGACTAACTCATGGACTGGACCAGAAAAGTGAACCCGGTCACCATCACCCAATTTAATGAGTGACGTGGATGAGCAGCAGGGATGAATAATGAAACCAGCAACACCTAAGCGATGTTTCCTGGCGTAACTGATTTGTTAGCTTTTTCAGCATTGGTCAGGAGTTTTGCTGCCATACATATTGAATCCTGAATCAATTCTTGGGCATCTTCAGAACCGATTCGATTAACGTTATTTGGTATGGCTGATCTTAGTCTTGGAGCAATTTCCTCCTGTAGAATCCATGAAGCTTGTGGGCTCATAATAATTTTGTGGTAGGGGATTGATGGAAACGAAGCAGCCCGCATGAAATTAATCATGCGGGCAGGTTCGGGGTGATCTGATGATTTAACGGAAGCTAAACTGTCACCTAATTATTATCCCACTTTTGGAGGAAGTTCTGGAAGTGGGGGCCGGATAAAACAACTTCTTTTCATATTCTTGTTTGCTACTTCCTCACGAGACCATCTGTTTAACCTTTGACGTTACAGCAGGATGGTGTAAAATACGGTAATCAATCAGTGGAAATACCTATTCTAATCTTATGAAAAAAACACTTCTTTTTGCAGCACTTTTGGTTCTGCTCTTAACAATTAACTCCGCGATCTCAACTGTATTCGCCCAAGGCACGGCGTTCACCTATCAAGGCCAGTTGAGCAACGGTGGCGGCTTCGGCACCACCAAGTATTACCGGTTGCAGACACCCCAATGAAGAAATCACTCATGATGCGTATGATTTCGCCGGCGGCTGCAATTCTGGCCAGGATGCGCCCGCGTTTCCGGCCAACACCCAGAGGAGAATGGCAACGAGGGTCTTTTTTCTGTATGACCCAATTAATGAACCGAAGCCATCTGTTTGCCATGCTGTTATGGGCCGGATTCACTTCGGCGGCTTTGGCACAGACAAATTCTGCGTGCGTGGATACGAATGGTTGCGCGAACGATGATGCAACTGTTTATTATCCGGCGAACCCGTTGACATATCCGATGATCTCGGACCAGTATGCAGTGCAATACAAGCTGGGCAACGGAGGCTGGTCGAATGCGCCCGTCCGCATCAGCTACTACGGCGGGACCCTCGCTTCGCCCTTCAACACTTCTTCCGGCTACATTTCCAACAAAACCTCGATGTCGTTCGTGAGCATTCCTGCCGATACGAACACCGAGGTTTTTCTCCGGGTGACCAATTTAATTTCCGGTTTTACAGCCAGTGACAATGTGTCGGTGCGGCCCAGCACCAAGCCGGTGGCAGTCAATGTGTCAGCCGATGGCACGGCAATGCTCTCGACCACGACTGCACCTGACTTCAATGGGGAGCAGTTTTTGCTCTGGTGGAGTGATGGCACCAACGGCGGGAGCATTCAGTCTTTGGTTTTCTTTCTGGATCCGCCTTACGCCCCGCCGACCGGCACCAACGTGATGACCATCACCAACAACACGCAGCTCACGAACTTGACTAATTTTGATACCTTGATCTTTCAGGGAACTTTTGCGCTGGTTGACGGTGGCTACGCGGATTACTACGTGCCCACCAATATAACCAAAATTTATCTGGCGCCAGGCGCCTGGGTGCAGGGAAAGCTGCATTTCATATACAGTGGCGGCATTAATAAGCGGGTTTACGGTCCGGGCGTGTTGGATGGCAGCCGGTTCTGTTACGCGCTCCGGTCTTGCCCTGGCGATCCGGGCGACCACAGCCTGTCGTTTGATAATACGCCGGCCCATTCACCGGCGGACACGTTCAGTCTGGATGGCATTGTCATCACCGATCACAATCACGCCATGGATGACCTGCTGGTCAACGGCTCCGTCAACAACGTGAAGGGCATCGGCTGGAACGGTCTCAACGGCGGTTTCAGGCTCGGCGATAACACCACGGTTTCCAATGTGTTCCTTCGCTGCGGCGACGATTCACTGATGATGTGGGGCACCAACGTCACCGTCCGGAACGCCACGGTCTGGCAGAACTACAACGGCGGCGTTGTGAATCTGGGCTGGAGCGACAATTCGCCGGGAGACGGTTGCCTGATTGACGGCCTTTACGTCGTCAAGACGGATTGGAATACCCCCATCACTCCCAGTTTTACCAAAACAAATTTGAACGGCCAGAATAACGCGGTCATCGCCTCGTTGATGGTTCCCGGCACCCTGTTCGGGACCGTGAACACGCCGTTGTTCCGCAACATCCTGGTCGAAGACCCGCCCAACGTGCTTTTCAGCCTCAAGATCCTGTTCCCGGAATGTGGCGACCCCAACAACCCCCGGGATGACACCTGCACAGAGGTGGACCTAACCTTGCCGAGCGTGCTGAACCTCAACATCGAAAATCTCTGCACGCCGACCGCGCTCCAAAAGAACTCGATCGGATTCCTTACTATTCCAGCGGGCTTCGCATCTGAATTCCCCACGAACAGCGACAACACTTTCCCCACCAACTATACCCTCACCGGCAGCATGAATATCGGCTTGACCAACGTGATCATCCAGTCAACCAATGGAACCGTGAACCCGCTCACCAGCGCCAATGCCGCAGCGGTGGCCGAACTGATCACCAACGGCGCCAACATCAACCTGTCTTATGGCTTCAACCCGGACCCGTGTCTTTCCTGTTTGCCGCAACTGGCCATAACGGCGTCACGCACAAATGCGATTTTGACCTGGCCGACGAATTTTCCCGCGTTCAGTTTGGAATTTGCAACTAATCTTGCTTCGCCCACAGTTTGGCAAACCAATCCGACCGCACCGGCCGTCATCGGCGGACTGAACGTTGTAACCAATCCGATCTTCAGCACCCATCAGTTTTACCGGCTCACACAATAACCCGTCCAAACGCACATTCAAATTGTGCGTTAATATCTTAGGCGATAGATGGAATGGCAGGCTGGCGATAGAAGGAAATTCAATCATCATCGGCAAAGACACCGAGCCATATAGCTACAATACCAATGAGATTGTGTTGAAAGTTGATAAATCGTCGTAAAGGCCAGTCACCATCCCATATTTTCCCCTTGCCTCACTCACCCGATTTCCCTTTAATCCCCCATGAGTTTATCAAATCTATCAGTCCAACAATTAAGAAAAGCGGCGAATCTGAAGGAACAGATCGACAACCTGCACAAACAACTCGCCGCCATTTCAAGCAGCACTGGAGTCTCTGCCCCCTCAAAGCCGGCCAAATCTGTCAAGGGCAAAATGAGCGCCGGACACATAGCCAAGATCAGAGCCGCTCAAAAACTGCGCTGGTCAAAGTTTCGGGCTGGCAAATCTGCTGCCAAGACTGCTGCTGTCAAACCCGGTGCTGCTCCCAAGAAAAAGGGAACGATCAGTGCAGCAGGAATTGCGCGGATCAAAGCTGCTCAAAAAGCGAGATGGGCTGCGATTAAGGCTGCCAAAGCTAAACCTGTTGCCAAACCAGTAAAGAAGGCGCGCAAGAAATTTACAATGAGTGCGGCAGCGAAAGCTAAATTGTCAGCATTGGCAAAGGCTCGCTGGGCCAAAGTCAAGGCAACGGGGAAGAAAAAGCTGTGATCCGATTTTAGATCAAGCGTAAGCGTCATCGTAGCGTTTGTATTTACGGGTCGGGGTCGTCTATTCGTCGGTGTTCATGTGTGTTGTTCCAAACTCACACAATCACACTTCTCCTGTCCACACTACCGGGGCAACGCCAGGGGATGCTGTCATGACTGCTTTCCCACTTTTAACCGCTCACCATACGCTTTGACCTTTTGGAACATTCCGACCTCCAAACTTAAATCAAATTTAGCTGCTTCTCGAACAAACGCACTGGGGAACAAGGCATATGGAAAAGTGTGTTCCTCATAAGACTTTGAAAAACTGAAAGACAATTCTACCTTTTGATCATAAATGTTTCTCAACCTTTTAAGCTCAACCGAATGCAAATCAATAAAATTATACGCGTCCTGAATTTGAATCTTAAAATCTTCACTTTCAGAAATCATCAAATTAAAGCCTGAAAAACCATTTATTGCATTTTTCTTTGTGTGGCGTCGTAGCTCACCTTTACGAAATACTCTCTCCGGTTTCCAATGGCTATAGGATGCCAAATACATATCAACGTCAAAACATTCTCCGCTAACCTTAAACACACATCCTGGCATAAATTTGAATGATTGATAAAAACGTGATTAATTTCAAAATACAAGAGCGCCAGCTCCGTAGGCCACATACATATACCATGCTGTTCCAGCCGCCGCCGCCGCCCCTACACCGACTCCTATTTGCCCCGGAGTTGGAGGCGGAATATTTGGGAATACAAATGGCGCACTTGGAGGTGTTGGTATAGGCGATGTTGGGACTGGGTTGTATGGAGGTTGCACACCATTGACACCGCAAGTAGAACAACCTGGAAATGAAAATTGAGGGGCATTCATTTGATTTTCATTTTCAGGCAAACCATCAGCTTCAGGATTTTCATCGTCTTCGTGACAATCATCTCGATGTCCTTTTCGGAGGTCTGGACTTCCTTCATCCAACCACTGATTATAAGCATCATCCATAGTATCTTGATCCGCATCTGGATCACCAGGTTGCTTATATTTACGATGATACCAATCCTGAAACGCTGGATCATTATAGCCAAACCATTTATCCCCTGGGGCTAATCCTAGCGGATCCATTCGGTTAATGGGATTATTGGCGACGTAGGCGTAGAGGTTCAACCCGCCAAGCTCCCCAATTGGATCACGGTTTACGAACCGTTGCAAATTTGGGTCGTAAAATCTCCGTCCATAATAATACAATCCGGCGTTGTCATTCCATGCCTTGCTGGAGAAACGGTAGACGTTGGCAGCAGCCAGCGATCCGCTCAACGACAACGTGTTCCCAAATGGGTCATACAGGTATTTCGCCACAACCGCCTGACTGCTGTTGATGAGCATCGTGACGTTCCCGTTCCCGTCCGCATGATAATAATCGTGTTCCGACGAACTGCCGATGATCATCTGGGTATTATCTGAACGCGCCAGCAATCCGCCAATCCCGCCTGCACCCTTGAGTGCAGACCCCGTCTGTCCGTTCAAGCGGTTTCTTCGATGGCAACACCGGTCGTTCATCGGTGAACATGTTTGCACCTCCGGCAAACCGGCGCACCTCGAATGTTTTTTATTGTCCGGATACATCATTGCTGAAATATTCCATTTTACAGAGCCGGAGCAGTCGCGCCTCTAACTCGGTTGGCAGGAAACTCTCCGATGAAAAATCCGCAGTGAAGGTTTCCGAGGTTGACCTGGACAGCACGGGATGTGGGCGGCCCTGGCGTTGAGGCGTTCGGAATGATAAGTGAACACTCCTCTCCATTGTGACAGGGCACGCAAGTAACGTGAACCTGCTCCGGCATTGACTTTCAAGTGGGTGACGCTTTGTAATGCCATTGGTTGCCATCATTTCGTAATATTGACGTCCTAAATATCAGGTAACGAAACAATATGGACTGCCGGCTACTTGTCCTTGGTCATTTGCATTTCATCCCCAAATAGTGCCGGGTTTTGCAGGTTCTTTTTAATGAGCTTGCGCACTTCTACCGAGGACTTGGTGTCGTCGGGAATAACCTTATCGTTGACAAGTCTCAATATCAACGTGCCATCGTCAGACAATTTCCAAGTCCAATAAGAATACTGGGGTTTGTCTGTTTCAAGATTCAGCACACTGACAAATGGTGTGTCGGCCACATCCGAACGCCAGACACGATACAAATTCCCATCGGTATTGGCGACGATATAATTGTAGTCATCCAGCTTGACCACTTTCAGCTTGTCCTTGCCGTCCTTGGAGGTCCAGTGGCCAAGGAGTCTGACATCAATCTTGCCGATGGGTTTGGAAGTGATGGGAATGTTATAGACGCAACCGCTGAAGACGAACCAGCAGGCAGCGACGACGATGCTTAATGAGCGTGTGCGAGCAATTGATTTCATTTTGTTCAAGTGTTGTTTTCCTTTCATTGTTGCGAACAGTTTAGGAGTGCCTGGCCATCTAACGAAAAATTGAGCCACCGCCGACTCGCGGCGTGGATTGCAACCGCAGCAGCAACGGCGGTTGGCTCCGGCGATTTGTTAGGCCACACGGTCATAAATTTGCGCAAATCAAGCTTCAATAGGTGTTCCAGTCCACTTAACAACACGCAAATTGCTTTGTGGATACTTTTTACGAAGTTCTTTTAGGATAGTTAGCGCCCGATCCTCGCCTGGTCTCATAATCGAATGAAACATGATCCAGCCGGCCGACGTCTCAATTTCTATTGTGAATTTCTCCATAAATGTGTGATGTGGCCTAACTATTATTCAACGACTGGCGGTTCGTTGATTCAAAACCCACTCAAGATCTTTGTTGACCAGCGTAAGAAAAGTGAGCGCCGCACTTGCACCTGGACGGGCCAAATGCAACGGGTCTTGCAACTTGAATTGTCCCAACACTTTCAGAGCGATTGAACCACCTAAATGATTCGGGTTCAAGGGTAATTTGGGGTCAATTTTGGATCTGAATGCATGGGTTTTGGCTCACTAATTGAAGCTTTGCAGGAAACCAGCTTCCATCCGATTATAATCGTCCCATTGATTTTGTGCCACAGGTTGCTCATTGCCACGCGGAACAGTCACCAGCATCGGCACTTTCCACCTCCAATGTTCTACATGACCGTCTGCAAAGGAGAGATTGGCCCCTTGATTATGCCGGTATCCAGGAACATCCCACCAGTTGCCCTGATCCCATCCATCAGCCTCGACTGGGATGCCAAACTCCGTATCAATTATTTCATCTTCGTTAACATCCAAAAATACAATCAAACCTGTTGTTGGCGGATCGTGAATGGCCGGATGAGGCGACGAAAACCATCGGCCAGTTCTGGAAGCGCAAAAATGCACGGCGCAATGGTGCTTTGTAGAAATCGGCGAGTGCTGCTCAAGTGGACAAAAGGTTGCGGCTTTAACAACACACGATAGAACCGCTGCGAGTTGGCGAGAGAGTCCGACACAGTCGCGACCGAGCCGGAAGCCGTGATGGCTGAACCGAAATTGCTCCAGTTGGTTGTGCCCAGGTCGGAAGTGTATTGCAGTTGGTAGGAGATTCCCGCCACAGTGTTCCAAGAGAGGATCACACCGCCCGCAGTGAGTGCAGGGGATAGAAGCGTGGGCGTGGGAATGGTGGCGGCCAAGGCATTAATAAAATTCGTTCCATTCATCGTGCCCAGACCGGTGCAAAGGTCGTAATTGTTCGTGGCATAAAACAGATTTGGGCTCGCCGACCAGGTGTTGTTGCCGGACGTGACATCGTGGAAACAAGAGGCATAGTTTGACCCCGTAGCAATGGCGTAAATGGCTGGATTTATGAACCCTACACTCTTCCCTCCGTTAGCCGCCGACTGCTGGTTGACCAGCGCCATGAAACCAGCCCACAACGGCGCAGCGCAACTCGTGCCGGCATTGTCATCGAAGGCATTATGCCTGTCGTTGCCGTTGTCATAAATTTCATAGACATGGTCGGCATTCGCCGCCACATCGGGAATATTTCTAAAACTGGTCGAGCCCCCTCTGCCCGCCATATTGCTGACATTCGTCTGCCAGCTTGGAATGGGATAATAGCTGCTGCTGCCGCCACTGCTGCCAACACCGGGCTCATTTTCTTCAACAGCCCAGTTCCAAACCACTTCCGAAGCCCAGGAAGCACCCGTGCCGTTCATGGTCAATGTCGTTCCGCCAACTTGCGTGATATATGGATTGCTGGAAGGAGCATTATCCGTTGCAGGGTTGTCAACGCCATTAATGGAATTGGAGCCGGGCGTAAAAGCCTGGCTGTCGCCGGACGCCTGGAAAAATGATTGTCCCACTGCATCCATGCTCTCGAAAATACCGTCCGTGGTGTTGCTTGGTCCGTTCCAGCCCCAGGAACAACTCAAATTCACGACGTTGCTGTTGGCCAGCATCGCGTTTAAAACGTCGTTCGGGTTCCCGCTTTCACCTGCCTCATAGGAGACAATCCTGGCCAGCCCCGGCGCAATGGCCATGGCCATTTCGATGTCCAGTTCGACTTCGCCTTCACCACCATTGATGCCAGTGGACGGCTTGCCGTTGTAGCCATCAAGTAAAACAGGTTCGATGATAATGTTAGTCCGCCCGTTGCCCGCTTCATTCGCATAGTTGAAGATATCGTTGGTAAAATACCCGTCGAACTCGACCAAACCGACGCTTTGCCCCGCGCCAGTCAATGTCGTGCCCGGCACATAGGCGTTGCGAAAATCGTTGCCAAATAAATCTCCCAAACCGTCGGGAGCAGTGCCATTTTTGGGCATGGCGTGGACACCTTGGCTCCTTATCCTTTTGGGATGTGGCCGCGAAAAATCAGTCAAGCCCTCAATATCAACCACCGGAAACGCCGCGTCCACCGTCGGCTCGGTGTCCGACGCAAAAAAATCCCGTGCCTCGGCCGGATGACGGTATGTCCGCAGCGTAATGTGAAAGGCCTTTTCGACCGCCGCCGGCGGTCCAGTAACATCAAGCAACAACCGATTGTCATGCGTCGCAGCGATAGTAAGGCCGTTCGTCCGTGCAAATTTTTTGACCACCTCGTAATCCTGCTCCGTGGGGCCAAATCGCGCAGTTAATTCCTCTCGTGTCAGGAATTGGCGAAAGTTCCGGCTGGACGGGTCAGAGACCTGGGCCACAAAATTGTCCAACCCCGCCCGGTCACGAAGCTGCAGACCGATGGCCAGCCGCAATTGGTTCGTTGCCGCCAGCGGGCCTATTGGTACAAGGCTTGAAACGACCTTCGGCACATGACCAGGCAATACTTTCAAATCCGCGCCAAAGATAGAACAAATTCCGCCCAGCAGTAGTGCGGCCCAAACGCAACACTGGGCAAAACACCGAGACAGAGGCATTGATTCAGGAATCATTCTCAATTCACTAGTCAAAATGTTTGATTGGACACATCCCAATATGGCTTAGGCCGCGAACCTTGCAAGGGGCTAGATTGTCATTTAACTAGTATCCCTTCTTAAAACGCTGTTTGAAAAATCATGAAGGATGAGGAATCAGGCCAGTCGGCGGAGTTGAATTCGTATCATGGCGATATAGATCCAAGCTTCGGCGCTGGTTTCAGTGGTTTCGTAATCGCGGACCAGTCGGCGCTGGCGCATCAACCAGCCGAAGGTGCGTTCCACCACCCAGCGGCGTGGCAGGACTTTAAACCCATATTTCCCAGATTAACTTCACAAGCTGAAGTTATTGACTTACAATGGAGCCGTATAAACAAAGGCTTTCCTCTATGTCAAACCAACGAAAAACAGAGAATCCAACGGGTGCAGGCAAAAAGCCGGCTCTGCGGGTGACTTTTGATAGTCGCTTGAAGCTGGAATTTCACGGTTCCAAGGTCACCTCGGATGCCGGGTTGTTGGCCTATCGTGACCAATCTAAGCCGGCCTGCCAAACGGGTGGTGCGATTCTACAACCAGCGTGGCACGGCGGAGCAGTGGATCAAGGAAGGCAAGAACGCCGTCAATTGGACCCGCCTGTCCTGTCACGACTTTGTGGACAACCAGGTGCGACTGCAACTGTTCGTGCTGGCCTACAACCTGGGCAACTTTCTGCGTCAGGCGGTGCTGCCCCAAGCGGTGCGTCACTGGACGTTGACGACGTTGCGGGAGAAGCTGATCAAGATTGGGGCGAAGGTCGTGCGCCATGCCCGGCAGGTGGTCTTTCAGATGGCGGAAGTGGCGGTTCCGCGAGAGTTGTTCCGGGCTATTCTCGAAGGGATTGGTCGGCTGAGATTGCCCGCAGCGGCATCCGGATAAAGGAAAAAGTGAATGGAATTGCAAGAGAACACCGGAAACCACGGAAGAGGTGTCTTCGCATGGGGTGTAAAAGCGTGTGGAAACGTGCAAATCGCAGCGAAGCGCCCCCTGTGCCAGAGAAAAACCGGGGTTCGGATGAAAAAAAACTTGCGCTCCATCGGCACGGAGAGAAAATCACGAAAAAGGCCCACGCTGGTCGTGGGCAAGAAACCAAATGGGAAATCCCAGTTTAATTCAGAGAAAGAGAGGTCCGTATGAAATGTTCATTTATTTCCGCAGTCCGGTTTAGCCAGGTTTTGTCAATAACGGCGACTCTGTTATTATTTGGGGCAAGCGCCTATGGCCAAAGTGGTAACGGCCTGCCGGTTTATTCAGTCGTTCAATCGGGAGCGCTCCCACCGCAAGCCGCTGCCTTGGCAAGCTCTCTGGGCATCTCCGCCAACGCTTATGTCCTGACCAATGGCCAGATGGACTTCATTGATCCGACGAACTTTGTTGCTGCTCCGATTCTTCCCGTCACCGATCCGACGGTGCAGAGCAACCTTCTGGCTGATACCGTCAACAAGTTTCCAGCCATCCCTATCCATTTTGAGCAGCTCGACTTCGCGACCTTGAACGCCCTGACAGTCCCTGATTCGAATACCGTCGTTCTTGAGTTCGCGACCGGGCTAACCAACGCCGGCCTGGTGCCTCCCTCCGCCACGCCCATCGTCACTCATACCGTCCTGATGGCCATCTACACGAACGACGATAATACCGTCATGTCCGCCAGCAACAGCCTTGATACGGAAGTCAACTATCAGATGACCCTCCAGGGTTACCCGGTCGTGGGACCCGGGGCGCAGATCCAGGTGGCTTACGGCCCCAATGGCGCGGTTACGCGTCTTCACTACGCGGCCCGGCAGTTGGTCGCCGGCCCGATGGTCACCCTCATTTCCCCAACCGTGGCCAGCAATAACGCCGTGGCCATGTACGGAGCAATCAACGCGCAGATTAACGTCCAACTCGTTTACTACGCGCCGCCGCTTTCGTTGACCACCGTCACCACGCTTATTCCCTGGTACCTGTGCGGCGGGACCGTCATGGCCACCAACCCAACGACGGGCCAGGTCTCCCCTATCCATTTGAATCACGCGCTCATCCCCGCCACGGACGATCCTAATTATGTGCCCACCGTCAGCATGACCGCTTCCACTTTGGGCGGCACGCAGGTGGTCGCCAGCGCCGTCGTCACCGGCGGGACTGAGCCGTACAGCTATTTGTGGAGCGGTTCGCCGCCCGACCTCTTCACCAATCCCGGCTCTCGCATCCAATACACGCCGGTCCTGCAGGAAACGCCGACCGCAGTTTCCATCTCCCGGGCGGCATCGGGCTCGGCGATGCTCTCCTGGCTGGACCCGCTCGGCCTGTACCAGGCGCAATCCGCGTCCGGTCTCAGCGTTGCCGCGTGGACGATTCTCACCAACGACGTGGCCCAAAGCAATGGCATGAACTCCGTCACCATCAATACAGCTTCCCAGGATCAATTCTTCCGGTTGCAACTTCCCAACCAGCCGGTTGGGGCCATCGAAACCGTCGGCTTGAAGATCGTGGATAACAACGGCATATACGTCGGAACCCGCCAAAACCTCGGCGTCAACGTTATACCCGCTGTGCCGCTGGCCTCCATGTCCGCACCGCCCGCCATCAATTGGGGAACTGAGGTGCCGTACGATGAGGATTTTTGTTCCTGGGACGATTCTTCGTGGCGCTCCTCCATGGAAAACTATCCCTCCATCTTCGGCCCCGAACAATTTGACCGGGGTGAATATATCGCCCTTCCAGTGGATTTCATAGCCCCGCCACACGGTCAGCAAGAATACGTCATAGATACCGCAGCCCTAGTCTTCTATAATGGACATGGCAATCCGAACGCCATCACATTTACGAGCCCGTATGCCGGCTCGGGCACCCCGTACTATGTCCTGTGGAACAACGCTATAGACCTTGACGACTGGGGAAGCCACCAGGAAGACTGGATGGCCCTGCTCTCCTGCTCGGTCCTGGCGCAAGTGGATGACCCAAACCCCGACTATCTTGCTTACGAACGCTGGGGGCCGGCGTTCAATGGATTGCATTCGATGCTGGGTTTTGAAACGGAAGCGTGGTCCCACAGCATGACCGGGGTTTTTGGCGAGAGCTTCGAGACGGTGTTCGTCAAGGGAATGGCCGGCAAATCGAGTTTTGTTCTGACACTTCAACAGGCATGGTTTCACGCCGCGCTCACCACCGGGCCGCTCGGTCAGGGCGGAGGAATCGGTGAACCGGCTTTCCTGGGGCCCATCGGCCCCGGAGGCACCTGGGACTTTGACGATTGCTTTTGGGGCATGGGCCCCGTTGGACCGAACATAAAGGCGGAGAACATCAAAGGCTGGTTCTATACTTACGAAACGCAATAGCTGGACGCGTTGATCGGCCAATCTGTTCCGCAAGCCATGAGCGCCTTTTTTTGCGGCCAATTCCTCTGTGTCTCTGCGCCTCCGTGGCTAATTCCCTTTAAGAAAAAACCTACTCCATAAGTCCACAACTTGCCTTATATAGGCTTGAAGTCAGGAAACCCTTATGAGAGGGTTAAAAACATTGAGGAACGAGCGCAGAGGCTTATGCTGCTGGGAGTTGTGACGGTTTGAAACGGACATAACTTGATGTTCGATTCCGACCCTCGCCTCCAAACCTAACCAGTTGGAACTGTAATGGTTTGGAAGACTTCCACAGATGAGTGCCAGCGGAAGTGCCAGCAAAATTTAACTCTGGCCTGCCCTGCGTAACTCCCACCTGCTCCCTACCGGAGTCGAGATCAACCGTCGTAACCTCA
>Ga0182015_10005742_pt1 | contig 12769 bp, 9 predicted proteins | sample 712P3MmetaG_FD_120478 | JGI IMG/M metagenome (GOLD analysis project Ga0182015, IMG submission 120478) | Permafrost microbial communities from Stordalen Mire, Sweden - 712P3M metaG | ecosystem: Environmental > Terrestrial > Soil > Wetlands > Permafrost | place: Sweden: Stordalen | collected...
CGCGTATCAAGCGCCCGGTACACCTCGCCCATGCCGCCGGCGCCGAGCGGCGATTCGATTTCGTAAGGGCCAAGTCTCGTGCCAGAGGTCAGAGCCATGCGTGGGCGCAATTATAGCCCGTGCGCCACGTTAGAGAGAATGTGACGATTCTGGGTGTGTTGTCGGCAAACAGGAAGTAATCCGGGGGCACCGAGCGGATTAGTAATGACAAGTCGGCTTCTCGTCAGAGACCGGACGTAGCCTCTGCGCTGGGAATCTCCGAGAGTTCCGTTAAGTGCATAGTTCCCCTGCTGCGCCATCCCTTCTTACTATGCAACCAGCGACGCATTTCTACACCCCGGCATCTGTGAGTCGCTGGATAGCGGGCCAAGCCAGACTTACAGGATGGCGACGCCAGCGCGCATCGGTTGGACGCTCCCTTCATCGCGGGCTTCTTGCCAATTTTCGAAGAGCCACAGTACGTAAGATCCTGAATGGAAGGCGATACCAAGAGATCAGCGCGGAGAAGCGCTGAGAAAGATCGGCTTCACCATTGCTTCAATCCTGGCAGCCATCTCTTCAGCAGGGATGCGGTCGGGGGCTTGATACCAGCGGCGCGCAGCGCCGAAGATTGCCCATGCGGCCGTAGTTGCCAGCAGCTCAGGATCGACGCCGGGTGCCATCGCGTGATCAGCGGCACCCTTCCGGAACATGTCTTCTACCACAGGAATGATGGAACCTTCGAGGGGCATCTTCGCCAACTGGCCAGGACAGCCTGTGGTCTCGGCGAGATAATCGCAGACCCCAAGCGCGATGGCGCGAAGCGCACCGTCACAGTCTGTGAAGGAAAGGCCACGGCGCGCAATCAACTCGCCGAAGCGCGCGGCGGCCATCGCTTGCAGCAGAGCGTTTTTATCGGTGTAATGAAGGTAGAAGGTTGCCCGGTTTAGGGTGGCCTCGTCGGCGATCTCCTGAATGGAAATATCGTCAAAGTTATTGTGAATCAGCAGCTTGGCCAAAGCCTCCATCAGCATGTGGCGGCTGCGCACGATGCGAGGGTCGGTCGTTTCGGCCGCGCTGTCGGGCTGGAGACTCTTGGGCATTGGACTTGTCAGTATATCTCTTCTCACACCAATAGATGCTTAAACGACACTCGTCGATTTATTGAATCGACATATGTTGCTTACACATCAATTGACGTACAGGAGAACTCACTGCCATGCCCACGCTTCTTCACATCGATTCGAGCCCACTGTATGGGCGATCCGTGTCGCGCCAGCTTACCGGCGCGTTCGTTGCACAATGGAAGTCTTCCCACCCGGATGGAACGGTCATTTATCGCGACCTTAACGCAACGCAAATCCCGCCTATCAACGCCGAATGGGTTGGGGCCGTGTACGCCCCGGAAGCGGCGCACACTCCAGAGCAGAAGGGGTTGCTTTCGCTTTCGGATTCTCTGCTTGCCGAACTTGAGCGAGCCGATGAATACGTCGTTGGCGTGCCGATGCACAACTTCGGGGTGCCCTCGGTGCTGAAGCTTTGGATTGACCAGATTACCCGTGTCGGGAAGACCTTCTCTTATGCGCACGGAACGCCTAAGGGCCTCATTATCGGCAAGAAGGCAACTTTCATTATTGCGACTGGTGGCATCTACGATGCCCAAACCCAGATGGCGTCGTTCAACTTTGTGGAACCGTATTTGCGGTCGCTGTTTGGCTTCCTCGGCCTGACGGATGTGACCTTTCTCACCGCAGGTGGAACCACGGCGTTAAACCACGGCCAAGATCGCGATGTGTTTCTTGCGCCGCATCTTCAGGCCGTGCAGACGCACGCGCGGACCTTTCAGGGAGGCCACGCGTGAAGATTGCTTCGACGGTTGCGCGCTATCTGCTGGGGCTGATATTCACAGTGCTTGGGCTTAATGGGTTTCTTCACTTTATCCCCCAACCGCCGCCCGCGAATCCCCTGGCAATCCAGTTCCTTGTTGCCGTCAGCGCATCGCACTTTGCCGCATTCTTCTTTGCGGTGCAGGTTCTTGGTGGGTTGTTGCTGCTCTCTGGCTTTTTCGTACCACTTGCGCTGACACTACTCGCAGCGGAGCTTTACAACATCGTCGCGTTCCACATAACCCTCGCCCCGAGCACCGCCGCCCCCGCAGTCGTGGCCTGCGTACTGTGGGTGCTGGTGTTCCTTCCGTACCGTGAAAGCTTCAAGGGGATCTTCAGCCTGAAGCCAGCTACGCAAAGCCCTCACTGAGTTGTGCAGAGCAAGATGCGCACGACATGCGAGCAAGAGTAGGCAAATACGACAGACATTGCTGTTCAACTTGAGGTCGCCAGGATTGACTCACCGCCAATCGGTCGTGGCCTTTCCGAGTGACACCGGGATCGCCAACTAACCGTCAATGGTGCTGGAAGAGAAAAAACGAGGCGGCTGAAAGCAGCAAAAATACAATATTTCACTAGGCCCAAACGACTAAGTAGTAAAGACGAGGTGAACGTGACATAGGAAAGCAAATCCCCAGGCCCACGCCATACGCGAACTCCGACGACTTCCGCCAGGTGTTTGACGAACACATGAACAGCCTCTACCTGCTCGCGTTCCTGCTAACCGCAGATCGGGACAAGGCGGAGCTGTGCTTTGTCTCCGGGTTGGAGGACGCGGTAGAAGGCAGCCCGATTTTCAAGGAATGGGCTCATTCCTGGGCCCGGCGGGCTGTGATCCTAAACGCCGTAAGAGTTCTCAGCCCCCGGCCAAAAGACGGGAATGGTCGTGGTCGATCGGGTTCTGATCCGGTCAACAACAATGGCAAGGCGTTACCATCCGGGCAGCCAGCGGAGATCGCTTCGGTTCTTGGACTCGAACCGTTCGAGCGTTTTGTCTACGTAATAACGGCCCTTGAACGCTACTCCGATCAAGACTGTGCGGTTCTTTTGGGCTGCATGCGGCGGGACGTGCTTGACGCACGCAATCACGCTCTTCAGCAACTTGCAAGCGAGGCCGCAACGAACTACCGGGAACAGCCGACTGTCCGTGAGGGGAATCCGCCACCGGGCGAGCGTCGCAATTCCGCACTTCACGTGTTAACCACTCCTAGGTTGGCCACTTGCTCGTAACTTGGCAATTAGTCCCGACCTCAATACCGTAAGGGATTTAAGAGCAGACAGTGTGAAGCTAAAGCTTAGGTATTGGCGATTGCTCCGTGTAGCCGACATCCAGGAAGTAAGTGCCCAGAAGCGTCTTCCTCCTCGTACCGACTACGGCGAGTTGGACCTGCAGTGTCTCCGGTCGATTGGTCGCATCTCAGGAAATGACACGCCGTCGACAATCAGGCTCAAGCTGTCTTTGTACCGCTGCTCGAAGCGATCGAAAAAAGGATCGTGCCACTCTGGCGCAGGATAGGGAATTTTCTAGGGTCGAGCTTGGCATTCCGCTTTTGAAGGTCATATGCAGGAGGGCGTTTCCCTTCCACAGGAAAGACAGCCTGCTCCTCAATCACGAAGCTGATGGTGAATGTATAAACGGTGCTGAGCAGTACAGCCTGTCGCACCGAAAATCCGGCTTCGACCAGGCGCCTTCCAATGCCCCTCGGCGGTCTCCATGTAGATGGTATCGGTGAGACTTGATCCGGCGACCACCCGGCCGCCGTCTCGACACTTGAGCAACGTTTGGCGTAGTCCCATGCCAAAGGCATTGACCCAGACTTTCCAGTCACGGGCGTTCTTCAAGGGAACGAGGCTGGGAGCACCCTTGGCCAACACCAGAGTTGCCATCGCGTCAACAAGTTCCTCTTTGCTTTTGAAATGCCAATAGGGCGTTGGCGCTTGAATCTTCAAGTTCTTGCGGATGGGATGTTTCCCGCGGTAGTTGGAGCCGATGGTGTTGGCGTTGCGCAAGACGGGCGCCGAGTTTATTTTGCGTTGCTCGAAGCGCCAAATGGAACGATGGCCGAGACGACGGTGGTACGGTCCAGGCAGTGCATCGATTTGCCTGTAGGGATCGACTACGTGACGGCAGCTGCGATCGCGAATCCAGGGATGTCGGTTTGGGCCGCCTTGAAGTAACGCGCGAAATCCTCGATCGTCAGCCTTGGCAGTGGACCGCGATCGTTTTGATGGGTAGTAACACGATACGCGACTTCCGGCCCAATGGGCCGTCCATCGGGCGGGATCGGGCAGAACATGAAGCGGTTTCCTGATGTCGGTCATGGCCCACTCTCACGGGCACCCGTCATCTCCGCTGGAATTGTGGGCAAGATAATCGCAGAATTGTAGCCGCCAAGGTCATTCTGGCTTTCGGAAATTTCCCACGATCGACCTGAAATTTCCCGAAAGTACAATGATATGACGAACAAACCTAGCCTCCGCTCGGGCCGTACCCGCTTTGGGTCGCTTCCATCTGCACACTTTCGCGGCGAGTTACTTTCGGGCAATCCGCATGCCAGAATTAGTAATTTCGATTGGACTCAGCGTACGTGCGAACGTAAGGTTGCTCTGCGGGAGTTTGCAAAGGCTGGGTGACGCGATTTGCAAGACTGTCTCCTGGCGACCCCTCGAGCGCATCGTTGAAGGGCGTCTGTGCCGTAACATTCCCAGACGATCGTTGCGCTCTAACAGGGTGTTGACGAGTTAGACGCTCCGGTCGATTGTGGTGGAAAAGACCACCTCAAGCCCAAGAGCTCTAATAAAATGGAACGGGGAAGCCTGGGATTGGAAGACAGTCGCGAAAAAGTTCAAGAATTGGGTGTCATCGGTCCCGTGCGCGAGGTCACGCACGTCCTCACCCTGGAGCAAATCGCCAACCTTGCGGCGAAGGAGGGACAACCCGCCGAGACCTTGCTGAACGTCGTCGCCTTGATTGCCAAACGGTTTGAAACCGACGTTTGTTCGGCGTATCTACTCGAGCCGGACAGAGCCAACCTGGTACTCGCCGCAACCGTGGGGCTTCGGCGAGAGTGCATCGGCAATCTGCGAATGGCAATCCACGAAGGACTAGCAGGGCTGGTGGCGGAACAGGTGGGACCTGTTGCGGTGGAACAGGCACAGAGTCACCCGCGTTTTAAGTATTTTTCGGAAGCCGGCGAGGATGCCTACCAGTCATTCCTCGGGGTTCCACTCATCGAGCGTGGGGTTCTACAGGGTGTTCTGGTGGTTCAAACCCTGGAGCCCCGGGTTTTCCGCGAAGATGAGATTCACATGTTGAGCCGGGCGGCGGCCCAGGTCGCGCCGGTGGTGAGCGAAGCACGGATGTTGGATCGCTTCATCGCTCCTGCGCAGGAACGCCTTTGGGCGCTGGCGCGTAACCTTTGGTGGAGTTGGGACCACGATGCCGTAAGCTTGTTCCGCGATCTCGACCCGGTACGCTGGAAGCAGCTCAACCAGAATCCGGTTTCGCTGCTGGCGGAATTTCCGCTGGCGAAACTAGAGAGCCGCGCTGCGGAACTCGTCCTGCACAGCCGCATTAATTACGCCTACCGCCGGTTGCAGGAATACTTACAGGCGGACCGTACCTGGGGCACACGGCATGCCGGGGTCTTGCGGCCTTTGCCTGTGGCCTATTTCTCGGCGGAATTCGGAATCCATGAATCACTTCCGGTCTATTCCGGTGGACTCGGCGTACTTTCCGGAGACCATATTAAGAGCGCATCCGATCTCGCGATTCCGCTTGTTGGCATCGGCTTGTTCTATGGACAAGGGTATTTTCGCCAGCGCTTGGATCATAACGGCTGGCAGCAGGAAGAATACCTGAAGACCGATCCCACCCAATTGCCTTTAGAAGTCGCGATCGGCACGAATGGCCGTCCCGTCACGGTACAAATCCAGACCCGCAGCGGTTCCATTCATGCCAAAGTCTGGCGCGTCGAGGTGGGACGCTGCGATCTTTTCCTGCTCGATTCGGATGTTGAAGAGAACACTCCGGACGACCGCGAGCTAACCTCCCGCCTCTATGGCGGAAACGCTCGCACGCGAATCCGCCAGGAGTTGTTGCTTGGCATCGGAGGCTTCCGCGCACTTACCGCCATGGGTATCACCCCTGGCGTTCTTCACCTGAACGAAGGACACAGCGGATTTGCGGTGCTGGAAGCGATCCGGACTCGCATGGAGGAAGAGGGTATCGGATTCGACAGCGCGGTGCCACGCGTGTCGCGGGAAGTGGTCTTCACGACCCATACCCCCGTGCCTGCAGGCCACGATCGCTTCGATGCGGAGCTGATCGAAGAGCACCTTGGACCTCTGCGCGAAAAGCTGGGTCTTTCTCAGGAGAGCCTGATGGGGCTGGGGCGAGAGAGTCCAGACAACCAGCAGGAGACTTTCTGTATGACGGTGCTGGGTCTGAGAGTTTCGCGCCGTGCCAATGCAGTTTCCGCCCTGCACGGCGAGGTATCCCGGGCGATGTGGGCCGGGCTGAGTCCGGGTAAACAGGAAGACAAGGTTCCCATTGGACACATCACGAACGGAGTTCATGTTCCGTCCTGGCTGGCTCCGCAGATGTTTCGCCTCTATGATCGGCATCTAGGAACGAACTGGCACCAGCGCAGCAGCGACGCCCGCACCTGGGAAGGCATTGAGAATGTGGATGACGGCGAACTTTGGGAGACGCACCTTAGCCTGAAATCGCAACTGCTCGAGTTTGTACGCCGCCGAGCGGTGGAACAAGCCGAGCGCCGCCTCGAATCACGAGAGGTCCTGCAGAGACTGGGTAAAGTACTGAGTCCAGACGCCCTCACCATCGGATTTGCCCGCCGCTTTGCCACCTACAAGCGAGCCAACCTGATTCTCGCCGACATCGAGAGCTTGGCTACCATGGTGAACGATCCCAAACGGCCTGTGCAGTTCATATTTGCCGGCAAAGCACACCCTAACGACGAACCGGGCAAGCGGGTTCTACAGCAGATCGCCGAATTGATGCGCAACTCACGGTTCGCCGATAAGTTCGTCTTTGTCGAAGACTATGACATCAACGTCGGGCGTTATTTCGTGCAGGGCGTTGATGTCTGGCTGAACAACCCCCGGCGTCCGTTGGAGGCATCGGGTACGAGCGGCCAAAAGGTGGTTTTGAATGGCGGATTGAACCTTTCTGTTCTTGATGGCTGGTGGGCTGAGGCCTACGACAGCATGAATGGATTTTCCATCGGGACGGGCAGAACGCACTCCAACATGAACGTCCATGACACGCGCGACGGAGAGGATTTACGTCGGGCCCTTCGAGAAGAAGTGATTCCTTTGTTCTACCAGCGTGATCGCGACGGTCTGCCTCGCGGCTGGATCAGGCGCATGAAGCGCACCATCCGCACGCTGGGCTGGCGCTTCAATGCCGACCGCATGGTGATGGACTATACGCTTAAATGCTACGTTCCCGCAGCTGGGGGCACATCCAGCGACATGAGGTTCTCCGGGTGAAGCTGAGGGTGTTCGGCGTGAATCGCTCCTTCGTTTGTGGGGATAAGAAAGTGGTCAAATGTCTAAAGCCGTCGTAATCCTGCAAGACGATCCCGCTCGTGCCCAAAACTTGGCCTCCCAAATCAGGTCGGTTTCTGATGTTGTATTTATTGCGCAGTCGCTGGCCGAACTTCAGACAATAGCATCGCAGTTTCCCATCCCAATCGGAGTGCTGGACCTGGGGTTGGTAACCTTGCAAGAAATCGTCTATCTGCGTCTCCACTTGGGCATGCAGATCGTTTGCACTCACCGCACACCAGACGAGGTTATGTGGACTGAGGCAATGGATGCGGGCGCGCTCGACTGTTGTTTTAACGATGACGGGCAGGCTATCGGCCGCGCAATTCACCGGGCTGCTCAGCTTTGCAGTCAGCCTCGGTAAACACACGCGATTACACGCACTGACATGTGGCGGATACCGAGCCAACCGGAAATGATGGCAGCAAGGGCACCGTAGGCGCCGTCGACATGAAGCCACAAATCGAATTCGCGACAGAAGGGAAGCAAGCCGGCTCAGCGGGTCAACGGCTCCGGTGCTGACGGTGCCGGCGTTGGCGATGACGAGAAATGGCTTGTCGCCGGTCTCAATGTCCTCGAGAATGCGGGTACGCAGCGCCTCCATGTCCATTCGAAATTCCTCGTCGGCAGGGATCCAGCGGATTGAGTCTGTGCCCAGCCCTGAAATATCAGCCGCTTTCTGAATCCATGTGTGGGTCTCCGACGAGCAGTAGGCGCGAAGACGTGCGCCGCCGACGCCCCTGCTGCGAATTCGTAGGGCGGAACTGAGAAAGATGAGATTGCGCGCTTTGCTTTGGAGAGCCCGCTGACCGTCCGAGAAGGCATTTAATTCACAAAAGGAGCAACAAAAATGAGGAATTCAATGAAGAGCATGCGAGTCGTGCAGGGAATGTCTCAGTCCCTCTGCATCGTGTTGTTGCTGTTGGCTTGCGGCGCGCTCTACGCGCAGAACCTTTCAGCGCAAAATCAGGACCATCGTGTCCGGAATATTGTTCTGGTTCACGGCGCCTGGGCGGATGGTTCTGGCTGGAAAGGCGTTTATGACATTCTGGTCAAGGATGGCTACAACGTTAACATCGTCCAAGAGCCGGAGACGTCTTTTAAAGAAGATGTGGCTGCGACGAAACGAGTCCTTGCTCAACAAGATGGACCGTGCATTCTTGTTGCTCACAGCTATGGGGGAGCCGTCATTACCGAAGCCGGGACGGATCCATCGGTAGCCGGTTTGGTGTACATCGCAGCCCACATGCCAGATGCCGGAGAGAATGAGGCTGACGACGGAAAGCGCTTCCCCAGCGACCTCAGCAAGTCTGGTGTAATAAAGAAGACGGCGGACGGTTTCACTTACCTCGACCCCGCGCAATTTCACGAGTACTTCGCAGCCGACCTGCCTGCTGAACAGGCCGCGTTCATGGCGCGATCGCAGGTACTCAACTTGGCAGACAACTTTAAAGCTGTCATCACAACAGCTGCATGGAAAACCAAACCGAGCTGGATGTTGGTAGCTGGCAGCGACAGAACCATCAATCCCGACCTCGAACGATGGTATGCGACGCGAGCTAACAGCCACAAGGTCGAAGTCTCAGGCGCCAGTCACTCGGTCTACGTCTCGCACCCGAAAGAGGTTGCAGCTCTGATCGAAGAAGCTGCATCGCACGCTCGGTAGAAAACCTTGTACTGGGCGGGTAACCAACAAATGAACAGAGGTAAGCGCACAAATAGGTGTTAAACAGGGAAACAATTCAGACGTAGTTCTGAGATGGGCGGTTTGCCGCGATGGTTAACCGTGTCGAAGGGAACTGGTGGCTCGCCCTGATCAGTCCCGATAAACGACCCAGGGTCCAGGAACGTCATTGGGCGCATTTCGTGTCGGCAATCCGCTTGAGCAAATCGTCCCCATCTCGGACAATGACCCCCAAACCTGCTACGGGCTTGCCAACCGAAGTAGTGAATGATAAGGGACGTTTGCTTCAACAATCTCAAGCGTTCTCTTCTTAGGGGGTCGATTCCAATACCGACTTGGCTCATTCACGCAGAGCTCCATAGGAAGTGGCTCCTTTAAGCCACCTCCGGAGTTTTGTGTTCGTAAAAAGCTCAGCGCAAATGAGCAGTCCCGGATTCCTGATGTGAACGTCCTTTATCATTCACTACTTGGGTTTGCAAGCCCGTTCAACGCGCTTGTTTACCGATGATTTATTCACCGAGAAGTAACTGACGAGTTGCCGACTATCCGCCCGGAATCATCGCACCCTCTCCAACGTGCTGCGCAGGCTATAATTACGCCCACGCATGGCTCTGACCTCTGGCACCAAACTTGGCCCTTATGAAATTCAATCACCGCTCGGTGCTGGCGGTATGGGAGAGGTGTACCGCGCCCTGGACACGCGTCTGGATCGCATCGTCGCCGTCAAGGTCCTTGCTTCTCATCTTTCTTCCTCGCCGGAACTAAAACAGCGCATGGACCGCGAGGCGCGGGCCATTTCCTCGCTGAACCATCCGAACATCTGCCATCTCTATGACATCGGCTCGCAGGACGGCACCGATTACCTGGTGATGGAGTTCCTCGAAGGTGAGACTCTGGCCGAACGGCTTCGCAAAGGTGCGATGCCGCTGAATGAAATCTTCAAAGTCGGGATTGTTGTGGCCGAAGCGCTGGCGTTCGCGCACCGCAGCGGCATTGTGCACCGTGACCTGAAACCGGGAAACATCATGCTGACCCAGGGCGGCGCCAAGCTGATGGACTTTGGTCTCGCCAAGCCGCTGGGCGTGCAAACGACGGCTACAGGGTCGGGAGCAGCGCCTTCGTTCACCGCGGTGGCCACGTTGAGCGGGCCGAGTCCCCTAAGTCCACTGACCACGGCGGGCAGCATCATCGGCACCATCCAGTACATGGCGCCGGAACAGATCGAGGGAAAAGAAGCCGACGCTCGTTCCGACATCTTCGCCTTCGGCGCCGTGCTCTATGAAATGTTGAGTGGCAAGCGGGCATTCGAAGGTAAGTCGCAAATCAGCGTGGCCTCGGCAATTCTGGAGAAGGATCCTGAGCCGATCTCAACCGTGCGCCAACAGATATCGCCCGCGCTCGAACACGTAATTTCACGTGCTCTCGTCAAAGATTCGGCCAAGCGTTGGCAAAGCGCGGGTGACATCGGTGCGGAGCTGGAATGGATAGCCAGTTCCGGGGCCGCACTCAGCACAAGTGCAGGTTCTGTTAGCAGCATTTCACGCGGGTCGAGGGAACGCTCGTTACTGGCAATTGCAGCCGTCGTAGCGGTGTTAGCGCTGATAGCTCTCGCTATCGCCCTCTGGAAGAAACCTCCGGCAGGTACACGTCTCGTCGCCTCCATCCCGCCGCCAGAGGACGCTCCGTTCCAATTAATCGGCGATGTTGGTGCCCCGCCCGTCCTCTCGCCGGATGGTCTGAGTCTTGTCTTCGGGGCTGGTGACCACATCTGGATTCGCTCTCTCAAATCCGGCGAGGCGCACCCGCTGGAAGGAACGGAGAAAGGCACCTTTCCTTTCTGGTCGCCTGACAGCCGCAGGATTGCATTCTTCTCCGTCGGAAAGCTAAGGGTGATGGACGTAGTTGGCGGTGCTCCCGTGCCTCTCTGCGATGCCTCGAACCCGCGTGGCGGATCCTGGAGCAGCAAAGGTGTGCTGCTGTTCACGCCCAACATTCGTGATGGCCTCTACCAGATCCCTGCCACCGGCGGAACACCGGTCGCCGTCACCAAGGTGGACACCTCTAAGCACAGCACGCATCGCTGGCCGCAGTTTTTTCCGGATGGCGATCACTTCCTTTATTTGGCCATGAATCATGCGGGACAACGAGAGTACAGCGGAATATATGTCAGTTCTCTGAGCGCAGCGGGATCGCCAGGACGATTGTTGGTGCGCACTGATGCCAACGCGCTTTACGAGTCGGGCTACATGTTGTTTTTGCGAAAGTCGGACTTGATGGCGCAGCGCTTCGACCTTGGTCGGATGGAGTTGCAAGGCGATCCGGTGCGCCTGGCCGAAAAAGCTCTGAATGACCAGGGGATTTGGCGAGGAGCGTTCAGCGTCTCCAGCAACGGACTGTTGATTTACGCGAGTGGCGCGAATTCCGCCGCTGAGGGCCAATTGACATGGTTTGATGTCAATGGAAAAGTCCTCGGGACTCTTGGAGAACGCGGCAACAACGATCCGCGCATCTCGCCGGACGGGCATAAAGTGGCGCTCGTAAAATATGGCGGGCCGAACCCGGAGGTCTCGGTTTTCGATACCGCCAACGGCCTGCGCACCCGCCTGAGCACTGAGTCTGCCGGCACCACCCCTGTGTGGTCACCAGACGGCAAGAACATTGCGTACATGGTGATCCCGGCGAACACCAGCAAGGCGCGTCTCGCCGTGCTGGCGGCGGACGGAAGCGGAGAGGATCTCCTGCTCTACCAGGAGGACCAGTGGCAATCGCCCACCGATTGGTCTCCCGATGGCAAGTACATCCTTTACAACCGTGGCGAGCCCGGGGCCTCCCACATTTACGTCATGCCCGTTGCAAAGGGCGACAAGCCTTTTCCTTTCGTAGCGACAAACGACTGGGAACGGGACGCGGTGTTTTCCCCAGATGGTCATTGGGTCGCCTATACGTCCCGCCAGTCCGGTAGGGACGAAATCTATGTTGCTCCCTTCCCCGGAGCGGGCCAGCGAGCGCAGATCTCATCAAGCGGAGCGGCTACTCCACGTTGGCGGCACGACGGTAAGGCTCTCTACGCGGTCAACGTAGAAGATGTCCTGGAGTTCCCGATTAACACAGCGCACGGTACGATCCAGACCGGCGATCCCAAAGTCCTCTTCCGCACCGCAGTCGGACAGACGCTGTTGTATAGCGCGGGGTACGACGTCGCACCCGACGGACGTTTGCTCATCAACACTTTGGGACAGTCGCGAGCCGGAAGTCGTCCACTCACGCTGGTAGCAAATTGGCCGCAGCAATAACCCACTGAACAGGAACTCTCCAGAGCAGATCTCGACATCGTAAGTAATTGTCGAAAAGACGGTGGGGATTACTTCCGGTTGGCGACCATTCGTCCAGTGGCGAGCCGATTTCCCGGGGTTGTGAGTGTAATGGTGATTTTCGCCAAGTGGCTTCTGGTAGTAAGGCCCTCTGTATACTTGCTTCGGTGATGTGACATTTTCCGGCCGCTGCATCGCAAGTTCCTTACGGAGTTGTCAATGGACTACAGCAGGCATTCTCTCTTCAGCAGTTCAAAAGCAGTCTTCTTCGCCACGATCACGGCGGCGATTCTCCTATTTACAGGGTCCACGTCATCGCAATCCCAAGTCGCTCCCAA
>Ga0182015_10005744_pt1 | contig 12768 bp, 10 predicted proteins | sample 712P3MmetaG_FD_120478 | JGI IMG/M metagenome (GOLD analysis project Ga0182015, IMG submission 120478) | Permafrost microbial communities from Stordalen Mire, Sweden - 712P3M metaG | ecosystem: Environmental > Terrestrial > Soil > Wetlands > Permafrost | place: Sweden: Stordalen | collected...
CCGCCGCCGCGCACATGACAGACGGCAAAAATACCGCTGCGTTCCAGCCAGGCAAAGCGTCCCGTTTCAAAATCGGGAAAGATATCGATCGCATACGACCCGTAACCTTGGAGGTAGGTGGGGTGCGAGCCGTCGTGTTTGATGCCTTTGCGGTAGACGAGCGAGAGCGGCACGAGCGTTCCATCGGCGCTCGGCGCTTGCACTTCTTCCGACGTGTACGACGATGCATCGAACGGTGAGGGCGGCTTGAGGTCGGTCTTCGCGACGGTCAGCGCCGCGTCGTTGCGATAGTAGAGCAGCGTGTGGGTCCAGCCGGTCATCCCGAACGTCGTTCCGGGAACGCGCGGATCGGCGACCATCGCGATGATCGACCCGGTAAACGGCAGCGTTACCGGCACGGCCGAACCGGTCACGTTACCATCCGCGTCGAGCGGTAAGCGTTCGATACGCCCGAAGCCGCCGATGCGCGAGCGCACGTAGAGCCCATCCGCCGCAACGCTCACCTCTTCGATCACCGCGCGCGAAGGTGCCACGATCGTTTTTGCGGTCGCGATATCCGGGTGAGCCAGCGACATCGCCAAGACCTTATAGTTTGAAGCATCCTTGTGCGTGAGCAAATAGATCGTCGAGCCGCGCAGATCTTCCGCCGTAACGTCTTCCGAGACATCGACGATCTTCTGCCACGGTGCTTGGCCGTCGGTCACCGTCGCAGCGGGTGCGGCATAGATCGCCTGTTCGTTCTCGACGCCGTTTTGCACGACCGTGAGAGCGTACGTCGATGACGGTGACGTCACGACGGCCGCAGACGCCCTCGGTACTACCGGGACGAGCGGCGTGACGCCGAATCCGGCGACCGCGACATCCGTCTCGGGATCCGCGCCGAGAACGTGCAAGAAGGTTCGCACCTTCTGCTCCTTGTCGGTCGACGGTTCGCCCGGTGCGAGTTTCGGTTCGCGAAAATAGTAGAACGACGCATTGTCGCCACGCCAGCTCGTGACGCCGTCGCGGGCGCGCGAGATCGTATCGGGCAGCACGTGGCCGGTCGCGGTCTCGATGACGTGCAGCACCGACTCTTCGGAGCCGCCTTCGGACACGCCGTAGGCGACGTGCGCGCCGTCGAGCGACGGCGCGAAATAGTCGACCGTGAAGTGTTTGCTCTTGTCCGGCGTCAACGTGCTCGGATCGATCAGCAAGCGTTCGGGGCCGCCCGATGCCGGCCGCACGTAGAGTTTCGGCAAGTTCTCGCCCGGCTTTTGTTTGTTGTAGAAGTACCAGCTGCCCACGCGTTGGAGATCGCCGACGCTCACGCCGGCGTTATCGAGTTGCTTGATTCGCGCCAGCAATCGCGTGCGCGCCGGATCCAGGCGCGCCAGCACGGCGCGCGCGTAGGCGTTCTGGGCGTGGAAGAACTGCTGCACGTCCGGGCGCTTGAGGTCTTCGAAGTAGCGGTACCGGTCGGTGACTTTCGTGCCGAAGAGCTCTTGCGTCACCGGGCGCACGGCGGCCGGCGGCGGCGGCACCGGCAGGGGCGCGGCGGCCGAGGAGGCCGGCAAGCGGCCTGCGCCCGCGGCGAGCGAGACAAGGATGCCGAGCGCAGCGAGCGAGCGCGGTAACGCGAAACGTTTCATCGCTCGATCCGTTCGAGAAACGGCTCGAGGAACTTGCCGGCGGTACCGCGGCGGTACATCGCGGCAAACCGAATGCCGAGTTTCGGAACGATCGAGATGTAGTGCACGCCGCGGACCTTCACGTCGCGCGATGATGACGAGAGGAGCGCGACACCGAGACCGGCAGAGACGAGGCCGAGCAAAATGCGAACGTCGCTGCTCTCTTGGACGATGCGCGGCTGAAAACCGGCGCGCTGACACGCGGCGAGCACCTGATCGCGCACCGTCTCACCGAAACTGGCCGCAGCCGGTACGACGAAATCTTCATCGGCGAGTTCCGCTAACGCGATCTGCCGGCGCGTCGCCAGCCGATGGCCGTCGGGAATGGCGGCCGTCACCGCTTCTTCGGCCATCGGTACGATCGCCAAATCTCGGTCTTCGTCTTCGGCCGTGTAGTGCACGAAGCCGACGTCGAGCGCGCCGCTGATGAGGGCGTCCATCTGATCGCCCGACCACATCTCACGCAATTCGATCTTGATGTTCGGGCGTTCGCGCCGCACCCGGCGCACGGTTCGCGCGATGGGGAGGAACGGGAAAATTCGGCTGAACCCGACGACGAGGCGCGCGTTCGACGCCTCGGCCGCGAGCCGTGCGGAGCGTTTCGTGGCGTCGGCGGCATCGAGCGTGCGCTGCGCTTGCTCGCGCACGACGCGCCCGACGTCGGTGAGAACGATGCCGCGCTTGGTGCGCACGAACAGTTGCGCGTCGAATTCCGCCTCGAGCTTTTGGACCTGCATGCTGAGCGCCGGCTGCGCGATGGCGAGCGTCTCGGCGGCCTTCGTGAAGCTACCCTGCTCGGCGATCTCGAGGAAGTAGCGCAGTTGCCGCAGTTCCATTAGGTGCACCTACGACGAGGTGACCGCTGAAGCCCCGCATAGCGCGACGCTATGGCTGCGGGTGCGTTCATACTGGAGAGGTATCTAAGCGCCCACTGCCGGCCGGAGTAACGCCGGCGCCAGGCGCCGCGCAACGACGAGGTAGGCAATGGCCCCGAGGAGCGGCATCACGCTCACGTCGACGAGCGCCGTCTGGGGGCCCAGGCGCGTCACGGCGACACCCACGGCCGTCACGAGGACGGAGCCGGCGCCGAACGCCACGCCGTTGATCAGACCCAGCGCCATGCCCAGATTGCGCGGCAGTAACGCCTGGACGATCACGACGCCCGGCGCATTCTGCACCGAGAGAAAGATACTGCCAAGCAGCAACAACGCGATGCCAACCACCGGTGGCGCGAAAAAGAACCCGAGCAAACACGGCACCGCCGCTACCAGCGCGACGACCGACGCGGTGAGGGAACCTAGCCGGTCGCCCAGGTAACCACCGAGATACATCCCGATGATCCCGACCAGCAGAAACGCGGTGACGAGCTGACCTGCTTCGACGATCGTGCCGCCGCGCGCGGTCAGCAGGTTCGGCAAATACGTCATGAACGCTGCGGTCGTCAGAAAACGCATCGCCGTGCTGCCGACGACGAGACCGATGCCCAGCCGGTCGACGGCCGGCGCTGCGATGCCGTCCAGCTTACGTTGGGTCTCGTGGGCCGGCTGCGCCATCAGGTGCGCGCGCCGGATCACGACGTACACGTAGCCCACTGCGATTAGTCCGGGCGGCAACAGCACGAGCGAACCGAACCGGCCGAAATGCGCGAGCAGCGCCGCGATCGTAACCGGTCCGAGTGCAAAGCCGAGCGAACCGCCGATCTGGAAGATCGAGATCCCGCCCGAACGCCGCGAGCCGCTGAGCAGAGCCGCGTACTTTCCCGCTTCGGGATGCATGATCGCTGCGCCCAGTCCACCGATGACGACCAGTAGCGAGAGTAACCAGAGCGAACCCGCCAGCGAGGCGAACGAAATCGACAGCACGACCAGGAGCACCCCGGTGGGCATAAACCACCAGCGGCCATGCCGGTCGGTGTAGGCTCCGAAGAGCGGTTGGACGATCGAACTGGTCAGATACCACAGGAACCCGACCGCGCCTTGATACCAGGCCGATAAGCCGGCATTCGATGCGACGAAAAAGATGCTCAGCGCGACGGTCCCCGAGTAAAAGTCGTTGACGCCGTGTCCGAACGCAATCGCGAGAAGTCCGCTCAGGTTCCAGCCGCCGGTTTTCTCGTTCGCGACCGCTCGTGCCATCGTGCTAACTTCGGCGTCGCGCCGGACGGATTCCCCGTTCGTCGCCGCCAAGGTTCGTCGCCGTGCGATATATCTTCTACGGCGCCGGCGCGATCGGTGGATCGCTCGGCGCGCATTTGTTCGAAATCGGCCGCGACGTCGTACTCATCGCGCGCGGCGAACACGGCCGCGTTATTGCCGCCGACGGTTTGCGCTTCGGTACGTCCGGCGGTTGGCGCACGCTGCGCATCCCGGTCGTCGCGCATCCCGCGCAACTCACGTTCGATCCGGACGACGTGGTCGTGCTCTCGATGAAGGGTCAAGACACGGCGAACGCGCTCCAGACGCTCGCGCCGCTGGCCGGGCCCAACGTGCCGATCGTCTGCGCGCAGAACGGCGTCGCGAACGAACGGCGCGCGCTGCGGCACTTTGCGAACGTGCACGGCATGTGCGTGATGATGGCGGGCGTCTATCTCGAACCCGGCGTCGTCCACATGCACAATCCGCCTTTCGGCGCGAGTTGCGACCTCGGCCGCATTCCGCACGGGCACGACGACCTCGACGCGACGGTCGCAGCCGATCTCGAGGCGGCCGGGATCCGCAGCCGCGCGTGCGATGACGCGCTCGCGCGCAAGTACGCGAAGCTGGTCTCGAATTTGACCAACGTACTCGAAGCGGCGAGTGGCCGCCCCGCGGCGATGGGCGTGCTCGGCGAGCGCGCGCGCGAGGAAGCCGCAGCCGTTTTTACCGCTGCCGGGATCGTCGCGGACCGCGGTCCGGAGGATCCACGCGTAACGATGCGCTTCGCGGACGTCGAAGGTGTGACGCGCCCCGGCGGATCGACCTATCAGAGTCTCGAGCGCGGTGCGTCGAGTCTCGAGGGCGACGATCTCAATGGCGAGATCGTCCTGCTCGGACGCCTGCATGGCATCGCAACGCCGGTAAATGCGATGTTGCAGCAACTCGGGCTGCGGCTGATCGCCGAGAAGACCCGGCCCGCTACCATCCCGGTGGCCGAACTCGAACGCAGCCTGGCCTGAAACGAACATCGGCACCGCGAGTGCGGCGCCGATGCGTTAGCGGACGGACCGGACCGCGCTAGCGGTCGCGGTGATCGTCGTTGCTATGGGTGGGACGCGCAGCCGCGGCGGGCCGCGGAGCCGCGGGCCGGCTGTAGCTCGAGGCGGCCCGGCTGTAGCTCGTGGCAGGCCGGCTGTAGCCCGTGCTAGGCCGGTTGTACGCCGGAGCTTCGAGCCGGCTGTAGGCCGGTGCTGCGGGCCGGCTGTAGGCCGGCGTCGCTTGGCGGTCATACTGCGGTTGCGCGTAGGCCGGTGCAGCCGGGCGCCCATAGGTGACGATCGGTGCCGTCGCGCCTGCCGGACGTGCATATGCCGGCGCGCCGGAGGTACCGTTCGCGTTGCGATTGGCGCTAAAGCGCTGCCACGGATCGTTCGAATTTGCGGCTGCGCCGGCCGTACGAGCGTACGCGGGCACGGCTGCACCGGCGCTGCGGCTGAATGCCGGTGCGTTGCTCGATTCCGAACCGAAGGCGACGCGCGTTGCGCGCGAAACCGATGCTTGCTGCTCGCTGAACGGCGTGCGCGCAAACGCGACCGCCGGGCGACCGGCAAAGGGGCGATTCATCAGGGCCGGGCGCACCGCCAGTGACGGCGCAGCCGCGCGTTGCGTGAAGCGCAGGTTGGCTTGGCTCGGCACGATCGGCAACGCACCTTGCATCGGCACCGTATGGATCGAGCGCAGTTCTTGCTGCGAGGCGATGTACGGGCTGCCGAAGCGGCCGGCCTGGAAGTTTTCACGCGTGACCGAGGTCATCGCGTTGTTCACCATCAGGTTACGGAAGTGCACGTTGTTGTTGACGATCGTCGCGCGCGGGCCCCACCATGGGTGGAACGCTTCGAACGGTGCGAGCGGCACCCAACCGATGTTGCCGAACCCGATGCCGACGTTCACCGCTCCGATGTTGAAGCCGACGAAGCCCACGAGCGCAGGGCTCCACGCCGGAGCGAAGTGCCCGGGAGCCGGCGGATACCACGCCCAGTTATGATAGGCGGTGCTGAAGTACCAGCGGCCGTAGTGATACGGCGCCCAACCCCACGGTTCGGCAGCGACCCAGGTCCAGCCGAAGTTGTCTTCCCAAACCCAATTGCCGTCGCGATAGGGCGCCCAACCAGCGGCAACGGTGGTCGGAATCCAGACGTTACCGTACGTGCCGTCGTCGACCCAATTGCCGTTGGCATTGAGATCGCCGACGCCTTGGATGTTCGTATTGACGTACTGGCTATCGGAAGTCGCGGCCAAATAGATGTGATCGCGGTCGCCGTTGTAGTTATCGAAATTATCGAGAGCAATCGCCGGTTGCGTCTGAATCTGCGGGTTCGCGGCTGCGCCGTCGGCGATGAGCGTCGTGCCGGGTTCGAGCGACTGCGTGCCTTGCGGCGTTACGATATCGGCGCGTCCCGCGCGAACGGTCACCGCCGTTTCACCGTTGGCGTCAACCGAAACGCGAAAGCTCCCGGCGGTGCGCGGCACGATGGAAATCGACGGCGTGTCGATCGCCGACTGGCCGTCGGTGTCGCCGAAGAGCCGCAACTCGATGGTCCCTGCCGCCAGCTGCATTTGACGATCGGCCGGATCGACGTCGGTGAATCGGATCTGGACGTTCTCGCCGAGGCGAACGGCCGAATGCCCGTCGAACCCGACTTCCGCCCGGCCGGTCTGACCCGTCGTCACGTAGTCGGCGGCGAGCACCGGAGCGTTGGGTACGGCGGCGAGGTTATCGTTGGAATCGCCGCGCTGGATCGCGACGTCGCCGGCGATCGAATCGATGCGCGCGACGCCGCCGGTGGCGGTGGAGGCGGGCGCCGCGGTGATGCCGTCATCTTGCGCCGAAGCCGTGAGCGGCAGCGCGAGCGGTAATACGAGCGAGAGAATGATGGCTGAAATGGGTGGCAACGCGTACCGCCGCAAGGATGAAGATTGCATGAGGGCCTCCGAGGCTTGTGTACCCTGGAACGACCCCTTCGCTCGGCGGGTTCCGCCAAAACCCCGGGGCATTGCAAGCTTAATCCGAGACCAATCTTCAACCCTCAAGGCGGGCGCCCGGCCGCCGATATTCTCAAAATAGGAGACACCCGCGACGGCGCATAGCGCGCCGCATGCTGTGTTTGGTGAGGGGACGATCGTGAAACTTCGTTTGGCAGTTTGTATAGCCGCATTTTTTGCTACCCTGGCGCCGGCCGTGGCGCAGGATTCCCTCCGCGGGCTCGCGCCGGCGGACGAATACTTCGGCCGCTACAACTTGAGCGTTCTCGGTATCGCCAACACGATTCGCGATGCCGGCGCGCGCATGGACTCCGGCGGAGACGCGCGCACGATGCTCAGTGGACCGCTCAGCTTCGTCAACGACGCCATGAAGGATTGGGAGCAAAAATATCCTACCGATCCGTGGATCGCGAAAGACTTGCTCGCGCTCGAAACCGTGTATCTGCGCGTTCCGACCGACGACGGTTTCCGCTTGGCAACGCAGACCGAAGCATGGCTGATCGCCGATTATCCGAGTTCGGAGTACGCCGTCAAAGGGCGCTCGGAACTCGCGACCAACCGCGTGCCGTACATGCCGCAGCAGCAAGCTTGGCAGCCACAGCAGCAAGCGATTCCCTCCTACGCAACGCCCTGGGAACGCTTCGCGGCGTTACGCGTTCCGCTACCGCCGCGCTGATTCGCTCGCGCCTAAGCCGCCGATGAGAATTCGCGTTCGCGTGAGATTCTCACCGGCTCGCGGGGTATCACGCGCAAGTGATACGAGCGTTCGTCATCCTCGTCGGCCTCATTGCCGGAGTTCTTGCCTTCGCCGGTAGCGGCGCGCAAGCGGCCGGCCCGGCACAAACGCTCGGTATCGTGTTGCATCACAACACTGCAGCGACCGAACGCTTGCCCCATTATCGGACGGCAGCACCCATCACCGTCAATGTCGGCGGCTACGCGCGGCGGCTGCGAACGCTCACCGTGACCGCGCACGGGCCCGGCGGCGAAGCAATCACGGCGCCGCTCGCACGGACGGGCGATACGTTCTCCGGCAACCTGCACCTGATCGTGCCCGGAACGTGGACGATCGCGTTCTCAACGCGACTTGGCAATGCCACTGCAGCGTTAGCGAGCGTCCCGCTCGATGTCGTCTCGGAGGACGGCGCCGATCTCGCAGCGCGACTCGCTTTCGCGATCTCGGCGCTCTCGATCGTCGCCGGACTCGCGCTCGTGTTGCGCGTCAACGGTCGCCCGCTGGCGCTAGCTTACGCTAAGAGACGTAACTGACGTTGACGCTGTAACCACCGGCTTCGGCCTGGTGCAGCACGTTGAGCACCGAGTCGATATCCGAATCGACGTCGATGATCTCGCCGGCGCTAATTCCGACGGGTCCGGCGTGCGCCCAGAGCAGGCGACGCGCGGTCTGGAAGGCGGCACGCAACCGCTGCGGGGTCGCTTCGAGCACCGGCCAATCGTCGTATGAGGCGGCCGGTACGATGCGCCAGCCGTCTCCCGAGCACTCGACTTCATCGGCATAGGCGTGCGGCACGTTCGCCAGGACGTCGAGATTCGCGCGATCCTGGATCGTCGTTGCCACATCGGCTTCGGCGAGTCGGATCACATAGCGATAGAATGACGAATTCGCGACGGAACACATCCCGGCGGGAGAACCGACGCTAACGCTTACCATTGGCCCGACGCCTTCGCGTGCGGTCGCGACTCAACCCTCTCGGACGATCCCGCGGCCGGAAATGGCGAGGTCGAGCACGCGCGAGGCAACGCCGTGCTTGGCGAAAATCGCCTGCATGCGCTCGCCCGCGTCACACCCGGCGCGCGTCAACGCAATGACCGATGGGCCCGCCCCCGAGAGTGCCACGCCCAGCAGCGCCGGCGTCTCGAGCGCCAGCATCTCGGGGAGGCCGGGAACGAACGAGGCGCGGAACGGCTGGTGCAGGCGGTCGTGCATCGCGCTGCGCAAGAGGTCGATCTGACCGCTCGCAAACGCAGCCGCGAGCAGCGCGGCATGACCGACGTTGTACACGGCATCGCGACGCGGATACGCATCGGGCAAGATCGCGCGCGCTTCGCGCGTCGGCATCGAAAAGTCCGGCACGACGATTTGCGCGCGCAGTTCGGCCGGCGGATCGAAGCGTGCGTAGACCACGTCTTCGCCCTCGGACACCGCGACGACGATGCCGCCGACGATTGCGGGAACGCCGTTGTCGGGATGTCCCTCGAGCACGGTCACCGTGCGCGTAAGTTCCTCGACCGATGGCTCCGGATCGCGAAGCGCCGCTCCGATTGCAAGTCCGAGCGCCGCACCCGCCGCGCTTCCGCCGAGCCCGCGGCCGAGCGGAATCGGGTTGTCGACGGCAATTGCCAGCGGCGGCGGCGTTTGTCCCACGCTTGCGAACAGCGTGCGCATCGCGCGTAACATCTCATCGCGTAAACCGCCGTGCGTCGGGGCTTCGATGCCGCGGAATTCCCACGCCGGACTGGCGCCCGCATCCAGAACCTGCACGTCCGCGCGAATGCGCAAATCGAGGGCGAGTCCGATCGTGTCGAAGCCCGGCCCGAGATTGGCGCTCGTCGCAGGAACGCTGACGGCGAAACGCTTCACGCGGGGGCGTTGAGGCGGTCGATGACCTCGGCGGGATCGACGCCGCGCAGGATGCGGTTGGCGAACGGCGCGGCGCTCTCGTGATAGTTCGCCGCGTACGCGCCGTCCTTGAGCACGTGGCCGGTAAGGATCAGCACGACGTCATCGCTCGCAGCGATCGTGCCTTCACCGACGAGTTGACGCAAGCCGGCCAGCGTCGCTGCCGACGCGGGCTCGCTGCCGATACCGTCGCGGCCGACGATCGCGCGCGCATCGGCAATGGCATCATCGCTGACGTCGAGTACCGTGCCGCGCGAAGCTGCAACTTCGGCGCGCGCCTTCTTCCATGATGCGGGCGCACCGATTTTGATGGCGGTGGCGGTCGTCTCCGCGTGTACCGGGACGAGATCCGCCTTCTCGCGGAAGGCCCGGGAAAACGGCGCGGCGCCCGAGGCCTGGACGACCGCCAACCGCGGCAGGCGATCGATCCAGCCAAGGGCCAGCGCCTCCCGGAAGCCTTTGCCGAGTGCGCTCGTGTTTCCGAGATTGCCGCCCGGCAAGACGATCCAGTCCGGCACCCGCCAATTGCGCTGCTCGAGCAGCACGAAAGCGGCGGATTTTTGACCTTCGATCCGATACGGATTCACCGAGTTGACGATCGCGACGCGGCGCGGATCCAGCGCGCGAACCGTGACGAGCGCCGCATCGAAGTCGCCGTCGATCGCGACGACCGTAGCTCCGTAGTCGAGCGTCTGGGCGACCTTCGAAGCACTGATCCCCGTCGCGGGCACCAGCACGACCGCGTGCATCCCGGCGCGCGCGGCATACGCGGCCAGCGACGCCGACGTATTGCCGGTGCTCGCGCAGATCGCCACGCGCGCGCCGGTGGACGCCGCGCGCGAGATCGCGACCGTCATGCCGGCATCCTTGAACGAGGCAGTCGGATTCATCCCGAGGTGTAAACACGCTAGGTGCGCCATGCCCGCGTACGCGGCGCTGCGCGGTGCGTCGTAGAGCGGAACGTCGCCTTCGCGTAACGTGACGATCGCGTCGAAGGGAATCGGCGGCAGCAGTTCGCGATAGCGCCACACACCGCTGCGATTGCGCGCATCGTTCGAGTTGCGGCGCGCGGCGATGCGGTCGCGATCGAGATCGGCACCGGGCGTGACGGCGAACGTTTCGAACGCCAGCAGCCCTTCGCACGACACGCAAAACATCGCGTCGTCGGCGGCAGGGCGGCCGCATTCGCTGCAGACGAGGTTCACGCGGTCGTAACCGCCCCTTCGGATGCGGAGCCGACCAGCCGTGCGTACTTCGCCATCACACTGCTCGGCTCGTAGCGCGGCACCGGCTGCTTCCAGCTCGCCAAACGCTGCGCCATCTCGGCCGCCGGAACGTCGAGGTCGAGCGTGCGGCCTTCGATGTCGATCGTGATCGTATCACCGTCGCGCACCGCGGCGAGCGGTCCGCGCGCAAATGCTTCGGGCGCCACGTGGCCGATCATCAAGCCGCGCGTCGCGCCGCTGAAGCGGCCGTCCGTTACGAGGGCGACGGTTTCCCCGAGCCCTTGCCCGACGATGGCGGCGGTGACGCCGAGCATCTCGCGCATACCGGGTCCACCCTGCGGACCTTCGTAGCGAATCACGACGACGTCGCCATCGACGATTTCGCGGCGGTCGACGGCGTGCATCGCGTCTTCTTCCCGTTCGAACACGCGTGCGCGGCCCGTGTGGAGGAGGCGCTCGTGTCCGGCGACCTTCACCACCGCACCATCGGGCGCGAGGTTGCCGCGCAGAATTACGATGCCGCCCGTGGCCTTGAACGCCGTGGCAACGGTCGCGACGACTTTTTGGCCGGGTGTCTCGACGATGGCCGCCGTCTCGTCCTTGAGCGAACGGCCGCTCGGGGTAAGCGTCGCGCCCGAGATGAGTCCGCCATCGATCATCCGTTTCGCAATGAGGCCGACGCCGCCGGCCGCATCGACGTCGAGGGCGACGTATTGACCGCCGGGGCGCAGGTCGGCGATGATCGGCGTGCGTTCGCTGACCGCATCGAAGTCATCGATCGTCAGCGGCACCTTCGCTTCGCGCGCCATCGCCAAGAGATGCAGCACGCTGTTGGTCGAGCCGCCGGTGCCGGCTGCGGCGGCGATCGCGCAGTCGAACGCTTCGCGCGTGCAGATTTCGCGCGGGAGCAGGTTGCGGCGCAAAAGTTCCATCACCATCCGGCCCGCGCGATAGCCTTCCTTTTCACGGCGCGCGTCGGTCGCTCCGGGACTCGCGCTGCCCACCGGTGAGAGACCGATGAACTCGAATACCATCGCCATCGTATTGGCAGTGAACTGTCCACCGCATGCGCCCGCACCGGGGCACGCGAAGTTCTCGATCTGCAATAACTCATGGTCGTCGATCTTGCCGGCCGCATGCGCACCGATCGCCTCGAAGACGTCGCCGACCGTCAGGTCACGACCCTTGTACTTCCCGGGTGCGATCGAGCCACCGTAGAGCACGAGTCCGGGGATGTTCAAGCGCAAGAGGGCCATCCCGGCGGCCGGAATCGTCTTGTCGCACGCAACGAGCGCGACGACCGCATCGAAGCCGTAGCCGCGCGCGACCAGCTCGATCGAATCGGCAATCACTTCGCGGCTGATCAGCGAGGTCTTCATGCCCTCGGTGCCCATCGTGATGCCGTCGCTGATCGCGATCGTGTTGAACTCCAGCGGCGTTCCGCCGGCAGCGCGAATTCCGGCCCGGACGTGGTCGGCGAGTCCGCGCAAGTTGAAATTGCACGGCATCGCGTCCGTCCACGTGTTAGCGATCAGGACGAGCGGCTTCTTGAGATCTTCGTCGGTCAAACCGACGGCTTTGAAGTACGAACGCGCTGCGGCTCGATCGCGTCCATCGACGACGACCGAACTCCGCGCGCGCATTGCGGAGAGATCGGACATGGGGAGCCTCTTCTTCATGCCGAACAGGATTGCATCGTGATCGAAGAACGCGCGCGTCTCGGGTTTAGCGGGCAGGACATCCCCCCTGAGGACGTGTTCAATCAATGCGTCCGCTGCGGGCTGTGCCTGCCGACCTGTCCGACCTACGTCGAGACGCTGGTGGAAACGTCGGGTCCGCGCGGCCGGATCGCCCTGATCCGGGCGGTGTCCGAGGGCCAGCTCGATCTGACGAGTCCCGGCTTCATGCACCAGATGAGCGAGTGCCTCGATTGCCGGGCGTGCGAAGCCGTCTGCCCCTCGGGCGTACGCTATGGCGAACTGCTCGAGCCCGCCCGGACGCAGATCGTGCGCGCCACGGCGGCCGAGCGCGCGCCGGCCGGTCGCTTCGGCCGGGCG
>Ga0182015_10005746_pt1 | contig 12767 bp, 17 predicted proteins | sample 712P3MmetaG_FD_120478 | JGI IMG/M metagenome (GOLD analysis project Ga0182015, IMG submission 120478) | Permafrost microbial communities from Stordalen Mire, Sweden - 712P3M metaG | ecosystem: Environmental > Terrestrial > Soil > Wetlands > Permafrost | place: Sweden: Stordalen | collected...
AATAGGCCGTCATCCGCGGACAATTGCTTTCCCACGTCCCTAGATTGTTTTCGACATTAAGACTTCTTCCGTCACTTTCTTGAAACCAAACTCTTCTAACATCGCGTCGCTTCCACTCAATGGTAAGAGTTTTGTTCCCAGATGGGTTGCCTTTCGGGATTGCAATTCTGCGCAGGCCACGATCAAAGCTGGCCGCAGCGCTTCGAGCGCCACAGGCTCCAATGCAGCGGCGACGATTTCAGCAAAACCGGTGTCGATCCGAATCGTTAGCCCTAAATAAGCTACACACATTTCCTCGCGGCTGACTTTGACCGCGAAGTCGAAATCCACAGTTTCAAAGTATTGCCGCCACATACTCAACTGCTCGGGCGGATAACGGTGCTCAGAGAGCGTGCGGAAGTCCTCCCAGCTGAATTCAGCAGAACGGGCGAGGTCACTTGTACGCGCAGCGCGAGGTTTCTCCACAGCGCGAAGATCCAAGGCATAGATGGGATCACAGCGCTGCACTACGAATCCATGACGCGTGAAGAAAGAGATCTGAGCGGTCCACTGTTGCCGAAAACGCTGCGCGAACGACTTGCCGCCATATTCCTGACTGGCGGCAAATCCATACACTGCATTGTAGAGTCTCTCTTGCACTTCTCCTTCGTATCCGGGCAGCACCCACGGATACCCAAGGGACACAAATTCACCCTGGCCGGTGAAGCTGCAATATCCAACCAGTTGGCTACCATCAAAAGCAAAGTATCGGCTTCGCGGATCGAATTGCGAGCCCTTTGAATAAAGAGTCGGGGAAGCTGTCGGTTTCCAACACCACGGCAGCGGCCGCGTGGCCTGAATCCAGAAGTCCTGTTGAAGCTGGAGGTCTTCAGAGCCCCGATAATTTCGTAATGTGATCGCCATCCTGCGAAAGCCTCCGTTTTCTGTATGGAGAATGAATATAGCTAATCAGGACTGCCTGTTGGTGGGCAAACAGGAAGTTATCCCGAAACGCTAGAAGTGCTGTATCGGATGCGCCCCATTCCAGGAACGCAGGTAGCTTCGGGACGTCGTGCGGGGCGCATCCGATACAGTTGTTTGAAGGAAGCCGCCCGTGGGGAGGGAGTTATGCAAATTGAATGGTGTTGGGGTGATGGGAAAGGCTTCGGGAAAAGGGAGAGAAATTAACCACAGGGCAGAGAGGATTGGTTCGATGGTAGGGTGCGTGGGGTTGGGGTGAGAGTTTGGGGCGCGGTTGGAAGTGGGGAGCTGGTTTGGGGGCGAGAAGGGCGCAGCGCGCCGGCGGGTGGTGAGAGGCAGCGAACAAGGGAGATCGGAATTTTTGTATCATGCCGCGACTCCGGTGAGAGAGGGTGGAGAACGGAGTTGGATCTGGGCGGCCGTAAGAGTCTCGATGAGCACCATGCGGCCGCCACATTTGGGACAGAGCCAAAGTGGGCTCAGTTCTTCGGCAGGGAAGATTTTTTCTTCGGTCTGTGATGGCTGTACGGCTCCGAGTAGTCGAAAGCAAAGCGGCAGGAAAGTGGCGCGGCGCCGGTTAGCGAGGAAGCCAAAGTGGCGAATGCGGACGAAGCCTTTGGGAAGCAGATGCAATAGGAAGCGGGTCAAGAACTCATCCAGGGATAGGGTCATCAACTTCTGTTCATTGTTGTGAGCAGAGTCGCGCCAACGGAAGATAACTCGGTCGTCGACCAAGGAGACGAGCCGATGGTTGGAGATGGCGACGCGATGGGTGTAGTGGCCTAAATAGCGCACCGCATGGTCTGCATCTCCGAAGGGGGGTTTGGAGTAGACGTGCCAGCGGTGTCGGTATAGGGTTCGCAACCAGGCGGAGAAGGCTTTGGGGTGAGCCAGGGGCTTCAGGGTGCCATGGAAGCCAATCTTGCCCTGACGGAAGTTGCGTTGCAGAGCGCTGATAAACTTACGGCGAAAAACCTTTCGGAGCACGGGGATGGGAAGAAAGAAGCGAGAGCGCGATGGAACCCAACGAGAGTGATCGGGCGACAATCCGCCGGCGGGCACCACACAATGGGCATGGGGATGATGTTCGAGTTTCTGATTCCAGGTGTGGAGCACACTGAAGAAGCCGATCTCGGCGCCGAGATGTTTGGGATCGCGAGCGACTTCGAGGAGGGTTTCGGCACTGGTCTGCAGCAAGAGATGGTACAGGATTTTCTTGTTTTGCAAAGCGAGCGGCGCCAGCTCATGGGGTAGGGTGAAGACAACATGGACGTAGCGCGTGGGGAGAAGTTCCTGACGACGCGCTTCGAGCCAACGGTCGCGAGCGTTGGCCTGACACTTCGGGCAGTGCCGGTTGCGGCAGCTGTTGTAGGAGATGGCCGGACGGTACCCGCAGTCCGCGCACTCATCGAGATGCCCACCCAAGGCGGCGGTGCGACAGCGCACGATGGCGCAGCACCTTGAGGTGTTGCCCGTTGATCCACCTGCGGCTTCGTTCGATGAATGCGCGTCCCGCGGCGCGAACCAGATCGGCCACCTCGAGGGGCGGCCGGTTCATCTATTCGCTCTGCTGTACCTTGTCTTTCAGATTGAGCGAGTCCAGCGGACTCGCGGTTGCGTTGAGGTGCCGTTGTGAGAGATGGAGATAAATGGTGGTATCTTTCAAATCGCGATGTCCCAGGAGCAGCTGAATGGTGCGCAGGTCAGCTCCGTTTTCCAGCAAGTGCGTAGCGAAGCAGTGACGCCTATTTCGCATGGTAGATAGGCGTCACTATTCCGCGTGTCGAACTATGCCGAGTGATGGAGGAGGCAATTGCCGCGCAGGCCCGTGTTTCCTGATCAAAACGGAGACGGGACTGGCCAACACTCGACATAGTTCTGGTCTCTACAGGTTGTTAAGGAAGCCAAGTAGCTGGTCCCCCGGGCGGTAACGGCAGAACTTGCTCTTCAGCGGTTCTGTTTTTTCCAGCGCCTTTTCTTTCATCGCCAGAGTGGCTTCGAGATAGACTTGAGTCGTTTCAACCGATTCGTGACCAAGCCACAGCGCGATGACAGAGCGATCCACGCCGCCTTGCAGCAGGTCGAGAGCCATGGTGTGTCGAAGGACATGAACAGTGACACGTTTCCCTTCTAATGAAGGACAGACCTTGGCGGCAACCTTCACATGCCGGAGCAACAGGTAATGCACAGCGTCGGGGCTTAGAGGTGTACCGCGGAGGTTGGGGAACAGAACCTGCCCGTCGCCGCGCGGCGGCTCGCGAAGCCAGGTCTTCAACACGGCCACTGTGGCTTTGGCAAGCGGTACACATCGTTCCTTTCGGCCTTTCCCAATCACACGAGCATGAGCGCCTGGACCTAGGGCGACATCATTGCGTGTCAAGCTGGTCATTTCCGACTGGCGGAGTCCGGTCTGCGCCGCCACCAGGAGAAATGCGTGATCGCGCCGTCCGAACCAGGTGCGTTGATCGGGCGCGGCGAGCAACGCCTTGACCTCCGCACGCGTGAGGAAGTGCACCTGGGTCCGTGTAAAGCGCTTGCTGGGAATAGCCAGCACGCGTTGGATCTGGGCAGCGTGGGCCGGGGCCTCGAAGGCGGTATATCGAAAAAAGGAGTGAATGGCGGTCAGCCGCAGATTGCGGCTGCGTACACTCAGACTCCGATGCTTCTCCAGGTAATCGAGAAATCGAACGATCAAGGGCGCGTCGATCGCCTGCAGCGCAAGCCGTGCAGGCGGCGTGTGCAACTGTTGTTGTGCGAACGTCAGCAGCATGCGAAAAGTGTCGCGGTACGAACTGATCGTATGTGGACTCGCCTGCCGCTGCTGCATGAGGCGCTGGGTGAAAAACCGTTCCAATAACGGAGCGAAGCTGGCAGTAGCGGTTGTCATGACTGGCCCTCCCAGCAACGCTCGAGACGGGCCATCGCCTGTTGCATCAGCTCGGGCCATGCACTGAGATACCAAAATGTGTCGCTGATGTGGACATGACCAAGATAGGCAGACAGGAAGGGCAACCGCCGCTCGACGTCTTCGCCGGAGCGGTACCATCGCAAAAGCGTCATCGTCGCAAACCGATGACGAAGGTCATGGATGCGGGGTCCATACCTGTCCGATTGGCCGCGCAAGCCGATCTGTCTCGACAACGTGTAGAAAGTGCGATGAATGTCGCCACTATCCAAACGGTTGCCCCAGCTGGAGACGAATAGGTAGGGAGACACTGCTCGTCCCTCCCAGTAACGGCGGCGCTTGGCAATGTACTTCGCAAGCACTGCGCAGGTCGAGCGATGTAAAGGCACAAATCGATCCTTGCCGAACTTGGCGCCGCGGATCGTCAATACCGCCGCCTTCAGATCGACATCTTGAAGTTCAAGGTTGCAGGCTTCGCCCAAGCGCAGGCCCGAAACACTCAGTAATCCAAACAGGCAGGAGTAGACCCACGGCCGTAGCTTGCCGCCTTCATAATGACACTCCATCCGTAGAGCGGCGCGAAGTAAGCTGCGGATGTTGTCATCTGAGTATAAGAAAGGCCGCGCCCGTTTCGGCCGGAAGGGCAATAGGCCCTGGGGCGGAATCTGCGTACGCGGATCCGTGGCGCTGCGGTAACGCGCGAACCCGCGGACGAAGCTTAGCCGTTGAGCCCAGTGGGCCGGTTGAGTGTGCGCAGGTTGTTGCGCCCAGGCCAGCGCCAATGACTGCGTGATGTAGCTGGCGTGGTGTCGCTCCAGAAAGGCCACGAAATCGATTAGCGCTCTGCCCGCGTCTCGTAACTTGAATCCCAAGCCGCGTCGCATGTCCAAATACGTCCGAACCGCTTCCCGGAGAGTGTTCATCGAATACCTCCCGGCCAGGGCAGGGCGAGTGGCCGCAGCGCGTTTAGATCTACCTTGGTGTAAATCCGGGTCGTCTCGGGGCTGCTATGCCCCAGTACCTCGCCAATCTCGGTCAGCGACGCGCCATGGCGGAGCATGTCCGTGGCTAGCCCATGTCGAAACTGATGAGCGCCATGCGTGGGTGCCTTGATACCAGCGCGTGTGAGATTATGTTGAACCAGTGATGCAATCGCCACAGGCCCCTGAAAGCCCCGGAGAGGCGCGCGGCTCCGTAAGAAGAGACGCCGAGAGCTGCTGTTCCGAGGTCGTGCGTGTCGCAGATATGCGGCGATCGCGGCTCCGACATCCGCAGGTAACGGGAGGATGCCGCGTTGACCACCTTTTCTCCGAACGCTCACCGATCCGGCGTTCCAGTCAATATCTTCCAGTTCGATCCTTGTGACTTCGCCCGCTCGCAGTCCCAGGCGTGCCAGCAACAGCAGAATGGCGTAGTCACGGCGTCCTATCGCCGTATGCCGGTTGATCGAAGCCAACAGCCGGCGCACGAGATGTGGTGGAATCGCGCGCGGGATGGAAGTCATCGACCAGTTAGGAACAGTGGGAACCGCGTCAGCCAAGTTATGCGGGATCTCTCCCCGATAGCGCAGATAGTGCAGGAATGATCGCAGCGCAGTGGTCAGTAGCTTCGGGCGCTTCAACTGCATCCGCGGAGCCTCGCGCTGAACAAATCGCACGACATCGGCGGCGCAGAGCCGTGAAAGCTTCACAGGCCCTCCGCCAAAAAGACCGGCGAGGAACCCTCGGACGAATGGCGCGTAGTTGACGGCGGTCGCCTGTGCCAGTGCGCGGTCGTGAAGCAAATACCGCTCGAACTCATGTACGACTTGTTCGACGGGCGACAACGGGCGTGCCGAAATCCTCTCCGCTGGAATGACACCCAGGCGGTGCAGAAAATCAAGAAACTGTCTCAGAGCCGCGGCATCACCTCGACTGATCTTTACTTGCCGGGCGTGCGTTCGTAGATATCGGCTTACATATTCAGACCCAACGTTAGAGAGGTCGACGCTCTCTTCTCCGAGCCAGCGGCTAAAACAAGCCGCGAGTCGAACCTGCCGGTGCCGCGAATACAATGCATACCCTTCATCGCGCAGCCACTTCGCAAACCCCGCAATGTGAGCCGACAGCGGGCCGTCCAGGGGCCGTGAAAGAACTACATCCTCACTGATGATGCACTTCATAGCCAAACTCCCTTCCTCGATCTCGGTGGATCGACGGAGCCAGACTATGTCGCATCACTGCGAGCGATGAAGTGGAAAAAAGGGCTGAAACGAAATTACCAGGTAATAGTTCGGAACACGGAATAGTGACGCAGCGTGTGCGGATGAACCCGGTTCTGAAGGCCAGCCCGCTGGGCGGCACGCTGGCACGCATACCACACCGCCCTCGGAGTGATGGGATCGTTGGCAGTGTGCCAGGGCCCGCCCGGAAATAACCATTCTTTAGGGGTTTACGTCTCAGCCCCCGCCAGTGCTCTCGCAAGGCTTCCAACAAATTCGGACTGAGCATAACATCGCGGTCCTCACGACCCTTCCCGCCGCGGATGTGGATCACCATGCGGCGACTGTCGATATCGGGAATTTGCAAGTGAGTTAACTCGGCACGCCGTACCCCCGTGCCATAGAGCGTCGTCAATACCGTGCGATGAAACCGAGTCTGGGACGAGTCGATGAGGTGGGCAACTTCTTCTGGGCTCAAGACGCTGGGTAGGCGTCGCGTCTTCTTTGGATACGGTGTATCGGCCACGCTCCAGGCTTTCTTCAGCGTCCGCGTGTAGAAGAACCGCAGAGCCGCCAGCCGTTGCGTTACGGTGGATGCAGCTAGCTTTCGCTCGCGGAACAGATACGCCTGGTACTCACGGATGTGTTCAGGACCGAGCTGATCAGGAGGGCGCCGGAAGTAACGCGCGAAATCCGCGACCGTCTGGATGTAGCAGTCTATGGTAGTCTGAGCGTAATTACGACGCTCGAGTTCTTCGAGCATCATTTTGCGAAGGTGGGTCATAGGTTAGCTCCTTATGACCCAACTTTATCCTCCCACCACTGCTGCCGGCACAAAACACGCGAAGGCGTCTGCCGCGAAGCGGCTTCGTTCCAACAGATTTCTAGGAAAACGGTCGAGCGAAGGAAGCGTCGCCTTCCCCCCGCGAACCTCCCAGTCAATAGAGAGTAATAAGCAGCGGTGGGCCGGCCGCAACCGCTGTTAGCTCAGAATGACTGTGAGAATCTAGCCTCCAGGAATTCGCCCAGCTTCGCCGTTGCTCTGAATTGCGGGATGGGATCCAGTTCCTTGAAAGCGGACGTGAACGCATTTGAAAGACTCCAGATCGTCCGTGGGCGGAATTCCTCGTACTTCGGTTCGAAGTAGTGTTCATGCACGGTACGGGCGAGATGTTTGGGAGCTTCGAGTCTGCCCTCGACGAATGCCTCATAGATGATCACCTACAATCTACTTCCGTATGTAGGCGAACAAAAGGGGAATACGCCATACTCCTAAGGTCGTCTCGATTTGTTTGGAGCCGTTTCTCTGATCCGAATTCTCATTCAATTTCAAGGAGAGACCAATGAAGACGCGGTTCACCTTTCTCACCTGCATTACGCTTCTGATTGGGATTGCGTTATCGGCCCGAGCCCAGACGGAGATACCGAGGCCCGCGCCCGAGTTAAAGAAACTCGACTACTTCGCCGGCACATGGACCGCGGAAGGCGACATAAAGCCGGGGCCCGTGGGCCCGGGCGGCAAATTCACAGGAACAAACCACGTCCAGTGGATGGACGGTGCATTCTTCCTCGTGACCCACTCCGAGTTCAATGGCGCCATGGGGAAAGGTACGGAAACGTCCTACATGGGCTATGACAGCAACGACAAGATGTACACCTACGACTCCTTCAACACTCTGGGCGAAGCCGACCACGCCAAAGGAAATGTGGACGGAGACACTTGGACTTGGCAAAGCGAGACAAGGGTGGGCTCACAGACCATAAAAGGACGACTCACCATTAAGGTGCTTTCGGGCATGGCCTACAACTTTAAGTTCGAAATGTCGCGCGATGGCACTACCTGGAACACCTTACTGGAAGGCAAAGACGCGAAGAGATGAATATCCGCCGAATCTGCAGGACGGGGCGCTCGTCCCGTCCTTAACGATGACGCCCCAACTCTCTTTTGCTCCCGTTGGCGAACGGTCTTCGGACTTGCATCCAGTGAGAAGGGCAATGTCCTTTAACATGCGCTTGCGCTGATCCCCGGAGCCGGGTGCCCTGACAGCAGCGACTTGCAGCGGGCCGCGCAGCTTATTCACGACGAAAGTTGCCTATGCTGCCGGGCGGAAACGCGGCTCACCACGATGGAATAGCAGATCGCGGAACTGCGTCCTGCCGACATCACCCCGGCAGACGATCTCCCCGTCCAGCACGGCAGACTGTCCCTTGAGTTCTGCGTTTATGGCTGCGTTCAATGTCGAACGACTTGAACTCGTTGCCATTGCGAGAGATCAGCTTGCACCTTTTTTGATCGACGCGAACGAGCGACCTGAAGCTGTGATCCGCGAAATCCGCGATGTTAGGGCTTCTAGCGGCGATTACTTCGATAACCATGCTAGAGACAATCCATTTCGGAACTAGAATAGAGTCTCTGCCATGGTCAAGCGTGCACCAGCCCGGCGACGTCCTCGCAAAGCGAAACCCGGAACGAAGGGCCTCGGCCCTGCCGAATGCCGACTAGAGCAGCCGACAGGAGTTGCAGCGGAAGCTGCACAGGCGATCGAAAAAGCCGGCGGCTGTGTCGTCGGATCGTACAAGGAGCCGCTCGGCGGGCACCCTGTCTTGCTTTCGATTCTTCAGATCGATGCTGTCGAGCCCACCCCTTTCCAGCGGGATCTCTCCGACGCTCACCATAAACGGCTCGCCGACGTCATCAACAAAACCGGGCGTTTTCTCGACCCGATCATCGCTGTGGTCGCACCGAAGGGAGGTTTCTGGACTCCCAACGGCCGGCATCGCCTCGAAGCCATGCGCCGCCTTGGGGCGAAATCGATTACTGCGCTTGTCGTAGCTGACCGCGAGGTCGCCTGGCAGATCCTCGCGCTGAATACGGAGAAGGCTCACAATCTCAAGGAACGCTCGCTGGAAGTCATACGCATCTACCGTGGTCTGGTGGAAGAAGATGCCACGCGTCCCGAGTCGCAGTTCGCCTTCTACCTAGACGAACCTGCCCTGGTCACTCTTGGCGTCTGCTATGAACGCTTCCCTCGCTTCGGCGGTGGTGCTTACCACCCGATTCTCCGGCGACTGGAGACCTTTACCGATGAACCGCTGCGCACCGCCCTCAAGGATCACGAGAAACGAGCCACGATGGTCCTCGAACTAGAGGAGAAAGTCGCAGCAGCAGTGAAGAAACTGAAAGAACGTATGGCGTCGCGGCGCCGTTGGAGAGCAGTATCGGAAGTCGACCCTGCAGAACATACGATGATGTAAGCACCAGAGCGATCTGCCAAGTCGCGAATCGCTGGCCGGAGTGTCCCATTCGGGCGCATTTCCTCCAGAATAATCTTCGCGGCTGGCGCTTTCCTTTTCCTGGGCTTTGGGGCCCGGCAACCGCCAGAGACTGTTTGACCAGTCCGCGCATCCTCGGCGACAATCCTGGTTTGATCCAGTAGATTTGTGGATGGTTGGAGCGATGATGACTCATGACGCGGCCGTTTTGAAAGCCCGGGAGATTGCCAATCGCGTGCTGGCGCCCTCCGCAGGGCAAAACGATAAGGCGGGACGATTCTCTACCGAGGTTGTCGTGTCGCTTGGAGTCCGGACTGCTTGGGCTGATGCTACCCGTTGATGTTGGCGGTTTAGGATTAGGTCCCCGCACGTTTGCGGCTGTGATCGCCACGCTCGCCGAGGCAGATGCTTCGGTCGTCATGGTTTATCTCATGCATATTCTCGGCGCCGCAACGATCTCGGCGGCGCGACGCGAGTGACGGCTGCTGGCACAAGATTGTCGCCCGCACCAAAGAGTTGAATTTCGTGGATCGCGCAGTAACCTTTCGGATCATTCATGAAGGCTTCAAACGACATAGCTATCTCCTGGGGCCGAAGACGTTACCTAAACATGGACTTCCATTTCTCGCATCTGGCCAATGCTGCCCAACAGACGGCCGCCATTGTCGGATACGAGTCATGCTTCGAACTCAGAACGATGGTCGCTGAGACGAACTGATTCGGCTGGCTTCTTTGCGCCCGCGACGAGGTCTTGGGTCGGCATTTCCCTTAGTCTCTTCCAGTAGTGTCTAGCGCAGAGATTCTCCTCGGTGAGCAAGCAACAAATCGTTCCCAAATCACGACAATCACAGAACTCGTCTGTCCAGTGTCGCAGATTGTGAAAAAGGAACGATCCTGAGTCGGAAGTCCCATGATCCATCAGCGGCGATTTCCATTTTTGCTTCCGGTAGCCGACACTATACACCGAGGTTTCCAAAAGAGGCGTGCAGCCTCGGCTTGAGGTTTTCATTTTGCTCCCGGCACGTGAGGTTTGTGCCTGGACAGGCAACCCAGAAATGATCCCAAGGTAAGGGTTGCCGACCATCCTCTCAGAAAAAACTATGTGGCTAACAGTCCATGAGCGCGCTTACGGCACAATAGGGAGAACTAGAGCAGAAGGCCTAGAGTTGTCGTGGTAGATGACGTTTGTTGCTTTGAACATCTGTGTTCCACGCGACTGATCCTCGCCCGTATTCAGATTTCGATCAAATCGCGGGAAGTTACTGCTGGAGACTTCAAGCCGCAGCTTGTGTCCTTGTAGGAAGACATCGCTCGTCGCCCAAAGATCCACACTAATGTGATAGATCTCCCCGGGATTTCCCAGTTCCGGTTTCTCCGGCGAATTGCGGTAGCGCAATCGCAGAATGCCTTGCCGTCAAATTCTGCGCAAATCCGTTCGGCCAAACGTCAACCAGTTTCCCTATGAAGTCGGTATCAACCGCTGAACTGCTGACATACAGGTCGAGCGAAATCGGACCTGTCACTTCGGTGTTCTGTGTAAATGCTGGCGAAGAGAAGACGAGCACGTCGCCTCGCGTTTCCGCAGGTCGCTGGTCCTCGGGACCGATCCCTGTCGGCAGCGGTCCGCAACAGAGGGGACCGCCAATCGTCGGGACCGCGCTGTTAGGGTCGTACACATATTGGTCGGGTTTCTCTTTAGCAGGCGCGGCGGTGCTGAGAGTGCCGCCTCCCTCAAGACCATTCGCCAGCCTTGGTCGAGTGCAAGTAGTACCGTGTCGACTTTGCGCGTTCCAACGGCCAGTCATCTTCTTCACGCCAATCGTTCTTGCCCATCACGAAAATTTTTACAGGCTTTTCGTGGTCTAACCCATTCGCTGTTCCCTTCAGGAGACTGTCATACCAGCGTAGTGTTACGTCTCCCACATCGAACGGCAACTTGTCTCCAAAATCGACGGCACCAACTTTCTTGTCACTCCATCCACCCGCGTGCCCACCAACGTAAATCATCAGCCGCTGGCCGCGCTGCGATGCCTCGGTACCAGCCTCCTTCTTGAGGCGCGCATAGTTCCTTAGCGTCCCGCCTAAAAAGACGTCATACCACGCGTCCAAACTGAATACCGGAATCTGAATTTGTGCATACTGATCTTCGATTGACCACTGCCTCCAATAGCCGTCGTAGTTGGGGTGCGCGAGCCAGTCGGTGAAGTATGGCGCCAAACCCGGGGCAGGAGGGGCTTGGAGCACGGGGTACGATAACAGCGGCAGATTTTGTGTCCAATTAAGTACGTCACTGGCCGAGTAAGCGTGACGGCTGATTGTGTCTAATGCCAGACCTGTCGTCCAGGACTCGTTAAACCATTGCTCGAACGCACCGCCCTGATAGACCCACCCGTCGTGATAGTTGGACGCCGTGTAGTTAGGGCAAATTCCCGCGAGATGGGGCGGCTTGGCAATTGCAGCTAGATATTGGGTCGCGCCCACATAGGAGCCACCGAACATCCCGACCTTTCCATTCGAATAGGAGAGTGCAGCCGCCCACTCAACTGTGTCGTAGCCGTCCTGAGATTCGTACTTGAACGGATACCACTCACCCTCCGAGGCATATCTCCCGCGAACATCCTGCGCGACGACTACGTACCCGCGTGCCGCGGCCTTCACGCAAAAATCCATGACTCCCTTTTTGTCATAGGGCGTGCGTGTCAACAGCACTGGGAACTTGCCATCCGCCTTTGGGTGGCAAATATCTGCGCGCAGCGTGACGCCAGCGCGCATTTTTACAGACAGGTCTCGCTCGATAGTTACTTCGTTACTATCCGCCCGGGCTGCAGTCGATGCCAGGACGATCAAGACGACGGAACAATAGGCTAGCAACTCCTGAAAATACACCCTCGCTCGCTTTGCTCGCTCGGCAGACATGGCTCCTCTTTTGTCGTTGCTGGGCTGTCGTCCCGCTCGTCGCTCGCAGCGTAGGCCACCGAAATCGTTTCTGTCAAGGCAAGTCCGCGCCTGGCAAATGTGTTACGGGTGGAGATCAGATTGGGTCCCACTTAACTACGGTGTCGAAACGCTGCGTTTGGCAGCGAGATATAATCATCGACCTGTGCGCGTGAAAAAACCATCGGTCGGCGCTCTCCTGCTCGGCATGATTCCCTTCATAGCGATGTGCCTGTCGGTCTCGATCTGGGACCGCGTTGAACCGATGATTTTCGGTCTCCCCTTCAATCTCTTCTGGCTTATCGCTAACGCCGAGATTCGCAATGCAACGAACCAATGTTCATGCAGGTGCGAAGCAGCAGATTTTGATGGGGTTTTTCTAACAGACCATGCTATGCAAATCCATCCTAGCCCTGGGCGCCTCGCAAAATATGCCCTTTAGAGGAACTTCAGAGTAGAACTCTCCGGCGTTACTCCATTCAATTGCTTATAGTC
>Ga0182015_10005747_pt1 | contig 12763 bp, 7 predicted proteins | sample 712P3MmetaG_FD_120478 | JGI IMG/M metagenome (GOLD analysis project Ga0182015, IMG submission 120478) | Permafrost microbial communities from Stordalen Mire, Sweden - 712P3M metaG | ecosystem: Environmental > Terrestrial > Soil > Wetlands > Permafrost | place: Sweden: Stordalen | collected...
CCTTGCGGTCCGGTCACCACCTTGTTGGCGTGGGCCTTGAGAGCGATGCTCATCAGGAATACGGTAATCGCGCCGAAGGGAATGCTGACCGCGAGAGCGGTGAACAAATGGACTTGCATCTCCGGGACCGGAGCGTCGACCAGAAGCAGGCCGCCGAGGGTGAGCGTGGCGATGCCGCCAATGGCCAAAACACCGTGGGTGGCGAATTTCGCCTCCAGCGCAAACAGGGCGAAGGAAAGCAAGATCAGAACCAGCGCGGCAAAGCGGATGGGGAGCACGTCGAAGGCGAACGCTGCCAGAAGAATGAAAATCACGCCCACCGTTCCCGGGACGACCGCGCCCGGATGGTTGAATTCCGCATACAAGGCGAGAGCGCCGATCACCAGCAGCAGGAAGGCAATGTTCGGATCGAGGATGTAATCGAGAATTTGCTGTTTCAGGGTCATGTGAAACAGGCGGATGGGCTGGCCTGCCAGATTGAGCGTGACCACCTGGCCATTGAAGCGTTTGACCGGCTTGTTCGCGATCTGCTGGAACAATGCTTCTTCGCTCGGAGCGATGTAGTCAATCAGATGTTGAGAAAGCGCTTCCTCATCGGTGAAGGATTTGGATTGACGCACTGCGCTTTCCGCCACTTCCACGTTGCGGCCGCGCTTGGATACAAAAGAACGCATGAAGGCGGCGGAGTCGTTCTCGATCTTTTCCTTCATCACGTCATCCATCTTGCCGCCGAACATGCTGACGGGATGGGCCGCGCCCGTATTCGTACCCGGCGCCATGGCGGCGATGTCTGCACTTTCCAGGATGAAAAATCCGGCGGACGCCGCGCGACTGCCGCTCGGAGCAACGTAAAGGATCACGGGCACCGGCGACGCCAGGATTTTTTCGATAATGTCCCGAGTCGAGTCAAGCAGCCCGCCGGGCGTGCTGATCTCGATCAGCAGCGCTTGGTCCTGATTGCGGTCGGCTTCCTGGATGGCGCGGCCGATGTACTCGGCGGTGATGGGCTGGATGGTGTCGTCCAACACGATCTTCAGCACTTCGGCGCAAGCGGGAGTTGAGAAGGTACACAGGAGCAATCCGGCCAGCAGGCCGTAAAGAGCGTGCGGAACTAAGGGCAGCTTCATCGAGGTGGCCTTCGAGTTCTATTGTCTCCTAAATCGGGGAGATCGACGAATAAATCCGGGCATCCGGCTACGCGAGGAAAATCGCGTGGGGGGCGCTCTAGCAACCGCCGGAGCGCTGCGGTTTAAGCCTCGGGGAGGGTATCGTCGATTCTCTGGGTTAAGGTCTCGACCGAGGTCGCTTGCGTAAATTCCTTGAGCTCTTCGTCTTCCGCGATGTGATGGAGTCCCAGGTGGGCACAAATCGCGCGCACCATTTGCAGGAGTTTCGTGACCTCTTTCTCTGCGATGAGATCAATCTGGAGGTTCAAGTGATCTCGGCGTTCGGCTCGTTTCGTCATTCGATTCTGCCGCATCAGGATGAAACTTGAAAGCACCACCGCCTCGACGGCAACCATCAGTCCGAGCAGCGAGAACGGATAAGGGTCAAATGGCGGAATGCCCGGAACGCCGTGGGTGTTCACCAGAATCCAACTCAGCACAAGCAAGGCATGGATCATCACAAAGACCAGACTTCCGGCAAAACCCGCCACCGCGTCACCCGCACGCTCCGACAGAGTTCGCTTCTCCATGAACTCCGTCTCTTGTTTCGCGATGGAATCGATGTGCGATTGTGTGTGCTCTGAACCCTGTTTCATCGACTGTCCTGTTCACCCATTGCTGTCCAAGGCATGGCTGCCACCCCCACAGTCCGCGACACCCCGTTAGCCAGCGCGTCGGAATTAATCCAGGCCGCGGACCTCCAATTCTAACGATTGACGCGCTGGATGGCGAAATAGCGCTCTGCGCCGAGTGGCGCGCGCTATCGTCCGCATGGCGACAACCCTTTATGGCGACAACCCTGGCTCAAAGGGTCGCAATAGGCCTGGCTTCGACAGTAGCCCAATCGGGCCATTCACAGCATCTTCTGCACTGCGTACTGTGTGATTGAGCAGTTTTCGGGGGAGGGCTGTTCGACCGAAACGTCCCACGACTCGTTTGAGTCTGGGGCGTTTTTGTTTGGCTGCGACTCGGCCGGGGCCAGGAATTAATTCCTGGCTGGCAGAACCGAGATGGCTAACCCATAGAAACCCATAGGGTTAAATGATGGTAAGGTCGAGCGCGCTACTGGTTCCCCCACTGGTGCATCCCAAATCGCCTGAGTTTCCGCTCGGAGTACTGACCGTCACAGTTGCGGTTCCAGGGCCGGGGATCAAGGCGGTCGTAATCGTCACCTGTAGCAACTGAGCGCTGGTCACCGTCGTGCTCAGGGTCGTGCCATTGATGATCACAACCGAGGCCGAAACGAACTGGCTGCCGTTCACACTGAGCAGAAAGCCTTGCTGCACTTGCGCGTAAGTAACCGAACTAGGCGAGAGGGAGGCGATGAGCGGAGCCGGCCGGGCGCTTCCGCAGAGTGGATTCAGTGAGCTGCATCCGGGAAGTATTAGGTAGGCGAACAGAATAACGCTGAGAGGCCAAAAGGAAACGGGTTGTTTCACCTTTTCTCCTTGACGGCCGGCACTGGCAGGAGAATATGCCCGCTCGCCATCAGTATACGCCGGGTTTGGATTTCGGCGATGTTGCCGCCCCCAAAGGGCCGATTTCGGTTGACCCGATCCATGCATGCATTTTATGCGAGGCCAGGTTCCCCCGGTTACGTTCTCGGCTTAATGGTTCTGGACCTTCCACACTCGGCCGGGAAGCTGTAGCTGTCTCAGAAACCAGCGGTCACCCTGGCAATCCGTTCGATGACTGTGGTGGCGATTTATCCTTACCTATCGTAAGATTTCGCTTTGCCGCCGAGCCGGGAAAGGTAGGATCACCTTTGCCCAGCCGCTTCGAGTCTCGTCCATTCATCAAACGGCGGTAACTGAATGCCCTCTCCGGTCGGAGTTCGATGAAGCCTGCCCGCCTCCAACTGACGAAATGGAAGATCGCGGCCTTCTCGATCGCCGTCCTTTTGGGTATAGGCGTGATTGCCGTCTACCGCTTTCTAAATTCACCGGATCCACCAGACCAGGATCCGGATCACTCCTCTTTCAACCTGACCAAGAAGGTGATTCAGGCCGGAATGCTCGATCTGGACAAAGCGTCCCTGTCGCCAGATGGTTCCACCCTGCTGATTGACCGGGGAAGGCAGAATCCCAACGCTCCGGAAACGCGTTGGCTGGAGGTCCGCGATGTAGCCTCTTTCCGGACACTCGCGATGATACCGCTGGTCACCCCGCCCACGACGCCACTGAAAATGGAATCCGTATCCCAGGGGGTTCATTTCTGCAACGGCGGGAAAAGCATCCTCGTCCAGGAGGGCGACACCACCTTTTCCATCATCGATGCACGCGCCTACACCCAAAAGGCCTCAATCACTCTGCCAGTGACGATCGACCGCTCAGCAGAGAGCCCGCTTTATGTTGACAAGCCGGCGGTCGTTTTGGGGAGTAGCTGTGCCGCCAATGCGCCAGTCGCGGCGGTCGAACTCTTGTTCGGGCCCTTCGGAACCGGTGTAACCAAGGTTTTCGATCTGGACACCGGTAAGCCAATAGCGGAGATTGCCGCCGATGTAGCTTTCGGCAACCTGATGAACCTCGATGTCTCCCCCGCTGGAGCTAGCGCGGCAATCCTGGTCGAAAGATTCCAGGCAGGGGTTCTGAAACCCGCCTACGAGGCATTACCACATGACTACGATCTCGTGATCCTCGATCTGAAAACACGCACCGTGCGCAGAAAGATTCTGTCCGGCATGGACGGTGCCCACGCGGCCTTCGCGGGAGAGGACGAGGTCGCAGTGGCCGGCAGTGGGGAAGGGGACGCGCCCCAAGCCGCCGCGCTCACACCGGAGAAGCCGGTCATCGAATTGTTCGACATTCACACCGGCGCAGTTTCTGGGCGCTTCGGAGATCCGGCGGACGGCGCGCGAACGGTGGTCGCGGCGTCCTCTGACGGGCACTGGCTTCTCGGCTACACCGGAAAGGAGTGGATGTACCGGGAGGGTGCGGGAGCCTATCTCCAGATTGGGAGGGCGCGCTTCACGATCTGGGATCGACAAACCGGCAAGGTGATGGCGCAATCTCCCGGACTCCAGGTCTTTACCACCGACTATCAGATGCTCGACCGCTCGCACTCGATCGGCTGGCGCCCAACCATCGACTATAGTCAGCAAGGCAACGCCGTCCTGGTGAGTTGGCCAGGCTTTTCGACCAAACGCCTTGAGATCTTCACCATAAAATAATTGCGCAGCGCCTCCCAAAACTTCACACCCAGTGGCTTTCGAAACCCGGGAGGTCGGCGCGAACCAGGGTGAGATTGCCGCCAAGCGCAGCGCACTGCGACATCCTTTGGCCGTGCGCTGGGCGGTGTCCGTCCGTCGAGATGGGGGTGAGGGCAATCGGGTAAACACTGTATGCAAAGTAGGTAAACGCCTTATATATCTTCGCGGCGGCCCTGCAGTATGATCGCGAGTCCAACCGCCTATCTCGGGCGGCGGGTATCATTCTTTAATGGGTCCAATGAGACTATGGCCTCGCTGAGCATCCTCGTCGTCGACGATCATGAAGCGGTGCGGGAGGGTATCTGTGCTTTATTGTCGTCGCGCACCGGCTGGTTTGTCTGTGGCGAAGCCCGCGACGGTATCGAAGCGGTTGAAAAAGCCAAGCAATTACGCCCGGACGTTGTGCTCATGGATATTTCGATGCCGCGAATGGACGGGATTGAAGCCACCCGAATCATCCGGCAGGAAGCGCCCGAATCGAATGTAATCATTGTCAGCCAAAACGATCGCGCCCTGATGGAGAAGGCGGCAGTCGAGGCAGGAGCGCAGGGGTTTATCGATAAATCGAAAATCTCACGAGACCTGTTAAGAGCGATAGAAGCTCTCGGGAATAACGGTGCCGGAAGGATGCCCGGAGAGCAGTCTCACACGACAGCCCATCCGTCTACGCCCATCCATCCCGTCAAGGTTCGTGGCACTGAGCTTTTGGCCAGCGATACTCGGGAACGGTATCGGGAGAAAGTTGCGCGAATCACGCTGGACTCCATGGTGCAGTTCGTCGGTCTTCTGGATGCAAAGGGCACGGTGCTTGAAATCAATCACGTCGCGCTCGACGCCGTAGGGGTGAATCTCTCCGAGGTCGAGGGCGAGCCGTTTTGGACAACCTTCTGGTGGCAAGTCTCAGAGGATATCAATGCCACCCTCCGTGAGTCGATCCGGCGTGCTTCGCAAGGCGAATTCGTTCGCTGGGATACGGAAATCTACGGACGCGCCGGCGGAAGGGAAACGATCATCATCGATGCCTCGCTCATGCCGGTCAAGGATGAGCACGGCCAGGTCGTCTTCATCACAGCCGAGGGACGCGACATCACCGAGAAGAAGGCGCATGAGCGGGAGATTGCGCGTCAGCGCGAGGAACTGGCGAAGCTCGATGAGCTGAAGACGCAGTTCTTCTCCAATATCAGCCACGAGTTCCGCACGCCGCTGACATTGATGATGGGGCCGCTCGAGGATGCGATGGCCCAGTCGGAGGGACTATCCGCAGCCGACCGCGAGCGCCTGGAGTTGGCGCACCGCAATTCTCTGCGTCTGCTCAAACTGGTCAATACGCTGCTCGACTTTTCGCGGATACAGGCCGGCCGTATCCAGGCCTCCTATGAACCCACCGACCTGGCGGTTCTCACCGCAGAACTGGCCAGCGTGTTCCGCTCCGCAATCGAACGCGCAGGCATGCGGCTGGTCATTGACTGTCCAGCTCTGCCGGAAATGGTTTACGTCGACCGCGAAATGTGGGAAAAGATCATTCTCAATCTCCTGTCGAACGCATTCAAGTTCACTTTTGCGGGAGAGATCGAAGTTTCGCTGCGTCGGGTTGATTCGGTTGCCCAGGTGACCGTACGCGACACGGGGACGGGTATACCGGCGGATGAGATTCCCCGCCTGTTTGAGCGTTTCCACCGGGTCAGGGGTGCACGCGGACGTTCCTATGAGGGCAGCGGAATCGGGCTCGCGTTCGTGCAAGAGCTGGTCAAGTTGCACGCGGGCAGCGTGCGCGTCGAGAGCGAACTGGATCGCGGCAGCTCCTTTGTTATCACTGTTCCTCTCGGCAAGGATCACTTAACGGCCGATCGCATTGGCAGCGCGCGCACCCCGTCCTCAACCGAGCTGCGCGGCGAGGCCTACGTGCAGGAAGCTCTGCGCTGGTTGCCAGAACGACAAAACCTCTCCGACGACGGTCTGGTTGCGCCTCCGCTGTCATCCTCTGAACCCCGCCGGCAGTCGATCAGGGACGGCCAGCAACCCTCCCGCATTCTGCTTGCCGATGACAACAAAGATATGCGCGAATACGCACAGCGACTCCTAGGCGAGCAATACGAAGTGGTTGCAGTTGGCGATGGGGAATCGGCCCTGGAGAATGCCCGGCAGCTCCGCCCGGACCTGATCCTGGCAGATATCATGATGCCGCGGCTGGACGGCTTCGGACTGTTGCGGGCGGTGCGAGCCGATCAGGACTTGAAGAGTATCCCGCTGATTCTGCTTTCCGCCCGTGCGGGAGAAGAGTCGCGCGTCGAGGGCTTGGATGCCGGAGCCGATGATTATCTGGTAAAGCCATTTTCTGCCCGCGAACTGCTGGCGCGCGTGGGGTCCCATCTCGCAATGCAAAGAATTCGTCGCCAAGCGGCGGAGCGGGAACGCGAGCTGCGAGCCGAAGCCGAGCTGGAACGGAACCGAATTCGCGAACTGTTTATGCAGGCTCCCGCGGGAATAGGATTGCTTGCCGGCCCAGAGCATCGCTGGACATTCGTAAACGCTGAGTGCCTGAGACTCACCGGCCGCAGTCGAGAGGAGGACTTCGTTGGCAAGACAATCCAGGAAAGCCTGCCCGAGCTAGAGGGGCAGGGGTTTTTCGAGCTTCTAGACACGGTGTACAGGAGCGGTGTTCCCTACGTCGGCACCCACGCGAAAGCACTTCTCAAGCGAGTAGCCGGCGAACTTGACGAGTCCTATTTCAACTTCGTTTACCAGCCCCTGCGCGGCCTGGAAGGAAAAGTCGAAGGAATCTTGATCCACGCAGTCGACGTCACAGATCAGGAGTTTGCAAGAAGGGAGATCGAACAACGTGACCGCGCAACCAACCTTCTCGCCGCCATTGTGAGCTCATCGGACGATGCGATCATTAGCAAGAACCTCGACGGCACAATCACCAGTTGGAACAGCAGCGCCGAGCGGCTGTTTGGCTACACCGCCCAGGAAGCTGTCGGCCAGCATATTACCCTGATCATTCCCGAAGCTCGACGGAACGAGGAAGCAAATATCCTTGAGCAGATCAAACGAGGCCAGCGAGTCGATCATTTCGAAACTCTCCGCCGGCGCAAAGATGGAACCCTGTTCGAACTCTCCCTTACCATCTCGCCGGTGAAGGATGCCGTTGGCCGCATCGTGGGCGCATCGAAAGTCGCGCGCGACATCACGGAACGAAAACAGATTGAGCAAGCGCTCGCGGAACGGGCGCTGCTGCTGGACTTGAGCAATGACGCAATCTTTGTTCGCGACGCCTGGGACCGCATTACCTACTGGAACCGAGGTGCGTCCGAGCTATATCGCTACAGCCGCGAGGAAGCAGTGGGTCGGGTGACCCATGAGCTATTGCGCACCGAATTCCCCGAACCGCTCGAGCACATAAAGGAACAACTTCACCGCGATAATCGCTGGGCCGGCGAACTCATTCACCGACGCAAGGACGGCACCCAAATCATAGTGGCCAGCCGTTGGGCGCTCGATCGGGACGAGCATGGGAATCGGAAGTTCGTTCTCGAAACCAACAATGACATCACCCAGCAGAAGCAGAACGAGCAAGCATTGCGTGAAAGTGAGGAGCGACTGCGCACCCTGTCCAATAGCCTAGAAATTCAAGTGCGCTCCCGGACCGAAGAGTTGGAGCAGCGGAACGCCGAAATCCTCCAGCAGTCCGAGCAGCTCCGGGAGCTGTCCAATCGCTTGCTGAAAACGCAGGATGATGAACGGCGACATATCGCGCGCGAGTTGCACGACAGCGCCGGTCAACTCATCGCGGCCCTGGGCATGAATCTCGCCGCCATCAAGCAGCACGCAAAAGAAAATCCGTCGCTTGCCGAGGCTCTGGGAGATACCCAGAGCCTGGTACAGCAGCTCAACAAAGAGATCCGCACGACCTCGTACCTATTGCATCCTCCTTTACTCGATGAAACCGGTTTGTCGCAGGCGATTCAGTGGTACATGCAGGGATTGATGGAACGCGGCGGCCTGGAAATCGAGCTCGATATTGCCGAGGACTTCGGCAGGCTCCCCGCCGACCTTGAACTGGCGGTCTTTCGCATCGTGCAGGAATCCTTGACGAACATTCATCGCCACTCCGGAAGCAAGACCGCGACGATCCGCCTTTCGCGCGGTATGCACCATGTTTTGCTTGAGATTCAGGACCACGGCAAGGGAATCTCGGCTGAAAAGCTGGCGGCGATTAAAGCCCAGCGCACCGGCGTAGGGATTACCGGGATGCGCGAGCGCGTCCGCCAGTGCAAGGGACAAATGGATATTCAATCGAACGGCACCGGCGCCACAATCTCGGTTAGACTGCCCTTGCCCGTGGTGCCTGCCTCCGGATCAGAGGCTATACTGCAGTCATCCGAGGCTGTCGGGTAAAAAGCCGCAGGACTCCGACCACCACCGAAATGCGCCTTCTGATTGCAGACGATAATGACGTGGTTCAGCGGGGAGTCATCGGGCTCTGGTCGGCCGAGACGGACTGGACCGTCTGCGGAGAAGCAAAGGATGGATCGGAAGCGCTTCAAAAAGCACGGGAACTCTTGCCCGACCTGGTTGTCCTCGATATCGGTATGCCGGGCATCAACCCGGCTGGATGTCGCTCGTCGTTTGCGACGGGATCTGCCGAGCGTTAAAATCTTGGCGATTACGCAGGATTCGGCTCTCATGTTGCCTAGCATCATGGAAGCGGGCGGAGAACTGAATCGCACACAGGCTCAGAAGTTTATCGCAGGGCCGTAACCGCCAGTCGCAGACGACTCGCGACGGGGCGACCGTCCTTGAAAGCTGGGATGAACTTCCATCCCGCGCATGCCTGGATTAGGTCATCGTCGGCCTCCCCGACCGCCTTGGCCGATCGCACCTTGCCCGCGGCATCAATGATCAGATCAACCATCTGCTCCGAGTTCGGCAAGGCTTGCTGGACACCCACCGGAGGGGGGCGGCGAAGAAGAATCGGTTGGGGGCGGGTGTCGGCACGCAGAGAGGTGTTCTCCGGGAGATCGATCTGGGTTCGATCGGTATGGGTCACCGTGTCGTAGAGGTATGCAAATTTCTTTACATGAAAGTGGGATGTGCCCGAAGAAACGGCGTCAACCTGACTGCGGATGCCACGGGCTCGCGCATTGAGGATGGCTGCACGAATTCGATCAAAATCTGCGGGCGGCCACATGTCGGCAAGGGCACGCCACGCATCCTGCTCACGGTCACTGTAAAGATAGGACCAGACAATTTCCAATACTTTGATTTTCGCAATCCGCAAGTGGTGTAGCTCTACTGCCGGCAACGGAGACATGATTGGCAGCTTCCCATCGCGGTTTCTAAAGTCGCTCAATTCCTGTGGATCGAGGTGGGCGCGCAGCTCCGCAATTTGGCGGTCAGAATGAGATCGAAACTCAGAACTCACGTCCAGCAATCGATGATTTTCAAATCGCAGAACCACGGTTGGAGCAAAGTCAAGTTCGCCCAAGGTCAGGTTCTCGAAACCATCGATGGCGCCGGCATCGCCGGTCCAGATTTCGATGCGGCCGTCTAAATCTGTATCGGCGGCACTGAAGAAGTCTCCGCCCGCAATGGTTCGCAGCAGGCGTGGCGGCTTTTGCAGGGAGTAGATCCGGTAGGTCATGCGCGAGTCGGCATCAAATTCCTTCGTTTGAAACGCCACGACTGGCACGCCTAGTCCCAGATCGACACCCAGTACATCGATATCGACCTGCGCAGCCTCGGGTACGACTACCAGGTCTTGCTTGTCCCAACGGAGCGTCGCTTCACAAGTTCGTCTGGCTAGCTTCCCATTTCGTGCGGCACCGACGCTCACGGTCACTCCAGTAGTGAACTTCGCCTCGAACTTATCGTATCCATCGCTGCATAGTATGTTGTGGGTCTGGCTACGGCAGAAACAGGACACTACGCATACCAGTACTGACAACAGCAATGCCCCACGCGGGACGGCATTCACGGGATGCTTTGCGGCAACGCTTGCATCTGAGCCCTTCAACGGAGTGGACATGCACCCAACTTTCCGGCTGAAACCGGGAACCTCTCGGATTCGCGAGGTCGTGTCGGACTCAGAAGATCGCCCTGTGCCGACTTTGTCCCTCAACCTGACCATCCCGCGGTCCCGGCCAACGCGTGAGATGCCAGAGCTCAATTACTTGGCGATAGGATGATTCTGCCTTTCGCCTGGTAAAGCCGGTACTTGGAATACCGGTGCTCCTCATGGAAGACCTGACCCCTGGATTCCATTTCGAGATTTACGGCCAGTGGCAACCATAATATCGAGTCAAGCTGGGTTATGTTCACGGGGCCGAACAGGATGTTGGCCGTCTGCTTTTGGACTTGAATCTCGGGCTGTGGCGCCAACAAGTCGGTGCGCAGACCAACAATGCGGAAATCCGACTGATCGATCCACGCGATCCCCTGCAAGAGCATGGGAATGGACCCCCGATCTGCTTGAATGCGCGCCGGGGACTCCGTAGAGCCAAGGATCTGAGCGAACCCGATGACGTAGGTGTTACGCCCATCCGTTTGCTGCTGTCCTAAGTAGCGAAAGCGCGATTCCACTTGATTCAACGAAGAGAAGACAATCCACGCGGATATGAAACCCTGGAAATTTGGGGCTCCGAATCCCCGCGTAACGGGTTTGCCAGTCCTATTGGTCCGATACTCCTCGAGTGCCAGCCGGCCGTCCTGCACCGGATGGGTCAGAACCAGATAGTGGAATGTTTGGTTCCATTGCGAACTGGCTCCCGAGACGAAACCACCTGGGCCGACGCAGCCCGGAGTCATCCCTGGAGACATAGTCCATTGCGCATAGCTCACCGCCTCGTCAGAAATCAAGTCAGGCACCCTCTGGAGCAATTCGTCCGCCTTTGCCCCAACTTTGGCAAGGAGATCGGGAAGTGGCGCTTGGCTGGGATCAGGCTCTAGTCCGGTGGCTTCATGCACCATTTTCTTGAGTTCCGACAGCGGCTCGTCCATGTAAGGATGGGCGTCGGCGTAGAGCTTCTCCGCCTCCGTCTTGAGGTCATCATTGGATTGCGATGCGGGTGGCTGGGTTTGCGAGGAGGCTGCGAGTGCAGCACCCACAGCCAGGAACAGGAGCGAAACGCCGCGCAGCCATCTGCTTCGGTACAGGACTGCCTCCAGGTACCGCGTTAAGATTACTCTTAGCTGTTCCTGCTGTAATCAGGACAATTTCACTCCGAACCAGTCGCCGCGTGTAACCGCGATTTTTCGCCAACTGGGCAGCGATTTTGGAATGGCTGAAACCGTTGACGGACGGTGCGACTTGCAATCGGGCAAGGGTCGCCGTCGTATCCCCCACCGCCAGTTGAGCTTTGGTTGGACGCAGGTTTTACGCCGCACCGACCCGCCCATTCTCCTGCTTTAGCGTTTCTTCCACGATCCACTCTCGCCGCGAAACCGCCAGCACCGAACCGACCAACAACCGATCCGCAGCTCGAGGGAACGAGACGGCCCGCCCTAGTGACTCAGCCGGTTACGAAAGTCCATTTACCGTCGCTATCTTCCCGATCCTTGGCCCCGAGTCGACAATGCCCTCGGAAGAATCGCGCCGGCTGTGACGCTGACAAGGCATCCGATCGCCGGCCCCAGATAGAGCTCAGTGCCCAGGCTGCAGGGCCATCGGCTGAGAGCAATGGTCAGGGCGACTTCACTCATGGTCCAGAACGATCCTGAGCAACATTTCGCGACACCGGGTGTTTAGTACCTTGCGGGGAGACAGACCGGTGTTGTTATGTTGCGTGTGGTTGGATTTGTTTGTATACCAGGGACCTAGTGGGGTTGCGGATCGGTGTTTGGCTCAAAGTGCCGCTCCGGTCGCGCTCCCATGCAGATCGCAGGCTAGGCAATCCGACGGAGGTTTGACACCATGCGAATGTTGAGAAAATCTCAAAAGCTTTTCTTGTTGCTCTTTCTGTGCCTGACGCCACTGGCAATGTTTGCCCAAATCGCGGTTTCGATCCGAGTGGGACCGCCTGCGTTGCCGGTGTACACGCAACCGCCGTGTCCGACTGACGGAATGCTTTGGACTCCCGGGTACTGGGCTTACGGACCGGTGGGCTACTACTGGGTACCTGGCGTATGGGTGGCGCCGCCGCGCGTAGGAGTGTTGTGGACCCCTGGCTATTGGGGATTTGGAGGTGGTCTATACGGCTGGCACTCAGGCTATTGGGGTCCTCACGTCGGCTTCTACGGCGGCATCAACTATGGCTTTGGCTATGGTGGTGTCGGCTTCGGGGGCGGGATGTGGTCGGGCGGGGCCTTCCGTTATAACAGCGCGGTGATGAACGTAAACTCGTCGGTGGTAAGAAATGTCTACGTCAACCGGACCGTGATCAACAACACG
>Ga0182015_10005748_pt1 | contig 12757 bp, 12 predicted proteins | sample 712P3MmetaG_FD_120478 | JGI IMG/M metagenome (GOLD analysis project Ga0182015, IMG submission 120478) | Permafrost microbial communities from Stordalen Mire, Sweden - 712P3M metaG | ecosystem: Environmental > Terrestrial > Soil > Wetlands > Permafrost | place: Sweden: Stordalen | collected...
AGGCCGACCTGGCGGGCGTAGGCGCGGACAAAGCCTTTATTGAAAACGCCGCCGGGGAGCTGGTCAAAATGTTCGTCCTCAATGGCGCGGAGCATGCGCGTGCTGATTTTCGTGGTGGTGGAGATGGCGTCGAGCGAAATGCCACGCAGTTCTCGTTGCTTGCGAAGTTTTTCTCCGAATGAACCCACACCGGACCCCGGCGGGCAAGTGACGGCTAAAGCCCGCATTGAGACGCCCATTATCATAGGCGAAGGCGAAGGCGGATGCCAGAGGCTGGTGCATTAAACGATCTACCGGTCTAAAGTCCCTAATTCTTAGAAGATCCACGAGTCGTAGTGAGACGCCGCGGTTCCACGCCGGCCAGGCATTTCACGGCGGCCGTCAAAGAAAGCATTCTCCGTTATTGTTGTGATGTTTTTCGCAAGACGATGGTGAATTGGGCTTTGCAGGTTTTGGAGGGGTTGTCGAAGGCGGTGCCTTCGCGGTCGGCGTCGGAAGCGCGGAAGAAGAGGCCTTGCTTGGGGTTCTCCGGGAGACCGATGAAGCGGGCCTTCCCCTCGGCATTGGTTCCGACCTGGAGGTCGAATTTGTGGAGGGACATGAATCCGTAAGCGAGGTGAACTCGAACATTGGCGGCATACACTGGCTCACCGGCTTCGTTGGCGATGATGAAATCAGCGGTGCAGGGGCCCAGACCGGCGTCGACTTCGGAAACGGTTTTGGAGTCTGCTTTCGAGTCCCGGGGGCGGGCGGCTGAGATGTGCGAGCTTGCCAGGGAGAGAATCATCACGGCGAAGGTGAAGGCGAGAGCGCGTGGATCGCTGACTTTGGAGGACATACGATATATAGAGTACGCCAAGGATTGGGCGAAGGGGTCAAGCAATCCAGACCGATTACCGGGCAGAGGCCATTGACGTTACGGGTTCTGGTTACCAAGGTTCATTGCCCGGTCCCGGCAAGGAATCTATAATTTTGGGAACTGTCTAACCCGTCCATGCCACGAATCTTCGATTCGAAAATTGGATAACGATTCGAAATCAAGGTTCAAAGTACGAGAGCTCGCGGGTCTTAAAGGCCGCGACACACCGGAGATGAAGGAAAGCCGCATGTCCGAGGCTGCCGGCACTCAGCTAATCCGCCAGATCCAGGAGCTCAACATCTTCCACGATGTGGCGAAGGCGCTCACGTCATCGCTCGACCTGGATTCGATCCTGCAAACCATCATGGAAAAGATGGCGGAATATTTCCGTCCGGATACGTGGTCGCTGCTGATGGTGGACGAGCAAAAAGAAGAGCTCTATTTCGCGATTGCGGTGGGCGACAAGGCGGAAGTTCTGAAAAATGTGCGGCTGAAGGTGGGTGAGGGAATCGCAGGGTGGGTGGCCAAGCACGGCGAGCCGGTAATCTCAAATGATGTACTTGGGGATGAGCGGTTTTCCAAGCGTATCGACGAGGTAACGCAGTGGGAGACCCGGTCGATCATCTGCGTGCCGCTCCGGTCGAGACTGCGGGTGCTGGGTGTCATTCAACTGGTGAATGTGGACCGGTCGCAATTCAACGAGCAAGAAGTTTTTTTCTTGCAGGCTTTGTGTGACTACGCCGCCATCGCGATCGAGAATGCGCGCTGGGTGGAAAAGATCCAGGAACTAACCATCACCGACGACTGTACCGGGCTTTATAACGCCCGGCATCTTTACAAGACGCTGGAGACGGAGGTTTATCGTTCGTCGCGATTCGGCTATGAGTTCAGCGTGTTGTTTATCGATCTGGACCACTTCAAGTCGGTCAACGACACCCATGGACATTTGATTGGGAGCCGGTTACTGGCGGAGATTGGATATCTGATTAAAGCGCAGTTGCGGCTGATCGATTTTGCGTTCCGTTACGGTGGCGATGAGTTCGTGGTGCTGTTGCCGCAGACCGGGAAGGACCAGGCGCTGGTCGTCGCCAAGCGTCTGCGCGATGCGTTGCGGGTCAGCAATTTCTGCCGCGACGAGGGATTGAATCTGAATGTTCGAGCTTCCATTGGGCTGGCGACTTATCCGCACGACGCGCGCGACGCGCACGATGTCATCCGGCAGGCCGACGAGATGATGTATCTGGTGAAGAACACTTCGAGAGACAACATTGGGATTGCGCAGCGTGGAGTGATGAAGTAGGCGCAGCTTCTGGCTGCTAGCTTCCGGCTCGCTCGGGCTCATCTGCACGATTGGATTATTTTTTCTCGCCTTCAGTCTTGTCCTTCCCACCCTGGTTCACACCGGGGGTCCAAGGATTCGAATTGGCGGGGGCGCTGGGGTTGACGCTGAAAGACCAGAGGTAGAGGTTCATGGTATCCGATCCGTGTGTCTCCACAATGGCGTATTCACCGGGTACGAGATCTTCGGTGGGAGTGAGCTTGAGCCAGCCGGCGGTGACGCGGTCGATGGTGGTCTTCACGTAATTTTGATCCTGACTTGGCTTGCCGGTGGGGGTGCGTTTGAGATCACCAACGATACGTTTGCCGCTTTTCACTTTCAGACGCACGATGCGAAAGCGATCGGTGGGAGCCATGGGTCGCTCGGGTTGCTGGGGCTGATCGGGACGCTGCGCCTCGGCGCGAGGGGCGTCGAGACTGGGCTGCGAAGGTTTGGAGGATGCGGTTTCGCCAGGCGGCGGCTCCGAGGTTGACGCCTCGTCTTCCAGTTTGATGTAGAGGGAGGGTACGGCGACGTGGCAGAACACCGGGGCGTGTTCTCCGTCCAGTTCGATCGTCGCCTTGGCGCTGGCAGGATTGAGGGCTCCGCGAATGATGTTGCCTTTGGTGTTGCGATTGATATCGCCCTCATTCTGTTGGACCTCGACGAGTTGCGGCTGGCCTTTGAAATTGTCGAGCAGGAACATACCGGAAGCTTCCGGCAAGTGCAGGCCGGGGGCGACTTCCGGAAGGCGGGACGCTTCACGGTCGGCCTCGGTTTCCTTGTCGATCAGCGCTGCTTCGGGAATGGCCGGGGCGGAGGCGCGATCTTTCTCGTATTGTTCGGTAGCCTTCCAATCGACCAGCGACGAAGGGAGTTCCTCCCATTCTTCGCGCTCGGCGCTGTAGTAACGGACGCGATCGCCTTTCACTTCGTATTTCGTGATGGATTGATACGAGCCGTCTTTGAGGATGAGGCGGCGGGCGGGTTGCTGGGCTGAGCAGCGAGGAGGGAGTGCCAGGCTGAAGGCAATCAGGACGAATGCGGCGAGTACGATGCCATCGGAGAGCGGGAATCGGCGAGCCATAGGTATTCTTGATTATCGTCCTTTTATGATCTTCTGTTTGATCATCTTCTGTCGGAAGCGTTGGCTCGATTGTGGTCGCAGACGGCCTGCCTTCCGTCTGATCGATGCTGTGCGATAGAGTGAGAGCGATGAAACACACGCTGCAAGAAATTGCCGAGGCTGTGGGAGCCCGCCTGCGGGGGGATGGAAGAATTCAGGTAGTGGGGGTGGCGAGCATCGCGTCCGCATCCGCGAACCAACTTGTTTTTGTCGAAGAAGAAAAATATTTCTCTCAGGCATTGCAGAGTGGCGCGGGGGCCGTGATTGCGGGAGAATTTGCGGCTGGATCATCGGGGAAACCGTTGCTGATTTGCCTTCATCCAAAGTTAGCGTTTGCGCGGGCGGCGCGGTTATTGGGGGAGGGAAAGCACGAGGGGCGTGAAGCTGGCGTGCGCGCGAGTGCAGTCGTACATGCTTCGGTTTCGCTAGGAGTGGGCGTGGTGGTGGAAGACCGCGCTGTGATTGCGCAGGACGCGAAGATCGGCGAAGGAAGTCGAATTGGCGCCGGGTGCGTGATTGGGTGGGGTGTGAAGATGGGGAGCGAATGCGAGATTTATCCGAATGTGACGATGTATGCGGGGACGGAGCTGGGAGATGGTGTAATCGTGCATGCGGGGGCGGTGCTGGGAAGCGATGGATTCGGATATGTGCGCGACGCCAAGGACGGCCGGTATGAAAAATTTCCGCAGGTGGGCAGACTGATAATCGAAGACGATGTGGAGATCGGGGCGAATGCAACGATCGATCGTGGCGCGCTGGATGAAACGCGGATCGGGCGAGGGACGAAGATCGATAATCTGGTGCATGTTGGCCACAACTGCAGGTTGGGGGAAAATGTGGTGATTGCGGCGCAGACCGGGCTCTCCGGCAGCATTGTGATTGAGAACGACGTCGTGCTGGGGGGGCAGGTGGGTATTGGTGAGCATGCGCGCATCGAAGAAGGAGTAGTGCTGGGCGGGCAGGGCGGAGTGTTGCCGAATAAAGTTTTGCGGGGCAAGGGCGTGGCATTCTGGGGAACTCCCGCGCAACCGGTGCGGCAATATCTGAAGCAACTGGCGGAGCTGGCGCGTTTGGGGAAGAAGAGGTAGGGTGTGGCAATCGTGGTGATTGGCGGACATTCGCGGAGCGTGGGGAAGACCAGTGTGGTTGCGGGGCTGATTGCCGGGTTACGCGAATGGGAGTGGATGGCGGTGAAGATTACGCAGTACGGACATGGAGTTTGTTCGGCGAATGGAGAGGCATGCGACTGCGCGACCGCGGATCATGCGTGGGCGATTTCAGAAGAGAACGATCGGGGAGGGGAGTCGGATACGTCGCGTTTTCTGCTGGCGGGAGCGGTGCGGGCGCTTTGGGTGCGGACCGAACAGCGTCGCTTGGCAGAGGCGATGCCTGCGCTGCGACGGCGGATTGAATCGTCACGCAATGTGATCGTGGAATCCAATAGCGTAATGAAATTTCTGCGGCCGGATTTGTACATGACAGTGCTCAATCCCGGGACGGAGGACTTCAAGACGTCGGCGCAGCAATTTATGGACCGGGCGGACGCGGTGATTTTGCATGACGGTGCGAATGGCAACGCTGCGTGGCATGGGGTTTCGTTGAAGCCGGTGTCGGGGCGGCCGGTGTTCAGGATTTCGCCGCCGCCATATGTGACGACGGAGATTGTGGAGTTTGTGCGGGGTTGCGTGGGGCGAGCCGGGAAAACAGGTTCCGCACCGAGTTTTCAGCTCGGTTCGGAATGACAAGAGTGTTTTATAGCCTGCTCGAATGACAGGAACTGTCTGGCAGCCCGGTCGCAGCGGGCTCTAACAATGACCAGAGCGCTTGAGTGCGCTCTGGTGACAAGCGTGGTTTGCTATTCTTGCCGGTGCGGCAAATTCATTACAGCGCGTGGTTGTTGGTGGGACTATCGTCACTGCTCCAAGTCCTCATTTTTCCGCTGCCCGGACTCTATGTTTTATCGTGGGTGGCCTTTGCTCCGCTGATTGTGGCCCTGCTGCGGGCGCGTCCCGCAGGCGCTCTGGAGGTCGATGGCTCCGTCAATCTGCAGGCGGCGACGCCGGGGCAGGCGTTTCTGCTGGCGTATGCTTCCGGAATTATCTGGTACGCGGGTACGTGTTACTGGATTTATGACACGATGCACGAGCACGGTGGGCTCAGCCTGGGGGCGGCTGCGCTCGCGCTATTTCTCTTCTGTCTTTATCTCGGACTTTACCACGGGCTGTTTGGTTTGCTGCTGGGGTTGACGGCGGGACCGGTGCGGGACAACCGGCGCGCGCTGATTGCTGTGCCGCTTCTATGGGTGGCGGTGGAGTTGGCGCGGACGCGGGTCACGGGGTTTCCGTGGGACCTGCTGGGCACGGCGCAGATAGACAATATTTCGTTGAGCCGCATCACCACTTGGACTGGAGTGTACGGGGTCTCGTTCGAGATCATGCTGGTGAATGTTGCGGTCGCTGCGGCGTTTCTGGTGCCAAGAAAAAAGCGGGGCACATTACTGCTGGCGGCTTTGGTGGCGGCAACGGTGCTTCAGGCGGGAAGGTTGGTGGATGCTCCCGCGATTCCGGCGAATCATGAGGCGCTGCTCGTCCAGGAAAATATTCCAGTGGATGAGAATTGGACGCGGGCTGCGTTGGAGCGGACCTTGCGCGAACTGACTGATCTCAGCGAGAGGGCGCAGGCCTCCAATGCACCGTCCTCTTCGTCGCGCTCTTCCTCCGTGGCGATGGGCGCAGGGGGGCAGGCGGATTTGATCGTGTGGCCGGAATCTCCAGCGCCTTTTTTTGCGAATGATCCATTGTTCCGCGAACCGGTGAGCGAAATGGCGCGGGCGACGCGCACTTGGGTGGTCGCAGGTTCCATCGGGACCACGCGCGACACGCAGAACGGCCAGACGCCATCGGAAATGTTCAACTCCGCTGCGCTGGTCAGTCCATCGGGAGATTGGACGGAGCGCTATGACAAAGTGCATCTGGTTCCTTTCGGAGAATATCTGCCGTTTCCACCGTGGTTTGCCTTCGCAGGAGGCCTCACCAAAGAAGTTGGAGAGTTTAAGAAAGGAACGTCGCGAGCGCCGCTCCCCGCAGGAAACATTCCACTGGGAATTTTTATTTGCTACGAGTCGGTCTTCCCGGATGAAGTGCGGCAGTTTGCCAATCAGGGCGCGCAGGTCTTTGTAAATATTTCGAACGACGGCTGGTACGGGGACAGTGGGGCGTATGCGCAGCATTTGAATCAGACGCGGATGCGAGCGATTGAGAATGACCGGTGGATCCTGAGTGCGACGGACACAGGGGTGACGGCGTCGATCGATCCTTATGGCCGGACGGTGGCGAGACTTCCGCGTAAGCAGCGAGGGGTGCTGGTAGCGCCATTTGCACTCACTTCCGTAACCACGTTCTACACGCGGCATGGGGACTGGTTTGCGTATCTCTGTGCGATAATTTCGGCGGGGGCGTTGCTAACGCGCATTGGCTTCCGCAGGAAAGCAGAATCCTCATGAATCAAGAGTTCGAGCAGGAATACGGGGTGTTGAGCAAAAAGGTGCGGGAACTTCGGGAGTATCTTTGACGCGGGCAAACTCCGTCCGCAGCTAAGCGAAATTGAGAAGCAGTCCGCCGACCCGAATTTGTGGTCGAATCCGCAACGCTCGCAACAGGTGATGCGGGAGAAAAAAAGACTGGAACACTTGCTGGCCACCGACGCCGATTTGGCGCGCCGCGGCGACGACATTGCGGCCTACTTCGATTTGGCGAAGGAAGGCGAAGATGTGGACTCCGACTTGCGCCGCGAGATCGACTCCCTGCGCGAGTTGGTGGATAAGTTGGAGACCGAGACGCTGCTCTCAGGTGACAACGACGCCCTGAATGCGATTGTGACGATTCATCCGGGCGCGGGTGGAACGGAGTCGCAGGACTGGGCCGACATGCTGCTGCGCATGTATTTGCGATGGGCGGAGCGGCAGGGATTCGAAACGGTTCTTTATGATTATCAGCCGGGGGAAGAGGCGGGGCTGAAATCGGCAACGTTTGCGGTGGACGGCGAATATGCTTTCGGATTGTTGACCAGTGAAATTGGCGTGCACCGGCTGGTCAGAATTTCGCCGTTCGATCAGGCGAAGCGGCGGCATACGTCGTTTGCCAGCGTATTTGTTTCGCCGGAAATCGACGACAGCATTGAAGTGGTGATCAAGCCCGAGGATATTCGTACTGACACTTACCGATCGAGCGGCAAGGGCGGACAGCATGTGAACACGACGGATTCGGCGGTGCGGATCACGCACCTTGCGACGGGGCTGGTCGCGAGTTGCCAGAACGAACGCTCGCAACATAAGAACCGCGAGCGTGCCATGAGCATGCTGCGGTCGAAGCTTTATGAATTTGAGATGGAGAAGAAGCGCGCGGCAACGAAGAAGATTGAAGATTCGAAACTGGACAACGATTTCGGGTCGCAGATTCGTTCCTACGTTCTGCAGCCTTATCGCATGATCAAGGACCATCGCACGAAGACTGAAGTGGGTGATGTGGATCGAGTGCTGGATGGAGATCTGCGGCCTTTTATTCGGGCGTATTTGGCGGCGCGGCGTGGGGAGAAACAGGAGAAATAGTGTGCCCGGGAAAGCGGCGAAGGCGGCGGCAGGGAAACTCGGTCCGCGATTTGAACGTGCATTTCTGTTCGCAGCCGAGAAACATGCCGGGCAAACGCGCAAGGCTTCGACGATCCCCTACATTGCGCATTTGATGGGAGTGGCGTCGCTGGCGCTGGAATATGGCGGGGATGAAGATATTGCGATCGCGGCCTTGCTGCACGATGTGGTGGAAGATTGCGGCGGCGCGCCGATGTCGAAGGAAGTGAGGCGGAGGTTTGGACCTCGCGTAGCAAAGATTGTGGATGGATGCACGGACTCGGATACGGAGCCGAAGCCGCCGTGGCGCGAGCGGAAGGAGACTTATCTCCTGCATTTGAAGAGTGCGGACGGGGGAACGAGGCTGGTTTCCGCGGCAGACAAGCTGAACAACGTGCGCTCGATTCTTTCCGACTATCGCGAGGTTGGGGAAAGGATATGGGCGCGCTTTCATGGCGGGCGCGATGGAACGCTTTGGTACTATCGCGCGTTGCTGGAGGAATTCCAGCGGGGCGAGCCGAACCGGTTGGTTCGCGAGTTGGAGCTTGGAGTGCTGGAACTTGAGGCCGCTGCCAAGGTGAAACGGTCTCATCGTTCCAAGAAATAAAAAAGATATGGGGCGCATGATCGATCAAATTCGCGCATTGAAGTTGCCGTCGAACATGATGCAGTTCGCGGCGAGAGGCGCGCTGTCGGTGCCGCCGGATGAAAATCTTGAGATTCTGGTTTATCTTGCCGAGCACAATAAAGTTTTCGGCGATCTAGCCCGCATGACCCTGGCGGGATGGGACGAGAAGGCTTCGCTGGTTGCGGCCTGCGACCCGAAGACGGCGCAGGAGGTGCTGAAGTATCTGGTATCGCCTGAGAATCTGCGTCCCAAGCTGCTGCCGGCGTTGTTGGAAAATCCTTCGGTCCCGGAGAGTGAGTTAGCAAAATCGGCTCGTTCCGCGTCTCCAGAATCGATCACGACGATGCTCGAGAGCGGGCGGGTGCAGGCTTCGAAGGAAATCCTGAAGACTCTGCGATCGAATCCTTATTCGAGTCCAGATCAGGCTGCGAAAATTGCTGAGTTTCTGAGCGGCGGTAAGCCGGAAGAACCTGTAACCGCGGCGCCTCTAGGCGCGCTTGAGCCTGCCGATTCAGCAGCAATCGAAGCCCGGGAGGAGGCGGTTGAACATCCCGAAGAAGCGGTGACGGCCTACCTGGCGGAACACGCTTCGGAAATCAGCGCAGAGGTAGGGAAGCCGTTTCAGCCGATCGGCGGCATTTTAGATCTGCTGGGAGCCGACTATTTCCCGGTGTCGGCCGTGCGGGAAATAACCAGCAACGCGGAGCCAGTTGGGGTTGCGGGATCGGCGGCGACCAAGACAGTTCGCGCCGAGGGTGCGAAACCGGGTGGCCACGCTGTGCCGGGGGCGCCAGTCTTTGCGAAGCGCGAAAACACCATGCAAAAGATTGGTCGACTGGACGTAAAGGGCCGCATTCAACTGGCGCTCAAGGGGAACAAGGAAGAACGTTCGATTCTGATTCGCGATGGCACGAAGGTGGTTGCGCTCGCGGTGCTTGAAGCGCCGAAACTTTCCGATGGGGAAGTGGAAAAATTCGCGCTGCAGAAAAATGTGCTGGAAGCGGTGTTAAGGCAGATTCCGCTGAAGCGGCGCTTCATGAAGAATTACATTGTGGTGCGGAATCTGGTGGCGAATCCGCGGACTCCGCTTGATCTTGGATTAGGATTGATGAAACACCTACTGATGGCTGATCTGAAGAATCTGTCCAGTAATAAAGAAGTGTCTGAAACCGTGCGCAATTTGGCGTCGAAGATGTACAAACAGAAGTTGGATACGACCAAGAAGAAATGAAGGAAGCCAGCCAGACGCGCATGGGGTCAAGAAAGAAACGCTTGCTTTGTCGAAAACGAAATGGCCTCTCTTCCTCGGGCGGACGATGTAGCTGAGCTTCTGAAGCACGCAAGAACCATCGTGGTGGTCGGACTGTCCGACGATCCGATGCGCGTGAGCCATGGCGTGTCAGCCTACCTGCAGAGCCAAGGGTACCGCATCATTCCTGTGAATCCTAAGATTGAGTTCTCACTCGGGGAGAAGGCTTATCGGTCACTGTTCGACGTGCCCGTGAAAATCGACATTGTGAATATTTTCCGGCGGCCTGTGTTTGTCGAGGAAATCGTGGACCAGGCAATTCAGTTGAAAGTGCCAGCGATCTGGATGCAGGAAGGCGTGATTCACGACAAGGCCGCGGAGAAGGCGCGCAAGTCGGGGATTCTTGTGGTGATGGATCGCTGTATTCTGAAAGAACATCGGGCGCACTTCCGACGAGTCGCAGAAGGCCTAAAATGAGCTGCGACTGGACGAGGAAGCCCTTTGAGTCATGACGCGTCGCGGATACCCGCCTCCGAACCGATCCCGCCCCCGCCAGCACCGGTTCTCCGTAAGATCTTCATCGGCCCAGACGGACTCCGAGCGGGCTGGAGCCTGCTCATTTTCATCGCGCTCTTCGCTGCCGTCGCCTACTGCGTGCACATCATCGGCCACAAGCTCTATCCGCATGCCGCGAAAGGCCCGAAGCCGGGCTCGGAAGTTAGTGCAACTTTCGGGTTGGTGGCCGAGTCGATCCCCTTCCTCATAACCCTCCTCGTTACCTGGATCATGTCGAAGATCGAGCGGCGCCCTCATTCTGTCTACGGTTTTGGCGGCAGGCGCAAGCTCCCTCACTTCCTGGCCGGCCTGGGCTGGGGAGTCGCGTGTGTATCCCTCCTCGTGCTCACGCTCTGGAAGACGGGATTGCTTGTGATCGACGGGCGCTTGCTGTTTGGTCGGGATATATTCCGTTATGGAACAATCTGGCTTTTGGGCTTTCTTCTGGTCGGCCTACTGGAGGAGTACCTTACCCGCGGCTACCTCCAGTACACGCTCACCCGCGGCCTAGCCGGCGTCTACCAGTGGATTTTCAAGACGCGCCACAGCCCCGCCTTCGGCTTCTGGACGGCAGCGGTCATCTTATCCTTCCTCTTCGGCCTCGGCCACAGCAAGAACCCCGGCGAATCTCCCATCGGACTGCTTTCCGCCAGCTTGGCCGCTTTGGTCTTCTGTTTCAGCCTGTGGCGTACCGGTTCTCTCTGGTGGGCCATGGGCTTCCATACCGCGTGGGACTGGGGCCAATCCTTCCTCTATGGCGTGGCCGACAGCGGAACCATGGTGCAGCACCATCTTCTTGCCACGCATCCCGTCGGCAAGCCGATCCTCAGCGGCGGGGCCACTGGACCTGAGGGCAGCATCTTCATAGTTGCCATCCTGGCTCTCACCAGCCTGATTATTCTTGTAACTCTGCCCCAGGCTCACTATGGCGATGCAACGGAGCGCCGCACCTAACCTCGCGACAGGTTGGTTTGAGCTTATGCACCGCCGCATTCTGCCGGAGCGCCGGGCGGAGATTTCGATGACAGCCGGAAACCAACTGAGGTTTCAAGAGCCCGCCTTATAACGACCCGAAGCCGTAAACGGCGTATCCCTCTGGGGCCAAAGGCAACACTTTTGCCGGCGCCTGTCGCAGGGCTGGAAGCCGCGCCCTACCCGAAACATTGGCTCGGGAAGGCGCTGTCTTCGAAGTCGCTGAAGACAGCTCCGAACCCTGCACCCTTCCCAAAACAATTACCAGGCGATTTTCAGGAGCCCGCCTGGAAAAATACGACGCTGGCGTCATCGCGCAGCGGCACGCCAGCGGCAAAAGCGCGGACATCATCCAGGGGCGAAGATATTTGCAGCGACCGTGGCCATTGTGCGAGCCCCTAAACCTAAAGAATGACTACAAGAGGTTTCATAAAATGATTTTCAGACTGGTAAGCGCGACCCTCAGAGGCTAAAGCCCGCATTTCTAGAGCTCCTAATCGGCACGGCTAACGCCGTGCCCTACCCAAAAACAACTTATGAAACCAGCTCTATACAAATTGGAAGCTGGAGGGTAGCGCTACGACTCGCTGTTTCGGCGAGGCCGATTCGCCGGGGAGCCGGGGCGCAGGCGCTTGATCTCTTCCATGCGGTCGCGGATGCGCTTCTCGATCCCTTCATTCGTGGGGTGGTAATAGACGCGGTCACGCAGATTGTCGGGCAGGCATTGCATGTTGGCGACTTTGCCTTCGACGTCATGGGCATATGGATAGTCTTTTCCGTAGCCGAGGTCCTTCATGAGTCCGGTGGGAGCGTTGCGGAGGTGTAGCGGGACGGGGTCGGCCGCAGTTTGTTCAATATCGTTTTGCACGTCGCCGTAGGCGGTGTAGAGCGCGTTCGACTTGGGCGCGACTGAGAGATAGACGACGGCTTGCGCGAGAGCGAGATTGCCTTCGGGCATACCGATGAAATCGACCGCGTCGCGGGCGGCCATGCAGAGGGAGAGGGCGTTGGGATCGGCAAGTCCGATGTCCTCGACGGCCATGCGCACGACGCGGCGGGCGATGTAGAGCGGATCTTCCCCGGCTTCGATCATGCGGCCGAGCCAGTAGAGGGCGGCGTCGGGATCGCTGTTGCGCACGGATTTGTGAAGAGCGGAAATCAGGTTGTAATGCTCTTCGCCGGCTTTGTCGTAGAGCAGAGTACGCTTCTGCAGGGCGTCGCGAACGACGTCATCGGTGATTTCCGCGGGGTGAGTGCCCGACTGCTGCGCCAGGCCGGCCGCGACTTCGAGGACGTTGTAGGCGCTGCGCGCGTCGCCGCTGGTATAACTGGCGATTTTCTTCAGGACGGCGTCGGAGGTGTCGAGCTTCATCGCCCCGAGGCCGCGTTCCTCGTCGGTGAGAGCGCGCTTCAGAAGTGGCACGAT
>Ga0182015_10005749_pt1 | contig 12753 bp, 16 predicted proteins | sample 712P3MmetaG_FD_120478 | JGI IMG/M metagenome (GOLD analysis project Ga0182015, IMG submission 120478) | Permafrost microbial communities from Stordalen Mire, Sweden - 712P3M metaG | ecosystem: Environmental > Terrestrial > Soil > Wetlands > Permafrost | place: Sweden: Stordalen | collected...
CGATCTGCCACTTCTCTTCGGGGGTTCGCTCTACTCGTGGTCTCCTGCCCATGATGCCTCCTGTTTTGGAGGCCCTGATTCTACCTAGATGAGGTGTCCAGTTTTAGAGGGGAGCACTACATAGTTGTTGTTCTATCCCTCTCACTATTACTGGAAAATGGGACAAAACGAGCCGCCCGTGTATCTAATTTTAAGCCGAAGCGCAGGTAACTTGCTGAAACAAAGGCAAATAAAAAAGTTACAAATTCTTTCAAGATACCTCATTTTAAGCCCGAATCCGCGCGGTTACACGCTGTCTTAATGTTCTCCTCGCGGAGCGCGAGACCGTGATCGCCCATCCACAAGACCAACTCGTCCCAGTTGTTGAATATTTTCTCTTCTACTAGTTCAGCGAGATCGCCTTCCCATCGGCCCGTGTATCCCGAATCCTCGGCTACAATAAGTGCCTTTCCTTTACGCTTTGTAGCAATTCCGCCAGTAGTTTCAAACCATTGACCATCCGTATTACGCATCGCATGCTTAACGATAATCCCTCTCCATGAATTTTCTGTCCATACTTTAGCTCCGAATAGCGCGGCTCGCTCACGAAGTAATCTCAATCGGCGGTGCTTTACTCCGTCCGGTGATGATGTCCAACGTACTTTAGGAGCATCTTTTAATTCCGATACTAAACCAGATAAGGAGTTGCCGTTTCGAAGTTTCTGAATATCCGCACGATCTATCTTGCCGTAACGCTCCAGTTCAAATAGATTCTTATACTCGGCGAATATTTGCTTATCGCTGAGACGACCGAAATAATAATCTGACAGGATCAAACGATCCAACTCGCGGCCGATTTCCCATGAGCGAATGACATAATCATTAGAAATCTGCGCGGCCTTTAAGTCGCGGGCATCAAGAAACTCAACTATTGATTTTTCAGATATAATCCACTCGGGTCTATCCGTTCTATTAATCGAGCCTGTGTCAATTATGCTAAAGCCAACATTTTCCTCTGAACTAGCCATATCCTGAGTAATGCGAGAAATGCTCCCTTCCGCGCCGGGGATATGATTTGTGCCTTCGGGAGCCACGCCAAGGCTAAAGCGGGGATCGTTGACATGTGATTCAAAACGCAACTCTGAATTACGAACAGGAGTTTTCTGTGCGCGGTGTTTCTTATCACAAATCAGTTCGGCCCATGTTGGCGGTTTCGATTTGCGAGCACGCTCAATCGTGACACTTAGAATCGCCTCTTCGGCCGCTTCTGGCCACTCGCGCCTGAGTTTACGGTAAAGGGCGCTGCCTTTCAGAATAGTAAGCCCGCGCTGTGCTCTCGCGGCTTTCTTAGCGGCGATTAAATTAACTTCGGCTTCGGCCGCTTCAGTCCGACGCTCATCGTCCGCAAAGTCACTTTCATAATCTTCAAAGACGCTTTCGATACTCTTGCTTAGTTCCTCCCGCGAATCCTTACAAGCGGGCCGCGAACAGAAATACGTAACGTCAGAATCTATTTCACCGAAGTGATCTTCTACCGAAAGATTACAAGCGGCGCATTGAGGCTTAATCTGTAAATCCATTATTGACCTTTTGCGATGTCAGTCGCTTGAATAAACTCTCGATCCGACCGGGTTCCCTCACTGGCGGTACGCGGATGATGTGAACAACGATAAGCGGTTCTATCCGTGATTTGGTCGTCAGGAAGTTCAATCACGGAGGAACAGCGAACACCGTGTTTATCTACAATTCGACATTGGATGGTAGACCTCCGGGGATCGTGACTGCCTTCGAATTCCAACTCTCCAATAATCGGATTCTTATCCGCCGATACCTTCTCTTCTACTGAACGATCCTCGACGTGAATAATCAAGTGTTCGTCGTCAATTGTGTTGAGTAACTCACGAATAAGAACCTCATTCTTGAAAGTCAACGGCAAAGGATCGGCCAACTTCGTAAGGTGTTCGAGCTTCACAACTAGATCGTATATTTCCACGCCGATATGATTCGGCAGAGGCTTAGAGCCGTTGAGGTATTGAGCCATCTGGCCGTTGGAACAACCGTACAGTTTGGCGAGGAAGTTCGAAGAGACTCCAAGCTCGCCGATTTTGTGCGCGATCTGATTAGACAAATCCAAGGACATCTTTCTCTCCTAATTTCTATTTGATATGCAACAGCATGTGCAAACATCCGCTCCGGTCCCATGCTGTCGTATCTTTCTTTTGAAAACGGCATCGCCTGATTAAGTCCGTATTGTTTGAAAGAATGCGTTCAAATTGCTTGACGGTCTGCCTGTCTGATTCCGTTGCTATTCTTAGAATCATCCAATTAGGTTCCCGCTTAGAAATCAAATCCTTCATATTGAATTCGTCTTCTGTAGGTCGCAACGCTCCTGCTACCGCCGTTAAGAGCATCCAAGAACGATTCAGTTTCTTCACTCGCCAGACTGATGGGATGCAAAATAAGGTTGTGTTTGAATGTCCTAAGTGAGCAGACGTATTAGCGATAGCAAAGACTTCGTCGCCCTCTTTGAGTGAACTAGCATCGTGCAGAAATTCAGCGGATGATTTACTAGGTTCCGTTTTCTCTCTTACAATCTGCCTTGCCTTTGACACTTTGACTTCGCCGGATGCTACCTTGTCCGCTAGAACCGGGTCCGCTTTGCGAACTGCTACGGCGTCAGAAACGGAGCGAGGGGAGACACCACCTACCATCTTTGCGGCGGTCTGTACCTTGCGTTCCTTTGGTTGCAAATTTGCAACGGGCGGGTCAGACTTCTCTTTCTCTTCCATCAACAACACAACCTTAGCGGCGACATCCGCGAGTTGACTCGCTGTCAAGTGCCGGCGATGGGTGTTTTGAGAAATGATGTAATCTATAGGCGAATCATCAGGAGTACGAGGCGTCCAATAAATAAAATCCTCATCACGAAACTCACCATCTAGTGCCAAGACACGATTACGACCGTCCAATAATTTGACTAACTTACCCTCACGAATCAGAACAATAGGATTGAGTAAATCATTTTTACTGATATCCTCACTGAGTGCGTCCAGTTCTGCCGTAGACATAAGCGGGTAGAGACTCGCGGCGGGATGCCAGTTCGCCGGGTCTGCAAAACGATTCCAATCTCCCATGTGTCCTCCTGTAAACAGTTCTGTGTATTTCATTCAACGCTAAAAAATAGCCGCCCTACAATGGGCGACGAAGGCCTCCTACTAGATGTTTGGACTTGTCCCCAATAGATGTCGCTACATACGCACGAATTAATTCTTCAATGTTTTATTGGCGATTTCTCGCTTCTTGCATAAACGGATTACAAATGCTGCATAATGCATACTCTAAGTGGAATAGCGCACACATTTCTTGGTTTGCGGCTTTTTGCCCTGTTCAGAGCCAATAGAGGATTCTGAACCAAAACCGCAACGCTAAACAAATACAGTACTTACAACTATTTCAAATTATTTTGGGGGTTTACGCTTTTTGCCGAACGGCTTTTAGCGACTACTAGAGGTTTTTGCGAGGACTGCTTACGCTTTTACCTATTTTCCGAATTCAGGGCGAATTTGCCCTCTAATTGATAGGATGCCTAAAACCGCTAATTAGTTGTATCAGTGTATATTACGGTCTCCCCGGATTAATGTTTCTGAAGACTAACCAAAGCATAAAAAGGCATTGCCGCCTATTAAAATTGTCGTCGTTGTCGAACCGTGCCATCGAATACAGAATCTTATCGTCGATCAATAACAATGAACCTGAGTTCAATACAAAATTATCCTTCGGAGTATGAGCGTCGATTCTTTGGCGATCGCCGCGAATGGCGATGTAATTCGACGGGACAGAGCCCCCAACCTTAAGGGTACGTTCCTGTCCAACAGACAAGATAGCTACCATTCCGCTCGGTCCCAAACGCGGTTCGATAGATTGACTATCCTTACGAAGATAGCACTTCACAGAGTTTATTGGTTTCGTGATCTTGACTCGAACCTGCTCAATTAGGTCTTCCAGAAAGGTCTCGATCGCCAAAATTGGTTTCTCTTGCGAGTCTCCTTCCTGCGTATAGACGTAACCGTAACGAGCCACTTCCTCGCCCTTCTCAACCTTAAACGGGATGCGGGCAATGAGTTGATGGAATAATTCCTGAGGATCGTCAGTTTTTCCGAGGAGCTTACACCGCCCGTTGAACTCTTCGGGCGTCATAGAATCCTGATTCATTTTTTCATCCATTTCCGACCGCGCTTGACTGCGCCGGCTGATTTCATTCGCATTACTTTTTGTCCTCGGGGGGCGGGCGAATCTGGAATGCGGGTTGCCCTATCTCAGCGATCGAGGAGAGCGCGACAGGGATAGGCGGATGCTCGCGCTTATAAGCGTCAAGATAGCTATCGACGGCCTCGCGCACTAGAAAACTCACGCTGCGCCGGGTAACGGAGCCTAGCGCCGACAACTCGTGAAGCTGCGTTCGCGTTAACTCGATCGTCCGGGGAACCAAATCTCGCGGCACGGTTATATCCTCGCTGTGAGCGTCTCATAGTTCCTAATTGAAATTCAAGCGTTATTTCGTTAGCTGTCGGATGCCCTTTAATGTGCCAATGCCGCGAATAGGGCGGTCGGAGACGGGCGCACGGCAGATCAGGGGGTGTTTCCCCTTATAGGCTCCCGAAGGGTCGGAAAACGGCCTGTGGCAAATATTACGCAATGCCTGTAGGCTAGATCGGTTAATCCGCCTATGGGTGTTGGCGACTTAAATAACAGATGGCCTAAAATGTCGGCAACTTAAATACCCCCCCCCCGTGCTTCGGGATAATTAATTCGGAATTAATTCACGGCGGGTCAGAAAGCCTCAAAACGGGCGGAAAATAATTAAATCCCTGAATTAAATTTAGCCTCGAAAACGGGACCCCAAAAAGGGCATTTGCTTTCAATATACCCCTAATAGACACCCCCCACTAATATTATGGGCGGTGTCCTTTAGGCTGTATTAGAAAGCAAGAAGTACCTAAGAGTATTAGATTCATAAAGTTCATGTGCTTTCAATTTTGCCATTTTTCGCCAAAAATAGACTCTTTTTTGAAGACCCCAAAAGGCAGATTTGGTAAAAGTGATAGCAGATGCTTTTGATCCCGTTTTTGAGCCAAAAATCCATCTGCTTTCAAAAATAGGCCCCGGCTCCGAATTTAATTAAATCGGCCTTTCTGTCCAATTCTCAAGAGGGGTAAAAAAGCGGTTGAGGATTTTGCGGAGTCGCCGTCAGACTGCCCCTCGCCTCGGTAAAAGGTGGCCGGGTAGGAATCCAGTCCGGGCGAGGTCGCATGGCGTCTTAGCGGTAGTCTTACGGGAGCGATCACCATCCTGGTTAGGCAGGTACGCCGTGCGGCCCTCGGAGAGCGGTTCTAGGGACATCCTAAGTGGATAGGCGGGCGTGTCCGCTACGGCTTCGCTGGAGGGTCCTGAACGCCAATAATACCCCTCCTGTAGAGCCGTCCTACCTATAAAAATGGCGGGTAGGCTGGCGATCCATACCCCGGCCTCTGTGACAGGGGAATATCACGTTTTGTGACATCCTGAAATTGCGTAGGCACATCCACTCAGGCAAGGACCTCGTCGGGGGACCGTGTACGTCCTGACACAACCGCTAAGCCATTTGGAATCAACGTCTTAATGACATATAGAAAGCCAGAAGCCAATCTATAAGCTCGCGTGGATCGCCATTTCTCCCCATTTCCTCGAATCTGAGGCTTTACCTTGTAAGTCGAGCAGAATCAATTTATTGCACGGGTTGCTTTTGTTGCGAGTGTACTGGCTTAGAGTGTAGCATTCAATACCATTCGCTCTAAGCTGTTGATTCTATTGCCTCCGCATTTACTAATGCCTTATCTGCGGATGATTCGGAGTACTCATTGCACGCGATCGCTCCGACGATTAGGCCGGCAATTCGTCAATGAATGGCTTTATTTTGTTATGCTTGCAGAAAACGCACAATTTCTCACCGATTCGCGCGACAAAATGATTTTAAAATTCGAACTAGCTCAAAATCCCAAATAGAAAAGATGTGTCAGCCGTTCAAGGGTCCATCCAAAGGATCGTGATTGCATTCGAAGGAATCGCGCCCGCGTCCGCTAGTCCGTAGACTCGATAACGTTCGCTTTCCTTGCGCTCTAATTAGCTCGATTCCGCTCGCGTTTTAGCTCGATAATCCGCGCTCGCCCGCGTCCGTTTTGCCCCTTCTAATCCGTTCATTCGAAGCAAGATTAAACCCTTTGTTTCGGAAATTAGTTTCGTGCTGTCTTACTATTTTCTTGACAAGTAATGACGAATTTGAGAGAATCCTTATATGGACGCAACCCAAACGGAGGCAAAGATGGATCTCGAATCACTCAAGCAAAACGAAACCGTTCTAGTTCGCGCAATTATTCCCGGTAACAATCCCGTTTATCTCAAACCGGATGGAATCTATCGCGCAACCCGTCAAGGCAATGAGATTAACTTTCGCAGTGTAATCACCAATTCGGGCACGTTCGAACGTCTTGCGATGCTCCGCGCATTCGCTAGTAATAATCGCGTCAGTTTCCAGCTAGTCAATTCCCTGGAATTCAATCCAAACGGAGGTAACTAAGATGTGGTTTCCAAGTAAAACGCAATGGGCTGTGATTTGGATTACCTTGTTTTTCTCTATCTTCAATAGAATGAAGTCTTTTTTCGTCATCGTAATGCCTCCGATTAGATTTGTGCTTCTGTTCCGCTATTCGTGTAGCGGTCTTGCTGTTACCGTGCCCTTCGATTGCGACGACCTTGAACGGAGGCGCAAAGTAATGTTTACAGTTACCAGACAAAGGCAGTTTCCCGACGGCGAAAACGTAGTTGAGGTTTCCGCCGGATCTTTTGATTACGTCAATCCTGATTGCCTAGTCGCGAAGTATGACGGCGAAGGTCAAGAATTCACGGACCCTCGCGAGGCAGTCGAAACCGCAATCGAGATAGTCCGCCAATGGCGCAAGGATTCTCACTCCCGCGTGTCAATCGGAGTCGGTTCTACGCTCGGAATGACTCTTCCGTTTTCTCCCGACACATTCGCACATGCACGCGCTTGGGCAAAACAAACTTGGGAGAGTCTCGAAAAGTGTTCTGGTTGTGGCGATCCTTTGCCCGACTCCCGCAAACGTTGGCACGCGAACGAATGGGACGGATTGGAGTATTGCTCCGAGCATTGCGCTACCCGCGCGGCAGAGTTTGATGAGGAGCAAGATGAGGAATTCCAATCTGAAACTATAGAGGAGGAGAACTAATGTCGCATACTTTCATTCTTCATGGTCAAGACTGGCGATACTCCGACTCCCAAGTAGTCAATCCGGACGATTTCATCCCTACTGGCGGATTCAATCCCCATAACGTTCGCCCGTGGGCAATCCATAACGAATTCGGGTTACTCGCAATTGTCTACGCTTCGTGCGTGCAAGACGCATTGGACGAAATGGTAGACGCAAACAAACTTGATTCCTGTCTCGTTTCCCCTGCCGATTACGCGGAGGCGGAAACAAACGGTACAGCCGACGAATACGCGCGGCTCGGGAATGCGAGCGAACCTTTCGATTTGACCTATATCGGCTGTCTGGAATTGCCCAACGTCCAGTACGGAATCCCCACGGAGGAAAAATAACATGGCGAAGTCCAAGCATTCCAATTTACAGGTATCCGTATTCGCTCTTCACGGCGATACATGCTGCCTTGCGCCCCACTGTGAATCTCTCGGATGTGCGAGCCGATACAAGTCTACCGATTATGAATTGGTCGCACGATTCACGTACTTACAGGAAGCAATTGACTACGCGCAAGCAATTCAGAAACGCGGAGTTACTGCCCGACTCGTTTCTAAAATCGTTCCTACTGCTCCGTATGTCTCGGAGTATCCCGCTCGGAAGGAGTCCTAACCATGCGGAAGATCCGAAGGTCTGACTATTTCGAATTAGCGGTTTTCCTCATGGATTATCATTCCGGGCAATTCTCGCGAGGCTATCGGCTGTTGTCTCGATTGAATCCTGGTAACTTCTCCTCAGAGTTTTGTGAGGAGTGCAGAGAAACGGAGGTCTATCAATACCTCGCGTCGCATTACGCAAACAAGGTCTAGGCACATGCGGGAGTCCCTTATTCGCATTCGAGGGACTCACGGATTCGCCTAATCCAAGGAGGCAATATGCGAAGTCTGATAGTAGTCGCTCTAATTGTGTCTGCAATCGCAGCAGCAATCTCGTTACGTAGACCGTCTGCAAAGTGGAATCCAAGCTCGCAGACGTGGAGTTGTCCTGCCGGATATTCGCTCTACTCCGTCGAGTCCGAAGCCATAGCAGGACGTGACAGCGCTGTCTGCGTCAAGTAAGCGGATTAGGTCAGAAAAGAACGCGATAGGAGGCACGTAGAGCGATTATTCGCGGATCGCTGGACTAGGAACACGTCCAGAAATTGAAACGGAGCCCGGAGCAACGCGGCGAAGTCCGTCCAGGAAGGAGGAAGAACAATGGCTTTAATTGCTGAAATATTCTTCGGAGTATTGGCCGCTGGAATAGCGTTCATGTTCATAAAGGCTATGGCCGAAGAACCTAAATAGGCAGTTTGTTTTGGGACGGGAGAAAAACAGTGTCGATTTGGCTTCTCACTTGTTTTTAGCATGTTCGATGCCAAACACAAACTATTTTCAGAAAAGTAGAAAGGTTAGAAGCAGGAAAAGTTTGCAACTAAATCGGGATATATAAAATGACTTTGAAAATTTCATACGGACAAAATTCTATCTCCTCCCCCCGCGATTGTCTTCGAACGGGGCATAAGAGAGGCCCGCGCTCCTAGTCGAGAGGGTGAAATATTGTGGACCTACAGAGGGAGTCTCGCGAATTCGAGAATTTCAAAATCGTTCGGGATGGTCGCGCCGAAATTATTTCTCAATTTGTTGCAGGTTGCAGGTTGCAGGTTGCAAGGCGTTGGGGATTCGTTGCATAAAGGACAAAATGAAAGTTCCAGAACCTATCAAGCCAACTATTGAATCGTTCGGACTCACTCCCGAACGAGTTAAATATTTTGACAGCGTTAATTTTTGGGGATTCTCTTTCTTGATCTATTATATTCCCGCCGTGATCGTCTGCTGGAACGAATTTGTTACTATACATTCCCTTTGGTCGTTATTATTGCCGATTCCGTACTTATTCCCTGTAGGTGCAGGATTGATGTTTGTGATTAATAGCGGTATTAAAATGTTTTGGCAACGACGACAACCCGATTATGAATCGTACGGTCGATATAGTCAGGCAGAGAAAACTTATCAAGTACAGCGAGAAGCATGGTTGTTAACTCAGGAATCGTGGTGGAAGCGCCTTGACGGCACGTCCTTCGAAATTGCATTTGAAAGACTGTTAAAGAAACGCGGATATAAAGTTATCCACACGGGCAAATCAGGCGATGGCGGCGTTGATTTGAGATTGCGTGTGGATTCTAAGGAAATCATAGTCCAATGCAAGGCTTACGGTACGCCAGTTGGCCCCGCCGCTGTCCGCGATTTATACGGCACTATAATGCACGAAGGCGCTAGTCACGCTTGGCTTGTTTCAACCAACGGATTCAGCAAAAAGGCAAAGGATTTCGCTCGCGGGAAGGACATAGACCTTCTAACTATTCGGGAGTTTTTAGAAAGCACTTCTTGACAAGAAACTAATAATATGAAAGGATTTGTTATGACTAAACGAAAGCCCGGTCGCCCCCCGAAGGGCATCATTGAACCCGGAACGCATATCTCGGCGAATATTCCGATCGAGCTAGCAACAGCCTTGCGCGAAAAGTCCGAAGCAACAGGTGTCTCGATCACATTCATGGTTCAAAAAGCAATCGAGTTGTATCTGAAATAAAGCGGAGCGACATCGGGCACGAACCCGACGCCGCCCCTGACCCGAAATCGGAGGCATTTCCGATGATCCAGGCTGTTGCATTTTCTAGCACAAATCAACAATCCCGCCTAGAGAACTCAGCATGGGACAAGTTTAGGAGGTTGTTATGATACTTGGGCTTTCATTGGTCCTAATCGCGGTTCTGTTCTTGATTAACCGGAATCGAGTCTGGCGACAAGCGATGGTGGTTACTATTGTGATTGCTGTTCTTGCCGCGATCGGTTTTGGGGCGTTCTTTGCTTACGCTGCTTTCAACGTACATAAGCAAGCGAAAAGGGATTTCGCCAAATGGGAGCGTGAAGAAATCACTAAGGACTCCTTCGGCATCAGGAATTACCGCGAAGCTTTTACTCTCAATTTTCAAACGACTCTATGCGGTGATGATTCCCTTGTGATTTTTGCTCCTAACGATAATCCACGGACAGACCATATCAAGGTCGGATGTTTTGCATCTGGATATGAGAACGTTTCTTATCCGTATGCACGGCCCGTTCGTCCTGACGGCTGCGATACGCTGCATTCTGCTAACTATCCCCTGATCCACTGCAAACAGTCATACGAAGAGGTGAAGAAATTTCCGCCGGGTCTCGATGCGGATGCCGCTTATCAGGTGCTTCAGCGCATTCAAGCGGCTCAGAATTTGAAAGCGGACGCATGGGATGCTTATTACGCATCGAAGGATGAAAACGATCTTGCAGTCAGGTTGCAAAGTCTAAACCTGTCTCGTGACGCAAAAGACGAATTACTAAAAGCAAAGAAGCAATCCGCATTTGACCCGAGCGTTCCTTATCAGCCGGGACCGGCTCAGATTCCACCGCCGAAAGGCTTTGTACCTGCAACAAAATGACTAGGGGTTTTTGCCCATCTTCAAACGTATTGGTGGCTCTTTGGAGTTTTCTTCGGGGTTCAATTCAACCACAAACGCGAAGTCATTCCGGATTGTATTCCCATATTCGTCTTTAAACGTCAGGCGAACCGACACATCAAAAGACTCGCCACGCAATTCTTTCGGCGGAAAATCAGCGTGCAAAAGGTTCGGTCTCCTATTCAGGAAGTGATTCGCCGCTCCGAATCCAATGCAGGCACTTGGACCTAAGCATTAGTCCGTGGTCGATGTTTTCGACAAACGCCTGCAAGTCTTCGGGACGTACTTGGCAGCTTACTCCGCTCATCGCCAAGATCGAGTCCATAATGGAATTGTGTTCCGTTCCCTCGGGCTGTTCTATATCGAGATGCCGTCTTATTTCCCATGCGCGAACATCAGCAGCTTTGAGCGGCAACCAATCGGAATCGTTCTCGAATATCGGCTCTGCTCCAAGTCTGCGTTGAATGTTCGCCGGGGCATATTCTTTAACGAAGTGGAAATAGTCCAGTGCCCTTTGTCCGATTTTCCCTTGCTTGTCGAAAATAAAGTTGACCGTTCCGTCTAGGTTGGCTTTGTCCATGAACGATGCGGCGGAAAGAATAACGCTGTAAAACAGCGTGAAATAGGGGCTGTCAATCTTCTTCGGGACGTTTGCTTGCACGATGTCCGCGTAAGCCTCGCGATTAACGACGGCATCCACCCGGTACATGGTATGCGTACCGGATCAGCGCAGCTACGTCCTCAATGCGCTTGTCCAGAGCTTGCCGGGTTGCAGGGCAGTAGGTTCGGAAATCAGTGGCCTTTTTCATCTTGAAATCTGGGGTTATTGGCTCTTCTTCGCAAAGAATTTTCAATGAGTCTGAAAATTGCTTCCACCGCTCTGCGACCGATAGGAATCCCGCCAAGACAGCCACCCTACCGTGGCCTGTTCCACTGTCGTCGATGTTCCCCTCAAGAACCAAAATGCACCTCTTCTCAAAAGGCCAATTCGTTGACTCCGAAGGACGCTTCGTTATAGTCTGCGCCGCATGGCCTTCAACCTAAATTCAACAATCCGCAGGATTCGAAAAGAAGAAGCAAGACTAACAGGCGTTCGAAAGGACATCGAGAAAAAGCTAAAGGGCTATGCAAAGATCCTTCGCGCATTCGGCGGTGCGTCAGCCGGCCCGAAGAAACGCCGCAAGAAGATGTCAGCGGCCGGCCGCAGGAAAATCTCTGCCGCGCAAAAGGCGAGATGGGCCAAGGTAAGGGCAGAAAAGAAGAGTTGATAAACCCGCAGGAAAGGAAAGCTGCTCGTCAAACGCTTCGCTTCGAATGCATCCTGATGGTTAGGGGTAGAATGAGTTTCGGGAGGTTCAACAGACATGGATGAGACAAGGGGATTTGTTCTCCGACAGACAGGAGAAAGCACTGACCCGACGGTTGTGTGTGAGTCGTGTGGCGAAGTTATCCGCGACTACAGGCTCGCCTGGGTTATGTGGCGAGACGTGCTTGGTGAAGCAGTGACCAAGCCAACCGTTTTGTGCAAGAAGAACGGTTGCAACTCACAGCTGCGCTACATAGAGTTTGCGTCAATGGAGTTGGGCGACTATCTAATCAATCTGTGTCGGAATGCCGGAATGAAATCTGACGAAGATTTTCGAGCAGCCCTAGAATTCGCCAATTTAGGAGACCAAATCTAAAGAATAAATATCCTGTTTTCATCAGTACAAGTGTACTGAAATTAGGGGGATTGGGGCCTTACAAGCTCTTTCGATGCTACGATCTGCCGGAACCGAAAAAAGGCCGTCTGTAACGTCAACACGACGCAATAGTTACAGAAGCCCCTTTTTTGATTCCTCACGGTTACTCACTTGGGTAGTGTCCCCCCCTCTCCGCCATTTGAATAAATCCTCAATAAAGCCGCAGATTTTTTGAGCTGCCGCTACGTGTTGCCAGTTCCCCCGGACAGCCCGACTGATTTTTTCAATCGCTCAGTAAGATGGA
>Ga0182015_10005751_pt1 | contig 12752 bp, 13 predicted proteins | sample 712P3MmetaG_FD_120478 | JGI IMG/M metagenome (GOLD analysis project Ga0182015, IMG submission 120478) | Permafrost microbial communities from Stordalen Mire, Sweden - 712P3M metaG | ecosystem: Environmental > Terrestrial > Soil > Wetlands > Permafrost | place: Sweden: Stordalen | collected...
CCGAGCCTACGTATCGGGGGTCCAGGAGGGCCGGTACGAAGCGTGGGCCCTCGAAGTCGAAAAGAAGTTCGAATCGGAGGATCCACAGGGGACACCGGCGGCGTGGCTAAACGGCCGACCCGTCGATCCCCACACGCTCAACCACCCGCGTTCTCTTGAGGAGCTGGTCCGCTCTTGACAGACTTGCGGTCCGGGCACCTCGGATCAGTGGTGCGAGCACTCTGGCAGTGTTGCGGGCAGCCGGTTACGCGGGGGGTAGCCGGGTGTCGCCTGACCTTCGCACGCATCGCCAAGCGGGCTAGCCTGGACGTCGGCTTCCCTACATCCTGCGCCACACTGCAGTCTCGCTACTCGTCGACGCCGGGAAGAGCATCGACACCGTCGCGGACATGGTGGGCGATGACCCGCTCACTTTGTACCGTCCTACCGGCACCGCGTCCGGCCCGTAGCGGACGCCAGTCTCGCAATGGAAGCAATCCTCTTCGGGTCGGAGTCGGAGGCATGCCTCGTCGGGGCCGTCATCATCGCGACCATGGCCCGTTACGACCACCAACCCGCGCAGCCCGCGGCACAGCTCCATCGCGGCCACCTGCGGCCGCAGGGGGCCCGATGGGTTCGTCGCGAAATGGAACGGGCCATCCATCGCGCCGCCCCGACAGGCAGCCTGTTGGCACCGCGACTACAGGGACTGATCGAGCTCGCAGACGTCCGCTACGAGCGTTCAGGGTCTGTAGAACCCCTGACCACCAGGGTTCCTTCGTGGTGGCGGGTCCCGCCTCCAACGCGGGCTCCCCCGATCATCGCGAATAAGTCGCTCACGGCCGCCGCCCCGAGGTGCTCGAGGTCCATGTCGAGCGTTGTCAGTGGCGGGTCCGTTTCCTGCGCGAATACTGTCCAGTTGTCGAAGCCGGTGATCGCCACATCATCGGGCACCTTGCGCCCCGACGCCACAACGACCTCGAGCACGGCAGCCGCGATCTGGTCAGCACCACAGAGGATCGCGTCGATGCGCGGCGTCTTTGCCAAAACCTCTCGTGTTACTTGACGCGCCCAGCGCTGTGACCAGCGGCCATACCTGACGCCGCCGACCAAGTGGAACCCGTGTTCGTCCAGAGCGTGACCGACCCCGAGGACACGCTGCTGAACGGCTGGAGCGTGCTTGGGCCCGGTGATGTGGGCTATCCTTTGCCGGCCGAGGCTGACCAGGTGGTTGACCATGGTGGCACCACCTGCAAAGTCGTCGACGAGGTGTACGACATCTCGAGGGTTGGTCGTGGGGCCGTAGACATAGACGCACGGGATCTTCGCCAGAGCCGTTAGCGAAGGCGTTTTCCCTTGGTTGTCGCCAACAATAAGGAGCCCGTCGACGTGACGTTGACGGAGCATGAGGGCGAGATCGGCAAGCCGTTCGACGACCCCCCTGGCGTCGGCAATGATCGCCGAGAACTCCCTTTGCTCTACAACAGATTGCGCACCGATGACGATCGGCATGGCAAAGCGATAGACCATCGGGTCCCGAAGGAGGACCCCGATAATGCTGCTCGTGCCGCTCACTAGGCTCTTGGCCACGAGGTTCGGTGCGTAGGAGAGATCCGTTGCCGCTCGGAGCACACGTCTCCGGGTGGTCTCGGAAATCTTGTTCCTACCGTTCATCGCCTTCGACGCCGTCGTAAGAGAAACGCCGGCCAGCCGCGCAACCTGTGTGAGTGTCGCTGGTCGGGTCGCCTGCACGAGCCCAAGCATAGGCGGTGGGTGGCCATGGCCCTCGGGCTGACCGCTGTTGGCGAACTCGGGCGATCGGTCAGAGCCCGCCTCGCGACGGCCCAACCACCCGGGCCTTGCGGGCACCCATTACGACAGTAACGAGGAAGCGCTTCCCCCTAGTCCCTATCAGATAACTCCTTGTGTCTGCACAGTTACCCATCGCCAATCCCTTGACACAATTGGCAGAGGGGGGTAACGTTTCCCCACACACGGACGAGGGGACAACGGACGACAGTCGGTAGTCCGCGCCTGTCCGGGGTGATTGTCGAGGGAGGGGCAGAGCGATGGCACAAGGCACAGACGCGGCATTCCATTCGTCGCGCAATCCTTCAGTCCAAACCACACGCGGCCCTGTCTGGCCGATGGGCGCCGCGATCGGGCGGCTCAGCCCTCTTGGGTTAGGCGAAGTGGTCCTGGCACAAGGTTACGAGCTAGGTGACTGGCAACAACGCAACAGCACCAAGACACTTCCGCACTGTATAAGCCACGTCCGTGCTTCAGCGGTCGCCAACTTACGACGCGTGGCCGAAGGCCCGGGCGCCGATGTCCCCCACCGCGGTTGGCATTTCTCCGATTCCGACATCTACAAAGTACTGGAGGCCGCGGCGTGGGACAACGTCAGAGGGTCGTCGGCCGGGACCGACGAGTTCGCCCACGAGGCCGCCGAACTCATGGCGCGCGCTCAGCAGCCAAACGGATACCTCAACTCGTGGTTCCAGGGCCAACATCCCGAGCTCGCATGGAAAGACTTACGATGGGGCCACGAGCTCTACTGCGCCGGCCACCTGCTTCAAGCTGCCGTCGCGAGCCGCCGCACAGGCACCGGGTGGGACTTGTCGGCAGTGTCCGAGGCTCTCGTCGACCATCTGCTGACGACGTTTTCCTTAGATGACGGGGACGGTCGTCTCATAGGTGTGTGCGGCCACCCAGAGGTCGAAACCGCCTTGGTCGAGTTTTATCGTCTAACCGGCGACACGCGGGCGTTGCACCTAGCCAAGAGGCAAGTTGACTTGCGGGGACGTTCAGACGTCGCAATGACGTCTTCTGGCCTGCTCGGCGACGAGCGGTTCCCGATGTCTTATTTCTTGCACCACGTGCCGGTCCGCGAACGAGCCTTTGCGACGGGCCACGCGGTGCGGGAGTTGTACCTGCAAGCAGGCGTTGTCGACGTCGCGGTCGAAACCGGCGACAATGAGCTCTTGCGGGCATCGGAAACCATCTGGGAAGACCTGTTCACCACGAAGACATATATAACGGGTGCACACGGTTCAAGGCATCGTGATGAATCGATCGGGGACGCCTATGAACTTCCCAGCGACCGCGCCTACGGCGAGACGTGCGCTGCGATCGCAAGCTTCCAATGGAATTGGCGCCTCTTGCTTGCCACCGGCCGGGCGCGTTACGCCGAGGCGATGGAGCGCGTGTTGTGGAACGTCATCGCAGGCGCAGCCTCCCAGCAGGGGACCGAGTTTTTTTACTCGAACACTTTGCACCTAAGGACCGGGCATGACGCCGACGACGAGGACTCCCCTCGTCATCGCCTCGAATGGTACGGATGCCCTTGCTGCCCACCAAACCTGGCGCGTTTGATCGCCAGCATCCAGGCTTATTTGTTGACGAGAGACTCGTCGGGTTTGCAGCTGCACATGCCTTTCAGCGGGACCGTGGTTACGGAAGTCCCCGGTGGGGACGTCAGCCTAAGGGTGCGGACCGGTCACCCGTGGGAGGGGACGACCGACATCGAAGTGCAACGATGCACCTCCCCCGATAACTGGGAGCTGGCCGTGCGGGCACCCGAATGGGCCGCCAGCACGTCGGTAAGGTTGAACGGGCGGCACGTCGAGGGCCCCTCAGACGACCTCTACATCCGGGCCCGTCGGCAGTGGGCCTCCGGTGACCACCTCGAAGTCTCCCACTCGGTAAGTGCTCGGGTGGTGAGACCGCACTGGAGGGCAGACGCCGTACGGGACTGCTTCGCGATCGAGCGCGGGCCGTTGGTCTATTGCATCGAAGCGGACGACCTGGAGGCAGAAACAGCCCTGGAAGATGTCGTCCTGGACACGAGTCAACCGCTCAAGACGGCTCGCAGCACCCCGGCCTCCCTCGACGGCTACGTGAAGGTGGCGATCGCTGCCTCGGGTGGACGTGTCGAAGGCGGGCAGGACCACCTTTATGACGGTGCCGGCGCCAACCGCCCGATGGTCGAGCCCCTGGCGCTCACCCTCGTGCCATATTTCGCACGAGGCAATAGACCTAAGGCCGCGATGCGCGTTTGGGTCCCGTCGCTTCGCGGGGAAGACCACCCACAGACTAGCGCCGCTCTGAAAGAAAGGGGATAGTGTGACGACTTTCGTCGCCCACTGGCCCGGGTTCACGGCACTTTCTGGCCGAGAGATCCTCAAGGTTGAAGCGTGGGGGGACAACAGCGCGAGGGTCCGTTCAACCGTAGGGTCGTCCATAACCGAGACTCCTGGCAGCGCTCTGGTCGAAGCGCCACCGGTCGACGTGCGGGTTGAGATCTCCCATGACCGGGCCCGGCTTTACACCGGAGACTTGGTCGTCGAGGTCTCGTGTAACGACGACGGCTCGTTCTTGGGCTTCCCCCCGTTGGTCCGCTTTCTCCGCTCGAGCGGCGAAGAGCTCTGCAGCGAGCAGGCTCCTCACTTTTGCGCACCCCCGCAGCGACGCTACACTCCCGCCGGCGGAGATCTTTACGGCTGCGAGCTGGTTTTCAACGCGTCTAGTGGAGAGCGCATATACGGGTTAGGCCAACATCAACACGGGTTGCTTGACCAAAAGGGCGCGGTCATCGACCTCATCCAGCGGAACACGGAAGTGTCAATACCCTTCATCTTGTCCGATCGCGGGTACGGGCTGTTGTGGAACATGCCAGGAGTAGGGCGCGTCGAGCTCAGCACCAACCGGACAAGATGGGTTGCGGACGGCGCCCATCAGCTGGACTACTGGGTGACTACTGGCTCCACGCCGGCCGAAATCGTCGGCCGTTATTCCAAAGCGACAGGGCTGCCTCCGGTTATGCCGGAGTGGGCGACCGGCTTTTGGCAGTCTAAGCTTCGCTACCGCTCGCAAGACGAGCTGCTCGAGGTGGCTCGCGAATACCATCGGCGCGGGCTTCCCCTCTCGGTCATCGTTGTCGACTACTTCCACTGGACGCGCCAAGGTGAGTGGAAGTTCGACACCGCAGAATGGCCCGATCCCCAAGCAATGGTCGACGAACTGCGGGCTCTCGGCGTGGAGGTCATGGTTTCTGTCTGGCCTACCGTCAACCCAAACAGTGCCAACTACTCAGAAATGGACGCTCGGGGGTTCCTCGTCAGAAGCCAGCGTGGGTTGCCGCTCCACCTACCGTTCTGGGACAAAGGAACTGACGGCCACGCCTTCGTGCGCTTCTACGACGCCACCAGCCCGGGAGCCCGGCAGTTCTTGTGGGACAAGATCGTCGAGGGCTACTCCGGTTACGGCATCCGCTTGTTCTGGCTCGATGCTTGCGAGCCGGAGGTGCGCCCGGAGTGCCCCGATAACCTCGTCTACCACCTTGGCCAGGGCACCGAAGTCCACAACGTGTACCCGCGCGAGCATGCTCGTGGGTTCGCGGACGGCCTCCGGGCGCGCGGGGAAGAGAGACCACTGGTCCTGTGCCGTTCTGCCTGGGCCGGCAGTCAGCGCTACGGGGCAGCGGTCTGGTCAGGCGATACCGATTCGACCTTTGAAGCTCTTGCTGCCCAGGTCCCGGCCGGGCTGAACATCGGGATATCGGGGATCCCCTGGTGGACCACGGACATCGGCGGCTTCAAAGGGGGTGACCCGAGCTCGCCTTATTTCCGGGAGCTGGTTGTGCGCTGGTTCCAGTTCAGCGTCTTCTGCCCGCTTTTCAGGCTCCACGGGGTCCGCGAACCTGGCCCGCTGGTTGGTTCGGGCCAGACCGGCGCCCCTAACGAGGTCTGGTCCTTCGGCGACGAGGCGTATGAGATCATTCGCGATCAGTTGGCCTTACGGGAACGACTGCGCCCCTACGTGATGGACCAGATGGTCACGGCAAGCGCCACTGGCCTTCCCCCAATGCGAGCAATGTTCTTGGAGTTCCCCGACGAGCCGACAGCTTGGGAACTCGCCGACCAGTTCATGTTCGGCCCGGATGTCCTGGTGGCACCGGTGACCGCGGCCGGCGCACGAGAGCGGAGCGTATACCTTCCCACGGGCGCCTCGTGGTTGGATGCCTGGACAGGGGAGGCGCTTAACAGGACCGGCTGGGTCACGGCACCTGCGCCATTGGAACGCATACCGGTATTCCTGCGGGAGGGGGGTGCCTTCAACGGCCTGCTGTCCCGAGCAGATACTTAGCCGCGAGCTGCTATCGACGCCTGATGGACGAAGCGCAAATTGGCTTACGCGAAAATGAGCCAGGCAGGTGTTCCCGCGCCGTCACCCACAGTTGCAGTCCCTACGAGGCCCGCCGGTAGCGGGACAGGTTCACGGGCCCGCATGTCGGCGGGGAGAAGGCACCGGCTCGCAGGCTGGCTCTTCCTCAGCCCTGCGATCCTGTACATCCTTTTCGCTTTCGCGTTGCCCATCGTTTACAACGTGCTGCTCAGCTTCGAGCAGACCTCTCCGGCGACGATCGCCGACCTCACCGCACCATTTGCCGGCCTCGCCAATTACCGGTTCGTTCTAAACGACCCTACAAGCCGGGAAGCCATCGTCCACACCTTCGAGTTCACCGCGGGGTCGCTCATCGGCCAGTTCATTATCGGCTTCGCACTCGCCCTGCTGTTCACTCTTCGCTTCCCCGGCAGGACGCTAGGACGCACGCTCGTGATAGTCCCCTGGCTTCTCCCGCTGATCGTCACCGGCGTCATTTTTAAGTTCCTTTTCCAGCTCGAAGGCGGTGCGGTCAACCAACTTCTAATGGACATCGGGCTCGCGAGCCACCCAATTGATTGGCTGGACGACCCAAACCTCAGCCTATGGACGATACTCATCGCGAACATCTGGCTCGGGGTACCGTTCTTCACTCTCCTGCTGTACAGCGCGCTTCAAGACGTGCCGGTGGAGGTGAAGGAAGCGGCACTCGTGGATGGTGCCGGGCCATGGCAGAGGCTACGCCTCGTAATAGTGCCCATTATCCTCCCGGTTATCGAGGTCACTTTTCTTCTGGGGTTCGTATTCACAGTGAAGGTGTTCGACCTAGTGATCGCACTTACCGGCGGCGGCCCTGCCAACGCCACACAGCTCATTACGACATGGTCTTACAACCTGTCGTTCCAGGAGTTCTCCTTCGGCGAGGGCGCCGCCCTCAACAATGTGCTGCTCATCCTAGCGATGGTCTGCGCTCCGATGTACCTGTTGCTCAGCCGGGGCTCGTTGAGGCGTAGCGCGGGAGCCGCGTGACGAGCCGCCTGGAAAGGTCGAGAGCCTTGCGCTGGCTATGCACGCTGGCGATGGTGGCCGCGCTCGTGGTGTTACTTTTCCCTATATACGCTGTGATCGTCGGCTCGTTCGAGTCGACCGAAACCCTCTTCAGCGGCACATACTATTGGTTGCCGCACGGTGCGACGCTGGACAATTTCAGGACAGTCATCCAGGCGCAATCAGGCAACGTTCTGACGAGCCTGATCGTGGGCGTGGGGACCGCCGTGCTCGCCCTTGTCGTAGCGGTGCCAGCAGCTTACGCTCTTTCGAAATACCGCCTACGGTTCACCGTGATTGTCGTCAGCTCATTGTTGATCTGCCAGATAGTCCCGTCAATTGTCCTTGCGACGTCGCTGTTCATCATCTTCCATTGGATCCACTTAGTAAACACCTACCCAGGCCTGATAATCGCCGACGGTACTTACGCCATCCCGTTCGCCATCCTTGTGTTGCGGGCTTTCTTCTTCAGCCTGCCGAACGAAGTCATCCACGCGGCCAGAGTTGACGGTGCATCGGAGTGGCAGACCTTCCTCCTTATCGTGGTCCCCCTCGCGCGCTCGGCCGTCATAACAGTGGCCGTCTTTGCGTTCTTGAACGGCTGGGGGGATTTCATCTTCGCGCTGACAGTTCTTAACGGTGCCACGATCGTACCGATCACACTCGGCATCTACACCTACCTCGGGAACTACTCAACCGACTGGGGCGCAGTGATGGCCTCCGCGGCGTTCGCCATGGTTCCCGCCGCGGTAATGCTGGTAATAGCCCAGCGTTATATCGCGAGCGGGCTCACGGCCGGTTCGGTGGTGGGTTAGCGATGAGGCTCGGCTGGCGGCTGCGAACGATTTGGGTGACGGCCCAGCTCCGCATGCGCCATGCCGAGAGGGAGGTGATGGCTGAAGTAGCGCCGGCAAGGTGATCGCTTTGGTTCGCAAGCATGTTCCTCGTAACTTTCCGTCCGGGCCAGTTGTCCGCTATCAACAATAAAGGAGAGAACCGCAGTGAAATCATTGAGAACAATGCGCCACCGGGGCCTCGCGGCCCTAGGGGCAACGACCTTTGCAGTGATCGGGTTGTCGCAGGTCAGCACTTCCGCCTCTACGACGATAACCCTTACAGAGGAGGACTACTTCAACACACCCGGTCAGACTGCCGCGTTGGCACAGTACGACAAGCAGTTCGAGGCCGCCCACCCGGGTGTGACAATCTCGAGAATCTACGTACCGTTTGCCGATCTGGACACAAAGTTGTTGACCCAAGCTGCGGGCCACGACCTGCCCAATCTCCTGGCTTCCGACAACCCCTTTGTCTCAACCATGATCTCGACAGGCCAGGTAGTTCCTCTGAGCGGCTTCAGCGGCTTCAGCACTCAGGGATATTTCCCAGCGATCATCGATGAGGGCCTTTCCGGTGGCAAGTACTACAGCTTGCCGGTGGCGGGCGCCAACTCGATCGCCCTGATGTACAACATCGCAATGCTGAAGGCGGCCAACATCACCCCGCCGGCTACGTGGGCTCAATTGGTGACTGACGCCAAGGCCCTGACGACATCAGCGCATTACGGGATCGCGTTGACCTGCGAGGCCGCGGAGGATACCACCTGGCAATGGGAGCCATTCTTCTGGAGCGACGGGGGCGCGTTCAACTTCTCGAATATCGCGTCCACGCCCGGCGTGCAGGCCTTAAGCCTCTGGAAGGAGCTCGTCACCGACGGTTCGGCGTCTAAGGCGTGCCTCAACTGGAGCCAAACCCCAGCCGCCTCGAGCCAGTTCGAGGCCGGTAAAGCCGCGATGATGGTCAACGGCCCCTGGAACTTCTCAGGCCTCGCCCAAGCGCATATGTACTACGGCAAGCAGTTCGGGATCGTCCCGGTCCCAGTCCGGGTGGCCGGCGAGCACGTTATCGTGCCGCTCGGCGGTGAGGACTGGATGATAGGCAACAGTGGCGGCAGTGCAGCCCAGCAGATGGCTTTCCAATGGATCCGGGGCACGCAGACACCTTCGCAGGAGCTGTCGCTCTCGAAGTTGTTCGGCTACCTGCCGCCCAAGGAAGCCGTCGCGAAAACCTACGTGCAGCAGGAAGGCGCCGAGTGGAGCGTCTACGCCAACCAAACCCTCTATGCCCATCCACGAACACTGGGCCTCGGCACCAAGTACCCGAAGGTTTCGTTAGCAGTGTGGACGGCGATCCAGGCTGCGCTATCGGGCTCTCAGTCGGTGCAATCTGCCCTGAACACCGCACAAAGCACGATCTCGGCCATCTTGAAGGGTTGACCGTCGAATAGTTGCCTGCGCGGAGCCACCCCTCATCGGTGACAGGCAACTCGGGTCGGCACGGGCCAAAGCGGGCGTCGCTAATACGTCCGCCGAGGCCCGTCCCGGCCACGAACTAGCGCACCATTCGTTCTCGGAGGGCAAGCGAGTGCGCCCACAGGGAAGACCAGGGCCTCGTGTCCTCGTCAGAAATAGGCACGCCGCTTGACCCGTCGAACGTCCGACGCACGTTCCGGAGGGTAGCCGAGAAGGCAGGCCTCGACGGCGTTCCTGCTGCTCAGCCCTAGTGGGCGTAAAGGGAGTCGAACCCCCGACCTCATGCGTGTCATGCGATCCCGTGGTGTAAATGGCTGTCAGTTGGTGTAAAGCAAAGGCCCGTTTAGCAGGGCTTTTCCGTGTGCCCTGTCAACTGGTGTAAGCCGGCGTCAGCCGGGAAGGTTGCCACTAATGGTTGCCGCCTACGATCTGCGATGTCATGCGGAACACCGATCAGGTCGCGTCCCGGTCGTCGATGGTCCCGCTCCAGTTGGCGAGCTCATCTACGCCACTTGGTTTGGGGCCGAACGAAATTGGGAGAACCTTCGCGCCCAGGTTGAAGGCGACGCGGTGCTCGGAGTTCCGGCTGGGTGGCGTCGAAAGTGACGTCACGGCGAGCCGTTCGGGTGGCACGTTGTGACGGATGGCTTGAACAAGGAACGAGTCGTTTAACGAGTGCCCGATTACGAGCACCTTACGTGCTCTTCTTAGGGCGTTTCGGAAGTGATCCCAGAGCTCGTTGATGACGAGCTGGGCGCCGTATGCCGCCGCATCCTTCCGGTCGTCGGGCCACATCACCACGGGTGTCCCCCATTGCCTGCTGTAGTTCGTGTTGACGTAGTCCCAAACCTCTCCGTTTGGCCGTGAGTACCACCCAACCTTTCCATGTAGATGGAGGACGGGGAGATAGCGCGGCAGGCCGCCCAACAGGCGTTCCACGCGAAGTGGCTCCTCAGAGGAAGTGTTCAACAGCTGAGGGGGCCTGCCCCAGTCGACGAGGAACCCGAGAGCACTGAGAGCCGTTTGGGCGATGATGTCGTAGTTGGTGGTGGCGACGAGGATTGGCGAACCCGGCCTTACGCGTATCGCGTCGAACAGCCAGCCGTAGGCTTGCTGAGCGCCCGTCGTGTCGACCCGGCCGGCGAACTGCTCGTAGAGCGATTCATTGAGAACCTCCAGTAGCTCGTCAAGCAAAGCCTTGGTCTGGTCGTACCACAACGCGAGTTCTGAACCCCCCCCGCCTGCAGTCATATTCAGGTTCGGACTTATACCGAAGATCTCGAGGCTCGGCTTTAGTAGGGCCTTCACATCATCGAAGGCCCGGACCTGGCCGAGGAAGAGTCCCAGCGTGGTCTCGAACTCGGGACCCGTCATATCATCTCGAAGTGGGAGCACGCCGCGTTGCGCCTCGGTGCTCTGCATCGGCTTGTCTCTGAGCCGGGTGACGAGCGCAGCGGCCCAGTCGGCCATTAGGGGGAAGGGGCCTTCGACACCGAACGAACGGCTCGCGCCGGCCCCCGTAACCGAGACGAGGTCGAGGTCACGGTCAGTCTCCAATCCGTTCATGTTCCCAGCTTGCCCCTGGCGTCAAGCGTTGTGGTCGCGCCGCGAGTTGGTTGACGTGCCGCTGGCAACTGTCGACCGGGTACCACTTCCGCGGGTAGGCGAGGTACAGCCAGCCATTGCGGGTGACGGGCTGGGAGCAGTGACTGGGCTTCCCGAACTCGTCGTACACCAGGCGAAAGCACCGGCCCCGCTCGGTGCTCACGGCGCCGGTGTAGTCCTGGCCGGTCATCATGTCGGACACCGCACAAGAGGTTACGAGCCGGGTGTGACGGCCTACGGGACGAAGAAGCTCGACTTGACCGCTTTCCAGCAAGGCGCTTGTCGTTGCCACTCCCACACGCGCCCGCACTCTTCACAGGGCTCGGTAAGTGTTCGGCCGCCGACGGGGCCACCCACGGGCATGCATAGGTGGCGCTTGACCCGCCGCGCCCACTCTTCGACGTCCGTCGTGTTCCACACTCGGCCACCAGACAGTTCGGCCACGGGATCCGGGAACCCCTTGGTCCGGCTGAGCTGGTCCGCTCGCTGGCGGCTGAGCTGGAGAAGCTCGCCGATCTCCGTCACTCCTACGAGATGGTGCGTCATACAAGCATCTTGACACAGTCAAGGAACATGTGCAAGGATGAAGTGATGAAGTAACCGCATAAGTGTGCCCGGCGCCGTGTGGACGGCCCGGGCACTGGCCAAAGACCCGGAGGTCAATGACATGGCTAAGAGTAGTCCCACGCGCCGCGAGGCGCCCCGTACCGCAACTCCCGAAGAGCTCGCCGAGGAGAACAGGCGCGCCCGCATTGCCCTGAGCGGCCCGCCGTTCCCCGATGAAAACGGCGACCGAATCCCCCCAAGCCGGACCCCGAGTTCGCCCGTGAGGTGCACTTTGTCCTCGGGTACGACAACCTCGGCGATCTGCTGCGCGACGAGCGCTGGGCACCCTCCACACCGGCCGAAGTCGCTGCGGCGCTCCAAACCCTGGCAGGCCTCATCGACTGCGTCTATGACGCCGGGGACCCTCGCTGTACTCCCTCAGGCGGCACGTCTTAGCCCTGGAGAGCCTTATTGTTGGTCAGCAAGTCGAATGGCTGACCGCTCTGGACTCAGACCCCACCGGGTGCGGCCCATCTCGAGCAGCGTTTCACCGTCTGTACCAACGTTTCCAAGCCGGGGAGGACGCAGGGCTTCAGCAGCGCCTCACTGATGCTGAAGCCCGGATCGCTCGTCTCGAGGCGCGACTGTCGACGTCGGCTGACTGGCGACCGGGCCCCGACGACATGGCGCAGGGATTCCTTTGGTTGAGGAACCGTTGCGACGGCGGGCCCCACATCGGCGAGCTTGGCACCGGCGACCCGGAACCCGCAACCGGCGACATTTTGTCCGACCTGTCGAGCTCCGCCCTTCGGCCGAGAACATGGGCTCAAATGCTCGACTGTCTCCAGGTGCTGGCGCAGGACGTCGGCGTGCTCGTCGAGAATGCCGACCGGGACCCCGACGACCTATCCCCACCGGTCGACGTAGTGCCCGCCGATGACGAGGACAAGGCCCGTCTGGCGAAGGTGCTGGCGGCCGCTAACGCAAAGCGGGCACACTGACATGGCCACCAAACAAGACCCGAAGCCGCCCACGAGACGCGAGCTGGTGGCCACCGAATCAGTTACGGAGGCCATGCGGGACGAGCTCCTGGCGAAGGTC
>Ga0182015_10005752_pt1 | contig 12751 bp, 11 predicted proteins | sample 712P3MmetaG_FD_120478 | JGI IMG/M metagenome (GOLD analysis project Ga0182015, IMG submission 120478) | Permafrost microbial communities from Stordalen Mire, Sweden - 712P3M metaG | ecosystem: Environmental > Terrestrial > Soil > Wetlands > Permafrost | place: Sweden: Stordalen | collected...
CCGAGCCCGAGCCAGCGCTCGAGCACGCTCATCGCGTATCGCGCGTGCTCGCACTCGATGCCGCGCGCCGCGCGGGAGCCGCCGATCCTCATGTCGATGCCGAAGTGATCGAGAAGCGGGCGAAGGTGGCTCCCGGAACGGACTATCTCGCAGAGGCCCTGGTTCGCGCCACCGCTGTCGGCAGACCCGTCGTATCGCATTAACGCATGCCCGAGGGAGGCATATCGAAAAAAAGTATCGCGTAAACCGCCGGAATGGCGCCGCATCACGCACGCCCGAGAGCGCGGTTCCCTATAATTGCGGCGACGCTTGGGATCACCCCTTCCCCGACAGAAGAGTCCCTCCTTCATGAAGCAACCCGACGAGACTCTAGGACGACGCAACCGCCGGCGACCCGGCAGCGCGGATGTCAGCCACGCGGTCTTCGACCGTACACTGCCGTATCGCCACTTGCGCAATCCCTTCACGCCGATGAAGGTGTTCTCGGAGGATCAGGTGGCTGCGATTCACGAGGCGGCGCTGTCTATGCTCGAGACGCAGGGAATGAAGGTGTTGTCGGCCGATGCGCGGGTCCGCTATGCAAAGGCCGGCGCTTCAGTGGATGAGCCCTCGCAAATGGTGCGGCTCGACCGCGGCCTCGTCGCCGCCGCCCTCGCCACGACACCCCGCGAGGTGACGCTGCACGCGGTCGATCCTGAACGCCACGTGCCGCTGTCGAACGGGTGCGTCGCATTCGCCCCTACGTCGGGTCCGCCGAACATCATGGATACGGAGCGCGGCCGGCGCGCCGGGACGTTCGAGGATTTTTGCAACCTGATGAAGCTTTGCCAGAGCTTCGAGGTGATTCACGTTCTGGGCGGCGCGACCGAGCCGCAGGATCTTCCGGTGCAATTCCGGCATCTGCATGTCACCCGCGCACAGCTCATGCTGTGCGACAAGATTCCTTTCATCTTTTCGCGAGGTCACAAGCAGGTCGCGGACAACTTCGAGCTCATTCGATTGGCGCACGGGATATCGCCCGAGGAGTTCCGTTCGCGCCCCTACGTCTACACCATCATCAACACCAATTCGCCGCTGCAGCTCGACGTACCGATGGCGGACGGCATCATCGACTTCGCCGCGGCCGGTCAGGTGCTCATCATCACACCGTTCACGCTCGCCGGAGCGATGGCGCCCGTGACCGTCGCGGGGGCACTCACCCTGGCGCACGCAGAAGCTCTGGCGGGGTTGACGCTGGCGCAGATCGTCAGGCCCGGCGCGCCCATCGTGTACGGAAGCTTCACCTCGAACGTCGACATGAAGTCGGGATCGCCCGCCTTCGGCACGCCTGAATACGTGAAAGCATCATTCGGCGCCGGTCAAATGGCGCGCTTCCTCGGCCTCCCTTGGCGCTCATCGAACGCCACGGCCTCGAACACTCCCGATGCTCAGTCCGCCTACGAATCGCAGATGAGCCTCTGGGGAGCACTGTTCGGCGGCTGCAACTTCCTATTGCATGCGGCCGGCTGGCTGGAGAGCGGGCTCACCACCTCGTACGAGAAATTCATTCTCGATATCGAGATGCTGCAGATGTTCGCGGAGGTGTTCCAGCCCGTAGGAGCCGCTGCGAGCGACATTGCCTTGGAGGCCGTCGCGGAGGTGGGTCCGGGCGGACATTTTTTCGGATGCGCTCATACCATGGAGCGGTATCGGAGCGCCTTCTACGCGCCCCTGGTCTCCGATTGGCGAAATTACGGCAGCTGGTCGGAGGACGGGGGCAAAACCGCCACCGAGCGTGCGTCTGGCATCTGGCAGGGCACGCTCAAGCGTTATGTCGCGCCGACGCGCGATCCGGCGGTGGTCGAGGCGCTGGATGCGTACGTTGCCAAGCGGACGGAAGAGGGTGGTGCGCCGCCGATCACATAGGCCCGCTTGCGCGCTTGGCGGGTTCGTCCGATCATGTCGCTTCTGGGCACGCCACCGTCGCGATATTACAAGTCCTGGGGTCAGCGGGGACTTAACATGGCGCCGCTGCCAAAGCGCCTAAGGTGCCGTTGCTGCTCGTAAAAATAACTGGAGTCATCTAGATGTCAGAGCCGAGCGAAGCCGAGTTCGACCTGAACTCGCTCAATGACGAAGAGCTTACCGAACAGGTACACGACGACCTGTACAACGGCCTGAAGCCCGAGGTCGAAGAAGCGACGCATATCCTGTTGAATCGCGGCTGGTCGGCGGAAAGGGTGTTGAACGAAGCGCTGGTCGAGGGCATGCGCATCGTCGGAATCGATTTCCGCGACGGCATCCTGTTCGTGCCCGAAGTGCTTCTCGCCGCGAATTCCATGAAGGGCGGCATGGAGATCCTGCGGCCTCTGCTGGCGGAGACCGGCGTAGCGCCCATCGGCAAGATCGTGATCGGGACCGTCAAGGGAGACATCCACGACATTGGCAAGAACCTGGTATCCATGATGCTCGAGGGAGCGGGTTTCGAAGTCATCGATTTGGGCATCAATAACCCGGTGGAGAAGTATCTGGCCGCGCTCGAACAGCATAAGCCGGACATCCTCGGCATGTCGGCGCTCCTCACCACCACGATGCCGTACATGAAAGTGGTGATCGATACCTTGAAGGAGCGCGGCATCCGCAACGATTTCATCGTGCTGGTGGGCGGCGCGCCGCTCAACGAAGAGTTCGGCAAGGCCGTGGGCGCCGACGCGTACTGCCGCGATGCCGCAGTGGCCGTGGAAACCGCCAAAGGGTTGCTGGCCGCGAGGCGCTCCGGCGCCGCGGTTCACTGAAGGGAGGTGAGCGCCGTGCCGCAGAACGGCCAGGGCATGCTGATCATCGCCTGCGGCGCGTTGGCTCACGAAATCACGGCGCTCAAGCGCGCGAACGGCTGGGAGCACGTCGACGTGCGGTGCCTGCCCGCGGAGCTGCATAACCGACCCGAACGTATTCCCGCGGCGGTGCGTTCGCTGATTCGATCCTCTCGCCCCCATTACCGCTCGATCTTCATCGCCTACGCGGATTGCGGCACGGGCGGGCTTCTCGATGCGGTGCTGAAGGAGGAGGGCGTCGAGCGCATTCCGGGCGCTCATTGCTACGAGTTCTTTGCCACGAGCCCTACATTCGCGGCGCTCGCCGAGGCTGAACCGGGAACGTTCTATCTGACGGATTTTCTGTTGCGGCATTTTCAGCGGTTGGTGATCGAGGGTCTGGGCCTCGACCGACATCCCGAGCTGTTTCCGAGCTATTTCGGCCACTACAAGAAGCTCATCTATCTGGCCCAATCGCCCAAACCCGACTCGCTGGATCAGGCGAAGGCCGCCGCGAGCCGCCTGGGCCTCGCATTCGAATATCGTCAAACCGGATACGGCACCCTGGAGACGTCGCTCAAATCCGCCGTCGGGCACGACGCGGAGGCTGTGACATGGCATCGCTGATCATCATTTCCTGGCGGGACATCCCCGCACAGGTCATCGTCAAGCGCGCACGTGAGACCGCCAAGGTGCAGCTGTCGCAGCGCTTTCAGGAGGCGGTGGACCGCGCCGCCATGCGGGCCGGCAAGGGCAGCTCGGATGCGTATCTTTCAGATTGGCAGCGCAGCGCGCCGCGTCCCTGCGGGGAAGATCTGCAGGCCGAGGCCAGCGCCGCGGCAGCCAAACTCGAAGCGCAGTTCACCGACGAGGATCTCGAGCGTCTGATCCGGGCGAAGGGCGTGGCGCAACCCGCCCCCGGCGCAACTCCCGCCCCCACAGCAACTCCCGCCCCCGGCGGCGAGGGCTCCTGATGTACGCCGTCCGGTTGTGGTCCGTGCGGCATGCGCGGGGTTTGAACTCCTTCTATCGCGGCTTCGAGCGTGTGCTCAAGCGCTTGCACCCGCTGTTCGAGGCGCTCGGATACGAGCGCCTCGAGCGCCCGGTCGCCGCGATCGAGCGTACCGTCAAAGGCGCCTTGTTCGACTGCAAAATGTGCGGGCAATGCGTGCTGAGCTCGACCGGGATGTCGTGCCCGATGAATTGCCCGAAGACCCTGCGCAACGGACCCTGCGGAGGCGTTCGTGACAACGGCCATTGCGAGGTGAAGCCCGAGATGCGCTGCGTCTGGGTGGAGGCCTATCACGGCAGTCAGCGCATCCCCGAAGGCCTCGAGGCGATGGGCAAGATCCAATTCGCGGTGGATCAGCGTCTGCAGGGCCGCTCCTCCTGGCTGCGCGTGGTGCGCGAGCTCAACCCCCAACCCGCCGCCAATGCGGGACCGGTCGCAAAGAAATGAGGTTCGAGGACGAGCCGGTTCCAGGGTATCCGCTGCCGATTCTGCCCGGGCACACTTCGCCCGGGCGATTCGAGCGCGTGCTGCGCGCGGGAGGGTTCGCGGTCACGACAGAGCTGGCGCCGCCCGACTCCGCGGACCCCGAGGACGTATACCGGCGGGCGCGGGTATTCGACGGCTATGTCGATGCCATCAACGCCACCGACGGGAGCGGCGCGAACTGCCATATGTCGAGCATCGCCGTCTGCGCGCTGCTCACGCGCGTCGGATATGCGCCCATCATGCAGATCTCCTGCCGCGACAAGAACCGGATCGCCATCCAGGGCGATATTCTCGGTGGCGCCGCGATGGGCGTGTGCAACATGCTCTGCCTCACCGGCGACGGCGTGCAGGCGGGCGATCATCCGCAGGCGAAAGCGGTGTTCGATCTGGACTGCGTGTCGCTGCTGGACATCGCGCGCACGCTCCGGGACGACCATCACTTTCAGAGCGGCCGCAAGATCACGTTCTCCCCGCGCGTCTTCTTCGGCGCCGCCGAGAACCCTTCCGGATTGCCGCACGATTGGCGCGCGCTGCGTCTCGCGAAGAAGGTGGCCGCAGGCGCGCAGTTCATACAGACGCAATATTGCTACGACATTCCGCTGCTACAGGGCTTCATGGACCAGGTCGAGGCGCTGGGCCTCCTCGGCAAGGTGTTCATCCTCGTGGGCGTCGGACCGCTGCGCTCGGCGAAGACGGCGGAGTGGATGCGCAAGAACGTTCCCGGCATGCACGTACCCGATGCGATCATCACCCGGCTTGCGGGCGCCCAGGATCAGGCGCGCGAAGGCCGCGAGATCTGCATCGAGCTGATTCAGGCGATTCGCGGGATGCGCGGCGTACACGGTGTGCACATCATGGCGTACCGGCAGGAAGAATCGGTCGCCGAGATCGTCGACAGGTCCCAAATTCTCCAAGGGCGCTCGCCCTGGTTCCCCGGGCGCGACGAAGCCCCTCAAGCCTCTCAAAGGACCGCTTAAATGACCGATACCGTAATCAGTTCCGCGACCAAGGAAGTTGTCATCGGCTTTGATCGCCCCTTCGTCATCATCGGCGAACGCATCAATCCTACGGGCCGCAAGATCCTCGCCGCGGAGATGGCTGCGGGAGACTTCACCCGCGTGGAGGCCGATGCGCGTGCGCAGGTCGAAGCGGGCGCGCACATGCTCGACGTGAACGCGGGCATTCCGCTGGCCGATGAGCCGGCGATTCTCGCGCGCGCCATCCAACTGGTTCAATCCATCACCAATGTGCCCTTGTCGATCGATTCCTCCATCGTCGCCGCGCTCGAAGCAGGGCTCGCCGTGTACAAGGGCAAGGCGCTGGTGAATTCCGTGACGGGCGAGGATGAGCGCCTCGAATCCGTGTTGCCGCTGGTCAAGAAGCATGGCGCCGCGGTGATCGCGATCTCGAACGACGAGACGGGCATCTCGGAGGATCCCGACGTGCGCTTCGCGGTGGCCAAGAAAATCGTCGAGCGGGCCATGGATCACGGCATCCCCGCGAGCGATGTCGTGGTGGACCCACTGGTGATGCCGATCGGCGCCATCAACCGGGCCGGTGTGCAGGTGATGCGGCTGGTCCACCGTCTGCGAACCGAACTCAAGGTGAACACCTCCTGCGGCGCGTCGAACGTGAGTTTCGGCCTGCCGAACCGGGACGGCATCAACTCAGCATTCCTGACCATGGCCATGGCTGCCGGAATGACTTCGGCGATCACCAACCCCCTGCACGTCGAAGTGGTCAAGGCCATCATGGGCGGCGATGTCATGCTCGGACATGATCCGGATTGCGCGCGCTGGATCCGTCGCTTCCGCGAAGCTCCGCCCGCGGCCGCGCCCGGGACGCCCGCCGGCGAGGCGCCGCGCGGACGCCGCGAAGGCGGCCATCGACGCCGGCCGGCCTGACGCCGCTCTCACCCGGCGCCCGTTCATGGCGGATCGCGACCCACTCGTCGTATTCATGCCCTCCGGCAAGCGGGGCCACTTTCCCGTGGGCACTCCGTTGCTGCAAGCGGCGCGGAGCCTGGGCGTCGATGTGGATTCGGTGTGCGGGGGCCGCGGGCTCTGCGGCCGCTGTCAGGTGCTGGTTGCGGAAGGAGAGTTCGCCAAGCACGGCGTCTCCTCCTCGAGCGCCAGCCTGTCGGCCTTCTCGGAACCCGAGACCCGCTATTCGAGGCGACAGCCGCTCGCCGCCGGCCGGCGGCTGTCGTGCTCGGCCCGAGTGCTCGCGGACGTCGTGATCGATGTGCCCGCGAGCAGCCAGGTGCATCGGCAGGTCGTTCGCAAGGAAGCCGATGCGCGCGCGATCGAGCTCAATCCCGTCGTGCGGCTGCATTACGTGCAAGTCAAAGAACCCGACATGCACGATCCGTCCGGCGATCTGCGCCGGCTGTTCGACGCCTTGGAAAAGGAATGGAGCCTCGGTGATCTGACCTGCGATCTGTCCGTGCTCCAGATGCTGCAGCCGGCGCTGCGCGCCGGAAACTGGCAGGTGACGGTTGCGGTCCACGGCGAGAAGCAAATCATCGGCGTCTGGCCGGGCCTGCACGAGACCGCCTTAGGGCTGGCGGTGGACATCGGCTCCACCACCATAGCGGCGCACCTCTGCGATCTCACCTCAGGCGAGGTCGTCGCGTCCGCCGGCGTGATGAACCCGCAGATCCGATTCGGCGAGGATCTGATGAGCCGCGTGTCGTACTCGATGATGAATCCGGGCGGCGCCGCGCTCATGACGGCCGCGGTGCGCGAAGCGCTCAACGCCCTCGCCGTGGACGTTGCCAAGAGCGCCGGCGTCTCCCACGAGGACATCCTGGAAGCGACGTTGGTCGGCAACCCGATCATGCATCACCTGCTCCTCGGCATCGATCCGGTCGAGCTCGGCGGCGCACCGTTCGCGCTCGCCACCGATCAATCGCTGACGCTGCGTGCGAATGTGCTCGATTTGAAATTGCATCGCAATGCGCGGGCCTATGTGCTCCCGTGCATCGCCGGGCACGTGGGCGCAGATGCCGCCGGAGTGGTGCTTTCCGAGCGCCCGGATCTCGGTTCGGAAATGACCTTGCTGGTCGATGTGGGCACGAATGCAGAGATCGTACTCGGCAACCAACTCAGGCTCGTGGCCTGTTCGAGCCCGACCGGGCCGGCGTTCGAGGGCGCGCAGATCAGCTGCGGCCAGCGCGCGGCGCCGGGAGCGATCGAGCGGGTGCGCATCGACCGCGAGTCTCTCGAGCCGCGCTTCAAGGTGATCGGCTCGGATCTGTGGTCGGATGATCCGGAATTCGAGAAGTCCATCGCGGGCATCGGCATCACCGGAGTGTGCGGCTCCGGCATCATCGAGGTCATCGCTGAAATGTATCTCGCCGGCGTGATCAATCAGGACGGCGTTTTAGACGGGCGGCTCGCCGCGCGCTCGCCGCGCATCGTCGAGAACGGCCGAACCTTCGCCTACGTTCTGCACCGCCAGGCCGCGGACTCCGACGTGGTCGAAATGAAGATCACTCAGAACGATGTGCGTGCCATTCAGCTGGCGAAGGCCGCGCTGTACGCGGGCATCGCGCTGCTCATGGACCGACTCGGTGTCGATCACGTCGATCGCATCCGGCTCGCGGGCGCGTTCGGCAGCCACATCGACGTGAAATATGCGACGGTGCTCGGCATGGTGCCGGATTGCGATCTAGCGAACGTGCGCTCGGCGGGCAACGCTGCCGGAACCGGTGCGCGCATCGCTCTCTTGGACGCCAAGTCGCGCCCCGTGATAGAAAACCTGGTGAGGCGCATCGAGAAAGTGGAGACGGCGATTGAGCCGCGCTTCCAGCACCACTTCGTCGAGGCCATGGCGATTCCGCACAAGACCGCGCCCTATCCGAACCTGCGCAAAGTGGTCGAGTTGCCGCCCCCGAAGGAATCCACGAGTCAGGTCGAAACGCGCGGCCGGCGCGGGCGGCGGGGGGGGCCGTCGAAGGCCGAGTGAGCGAGTTCGCCCTTCGGTCGTGCAGAATGCATGCGTCTTGACCGCCGGCGCTCGCGGTGGGCGGATCCGTCAAAGGCGGCCCGCACGGCCCCACTCCTCGCGACTTCGCAACGGTTATATCCCGCCCGGCTCTGCTTCCGCCCCTATTGTGGGCTCAAGTCGCTCATGCATCCATTAACCTCGATATCGGAATACGCCTGAAGGGAACCGCTGGCGAGGCCCCAGGGCACCGATGCAAGAACAGTTCCGACAGGGCACTTCGTCCAAGTCTGTGGAATGAGCGTTGCGCTGAACGTGTTGCCTCGAACCGTTGCCGAATCCATCCCAGATACCGTAATCCCCTCGCCAAAATGGGTCACCACGCCCGCTGTGGTATTGCTCGTCGCCGATGCACCATGCCCAATATTTCCGGTACTGCGGACGCCGTTAATTACGGCGGATGTGCCGAACCAGGGTCGCGAGCCTACGGCCAATCCAATGACGAAATGAGTATTCGGGCTACTCCAGACAGAGTTGCCTGTGATCGATGATCCGGTGAAGTTTGGGTTTGCAGGATAGGCAGGGCTGTAAAGCGGGTCGAACGCAAGGGCACCAAAGGCAGAATTGCCCGCGCTCACAACCGTGTTGCCGGCAACCGTGGATTTTTGTATCGCGGGGGCAGCGGTGAATACGACAATTCCGACATCCGTTGCATCCACGATCTGATTGCCTTGGACCAGAGAATTCTCGCAGCCGAGGCTCAGCCCATCCGTATAGTCGCCACCCGAATGCAGGCTCGGATACGCAGTGATCAAGTTGTTCGCGATGACGTTGCGGGCACAAGACCTTCCATCGGCGGACCCATAACTATGAACATTGGACCAACCCAAAGAATTGTCGATGAAATTGTCCTCAACTGCAGCTCCGTTGCCTCCATATACTTCAACGTTGATCGCCCCATAGACATACGTGCTCGAGTTAGCGCGTTGACCGTCGACCCAGATGCTCTTTAAGACTCCGGAAGGTCTGGGATCGTCGTCCAGGTTGATTTCCACCAACGGCTGGCCAAACCCAGATGCGCGAACCAGACGCGCCATTTTTGCGTGTTGGTGAGGTGTCGGGAGCCCGTATGTGGCCAGCGTTACTCCTGCGGGGATCACCAGAGGTTTGGTCAAATAGACTACTGATTGCTGCGACAGATAGACCACCGTCCCTTCCGCCGAGGAGTTGAGAAGAGCCTGGAGCTGCGCTTCAGTTAAGTTGTCGTACCCTGAAAGCCCGGTCGTTGGGATCCGGATCGCCAAACCGCTGCCCAGGGTAGCGAAGGAATACGAATCGCCGCTGCAAATGTGGGGAAGAAGCGCCGAAAATTCGCTCGAATTGAAGAACATCGAAACTACCGTCTTCAAGGGCGTCCCGCCGTCGAGCAGTCCAAGAAAATGAGAATAGCCGCTTGCGTCAGGTTCGCGATTCAATATTGCGCGGTAAAGAAGCAACGCGGTAGCGGCGTTGTCGTATTCCAACTCTTGGAACTCCGCTGAAGAAAAGAACGGCGCCCCCCAGTTGGTAAGCGTCGTCCGGTTGCATCCATTGGGCTCGAAATAACTCAATGCTTTGTTCCAAGAGGCAGGGTCCGGTGCTCGGCCCAGGATCTCCGTACACATTTTAGCGATGTACTGGGCGGGGACTGCGGCATGGGCTGCGGAGAAATGAAGTAGCGAAGCACCCGTGAAGGCGAGCGCGATGCCCTTGATCTTTGCTGTGTGCATAGCCGATAGCCCCTTTGTGATCCAACGCACAATCTTTGTATGATTTTCGTGCGCTGATCGATGGGCCACAAATCGACTGTGTGAAACGGAGCCGCATATCGCGAGCTGAAACGCGTTATGTCAGATGCGTTGTTCGCCGACCGCTTCGTAGAGAGCGGCTGGGTAGATGCGGGAATTCCTAACTTCCGAAAGGCGGCGATGCCGCGGTAGCGGCAAACTCACCGCTGCCAGTAACTTGTTGGTCGAAGCTCAGCTTACCGACGTCAGACTGCGCGAGGCAGCGCCACTTCGCTCCAGCGATCTCGCTCGCCTGACTAGGCTAGCGGCAGCTGACCGCGTACCAGCCGCGCTAGTTCTGTATAGCGCAGCAGTGCCCCGCCACGCGCCCAAAAACTTCGCAGCTCCTGCCGTGTAGGCCAGCTTTGGTAATTGCCGGCGCCACTCTGCGGCGCACCGGTTGCGCCGCGTGCGATGGATTCGATCGCGGCCACCAACAGCTCGGCGCCCTCGCGAAACAGGAGTGCGGTCGTCGCGAACACGCTTGTTTCCGAGCGGCTCTCGAGTGAATGTTGCGCCACGATCCGACCGGCGTCGAGTTCTGGACTCATGAAATGTACTGTGACGCCGAGCGACGGTATGTCACGCAGCAAGCATTGAAACACCGGATCGACACCCTTCGCGTCGGGCAGCAGCGAGGGATGGATGTTAAGCGAGCCGCACTTCGGCAGCGCGAGCGCGGCTGCATCCACGCGCTGATTGAAAAATGCACTGACCAACAAATCGGGCGCGCACGCTTTCAGAAACCGCAGCCCTTCGGCATCGTTGATGTCGCGCGTCGAAAGCAGCGGCACCCCCGCTGTGGCAGCCCGCATCGGGACAGCTCCGATGCCGCCCAGGGCGCACAGCCAGTCAGCGAGGGTCGTCGCACACCATAAATACACCGCGTAGACCACACCGCTGCGACGGATCTGCGCAACGGCACCTCGCAGGAAACCAAAGCGAGGATCGAGCACTCGGGTCGAGCGGATTACCGCGCAGATCTCGAGCCGATCGGAGGCGCGCAAGCGGCGTAACACCAATGCGCCATACAGGCCGCCGCAAGTGCAGAACACCGTACGCAGCCGTGCCGGCGTGGTCGCGGTGAGCTCGCTCACAGCCGCCGCAACTCCTCCGCGAGTGCATCCACGGTCAATTGCACCTGCGCCTCGGTATGTTCGCTGCTGATGAAGAAGCGCAGTCGCGCGGAGCGCTCCTGCACGGCGGGATAGAGAATCGGTTGCACGTTGATCTTACGCCGAAATAGCGCTTCGGACAGACGGGCCGCCTTGAGCGAGCTATGAGTGATCGCCGGAATCACCGAGAGACCGACGCTAAGGCCGGTATCGATACCGCGTGCCCGTGCCGCCTCGAGGAATTGCCGGCCTCGCGCCTGCAGCGTCTGCGAGCGCTGGGGTTCGGCATGTAGCAGCTGCAGTGCCGCCAGCGCGGCAGCGGCGGCCGGCGGCGGCATACCGACGCTATAGACGAAGCCCGGTGCCGCGCACTTGAGATGCTCAACCAGGGCGCGTTCGCCCGCGATGTATCCGCCGCAGCTCGCGAGTGCCTTGCTGAGGGTCCCCATCCAAATGTCTACGTCGCTGCCCTTTAACCCAAAATGCTCCTGGATGCCGCGACCGCCGCGGCCGAGGACGCCCAGCGAGTGCGCTTCGTCGACCATGAGAAAGGCGCGATGGCGGCGCTTGATCTCGACGAAATGCGGAAGGTCGGGAATGTCTCCGTCCATGCTGTACAGGCCCTCGACCACGATCAGCACTCGTTCGTACTGCAGGCGGCACTGCGTCAGCAGACGGTCCAACGCTTCCCAGTCATTGTGAGCGAACGGCATGCGCCGCGCGCCCGATAGCTCGCTGCCGAGCAGGGCGCTATTGTGGATCAGCGTGTCGTGCACGATCAGATCCTTGGGCCCGAAAAGGTGCCCAATAGTCGATACGTTGGTCGCGTGACCGCTCACGAAAACGACGCAATCGTCGACGCCGTGCGCAACCGCCAGCGCTCGCTCAAGCTCGCGATGGATCGGGCGCTCTCCGGAAACGAGCCGGCTCGCCGATGCCGAGGTGCCGTAGCGGTCGATTGCCGCTTTCGCGGCCGCATTGACCTCAGGATGCCCGGCGAGGCCTAAGTAATTGTAGCTCGAGAAGTTCGTGAAGGTTTGTCCGCCGATAACGGTCGTCGCGCCGGCGCGTCCGTCATGCACGCGAAAATACGGATTCTCGACGCCGAGTTTCTCAGCGCCCTCGTTCAGGATGCGCAGTTGTTGATAATCGGGGTGCAAATCGAACCGGTGCCAGCTATCAGGAATCGACGAGCCGGGCGCCGAGTGTGAACCGAGAGGTTCTGGCGCCGGCGAATCGCGCTCGAGCTCAGCCTTACGCAGACGCCGCTGCAAAGCCTCTTGGATGAGCCGCTCCTTGAGCGGTGCCGTCAGGCCCTGCAACGCTTTGCGTGGGCCGTTCATAGGCGCCTCCCGGCGGTTAGAGAAAGCGGGACTGTGATGGCGGCGTCGATGTCGGCGCCGACCTGCGCGGCATTGTCCGCGCTCAAGACGTCCATATGTTGCGCGACCACTGCGAGCACCCGCTCTGCGAGCGCATCGCCCGGCGGGTCCCCCGCAGTAGATTCCACGCTCGGGTGCAGCAGGCGAATGACACGCTCGACCACGCTATCGATGGTCGGTCCACCGCTCA
>Ga0182015_10005753_pt1 | contig 12750 bp, 11 predicted proteins | sample 712P3MmetaG_FD_120478 | JGI IMG/M metagenome (GOLD analysis project Ga0182015, IMG submission 120478) | Permafrost microbial communities from Stordalen Mire, Sweden - 712P3M metaG | ecosystem: Environmental > Terrestrial > Soil > Wetlands > Permafrost | place: Sweden: Stordalen | collected...
TGGCTCATCTCCCGCCCTGATCGGCCAGGGAGCAGGGTTGGGATTCTCCTTTGACGGCAAATGGGCGCTTGCTCTTGACCCCGTTCATCTGGATCATCTCAGGATTATTCCCACAGGAGTGGGTGAGAGTAGCTCCCTGAGCGCGCCCCCGGGGTTGAACTATATCGTCGGAACTTGGATGCCCGACGACAAGCAGATTTTGGTGGTCGCGTCGGCTGCAGGACATGCTCCCGTTACTTATCTACAGGACATTCCTAGCGGTGCGGCACACCAAATTACGCACGAGGGACAGTATGCCGTCTTTTCCCACGACGTCGCGATGAGCGTCTCACCCGATGGCCAATATTTCTTGACCACCGATGGCGGAAATCACTACTGGATACAACCGATCGGTGGCGGCAAGCCGACGGAGATCAAAAGCCTGGTCGAAGGCGATTTCCCTTTAGAGTGGCATAACGGTTCACAAGACATCTTTTTTGAACGTCGGGGAAGCTTGGATGCGATTGATATCTATGATCTGAACCTCATCCACGGCCAGCAAAAGCTCTGGACACATTTCTCGCCGACGGACAAAACCGCGATGGTTACCATGCGTCACGCGCTCATTACACCGGACGGCGCCCACTCCCTCTACGCTGTCCAGCGAATCTACTCAACTCTGTTCGTCGCCAAAAATATCCGCTGAACAGAAGATATGCTCCGGAACAAACTTTCAACAACGCGAGCTAGAAGTCGGCTTCGAGGAGATCTCCCCCCCAGCCCGTTTCTGGATAGTTTCCGGTTTGCCGACCAACCGGGAGTTAAGCAGGGCGTTTTCTCGGTACTGATCTTGAAAAGTTCAAACGAACCCCTCACACGGGAAGCGCAACTAGGTCCCTAGGCTTCGGGAACAAACTCTCACGAGTTCTCGTATAGAACCTCGGGAAGAGTTGTGCATTCAAGGAGTGAACACTTGATGCGGCTAACGTCAGCTTTTGCCACATGCCTAGCAGTGGCTGGCTCAATCGCTTTATGGGGTCAGCAGCCAAAGCAGATGCCTCCGAAGGAGAGCACCTTTGCTTTCCAGGATATCTCCGTAATTCCCATGGATACGAACCGCGTGCTGACTCACCAAGCTGTCGTTGTCCGAGACGGCAAGATCTTCGAGATCAGTTCCGCGATGACCGCGCAGCTGCCGCCTGGAACTACGCTTATCGACGGTCGAGGCAAATTTCTAGTGCCAGGGTTAGCGGACATGCACACGCACGTGGACAGGAGAGAGATGCTGCCGCTGTTTCTCGAAGCCGGTGTGACCACCATACTTAATATGGGGCTCGCCTCTCCAGAGTTTGTTACCTCAACCCGCGATGAGATTCGAAGAGGCTCGATTCCCGGACCCCGTGTGTTCGTGGCTTTTCTAATCGATGGTCCAGGCGATCACGGACCGGAGTACGTTCCGGTCTGCGAGCGTGATTGATTACAAGAGCATGCAGTGGCAGAATCGCGCCCATTTTTTCGCGGTTTCGGCTCAGTTGATGCGGCGCATTCTGGTTGAACATGCGCGGCACCATAACCTGAAACGTGGGGGCGGCGTACAGCATGTTTCCCTGGAAGAGACAGCCATAGTGGGCGGCGACCGGCCTGCGGACCTGATCGCGCTAGATAACGCGATGGTTGCGCTGGTGGGGCTCGATCCCCGCAAAGTGCAGGTCGTCGAAATGCGCTTCTTCGGCGGACTCAGCGTGGAAGAGACGGCCGAGGTGCTCAACGTATCGTCCGTTACAGTGATGCGGGACTGGAGCACGGCCAAGGCCTGGCTTTACCGGGAACTGACTGGCGGCACGACCAATGGATTCTGATAGTTGGAAACAAGTCGATCCGGATATCCCCCTCCTGAAGCAAGCCCAAGCCGAATACGCAAAATTGCAATAGCTGCCGGAAGCAGCGCACTGCGCCCTCGTCCTCATACCTAGGACACACGCGCAGCAGTTTGACTTCCCGGAAGCTGCCGCGCAAGATCCAGCGGTTCTCTCCAAAGCGCTGACGAAGCTGGCGATTTGGGCTCTCCCGATCTACAAAGAGGCTGATCGAGAAACCTATCTCGCGCATCTTTCTGCACTTCAGGCTGCAGCAGGTCAGTATGATAAGGCTGTCCAGACTTTTGGCGCGTTGCGTGACTTTCGCCACTCCGCGCATATCAGCAACCCTGAGTGGCGCGATCTCCAGTATGAGATCTACGCTCGCGCCAAGGCTGCCACAGAGGAACAACAACTGCCCTTCGATGAAGTGTATGGGAAGACCTTTAGCGCGGTCTTTGCGAAGCTGGACGACGCAACCTCGGCACGGGCGATGCCTTTGTTCAACATCGTGGACGAAAGCTGGACGGCGCCGCTGCTTATATAAGCAGATAATATAGCCCACGCTCCCAGGTATGAAAGCGTGGGCCTTGCTGCTACGGCGGTCCATGGGGTGGAACGGCAATTAATTCCTCAATCGACGGTAATGCGAGTAGCGGCAATGGTCCCCTTGACTTCTGATATTGGTGCTCCCACGCCGACGGCATCGTAGCTGGGGGGCCAGAGTTTGAAATCGAACATCCCTTTGTAGGTTTTGCCCTCGCTCGCGACCGTAACCGCTTCGTCGGTGGTGAAGATATTTGAGATGCTGCCGTCCGGGGCAAACATTAGACCGATATGATGCAGCTTGACCCGGTGGTCGCCCAGGTCCTTCCAAACCCCGAAGCAGATATTTCCGCCTGAAGGCGGCAGAAACGCGTTTTCAAACTCCGTTCCATCCCCGTGCCACGTCTTGAGGGATTCGAGGAAGAGGAACGGTATGGGGGGGTAAGGTCCTCCCGGAGGAAAGTTGTTATCATAAGTTGCAGTGTAAAGCGCATGCCACAAACCCACGATGGTCGCAGGCTCGTGCGATTCTCCGTCCGCTTGAGGGCTGACGAAAGAAATTGCCGGGGCGGCCCCACCTTTGTTAGGAATGGCACATGAAGCCTTGGCCCCCGCAGCTGTGAACAAAAGGCCTATTCCCACCGATACAGCAAGCGTGGAAAATCGCCTGCTCCGAAGCTTTTTAAACGTGATCCTAAGGGTCTGATTCATCATCCTTCTCCTTGTTAGTTGAGTTATCTATGCTTTTTCTCATCCCCGGAAGGTGGAACAAAGCAAAGTTCACGCAATTTGCATGAAAAGGCGGCTGGGTGCAATGCCTGAGGACTCACTTCTGGTTTAATTTTTTGTCACCAGATAAGTCGTTGATATCAGACGATTATGGTCTCGGGACTGTCGCGCTTGACCACACTTCGCCTGGGTGCTAGCATCCGCGGATTAACCGCAGAGGATACAATTCCGTTGTAATTCGCACTTGGCGCGTTGGGTTGCAGCTTTGGCTGGCTTGCGCCGCCGGCTAATTAGCCGTTCCGAAGACCGTCGATCGTTGCTTGGAGCGGATGGGAGTGACGGTAAGCCATCCAACGGTCTAGGACCATCACATGCCTTCTAGGATTCGCGAAGATTCTGCGTCGCCCTCACCTCGGCCTCTACGAATTGCCTTTGACAATTTCGAAGTTGATCTGCGCTCCGACGAAATTCGCAAGAACGGCAACCGGATCCGGATGCAGGCGCAGCCCTTCCAGCTGTTGGTTTTGTTACTGGAGAATTCCGGAGGTGTGGTTACCCGGGAGGAGATTTGCCGGGAATTATGGCCCGAAGATACTTTCGTTGATTTCGAACACAGTCTGGCTGCTGCGGTGAACAAGATCCGCGGGGCGCTGGGGGACGCCGCCGACAATCCCCGCTATATCGAGACGCTTCCTAAGCGCGGCTACCGCTTTATCGGCAAGATCAGGCCTGAACCGCCTGTGGTGATGGCCGCTCCGAATGACCAGAACACCATCCAACTTATGCCCCTTCCCGCGGCAAAAGCTTGGACCGGCCGAAAGTGGATCCTCGCCTTGGCAGTAGGAGCTGGCCTTCTTGCGGGCGCGGTTCTATTTTTGTGGCTGACCCGCAAACCGATCAATTCCGCACTTAGGTCCCAGCCGATGGCCGCCGTTCCCTTTACCTCGTATCCAGGTCAGGAAACCGATCCAGCGATTTCTCCGGACGGATCTCGAATCGCTTTCAGTTGGGACGAAGGCACGACTAACCGATCCGGTGTTCCGGCCTATGACCTCTACGTCAAAGCTGGAGGCAGCGAAACCGTACTACGCCTGACTAATCATCCATCGGACTGGATCAGCCCGGTCTGGTCACCTGATGGAACAAAGATTGCTTTTATGCGGGTCGCCGGGCCAGACACGGGCATTTATCTTGTGCCGGCTCTCGGCGGACCGGAAGGAAAGCTCATTGCCACACACACTCCTTATAACGTCGCGGCTCCTCTCAGTTGGTCGCCCGACGGCAAATGGATCGCCTATTCCGACAACAAAAATGGCCGGGCCGCCAATACCAACTTCCTACTCAACCTTGAGACTTTGGAGGCTCACGAGCTTCCGCATGACCCGACATGCGTTCACGAAGGGGATCCGACGTTTTCGCATTCCGGGAAGCAACTTGCTCTTCTTTGCGTTCACAGCACGTCAAACTTTGAATATTTCGTTGCCGACATTGAGGGAAAGTCCAAACGATCTGTGGCCACGCAGCATGAATTTGCTTCGAAAATCGCGTGGACCGGTGACGACAAATATCTGATTGTTTCCAGATTGATGGATGTTCCCGAATTGGACGAAATTCGGGTCAGCGACGGGCAGGCTCAAAAAATTCCCATTTCCGTCAACGGGCACTGGCCCTCGATCACGCTCGACGGAAGGAAGCTCGCCTTCAGCAGTTTGACTTTTCACAATAATATCTGGCGCAGGGATCTGCTGCATCCCGACGCTCGCCCTGTCCCGATGTATACATCGACCCGGCAACAGAATGAAGGCCAATATTCACCCGATGGTAAACATGTGGCTTTCGACTCAACGCGCTCCGGCGTCTGGAGCGTTTGGTTGGTCGATGTAAACGGCATGAACCTCGTGCAGATTTCTGATGGTGGGCAGGCCCGCTTTCCGCGTTGGTCTCCGGACTCAAAGAAAATCGCGTTTCAGATGGATGAAGGCGGGTCGTTGGGCATCTACGTTGCCAATATCTCAGATCGTCTTCCGCGCAAGCTTCCGATCCGGTTTCGCAGGGCCACCAATCCCGACTGGTCCCACGATGGGAAATGGATTTACTTCCGGACCTTTGAAGGCGTTGGCCAGCAAATCTATCGCTCTCCGGCTGAAGGAGGTGAGCCAACCTTAGTCGTATCCTCGGACACGATTGATGAGCCGGTAGAATCTCCGGACGGCAAGACCCTTTTTTTCCTGCCAATAAGCGGATTAACCCCTCTCAAGATGCTCGCCCTCGGTCAACCTGGCGCGGCATCGCGGTCCGTCCCCGATATGCCCGAAGTTTACAATGACCATCAGTGGACTGTCGTTCCGACTGGTATCTACTTCACTCCGCTATCCGCTCCGCGTACCGTGCGCTTTTACGATTTCGCCACTCGCAAGACGAGCCAAGTTTTCAAGGGTGATCACGACTTCGGGGATGGCATGTCCGTTTCCCCCGACGGGCGATACATGCTTTACTCGCAACTCGACGAGAACAACTCAAGCATCATGCTCGTCGATAATTTCCGTTAACGGATCACGTCCACCTGGAGGTTTGCCACGCAGGGCAGCTATTCTCCCGCTTGCAGTACTGCGAGATGGCATAGCTGGGCACAGGTGGGACAAAAGTCGTGGGGAAGCAGAAACTTTGATGTCGGCGCGTTTGGCAGCTACCTTCGACGTGCACACACGATGTACGATGGAATTTTCTGCAGCGGACCGCGTGCCAGCGGCTCTGCTACCTACAACCAGCGCTCGGTCGATCCGCCGACGGGTGCCTTGGGACCAGACCAACAAGTCTATACGTTTAGCTACTACTCCGGGAGCGGGAGCGCAACCGTTCAGTTCGAGGGCGACCTTCTTTTCGCCTTCACTGCCTTCTATAACCAGGGGCCGAATGCGGACCTAGTTGAACATTTACCAGATTCCCAATAGCGGCACACCCGTGATCTCGTGCGGCGCGTCGATGCTGGCGGTCTGCGGGGACTTCACTCACGCCTTGGCTCATCCTTCCGGAAAATATGTTTTCCTGACCGACGCAAGCGGCACAACTGATATCGGCGCAGTCAATCTGAACGCGCAGCAAATTACGCAGACGAGCTCTATCCTGTATCCAGTGCAAGAGTTCAGTCCGGACGGAACGATTACCTATGCGACAAATGATGGAGAAGGAGAGATTGAAATTTATGGCTTCGACGTAGCAACGGGCGGAGTGACAGAAGGAGGGTCGTTCAGCGACTTAGGTTACCTGTTTACGGCCGAGAGGAAGTAAAGGGGACGGGGCTGCGCCACGAGTGAGATCGGCGAAGGGTAAAGACGTGTTTGGGGATTCAGTTCATAGAAAGCGCGCTCGATGAAGCTGGTAAAGTCGCGCCGCAGGATAAATTGGTATTTCTGAGCTGAGAGCAGAGTAGACATCAGAATTCTCCTTGTTTGGGGGAAGTCGGAATCGCGCATTGTTCGCCGCTCGCAGACTCGGGTATGGATTCGGATTCTAAAGTAGCTTCCGACTGTCGGATTCGGCGCAGTTATGTTCTCCACCACCATCTGATCCTCGGGGCCGGTCACGATACTGTGCGTAATGCTTTCGTGAGAAAAGTGGTGCGGCGGATTGTGGTTCATCCGGATCGAATAGATGTAGAAGTCGAGAGGCAGATACTCCGCTCCGCACTTGCCGAGAGCCGCAATCATCCAGTCCACACAGCACCCGGCAACTGAAATCGGGCGGTGACGTAATCCGGCTGGTGATCGAAGCGCGACTCAAACGTTGCGGCGGGGAGATGGGTTTGATCCTCGTTCCCGATCGTCGGGAACGAGATCCATCGCGGCCCACTTCGTCACTCCTGAAAGCTCTGGCGCGTGCACGTACCTGGCAGGAATGTGATTCTGGCTGGAGAAGTTTCCGGGCGCAGAGCGCTCGCACACCGGGTTGGTCTGAACGATCGCTACGTGGGTCGGGTTTTGAACTGTGCTTTTCTCGCTCCCGACATCGTAGAAGCCATTCTTGACGGACGGCAACCCTCCACACTGACGTTTGCAAAGCTGACGCGCAGCCTACCCTTCAGCTGGATTGAACAACGAACGCAACTCGGATTTCCAGCGCTGCGTCTGTCGAAATAATTATCGACATCCTCGACAAAAATTTTCCCTGTTCCGAACCTTATCAGGGAATTAAATTCCCTGATCTCTCCTGAAAATTCCCTGTTAATTTACATGACTCTAGACTGCCTATCCCCTACAAATCCCGTGGAATGTGCGCGGTAGAAGCAATGATGTTCGATTTGGACATACTAAAATTGCGAAATTCCCTGTATTTTTCCCTGTTAGCAGGGAATTTGCCCACAGCACCCGCAGCGGAACTACTTCTACTTGTGCAGCTTATCGAGGGCGAGCTTCAAGTCCTGAAGCTTCTGTCCAGCCTCACCAAGCTTGCCTTCCGCCGTCAGACGTTGGTAGTCGGCAAGGTCTTTGGCCGCTTCGGCAATGAGCGCGCTGAGATTCGCTGCGGGCTGGTCCAATGCCGCGGGCGCTCGGGCGTCTCGCACCGGTTCCGCCGACACTGCCGCGGCAGTCAGCGATGAGACCGCTCCGCCAAAAAGCGACGCCATCGCCGACTCAAACGTGGGTCCGTACGCCAGCTTATCTTGCAGGGCGAGCACGACCAGGCGCAACTCCGGCATCGGACTCCGCTCGGCTTGCAAGTAAATAGGCTCCGCATACAACAGCGCGCGGCCGGTTGGAATCACCAGCAAAGCCCCTCGCCGCACATGGGAACCTTGCTGATTCCACAGCGTCAATTGTCCGGACAGCTGCGCATTCTGATCGATTCGCGCCTCGATTTGCAGTGGTCCATCGACCAGCTTTGTCTTAGGGAAGTTATAAACCACCGACGTCCCGTATTGTGTCCCGTCGCTGCGTCCGGCAATCCAGCCAATCAGATTGTTCCGGTTGGCCGGCGTGAAGGGCAGAATCTCCACGAATTCCTCGCCACTTTCACCGGGGAGCTTCATCAGCACAAAGTTCGGCTGCATCGCCTGCGTTACCTGCTCACCGGCGCCGCTCATCCCAACCTCAGTGGCGACGGTCCACAAATCCTCCCGGTTATAAAAGGCCTCCGCATCGGTCATGTGATACAGACCATAAACCTCCGCCTGCAACTTAAGCAGCAATTCAGGATAGCGTACGTGTTTGCGTAATCCCGGCGGCATCATAGCTGCATCCTTAAACAGACTCGGAAAAATGCGACGGTAGGCTGCGATGATGGGATCCTGAGTATCGAACACGTAGAACGTGGTTGTACCGTCGTAGGCGTCGACGACGACCTTGACGCTATTGCGCATGTAGTTGATGGAATTATCATCGAGACGATAATGGGTCGAATAGGGATAACTGTCTGAAACCGTGAACGCATCCATGATCCAAGACAGACGGCCATCGTCGTCGAGCACGATGTAGGCATCGGGATCGTAGGTGAGGAATGGCGCTAACGCCGATACGCGATCACGTATGTTGCGCCGCATCAGCAGCCGGCTATTCTTGTCCACGTCATCGCTGAAGGGCAGCTTTGCGAGATCGCTTTGATCGAGCGCGATGATCATCCGGCGCAAGAAACCGCCGAGAAGAATGCCACCGTTGCCTTGATAGGAAGTGAGATTGTTCGTGGCGCCCTGCGGGTAGTTAAACTCCTGCTGCCGCGTTTTTACGTAGACGTCACTGTTCGTCAATTCGCCGAAATAGATCTCTGGACGCTTCACGGCCAGGCTACGAACCGTGCTTTGGACCGGCATGTTACTCAAAATCAGCGTGGGAAGCCCCTCCGCCGTGAACCCATTGACCGGATTCATTGTGATTCCGTAGCCGTGAGTGTAGATCAGTTTCTCGTTGATCCAGTTGCGGCTGCTCTCCGGGAGTTTATCCAGGTTCAACTCGCGGGTCGCGAGCATTACCTCGCGAGTTGTGCCGTCCACTTCATAGCGATCGATGTCGATGTCGGGAAAATCGTAATAGGTTCGGATTTCCTGAATCTGGCGCAGCGTGTCCTGAAGAGCATGCCAGTCCCACAGGCGAATGTTCTGAAGCGTAGCCTGATTGTTAGCCGCATCGGCAGACTCGACTGTGGTATCCGCGGGAAACTCGCGCTGCTCGACCAGGTTCAATCCGTAAGCCTGACGCGTGAGCTCGGTATTGTAGACGATGTAAGGTTTCTCGCGAACCAGTTCGTTAGGCTTCACGATAAAGTTACCGACATACCAAGCGACTGCCTGAACCGCGATGTAACAAATGGCGGCTGGCAGAATCGCCGCGACTAGCCACCGGCCTGTGGGCATCCGCATCGCGTTAGCGGCTGCGATCATTGCGCCGAGTACGAGCGCTCCGCACACAACGAGCATTCCGGTGAGGACGACGTGCGCGTCTGTATAGGTGACACCTCCGAAAATCGTATGATCCTCAAACAATCGCTCAAACCGGCCGATATATACCCGCATCGCGAGGGTCAGCAACAAAGATGCAATCGAGATCGACAGCCCGCGCCAGGGTAATGTGACGTGGCGACTGAGACGCCCTGCAAGCACACGGCTTCCGCCCGTGATGAGTATGAAAAAGACCGCGAGCACACAGCCAATTACGGCTAGCGAAAGCAGCCAAGCGGCGATCAGCTGCCACGCGGGCAGGGTGAACAGAAAGAAGTTCAGAGGCTTGCCAAAAATCGGGTCTGCGAGACTACCCGTGGGAGGCGCCCTATACCAAAAAAGCGCAAGCGCCGGCCACTCCGCCATCATGCCCGCGCCGGTTGCCGCGGCAATGATGAGAGATAATCCCAACGCGACCAGGCGGAGGACAGGCTCAACCGGAAACCGAGTGGGTCTACCGGCGATGAGGATTGTGTGACCGCTCGGTAAATCGGGTAGATGGGCGCGCTTTAAAAGCAGGAACACACCGTAGACAACGAGAAATGTGGACGCTGCAAATGCCGTAAAGATTCCCCACTGAAGGCTCAGCGTCTTCCAGAACACGTCCCCATAGTCAAGAGATTTGAACCAGAGCAGATCCACATAATTCGATAACGCACTCCGACCTCCGAAGAATATGCCCGCAACGATGACGACAATGAGAAGAAAATGACGACGACGATGCGGGGTTGGCCAGTCAATGGAGTCGGGCAATACTCTACCTTCTTTGGTTAATAGCGGTTTGGCTACCACAGTTCAGGAACTGGTATTGTACAGTGCCTTGAAAATCGAAAATGCGTCCGGCAGCGTACAAGGTTTCATTCAGTTAGACCGGAACAGGCGACCGCGAGTCATTTTCACTCTGTCAGGGGTGGGACGTTCGCGGAAGACTCGATCTCCTTGCTCATGCTTCACGTTCGCAGCTTTGCGCGCTTGTGGGATGTATCCAAGTTAGTGATTACCTGGTCACTTTCGGGAGCTTGGCCGCAGGATCTTCGTTTCGTATCCTAAGCCACCAAGCCGAGAATCAGGAATAGTCTCGATGGCACGACCTCGACCCCTCGGCCAACTGAAAAGCGGATGTGTCTAACTCTTGATGCGCCCTTTGAGAAGATGAGGCTAAAGTACAAATGTCGGTTCCTTTATTGCTTTGGATGGCGTTAGGACTGTCAAGTGTATGGATATTGGTCTGTATGTACCACCGACAAGCATGCCTTCTGGCCCTGTGTTGGGTCCAGGAAGCGTTGGAAACCGCACGGACAAATAGTGCAGCAAGACGAAGAAAAGACAGTTTCTCTCCCGGATGGACCACATCAAGCAGGCGAACACGATTGAAGTGAAGCAGAACATGACATCGCGCGTCTGACTCAGAACTCCTTGACCCAAGTTAATGCACCGGCGTCCTAACGTCGTCTTACAAGCGACGTAAGCCTAGAATCGCTCTACCTCTCCTTCGACTATTTTTTTTGAGCTGGCCTCGCCTCCCAGCAATCGCCTTACTCGGTATATCTGGATCAACTAACCTTCACCTATTAGTGCGGTGTATGAGTGAAGAGCAGGTCGATTAGGGCACGTCGCAAGACCTGCCTCTGATCGGCCGTTTCTTCGACATAACAGTCCTCGTTCCGAAAGCTGCTAGACTCTCTTCGCTGGGCAGTTCCAAGCAATGATTCCAGATCATGACCGTGGCAACTCACTCGCATCCTCATAGCGACACGACAACCTGCATCGAGCCAAAGATGATTGCGGTGCAGGCCGCCTGGTTTCTCATGGGTTCAAAATCCGGGCAGGATTGCGAACGTCCAGTCCATCGGGTTTGGGTGGATGCTTTCATGCTTGGCGCAACGCAGGTGACCAACGCCGAATACGGGCATTTTCTGCGCTCAACGGAAGCGAACTCTCCGCCTTTCCGGAACGATTCCAATTTCAATTCCCCTCGACAGCCGGTGACTGCGGTTTCCTGGTATGAAGCCGATTGCTACTGCCGGTGGCTCGCCTCGCAGACTGGTTGCGAGTTCCGTCTTCCCACCGAGGCCGAATGGGAGCGTGCCGCACGCGGCGATGCCGAGCAAAAGGATTTCCCCTGGGGCGACGAACCTCCGCAAACGCTGCCGAACTATGCCACCCGATGGCAGACCGGCCCTGAAGTCGTGGCCCTCTACGCTCCCAATGCTTTCGGCATTTATAACCTTTGCGATAACGTTCACGAATGGTGCAGCGACTGGTACGACCCTGGTTATTATGCAACTTCTCCGGAACACAATCCACGGGGCCCAGACGAAGGGGAGCGGAAGGCCTCGCGGGGAGGATCGTGGCGCCATCATGTGAAGGTATCTCGTTGCTCTGCCCGTTCGAGTATCCCTCCAACTTTTCAGTATGCCGATTACGGCTTCCGCTTGGTGTGCAGCGTGCCGGCGCCGACGGTTACCAAGTAATTCCAAGTGCCGCCACTCGGACCCGCAAATTGGAATTTGGTTTGTCAAAAAACGGCAAGGCACCGGCAGTTACGGTGTTCGGATTTATCGCCCAGCCGGAAATACACGTTTTTCTCAAGCCGAATGTAATGCGAATCGCCGCCCAAAGCTACGGTTTCGATTTTGAGTATCAGTCCTGTCCGTCCTGGAAAACCTATGCCAGCCATCTTAAGTTCGCCGATACGTTGCGCCGAAATCTGCGCGATCTTCGTCCCCGCGATATGATCGACATTCAATCTTTTCTTTGGGTGTTAGGATCGGACGAATATTAAACGGCGATACCGACGGAATAATCAGGGACGCATCGAAAGAATGTTCCAACCTACACTTCTCAGCGGTAAGCGCATCCTCATCACCGGCGGCGGCACCGGGCTTGGCAAAGCGATGGCCCAGCGATTCCTCGAACTGGGTGCCACGGTTTACATCTGTGGCCGTCGCCAGGATGTGCTCCAAAAAACAACGGCCGAACTCCATGTCGCCGTGAAGGGCGCAATCTATGCCATTCCATGCGATGTGCGCAACCTTGAGGCGGTGGAGGGAATGGTGGAATCGATCTGGAGAGACCGCCCTCTCGATGTTCTCGTCAACAACGCGGCCGGAAACTTTATCGCGCGCACGGAAGAACTTTCTGCGCACGCCTTCGAATCGGTGATCGGCATTGTGCTGCTCGGTACGCTTCACACCACCATGGCCTGCGGAA